>Ga0207652_10005333_pt1 | contig 10424 bp, 8 predicted proteins | sample KBSC63BmetaG_FD_184334 | JGI IMG/M metagenome (GOLD analysis project Ga0207652, IMG submission 184334) | Corn rhizosphere microbial communities from Kellogg Biological Station, Michigan, USA - KBS C6-3B metaG (SPAdes) (version 2) | ecosystem: Host-associated > Plants > Roots > Rhizosphere ...
GTTCTGCGGCTGTTGATCAATTAAATATCTGGAGCGAAAGGACGAACGTGCCGATCGTGAAACATGCCATGGGTTCAGATCCCAGCGCTGTTGCATTTGACGCGGTACAAAGCGCTGTTGCCAGGAATGCAGATGTAGTGATTATTGATACCGCCGGAAGATTGCATAATAAAATTCACCTGATGGATGAACTGAATAAAATCAAAAGGTCGGTGAACAAAGCTTTGCCGGGCGCACCCCATGAAGTGATGCTGGTGTTGGATGGAAGTACAGGCCAAAATGCTTTGGAACAGGCAAGGCATTTTACTGCGGCAACAGAAGTTTCGGCATTAACCATTACTAAATTAGACGGAACTGCAAAAGGTGGCGTTGTTTTAGCCATCGCGGATCAATTTAAAATTCCGGTGAAATTTATTGGCGTCGGAGAAAAAGCTACCGATCTTTTGGTGTTTGATAAAAAAGATTTTGTGGATAGTTTGTTTGGAGGAGTGAAGTAGGTTGATTATTTAATTATTGAATTATTGATTATTACGTTTATCGTGGTTTAGAGACTTTAGAAGAATTCGTCAAATTCGTGTTATTCGTGGTAAAAAAATGAAAACAAAAAATAAAAAAGATAAGGTAAATATCATCACTCTTGGTTGCAGCAAAAACATGGTGGATAGTGAAGTGTTGAGCGGTCAGTTGGCAGCAGCAGATTTTGATGTGAAGCATGAAAGCAAAAAGCTCGATCACAATATTGTTGTCGTAAATACCTGTGGTTTTATTGATCTCGCGAAAGAGGAAAGTATCAATACGATTTTAGAGCAGGTTGAATTGAAGAAACGCGGAAAGCTGGATAAGGTCTATGTTACAGGCTGCCTCAGCGAGCGCTACAAACAAAATCTTGAAGAAGAAATTCCGGAAGTGGACGCGTATTTTGGAACAATGGAATTGCCTTTTTTGTTGAGAAAATTTGATGTGGACTATAAAGCGGAACTGGTTGGTGAAAGATTGTTAAGCACGCCGAATCATTATGCGTATTTAAAGATCAGTGAGGGCTGCAACCGCACTTGTGCTTTTTGTGCCATTCCGTTGATGCGCGGAAAACACGTTAGCCGCCCGATTGAATCTTTGGTCGCCGAAGCAGAAAAATTAGTAACACGCGGCGTAAAAGAAATTATGCTGATCGCACAGGAACTAACGTACTACGGTTTGGATATTTATAAAAAACGGGAATTGCCCAAATTACTTCGTTTACTGTCTGATATTCCCGGGCTGGAATGGATCAGGCTGCATTATGCTTATCCTTCAAAATTTCCAATGGAAATTATTGATGCGATGAAAGAACGCGAAAATATTTGCAACTATCTCGACATGCCTTTGCAACACGCAAGCAACAGAATGCTGAAAGCGATGAAAAGGCAAATCACAAGGGAAGAAATGGAAGATATTATCGGAGAAATAAAATCGAAGATCCCGGGTATTTGTTTGAGAACCACGCTGATCGCCGGTTTCCCCGGAGAAACGCAGGATGATGTGGAAGAATTAAAAACTTTTTTGCAAAAAATAGAATTCGACCGCGTCGGAATTTTTACTTATTCTCACGAAGAAAATACCTCGGCTTATGAATTGAAAAATGACATTCCGGAAGAAGAAAAAGAACGTCGTGCACAGGAAATCATGGATGTTCAGCAGGAAATTTCTTACCGCAAAAATGAAGAGAAAGTTGGAAAAACTTTCAAAGTAATTGTTGATAAAAAAGAAGCAGGAAAATACCTGGGCCGTACAGAATTTGATAGCGTGGAAGTAGATAATGAAGTCATCATCAATTCTGAAAAAAAATTAAATCGCGGAGATTTCGTAAATGTAAAAATCACCAGAGCGTTTGATTATGATTTGGAAGGAGAGGTGGTTTAATCATTCGGCCTTCAGCTTTTTGCGTTCACCTTAATCACATCTTATACTTCTTTCTCAAATCACTTCTTAATTGATGCAAAGGCGCGCTGATACCAACTTTGTAAATGTGCGGATTATTAAAACGCTTGTGCTCATCAGGCAATTGCTGCATTCTTTCTTGAACATAAGCAGCCACATCTTTGGGCGCCGGGTTTTTTAATAAAGGTTTTCCATCTGTCATTATTTTTTTGAGCAATGGCTCGGCCCCTTTGATATCAAGATCTTTACTTTTTTCCACATCAAACGGATGAATCATTTTGTCAGGAACCGGACCGTGTTCCATTGCAATTGCATCCGCTACAAAACAATTTGTTTCATCGATAAAACGATACACCTGTTTCCGTCCCGGAAGCGTCACTTTCTGAATATTTTCAGATAATTTAATTTTTGGCTCGCCGCTAATTTCACATAATTTATAAACGCCATCAAGCGCTGCATCCGGCTGGCCTGTAGCAAGACTGGTGCCAACACCAAATGAATCTATCGGCGCTTTTTGTTCCAATAAACTTTTGATCAAATATTCATCCAACTGGTTTGAAACAATAATGTGCACATCCTGGAAGCCGGCATCATCGAGCATTTTACGGCCTCTTTTGGAAAGATACGCGAGGTCGCCACTGTCAAGCCTGATCGCCTGGAGGTGCTGACCTTTTTCTTTCATTTCTTTTGCAACTTTTATCGCATTAGGAATTCCGCTTTTCAATGTATCGTAAGTATCCACCAGTAATGTACAATTGTGTGGCTCCGCCTCTGCGAATTTTCTAAAAGCGGTCAATTCATCCTGCTGGCTTTGAATAAAAGAATGCGCCATCGTGCCTACGGCTTTTATATCATATTTTTTTGCAGCAAACATATTGGATGTACTGTCGAATCCGCCGGCAATTGCTGCGCGGCTTGCAGAGATTCCACCTAACCCCTGCGCTCTTCTTAAACCAAATTCACTTAAATGACGATTGCCTGCAGCATATCGAATTCGTGCAGCTTTTGTCGCAATCAAAGATTGGAAGTTGAGATAGTTTAATAATAAGGTTTCGATGATCTGTACTTCAGCAAGCCCGCCTTCCACTTCCAGCAACGGTTCCAGCGGAAATACAATTTCTCCTTCCTGCATGGAACGAATCGTTCCTTTAAAACGGAATGCTTCGAGCCACGATAAAAACTCTTTATCAAATCCTTGTTTATGCAGCCAATCAATTTCGTCAGAATTAAAATGCAGCGCTTCAATAACCGGTAATAATTCCCCAAGGCCGCAAAAAATCACATAACCGCCGCCGTAAGGTATCTTTCGAAAAAAATAATCAAAACAAGCATGCTCATCCTGTTTTTTTTCTTTAAAATATGCCTCAGCCATCGCCAGTTCGTACATGTCTGTATAAAGGCCTGAATTGGTTTGAATGGTGAAACTATTTTCTTGCATAATAATAAATGTAGGAAGAATTACGCAGTCACTCCAGCCAAATCAAAATGCTTCTCCGCCATTTCCCTGATATTATCTCCTATTGCAAGAGAGGCAGTAGCCGCAGGCGATGGCGCATTTAAAACATGAATGCTGGTATCACGATATTCGATTCTAAAATCATCGCGTGTGTCGCCATCTTCACTGAGCAACATGGCTCTAACACCCGACCGGCCAGGCTTTATATCATCCATCGTTAAAGACGGAACCAGCCTTTGTAAGGTTTTCAAAAATAATTTTTTTGAAAAAGCACGGCGATATTCATTAATACCAAATTGCATATTTTGAAAAAATAATTTCCAGGTTCCACGGTAAGTCAACGCATCAATGGTGTCCTTCCAGTCAAAATCAGTTTTGCCATAACCTTCTCTTTTGAAAGTAAAAACTGCGTTGGGTCCACATTCAATTTCTCCATTCGTCATTCTTGTGAAATGCACGCCCAGAAATGGAAAAGCGGGATTGGGAACAGGATAGATGAGACTTTTTATTTTATGTTTTGCTTCTTCTGTTAGCTCATAATAATCACCGCGAAAACCAACCACTTTTTCTTTTACGTTCACATGATCTTTACGTGCCAATCTGTCCGCCTGCAAGCCTCCACAGAAAATGGTGTATTTACTTCGATAGGCTTTTTTACTCGTTAAAATAAGATTAACACCGTTTTCTTTTTCAAAAGAAGTCGCTTCAGTGTTTAAAGCCAGTTCACTTTTTGAATTAATGCCTAAGGCAATTTCAACCATTTTTTCCGTTGCTTTTACATAATCAATGATGCCGGTGCATGGCACCCAAATGCCCGCTATTCCTACACAAAATGGTTCATGCTCTTTAATTTGTTCCGCATTTATTTTTTCAATTCCTTCGATCCCGTTTTGCAAACCGGTTGCAAAAATTTTCTCGAGATATGGAATCTCTGATTCATCTGCAGCTACCACAATTTTTCCGCAGACATCATGAGGAATATTATTTTCTTCAGCAAATTTTACCAAAGCTTTTCTTCCATGGACACAATTTTTTGCTTTTAGCGAACCAGGTTTGTAGTACAATCCTGAATGCATCACGCCCGAATTATTTCCGGTTTGATGCGCGGCCAGATGCGATTCTTTTTCAATGAGGACAATCTTTAAAAACGGATAATGTTTTTGTAATTGGTAAAAAGTGGCGGCGCCCACAATTCCGCCACCAATGATCGCGATATCAAAAATTTCGTTTTCCAAAAAACTGAATTTTAAAATTTACCTTATTTGTTTATTTACTGTTCAACAGCAAATGCAAAAATAAATCTTCTCATTTATTGCCCTGACAAATATTACAGTTCAAAGTTTATTGGTAACTTACTTATATAAAAAGGATTTGTTTATGCCCGAATCTTATGAACAAATTGCGGCCGAAGAATTAAAAAAGTGGCAAAAGAAAATGCTGCGTAAACCATCGTTGATAAACGGTATTTCAAAAAAAGTTCAAACCAAAATCAACTCGTGGATTCCGGAAAAAATACATAAAGGCATTACGGTAACTATAAAGCAAATGATTAAAGGCGTTTTATTTGGAGCAAAACATATCACCGCAAAACCCTTAGAGAATATGAGCTTGCTGGTAAGAGAAAATATGGTTCGAAAAAAAATAGAAAATTATAAAACGACAGCAGCGCTGGAAGGCGGAGTAACCGGTGCAGGCGGGATTTTACTGGGCCTTGTTGATTTTCCGGTTCTGATTGGAATCAAAATCAAATTACTTTTTGATATCGCAGTGCTTTACGGGTTCGACATCAATGATTATAAGGAAAGAGTTTACCTGCTGCATATTTTTGAATTGGCTTTTTCCAGTGATTCACATCGCCGCGATGTGTATGTCGAAATGATTGATTGGGAGAACAAAAGCAAAAGTTTGCCTGATGACATCAACCAGTTTGATTGGAGGAACTTCCAGCAGGAATACCGCGATTATTTAGATATTGCAAAAATGGCACAACTGCTGCCTGTAATCGGCGCTCCGGTTGGCTTTGTAGTAAATTATCGATTGGTACAAAAACTGGGAATAACAGCGATGAACGCTTACAGAATGCGACTGATAAAATAGAATAAGAAAGCTAACAATCATGCTTACACGAAATCTTTCTCCGATCAAAGAAAATTTTATCTGCAATGATTTTTATAAATTTAACTTCAAAAATTATAATTATGCCTCCGAAAGTCAACTGGCCTGAAGCGATCAAACCTTTGATTAAAAAATATAAAGGGAAGAAACATCCATTGGATTATGAAAACACTTACCAGCTTTTGGTTGGAGTAGTTTTATCCGCGCAGGATTCTGACAAGCATATCAATCAACTTTCGCCAAAATTGTTTGAAGCCTTTCCAAATATGGAAGCGCTTAGTCATTGTACACCGGAAACTTTATTTCCCCTGATTGGCTCCGTGCGCAATTACGCCAACAAAACAAAGTGGCTTATTGCATTAGCACAAAAAATTCAAAATGACGAAAATATCCCGCTGACTCTTGATGAACTTACAGCGCTTCCGGGTATCGGCAGAAAATCTGCTAATGTAATCAAGCGTGAAGCCGGCGCCAAGGCAGAAGGCGTAGTGGTTGATCTTCATGTGGTTCGGGTTGCACCGCGTTTGGGAATTGCAACCGGATCTGACCCGAAAAAAATTGAAAAACAAATCATGGAAACATTGCCACCCGAAGAATGGGATGCAGGAATGGCGATGTCATTTTTAGGTCGGGAAATTTGCCGGCCCACGCCAAAATGTGAAATCTGTTTAATGAAACAAGTGTGCAATTATTATCATACTGTATTTTTAAATAGCAGTGAATAAAAAAATATTCATAATTTCTATTTTAATATCACACGCCTGTAAAAAGTTACGCTGGCATCCTGCCATATCAATTCTTAAGTCAGAAGGAATCAACTTACTTTTGTAAAATGATTGCAATAGATAATATTCTTATTAGTGACCAGGTAGTAGAAGAGCAATTTGTATGCGACCTGAACAAATGCAAAGGAGGCTGCTGCGTGGATGGCGACGCTGGCGCTCCGCTTGAAAACAAAGAATTAAAAGAACTGAATGATGTTTATGAAAAAGTACTTCCTTATTTATCGGATGAGGCAAAAGCAATAATTGAAACTGAAGGCAAATATGTATTTGACAGCGAATTTGGCTGGGTAACTCCAACCATTGGTAACGGCATGTGTGCTTATGGAATAGTCGACAAAAATGGCATTGTGAAATGCGCCATAGAAAAAGCATACAACGAAGGAAAAATATCATGGAAAAAGCCCATGAGCTGCCATCTTTTTCCGGTAAGAATTAAAAAAACAAGAAAGGGAGATTTAGTGAACTATGAACCGCGCCAAGGACTCTGCGACCCTGCCTGCGCTCTTGGCAAAAAATTGAAAGTTCCCGTGTATCAATTTTTAAAAGAAGCCTTTATACGTAAATATGGCCAGGAATTTTATGATGCGCTCGAGGCAACTGCTGCACATATAAACAATCAAAATAATAGTATATAAAATCCATATTATCTCTTATGAAGAAATTTTATTTTTTATTTTTTTTATTTACCGGTTTAATTCTGCATTCCTGTTCAGTAAACCATGCGAAAATCAATGATGATTTAAAAAAATATTTTGATTCGTCAAAAGTAGAAGGATGTTTCGCTATGCTCAATAACCAGATGGGCGACATCACCGTATATAACATGGACCTTGATACACAAAGACTATCAACCGGTACCTCATTTAAAGTTATTGAAACGCTGATTGGAATTCAAACAGGCAGAATCACCAATGAACAATCCACATTGGGAAATGACTCTTCTTCAACTAAAAATGTGAATCTGCAGCAAGCGTTTCAAAATAACTCTGTTCCCTATTTCCAGGAACTGGCAAGGCAATTAGGAAAGGATACATTGCAGATGTGGCTTGATTCTATCAGTTATGGCAATCGCAAAATCGCTTCTCCGGTGGATTCGTTTTGGCTAAACAATGATTTGAAAATTTCGCCCGACGAACAATTAGGATTTTTGAGCAAATTGTTTTTTGAACAATTGCCTTTTCAAAAATATGCACAGCAAACCGTAGCCAATTTGATGAAGAAGGAAGATACGTCTTTGTATAGTCTCAGCTACGCCACCGGCGTTGGTATCGATGAAAAAGATAATTCGTTTGCCTGGAACCTTGGATGGATAGAGGAAAACAGGCACATTTACTTTTTTGTAACTTTTATCAGAACACCCGATAAATCAGCCAATACAGAAAATATAGTGATTCAAACATCCAAATCCTGTTTGAAAGAATTAGGCTTCTTCAAAGGCCAGAAATAAGATTTGTTAAATTGAATGCTGCTTCATCTGAATAACTTTTTTTCATGCAAGAATTTAACAGTAAACGAACAAATCAATCACATTTTCATTTTTAATTTAGCAGGCTCAGATGCTTCATTTTCAATACATAGAATATTTTATCGCGTTAGCTGCTGTTCCCCTGATGATTTTTTTTTATGTTCAATTAAAAAAATGGAAAAAAGCTACCAGCAAAAAAATCGGGGACCCTGCATTGGTAAAGGAGCTTACAGCGGATTATTCGTCTAAAAAATTTTACACCAAATTTCTTCTAATCCTTGTCGCCTTTTCGCTATGCGTTATTGCAGTGGCGGGACTTGTAACACCAGACAGCAATCAGAAAATCAACCGCAAAGGAACTGATGTAATGATTGCCTTAGATGTAAGCAAAAGCATGCTGGCGCAGGACATTAAGCCAAGCAGGCTGGAACGTGCAAAGCAACTGGTTTCTACTGTAATTGATCATTCACCCGATGATAAGATTGGCCTGGTAATTTTTGCAGGCAGAGCCTACTTGCAAATGCCTTTAACTGTAGATCATGAGGCGGCCAAAATGTATCTTGCGTCTGCCTCGCCCGCAGACGTGCCAACGCAGGGAACTGTGATTGCAGATGCGCTTAAAATGTGTGAGGCAGCTTTTAATCCAAAAGAAAAAACCTTCAAATCTGTGTTACTCATCAGCGATGGTGAAGACCACGACAATGATGCCATTAAGGAGTCAAAGAAACTGGCAAAAGCAGGCATTATGGTGAACACAGTAGGTATTGGTTCACCGCAGGGCGCCCCCATTTTAGACCCCAACACCGGGCAGTATAAAAAAGACGACAAAGGCGAAACTGTAATAACCAAATTGAATGAAAAAGAATTGGATGAAATTGCAAAGGCGGGGAACGGATTATACCAGCTATACACCAACACAGAGACAGTAGCCTCTAACATCAAACACCAGTTCGCCAATATTGCAGAAGAAACAGGCACGAGCGATAGCTTATATATTTCATTTAAACAATACTTTCAATATTTTTTAGGAGCAGCTTTTCTACTGCTGCTGATTGAGTTTTTTATTTCTGAAAAAAAGAAAAAAAAATATAAGAAAGCAGTAGTAGTAATAGCGCTTTTGTGCATCAGCCTGCCGTCATTTTCACAGAATACAAAAGATGCTATCATCAAAGGAAATAAGGCATACAAGGAAAAAGATTATGCGGCTGCTGAAAGTGCTTACCAGCAAGCCTTGAAAAATTCGGATACCAATTCTACGGCCAGCTATAATTTAGGAAATGCTCTGTATAAAAATAATAACGTTGAAGAAGCCGTAAAATCCTATGACAATGCCATTGCATCTACCCAAAACAATTCAATTAAACAAAAGGCATATTATAATAAAGGAGTCGCGTTACAGGCAGAGAAAAAATTACCGGAATGCATCAGGGCTTACGAAAATGCGCTGATTTTAAATCCTGATGATGAAGACGCAAGGCAAAATTTACAACGCGCATTAAAAGAGCAACAAAAACAACAACAGCAAAACCAGGACAACAAAAAGAAACAGGATAAGAATCAGAAAAAACAACAGCAACCTAAAGATCAGCAAAATAATAACCAACAAAAAAACAACCAGCAGCCAAAGCCGTCTCCGTCCAAATTATCAAAACAGGATGCTGAAGAAAAATTGAAATCGCTGCTGGAAAATGAAAAACAGTTGCAGGACAAAATGCATAAAATGAAAGGCGCACCGGCACCCGATAGCCCTGAAAAGGATTGGTAGATAGCTGAATTAAGGTCGTATTTTTGCAATAAATTATTACTTCAGAATATGGAACTCTTTGCTGAATCATTAACTCAATATAAAAGATTAAAAACGCTCGAAGTAAATGTTGGCGGTTTGCTGATTGGGAATTATCACCCAATTCGTATTCAAACGATGACCACAACGGATACCATGGATACAATGGGAACGGTAGAACAAAGTATCCGCTGCATTGAAGCAGGCGCGGAACTGGTGCGCATTACAGCGCCTTCAAAAAAAGAAGCGGAAAATTTATTGAATATCAAAAATGAATTGCGCAGGCGTGGGTATACTACGCCACTCGTGGCCGATATTCATTTTACGCCAAACGCTGCTGAAATTGCTGCAAGAATTGTGGAGAAGGTTCGTGTGAATCCGGGCAATTATGTAGATAAGAAAAAATTTGAACTGATAGAATATTCTGATGCAGATTACCAGGAAGAAATCGAAAGAATCAGGAACCGGTTTACACCGCTGATAAAAATTTGTAAGGAATATGGAACAGCAATGCGCATCGGCACTAATCATGGTTCATTGAGCGACCGTATCATGAGCCGATATGGAGATACGCCCATTGGTATGGTGGAAAGTGCGATGGAATTTTTACGGATTGCCGAAAGTGAAAATTATTACAATATTGTGTTGAGCATGAAGAGCAGCAATCCGCAGGTAATGGTGCAGGCTTATCGTCTTTTGATTGAAAATATGCAAAGCGAATTAGGCCATTGTTATCCTTTGCATCTCGGTGTTACAGAAGCCGGCGACGGAGAAGACGGAAGAATAAAATCCGCTATCGGTATTGGCACTTTGCTGGAAGATGGCATTGGCGATACCATCCGCGTTTCGCTTACGGAAGATTCAGAATTTGAATTACCGGTTTGTGAAAACATCGTAAAGCGC
>Ga0207652_10005335_pt1 | contig 10421 bp, 7 predicted proteins | sample KBSC63BmetaG_FD_184334 | JGI IMG/M metagenome (GOLD analysis project Ga0207652, IMG submission 184334) | Corn rhizosphere microbial communities from Kellogg Biological Station, Michigan, USA - KBS C6-3B metaG (SPAdes) (version 2) | ecosystem: Host-associated > Plants > Roots > Rhizosphere ...
ATGAAGGCGACGATCACGTTGCGGGCGAAGCGCAAGCCTTGCGGCTCCATCTTCAGGACCCCGAGCCCGGCGTGCCAGAAGGTCCGCCAGTAGAGCACGACCACGGCGAGGATCGCTCCCAGCTGGACCAGGACATTGAACATCGCCCATTGCGCGGCGTTGTAGCCGAACAGTTCCGAGGCGAGGATGAGATGTCCGGTCGAGGAGACCGGGAGGAACTCGGTTAGGCCCTCGACGATGCCGAGCAGGATGGCGGTGAGGGTCAGTCCCATGCGCCGGGGGTCATGCCTTGCGCCGCCGGCAAGTCAAGCGTTCGGCGCTGCTTTGCGGGGATATCACGCCGGCTCGGCATCCTCGAACTGCAACGACGCCAGGCGAGCGTACAGTCCGCCGGCTGCCTGCAACTGTGCGTGCGTGCCTTCCTCGACGATGCGGCCGTCGTCCATGACGACAATCCGGTCCGCCGCGCGCACGGTGGCCAGGCGGTGGGCGATGACAAGCGTGGTGCGGTCCTTCATCAGCCGCTCGAGCGCCTGCTGGACCAGCCGCTCGCTTTCGGCATCGAGCGCGCTGGTGGCTTCGTCGAGCAGCAGGATCGGCGCATCGCGCAGCAGGGCGCGGGCGATAGCGACGCGCTGGCGCTGGCCGCCGGAAAGCCGTGCGCCGCCTTCCCCGAGAAACGTGTCGAGACCTTGCGGCAGCGCCTTGAGGAATTCTTCCGCATTGGCGGCGCGAGCCGCTTCCCAGATTGCCTCCTCGGTCGCGTCCCATTCGCCGTAGCGCAAGTTATCGCGTGCGCTGGCGGCAAACAGCGTGCCTTCCTGCGGCACGAGGGCCATGCGGCGGCGGATGTCGGCCGGGTCGGCGCTCGTCAGCGGCACGCCGTCCAGCCGCACGGTGCCGAGCTGCGGATCGTAGAATCGCTCGGCGAGCTGGAAAATCGTCGACTTGCCGGCGCCCGAAGGCCCGACGATGGCGACCGTCTCGCCCGGTTCCACCGTAAGCGAGAAATCGATGATCGCCGGCATCTCCGGACGAGTCGGATAGCGGAAAGTGACGTGGTCGAACGACAGGCTGCCGCGCGGGGGCTCGGGCAAGGCCTGCGGGCGGTCCGGCGCGGCGATCTCGGGCTTGGCGTTGAGCAGTTCGTTGAGACGGCTCGCCGCCCCCGCCGCCTGGAGCAGGCTGCCGTAGACGTCGGACAAGGCGCCGAACGCGCCGGAGACGATCACGCCGACAATGACCAGCGCGGCGATCGTGCCGCCCGACATCGCGCCTTTGGCGACGCTTAGCGCGCCGTCCCACATCAAGCCCGTGATCGCTCCAAAGACCACCGTGATGAACGTGAAGGTCATGATCGCGCGCAGCCCGATGCGCTTCTTGGCTGCATTGAATGCAGCCTCGACCGCCTCGCGAAAGCGGGCGCGCTCGCGCGCTTCCTGGTTGAAGCCCTGGACGATCTTCATCGCGCCGAGCACTTCGGCGACGCTGGCGCCGACATCGGCGATGCGGTCCTGGCTCGTGCGCGAGATGTTGCGGATCTTGCGCCCGAACAGCCGCAGGGTGACGGCGATGATCAGCGCTCCGCCGACCATGAAGGACGATTGCCGGGGCGCGAGCACGAACAGCATGATGATGCCGCCGAGCCCGGTGATGAGGTTACGCAGCGCGAGCGACACGGTGGTGCCGACGACCTGGTCGATCACCGTCGTGTCGCTGGTCATCCGGCTGGAGATTTCCTTCGGGCTGTTCTCCTCGAAGAAGCCCGGCGACAGCCGCAACAAGTTGTCCTGCACCCGCTGGCGAATGTCGGCGACCACCCGCTCGCCGAGCCAGCTGACGTAATAGAACCGGATCGCGCTCGCCAGGCCGAGCACGAGCACGATCATCATCAGATACTGGAACGAATGGTTGATCTGCGCCACGTTGGCATGCGCGCCAAAGGCCCTGTCGATGATCACCCGGAACCGGTACGGGATCGCCAGCGTCGCCGCCGAGCTGATGAGCAGCGCGACCAGAGCGAAGCTTACCTGGCGGGGGTACTTGAACGCCTCGCGCCAGATCATCCGCAGGGGCCCGAGGTCCTTTGCGGGCTTACCTTCGGTCGGGATGGGTCGCGGGCGCCGGGCCATGCGCCGCTGCCTAGGCTGTCGGCCCTGCCTGCGCAATGCCCCCACCCGGCGCGCGCGCTTATGCCGCATTGCACAATGGCTCGATTGCGCCCACATGTGGCGACGCGGCGGGGCAGAAATCCGTCGTCAACGAGGTCAACCGATTGCTTTACGAAGCCTATGAAATGCAGCGGCAGATGTTGGCGAGTGCCAGCAACTGGGCGGCCGTGGGCGCGAAAATGCTCGGCAATCCGGCCTTGCCGATCGGCTACTTCGGAATGGGCCCCATGGTTGCGAGCGCCCTCGAGGTTTTTGCCCATGTTTATGAGGAGCGCGGCAAGCCCGAATTCGGCCTTCGATCGGTCGAGACAGCCGACGGCAAGGTCCACGAGCTCCATGAAGCCGTTGTCTTGCGGAAGCCTTTCGGCGCGCTGCGGCACTTCCGCCGCGCAGGCCTGCCGAAGGGCGCCCCCAAGCTGCTGATCGTTGCGCCGATGAGCGGGCATTACGCCACTTTGTTGCGCGGCACGGTGGCGCGAATGGCGGAGAACCAGGAGGTGTGGATCACAGACTGGGCCGACGCGAAGATGGTCCCGCTGTCGGAAGGCACCTTCGACCTCGACGATTACATCGACTATCTCATCGAATTCCTCGGCTTCGTCGGGCCAGGCACGCACGTGATGGCGGTGTGCCAGCCCTCCGTTCCGGCCCTGGCGGCGGCGGCGATCATGGGCGCCGAGAACGACCCCTGCCGGCCGGCGACGCTGACGATGATGGGCGGCCCGGTCGATACGCGGGCCAGCCCGACGGGCGTCAACGATATCGCGATGGCGAGACCCCTGGAATGGTTCCGGTCCCACGTCATCGCTACGGTGCCGTTCAATTATCCGGGCGCCGGGCGCCAGGTCTATCCCGGCTTCATGCAGCTTGCCGGGTTCATCTCGATGAACCTGCAAAGCCACGTGATGAGCCATTACGAGATGTTCAAACACCTGACGCTGGGCGACACCGAGAGCGCGGCGGCGACCAAGGCGTTTTACGACGAATATCTCTCGGTCAGCGACATGACCGCCGAGTTTTATCTCGGGACGATCGATCAGGTGTTCCAGAAGCATTCGCTGCCGAAGGGGCAATTTGTCCATCGCGGCAAGGCAGTCGACCCCGGCGCCATTCGCGACACCGCGCTGCTGGCGATTGAAGGCGAGCGCGACGACATTTCCGGCATCGGCCAGACCCGCGCCGCGCTCGAGCTGGCCGAAAGCCTGCCGCGAGCGAAGAAGAAGTATTTCCTCGCCCGCGGCGTCGGCCACTACGGGATATTCAACGGCAGCAAGTGGCGCTCCCGCGTTGCCCCCGTGGTGGAGCAATGGATCGCCGCCAACCGGGGCTGATCGGCGGCGATCACGCCGGCATCTACGCGGCGGTCTCCGCCTCCCACCAACCGGTTAGGGTCGTCGACGGCTGGGGCGCGCCGCCGAGATCGAACACCCGCGCCTTGAAGGTAGCCGAACCGATGGTGTGGATCGCTGTGTGATACAGCGCCGGGCCATCGATCTTCGCCTGCACCTTGGTCGGCGCCGTGCCGAAGCCATGGGCGATCAGAATGTCGCCGCTGGTGTCCGTGGTAGCGTTGATCGCCCCCTTGGTCAGGGAAGTGTTGACCCACCCTGTGGTGCCTGTGCCCGCGTTCTTCCGGTAGGCACAGTACCCTGCGAGCCCGTCGGTCCGGATGTAGATCGACCCGGGAGGGGCGGCGTAACCGCCTTCGGGGTTGCCTGTGCCTGACGCCACTATGCCGCCGCCGGCGCCCAGCGCGAGGGTATGTCCCGCCTTTATGTCGAAGCCCAGATAACGCGGAGCGCCGCTCTGGCGGGTGTTACTCCAAGGCGAAAGCACACAGGCTCCCGTTGACGAGAAGGCGGGCTCCCAACCCTTGTTCGGAGGAAACCAGGTGTTGCTGTTTGGCCCGCCCTGCAAACCCTGGAAGCCCTGAAGCAACGCGCCGAAGGGCATGTTGATGTTCATCTGCAAGTTGGTTTGCGTCGTGTCCAGATACATGAGCCAGAACTGCGGGCTGTTACCCAGATCGATGCCGGCGTTGCTGCGCAAGTTGAGCGTCACCGCCTCGGTCCCGATCTTGTTGGGGCCGACCGTATCGCGGACGCGCACTATCGCGGGGTTGTTGGCCGCCCCCTTCGCCGCCGCGGCGGAGCCTTCCAGCCGCGTCGGGTCCAGGTTGATGACAAGCGAGCCCGAGCCGGTGATGTCCACGCAGATGAATTCGGAGAACGAAGCGTCGCCTGCATTCCGATAATCCATCGTCACGGCCTCGATGGTGAGGCCGCGCTTGTTGCTGCTGAGGCTGTTCTGATAGACGAGGATCGCGCGGGTGCCGCCTTGGAAGCGAACCTGCTTGAACGTGAAGTTGACGATGTTGGTGAGCACGATGGCCGCGGCATCCGCATCCCCCGTCACATCCGTGTAGAAGTTGTCGAAGTTATCGGACCAGTCCGCGATGTTGTTGGTGCCGTTACTGGTGGTCCAGGTGGTGTCGATCCAGCGCTTCGGCTTGTTGTCCCCGGAGTCGAGCAAATCGCCGAAGCGGCAATGCTTGAAGAATCCGCGGACGGAGCTGTCCCATTGGACAACCGTAGCGCCAGCCGCACCCTTCCAGTTGATCTGCGTATGGAAGAAGCCGTGGCCAAAGTAATTGCCCCAGATCCTGCTGAAGCCGACAGTATCATCCGGTTCGCCGAGATCGTATCGGCCCCAGCCCAGGTCGACCACGGGATTTACGGTTGGCCCGTTGGCGAAGGGGCGGAATTCCGGGACTGGGCTGTAGGCCATGAGCGCCTCGATCGCCTGCAGAGCGTCCCGATTGCCCGCGCCGGTCCCGCCGCTGTCGGTAGACAACCAGCCGAACCAGGCCGCTTGCCATATGCCGTTGCCGATGACGCGGCGGGCGATTTTGGAGCGATCCTGGCTGACGACGAACAGCCCCTGCAAGGGGTCGGCCGCCAGAGCGTCGTCGATGGTGAAGCCGAACCGTTCGGCGAAGGAGGCCGCGCTCCAGACGGTGAAACGGCCTTCGCGACCGAACTGGGTAAGGGTCAGCGAAGCTCCCACCGGCGCGTGATCCAAAGCGTGTTGCAAGGCTGCCAGATCGGGAAGCCGTTGCGTGTCGATCGCTCGCTTGGCGAGGCCGCGGGCCGCCACATCGAGCGCGGTCATTGCGACACCCGGTACGAAAGGCTGCCGGAGGTCAGGGCGATATCGAGAAAGAACGACACGCCTTCTTCCGTTTCGCTCCAGGCCTGTTCGCAACCGGAGCTGGTATACTCGGCCCATGAGGCGCCGGCCACGCGAAGGGGTGTCAGCGATACCCCGGCGTCCGTCGACCGGAGCAGACGGACGGCGCCCTGCCAATCGCCGTCGAGGGCCACAGTGACGACTCGGCCGGCAGTCGCTGCGAAAGGGCCGGCAAGGGTCGAGACCGACGTTTCGCCGGACAGCGGCGAGGGCGCCGGCGAGGCAATGGCAACGGGAAGACGCATGCCGTCGCTGACTAGCGACAGATTCACGTCGGAATCGGCAAAGCCGAGGGCGAATATCGGCGCGAAGCCGGCAGGTGCGGAAATTGGAGTTGAATCGGACATGTGTTTTCCTCGGGTTGGACGAATCGATGTCGTCCCCGCTTAACCCGCTGAAAATCGTGTAGGAAAGTGGAAAGTGCCATTTTGGTAAAAATAGTGCGTCGCTAATAACCGGCGCCTCATGCTGCAACCGGGGCGGGACGCGTGGAAACGGCGGCCTTCGGCTTTGCCGTCGTCCGCCTGACGTAGCTCCACAGGCCACACTGCAAGCCGACCAGCATCAACATGAAAGGCTGGTAGGCGATGCCGACAAAGGCCGCGCCGAGCAGGTAAGTCAGTTGCGATTGCTGGAGTGCCGTGGCGAGGCCCCACTGCCAGTTGTCAGTGCCGCCTTCAGCCTTTTTGAAGCGCCACCGGATGCGCTCCATCTGCCACACGCCAAGCAGTTGCAGCCACAACCACAGGAACAAGCCCGGCCAGCCCTGTTCGCCGAGCATTTCGAAGTACGACGAGTGATAAGCGCGCGCCTTGTCGGTCACCATTTCGTAGGTGACCTGCGTGTTCGGCGGTGTGCCGGTTATTTTCGGCATCCGATAAGTGAAGCTGTTGCTGCGATAAGCATCGAAGCCCCCTCCGAACGGGTGAGTCTTGACGTAATCGAGGGTCCACATCCACACCGCGACACGAGTTGAGGCGCTTTCGTCTTCCGAGTGCTCGCCGATCGTGTTCATCCGGGCCACGTAGCTTTGCGGCAGGAATGGTACGGCGAGTACCAGCGCAACGGCACCCAGTCCGGCATAAAGGAACCGGCGCTTTGCCGAACGGAGCATGAGCACGGCCAGGAGCCCGGCGCACAACAGCCCGGTCCGCGCTGCGGTGCCGATCGGTATCAATAGACTGGCAAAGATCAGCGCGCCGACGAAAGTCCGCACGCGCCAGTCGGGCCGGAAAATGGTGCCATGCCGCGCCAGCCAAAGCGCCAGCGGGATCGTCGCGATCGCGGCGGTGGACAGGATGGAGCCTTCGTACAGCCCGGCGTTTTCGCGCACCAGCAGGGCCAGCGTCCCGTAGCCCCCGCCCCCGAGCGCGGTCTTGATTCCCCCGTTGATGACGATGGTCCCCAGCGCCAGCACCAGGATCAGCGCGGTCGCTTCAAGCCGCAGCCGCGTGCGCAAGGTCAACGGCAGGAACATCGCGAAGAGCAGCGCCTTCCATACCCAGTCCCACTTCGCCAGGGCCTCGACCGGAAAGTCGGCGGTCGTGGTTGTGCAAGCACAATAGAGAAGCAGCACGCCGATGAGCGCTTGGCGGAAGGTAAACCGGCTGCCGCGCTTGCGGTCGAAGAAGATCCACCCGGCGAAGGCCGCGACGAACGCGATCAACGAGAGGGGGAGAACCTGGATGAGGCTCCAGCCGATCTTCTGCGGCGCCACCGCGTCGATGTAGATGTAGGCCAGCACCCACAGAAACGGACGCTTGGCGCCGAAGGCCAGGAACATGGCCACGAATGCAAGGAGAGCGACATCGAGCATCAGGCGCCCTCGTCCGGCGCGACAGCCGGCTTGCGGGACCAGGGCCACCGCCCTGTCGCCGCATCCTCTGCATCGCGATCGAGATCGCCACGTTGCAAGAGTCGCCAAAGCGCGATGGCCATGAGCCCATGCGTCAGCGCGAGAGAGAGGATGTCGACCAACGACTTGTCCCGAAGCACGCCGGGGCGCGATTAACCGCCGCATAGGCCGTCCCGGTTGACGCGCCGTTAAGCTTGCCGTGGCAATCCGGCGGCCGATGACCCGAGTGCTGCACATTCTCGATCACTCGCTGCCGCTCCATAGCGGCTACACCTTCCGTACGCGGGCGATCATGAAGGCGCAGGCCGCCGATGGCCTTGAGGTGCGCGGGCTGACCGGTCCGCGCCATTCGCAGCCTGGCCCGCGGTGCGAAGAAGCGGACGGGTTGGTGTTCCACCGTACGCCGGGCAACCCGGCCGGTCCGGCGGGCGTGCGCGAATGGCGCGAGGTGAGCGCACAGGCGCAGGCCATCGTCGATCTCGCGCGCGATTGGCGGCCCGATCTCCTGCACGCTCATTCGCCGGCGCTGGCCGGGATGGCAGGGCTCAAGGCGGCGCGGACGCTGGGCTTGCCCCTGGTGTACGAAATCCGCGCGTTCTGGGAGGATGCGGCGGTCGGCAACGGCACCGGGCGCACGGGTTCGATCAGATACCGGCTGACGCGCGAACTCGAGAACCGGGTCGTGGCAGGCGCCGGCGCGGTCGTAACGATCTGCGAGGGACTCCGCTCAGACCTGATCGGCCGTGGCTTTGCCGGCGAGCGGATCGGCGTAATGCCCAACGGCGTCGACCTCGGCCTCTTCGGCGAGCCGCTCGCGCGCGACTCCGCGCTGGCTTCCGAACTAGATCTGGGCGACGGGCCGGTCATCGGCTTCATCGGCAGCTTCTACGACTACGAAGGCCTGGACGATCTGATTGCGGCGATGCCGCATCTGGTCGCAGCGCACGCGAATGCGCGGCTGCTGCTGGTCGGCGGAGGCCCGAAGGAGGAGGCGCTGCGAGCACAGGCGCAAGCCTCGCCTGCCGCCGGTGCGATCCGGTTCATCGGCCGGGTGCCGCACGATCAGGTGAACCGCTATTACTCCCTGTGCGACGTGATGGCTTATCCGCGCAAGCGCAGCCGGTTGACCGATCTTGTGACCCCGCTGAAGCCGCTCGAGGCGATGGCCCAGGGCCGCCTGGTCGCCGCTTCGGACGTCGGCGGGCACCGTGAGTTGATCGCGAACGGGCAAACGGGGGTCCTGTTTCCGCCGGACGACCCTGCGGCGTGCGCCTCAGCGCTGGCGCAGCTGTTCACCGATCGCGGCAATTGGCCGAAGCTGCGCGAAGCCGCCCGGGCGCATGTCGCGAACAACCACGACTGGCAGCGCAATGTCCGCCGTTATCGAGGCATTTACGAACCCCTGCTAAATGCTGGGTCCGGCTTTCGCAGCGCCGCCTGACGGCGAAGGCCAGCCCTCATCAAGGAAGCAAGCGTGGCGGAAGGCGCGGAATCATATTCGGTCAGGCGCGGCGGCGGCTTGCGGACGCTTTGCGCGCATCCCGCCTTTTCCGTGCTGTCGGCTGTGGCGTTCGCCGCCCTTCTTTCTGGTGGGAGCGTCCTGCTTACGGCCGACCTCATCGCCCGCCTTCTTGAGGGTGGCGGAAGCGCCGTTGCGGCCGCGCCGCTCGGCTTTACCGCGCGGGCAACGCTGGCGATTGCCGGCGCGCTGGCCGGGATCGCGCTCGGCCTGTCGCTCTCGCGACGTCTGGCGCTGTCGCTCGGCGTGGAAAATAGCGATCGATCGGGCGCCGACGCCGCCCCGCGGTATCGCCCCATCGACATCGCCGAGGATGTCGGCGAGGAAGGAATCGCCCCCGTTGAATTCGCCGATCCCGGCGTCTCCGATCCGCCCGTCGACACCCAGCCTACAGTAGAGCTTACGGTCCCGCAGCCGACCCCGGCGGCCGCCAGCGAAGAGGCGCAGCATCGTCCAGCCGAGCCGTCGCTCGGCGAGCTCGGCTTGATGCAGCTCACCGCGCGCCTCGCTGCCTCGTTGGCCGAACGCCGCAAGCAGCGGGCCGCGAACGAGCCCGCCAGGCCGCCGGCTCAGCCCCCGTCTCCTGGCGCGCTCGGCGAGTTCGAGCCGTCGGGCGCGGACGAGGTGGCTCGCGCTACCGCCGATTTCTTTGCTCCGGCGCCCTCGCCGACGGCCGGCTTGGACCGGACTTCGACGCTCGCCGTGTCAGACGGACGCAATAGCAACCTCTGAGCCGCGAGGCGGCGCGAGCGGCTGCCGCGCACGGGGCGACGCAGGGTGCGTTCTCGCACTTGCAAAAACAGCTTCCTGTCGCCATGGGGGACACTCGCGACATTATCGTATGCACCCCGCGGGGTGAGTCGAGTTTCGTTGCGGCCTCGAAGCCGCCGCGGAACAGCTCGCCCCGCCTGACAGGAACCGAGTGTTGACCGAGTACCCAGCGCCTCAAGGCCTCTACGATTCGCGCAACGAGCATGACTCCTGCGGTGTGGGCTTCCTCGCCCATATTCGCGGGGAGAAATCGCACGCCATCGTGACCCAGGCGCTCGAAATTCTCGCCAATCTCGACCATCGCGGCGCCGTCGGCGCCGATCCGCTGCTGGGCGACGGCGCGGGTATCCTGCTGCAAATTCCGGACCCGCTCTACCGCCGCTGGGCGGATAGCGAAGGGCTGACCCTGCCGCCGCCGGGCGATTACGCTGTCGCGATGTGCTTCCTGCCGCAGCATGAGCAGGCGCGCGAGTTCATCAGCGGCCAGTTCGAGAAGTTCATCGCCAAGGAAGGCCAGCGCTTGATCGGCTGGCGCGACGTGCCGACGACCGAGGACGGCCTCGGCAAGGCGGTGCTCGCCTCGATGCCGATGATCCGCCAGTGCTTCATCGCGCGGGGCGACAACTGCGCCGACCAGGACGCGTTCGAGCGCAAGCTGATCGTCATCCGCAAGCAGACCCAGAACCCCCTCGCGGCGCTGGCCGAAAAGCACGGCATGCCGGAGATCACCCACCTCTACATGCCGAGCTTTTCCAGCCGGACGGTGGTTTACAAGGGTTTACTGTTAGCTAACCAGGTCGGCAGCTTTTACGACGACTTGCGCGATCCCGATTGCGTTTCCGCGCTCGGCCTCGTC
>Ga0207652_10005345_pt1 | contig 10414 bp, 6 predicted proteins | sample KBSC63BmetaG_FD_184334 | JGI IMG/M metagenome (GOLD analysis project Ga0207652, IMG submission 184334) | Corn rhizosphere microbial communities from Kellogg Biological Station, Michigan, USA - KBS C6-3B metaG (SPAdes) (version 2) | ecosystem: Host-associated > Plants > Roots > Rhizosphere ...
GGCGCACCAATCGACTGCTGCTCGCCAACCGGCTGCCCATCCTCCTCGTCATCGGGATCGCGGGTGCGGGGAGCCTCGTGTCGGTCGCGCTCTATCTTCGACGTCACGGCCTCGAGCGCGCAGCGACGCTGCATCGGCTCGCGCGCATCTTGTCACCGCTGGCGTTGCTCGGGCTTTTGCCAGGCGTCGCCAACCACGCGACCTGGGACAATCCGCTGCAGGTTTGCCTCGTGTCGGCCGGCTTCGTGATTCTCTGCGAAGCGCTGACGCGCACGTCTCTTGGAGCCTGGTACGAGCCGGATGGGACCGCAGCTGCGCCGCTACGCAAGCACACGCTGCCGCCGTCGCTGGCTGGGCGCGTGTGGCCGATCCTGGTCGCGCTCGGCGTCGTCGCGTACGCCGGCTACATGTGCCATTTCACCGTGATCAATCACCGCGCGTTCAACACGTCGAGCTTCGACCTGGGCATCTACGACAACCAGTTCTGGCAGGCGCTCCACGGACATCCATTTCGCAGCACGCCGGTGCTGCGAAACGAAGGCAACTGGAGCGTCCTCAAAACGCACGCCGAACTCGGCATGTACGTGCTGCTGCCGTTCTACGCGCTCCGTCCACGCGCGGAGACGCTGCTCTCGATCCAATCGATCGTGCTCGCGATCGGCGCCGTCCCAGTCTACCGATTTGCTGCGCGCCGCCTCTCGCGTCCGATCGGCTGCCTGCTGGCGTGGTCGTATCTCATCTACCCGCCGCTGCATGGCGCCAACCTGTACGACTTCCACTTTCAGCCGATTGCCGCTGTTTGCGTGCTCTGGGCGATCGCGCTTCTCGACGAGGGGCGGCGCATCGGCTTTGGGATCGCGTTCGCGCTGGCGCTCTCGTGCCGCGAAGACATCGCGCTCATGACGTTCGCGTACGGCGGCTTTCTGGTCGTGAGCGGCGAGCGCCCGCGTGACGGCGCGATCATCGCTTCTCTGTCGCTGCTCTATTTTGCGCTCGTGAAATTTGCGGTCATGCCTCTGTTCGGCAGCTGGTGGTTCGCCGAGATGTACAAGGATCTGTATCCGCCCGATGCGCAAGGCTATGGCGGCATCCTCCAGACGCTGCTGGCGAACCCCACCTACGTGTTGCGCACGCTGCTCGTGCCCGACAAGTTGCGCTACGTGTTGCAGCTGTTCGTTTCGTTGGCGTTCCTGCCGCTGCGGCGGTTGCATCTGTGGCTGCTGCTGTTTCCGGGCGCGTTCTTGACGCTCCTGACCACGCGGTACCCGGCCACGCTCGGCATCTCGTTTCAATACCCGTCGTATTGGTTCGCGCTGGCGTTCCCGGCGACGGTGTATGCGCTGGTGATGCTCCGTGATGCGGACGAGGGGCTCATTCGCATGAGATCGGCGTTGGTAGCGCTGGGCGTCGGATCGCTGCTGATGAGCGTCCACTTCGGCGCCATTCCGCCCCGGGCTCGCGTCGGAGCAGGCTTTGGTCTGGCGCGCTTCACGGCCCTCACGCAGGCCGACATCGAGAAGGAGAAGAACCTGAAGGAGCTGATGGCGATGGTGCCGCCCGAAGCGCGTATCGCCGTCAGCGAGAACGAGCTGCCGCACGTGTCGGGCAGGGCAGAGTGCTACAGCCTGAAGTATGGCGCCGCCGACGCCGACTACGTGCTCTATGCGAACGGCAGCCAGGGTGAGAAAGAAGGACAGGCGGAGCTGCGCATGGGGCGCATGAAAATCGTGGCGACGCGGCCTGGGATGTTTCTCCTTCAATCGACACCGCACCATTGATCCGCGTCGCTGCGACCAACGATACAGGTCTCGCCGGGGCGGCGCTCTCGAGCGCGACGCGCGACGTCCGTCGCAAGCGCGCGCGGGGAGGCGCTCTCGCGATCGCACGCATCCCGACCGTGCAGGCACGGCACACGGGTTGGCAACTCCGCGGCCGCCTGAGCGCTGTCGCACGATGGCGACGAATCTTTTCGCGGAGAGGTCGCCGTCCGACGTGGCGCGCTTAGAACATTCGAGTGACTCCCGACGAGCTTGCCCACGATCTGCGTTGCCGCTTGGCGAAGGCCATCTGCGCGGCGCAACGGCTGCCGTTGCCGCGCGCAACCTCTGCCAAGATGTTGCTGAGCGTGTTGCACCACGCCCTCGAGCTACTCGATGACGACCGTTCCGTCGCATGGGAGTTCGCCCGGCGAGTCGCAATCCACGCGCTGGCCACATGGAACACACTGGGAAACGACGCGGCGACGCCCGCTGCGCAGGCGTAGGCCCAGGAACGACCTCACCTGTTGGTCATGACGGACGCCGCGGCTACATGAAGTTTGGCGTGTGTAACGACGAGATGCGCTCCGCCTCGTCGGAGGTGAAGCCGGCGTGCACCAGGCGCTTCAGTCGTCCCGCGTGCATCTCTGCCAGGAGCGCACGAAACGCTTCGTGACCGCGGGCGACGCTCGGCGGGTCGTCGCCGCGCGCGGCCAGGATGGTCAGCGCATCCTGGATGGGCGCGGGCACGCCGTCGACGCCGTGCATGCTGGCGCTGCGCCGCCGCACCGCTGCTTCGAGCCGCGCCGCCAACGACGGATCGGACGCCATCGCGTGGCGCACGTGCGCGACGCCAAAATGGACATGGCGCGCCTCGTCGGCGCGCGCGCGTCGCACCAGCTCGGCGGTGAGCTCGTCGGGCGCCTCCTGTTCGACGAAGCGGAGAAGATCGAGGAAGGTCCCTTCGCCGAGCACCGACAGGAGAAAGGCGGCCTCCGTGAAGTCTTCGATCGCGAGCAGCGCCAGCAGCGATCGCGACGTGGTCACGCTCGAGACGCCGAGGCCGCCGCCACCGGCGCGCGCGCGTCGCAGAAACACGTCGATGTGCCGCGCCTCGTCCGAGAGCTGGGTTGCCAGGAACATCGCCGTCTCGGCGTAGGCCGGGTGCAGCCGCGACACGAACTTCGACGGCACGTACAGCGCCGAGAGCTCATTTTCTGCGAGGAACGTCATGATCTGTCCCAGCGCGCGCTCGAGCGACGGCGGCAACGGCCGCACGCGCTCCCAGGGCAGCGCCCGCGCGTCCCACTGCGCCGCCACCGCCTGGTCATAGAGCGCGCGCGCCTCCGGCGGCGCCGCGTGCGCCCGCCGCACGATCGTGACCGGATAGGGCGGCCCGCCCGGCTCGACACGCGCGCCGCGCGGCGCGAAGCCGGTCGCGGGATCGGCTTCGGCCGGCGGCGCGGCGTCGGTGGCGCGAGGAACGCCGAGGCTTCCCCGACGGATGAGGTGGCGGTCGCGCCCGTCGGCGTCGCGCTCGCAGCCGAGGTACTCGTGGCGCTCGACGCGGCACCACGACGGAAGATCCTGGCGCACGCCCGGTTGCGCCGAGCGCAGCGCCACCACCCCGCCCGGCGCCAGCGCGTCGAGCGCCGGTCGCAACAGCGCCAGCAGGCCGCCGCCGAGCGGCAGCGCTCCGCCGTCGATGGCGACGGCGCCCGCGCTCACCAGCCGCCCGCTTCGTCGAGCGCGCGCTCGAGGCTGGCGTAGCCCTCCTCGCGCGGCGGCAGCCACTCTTTGAGCCCTTCGAGCTCGAGGAGGCGACGATGCTGCGGATGGTCCCACTTCATGGCGAACAGCGCGTCTTGGAAGGCACGTGCCTTGCCGTCATCGAGCGCGGGCAGCGCATCGAACATGCAGTGGTCGAACCCCGGCGTCGTCCACAAGACCTCGAGCCGGCTCGAGTCCACGCGCCCGGCCGCCTGCTCGTTCACCCAGATCAGATCGCCGACGGTGCCTGCCTGCGCCCGCCCCTCGGTGAGCGCGCGCAGGACGTCGAGCTCGCTCGTGCCGGTGTCGCCGTGCTTGCCGAGATCGGTGTCGAATGGCAACAGGCTCACGCGCGACAGCTCGACGCCCTCTTGCCGCAGAAAGTGCAGCGGCAGGATGCGCGCTTGCGTCGAGTCGCGGCTGCCGACGGCGAGCGTCTTGCCCTCGAGATCGGCGACGCGACGGATGCCGGCGTCGCGGCGCACGATCACCTTGGCGTGGAAGTCGCGATCGCTGTCGCGCATGCCGAGCGAGCGCGAACGGCCTTCGGTGCGTCGGCGCACGCGGACGTGGCCGAGCGGGGTGTTCCACGCGATGTCGATGTGACCGGCGAGCAGCTCGTCGACCTGACGCTCGTAGTTGGAGAAGAGCGCGAAGTCGAGATCGACACCTTGTTCGCGAAAGTAGGCGCGGATGCCTTCCCAGATGCTGACGACCTTGGGATCGTAGGCGACGGCGCCGAGCAGAATGGACATGGTGTGTGCCTCCGTTAGAAGAGCGGCAGCCCGGTGAGCGCCTTGCCGATGAAGTCGTCGAGGTGATCGACGGTCGGCGCCATGACCCAACCCGCGCGGGCATCGCGATGCATGCGCTCGATGGGGGCCGCGCCGTGGCGGGAAAACGCGGCGCCGCCGCACGCCTTCATCGCCAGGTCGGTGACCTCGAGCGCCGTCTCGAGCGCCAGCTTGCGCGACGAGAGCACGAACAGCGGCGCCTCGGCCGCGCCGCTCTCCATGATGCCGAGCGTCCTTCCGAGGAGCGCGCGCGACGCCTCGGTGCCAACGCTCATGGTGGCGAGCCGCGCGCGCAGCTGCGGCAGATCGCGCAGCGCCGTCCCCGAGTGCTCGAACGTTGTCGACGACAGGTGGTGCGCCGTTGCCGCAACGGCCGCGCGGCACAGGCCGTGCGCCATCGCCGCCGTGCCGACGGCGAACCAGGGCAGGATCACGCCGAGCATCATGTCCGCGCCCTTGCCTTGCTCCGTCAGGAGGTCGCTCTTGCCGACCGCGTACGCCTCGATGCTCACCGGCTGCGAGTCGTTGCCGCGCAGGCCGAGGCCATCGAAGCCGCCTTGCGGGCGGATCGCGTCGGACGTCGTGCGCGCCAGATAGATCGTCGACTCCAGCGGCGAGCCGGCGCCGGGGGCTTGCGCGCTCGAGACGTACGAATCAGCGTGGGTCGCCGACGTCACCCAGGACTTGGCGGCGGTGGTGACGAAGCCGTCTTGCCCTGCGACCAGCTTCGACACGGGGGCCCAGAATTGCGAGCGCGATCCGCGCTCGGACAGCGAAAGCGTCGTCAGGTGCTCGCCCTTGGCGATGCTGCGCAGAAGCGCATCGCGCCCGCCGAGCGAGCCGGCGGCGGCGATCGCCTGCGTCGCCGAGACGTGCATCACGTACACCATCGCCGACGAGGCGCAGGCGCGCCCCAGCTCCTCGGCGACGGCGCAGAAGGCGCGCAGGCCGGCGCCGCGACCGCCGAGCTCGACTGGAACCGTGAGCCCGAGCAGGCCCGCGGCACCGAGCGCGCGCAGCGATTCCTCGGGGAAACGCCCGCGCCGATCGACGTCGGCGGCGTGGCGCGCCGCGGTTTCGTCGGCGATCGTGAGGGACAGCGAATGGTGCGAGGACGACTGTTCGTCGAGGCCGTAGGGATGCATCGAATGCTCCTTCGCCCCGCGCGGGGCGCGGAGCCGTCAGAAACGGGAGATGAGGGAAATCGACACGCGATTCGAGCGCGCGCGTCAGGAGAAGCCGGGGCGGTCGAGCGGAATCACGCGGCGAGCCTACGACCGTCTCGACCGCCACGCAACTGCGGCCGGATCAGCGCGCGAGCTCTTCGTCGGAGAGCGCCCGGATCACGCGGCATGGATTGCCGGCGGCGAAGACGCGCGGCGGGATGTCCCGGGTGACGACGCTGCCCGCGCCGACGACGCTGCGCGCGCCGATGAGCACGCCCGGCAAGATGATCGCGCCGCCACCGACCCAGACCTCCGAGCCGATCTCGACCGGCTTGCCGAGCTCGAGGCGGCGTCGCAATGAAGGCTCGAGCGGATGCGTGGCGGTGTAGATCTGCACGGCCGGTCCGAACAGCGTGTCGTCGCCGATGCGCACCGGGCAGACGTCGAGGACGACACAATTGAAGTTGAAGAACACGCGCTCGCCGAGCTGGATGTTGGCGCCGTAGTCGCAGAAGAACGGCGGCTGCACGCAGGCGCTCTCGCCACCGGACGCGAAGAGCGCACGCACGAGGCGACGACGCGCGTCGTGATCGGCCTCGCGCGTGGCATTGAGCGCCTGGCAAAGGTCGCGTGCGCGTGCCCGGGCGGTCACCAGCTCGGCGTCGCGTGGATCGTACAGCTCGCCAGCCAGCATCTTGTCGCGCTCGGTGCGCACCGGCGCGGTTGTAGGCGCTCCCCAGCGACGGGCAAGCGTGGCGCGGCGCGGCTGCGCGACCCTGGCCCCATCGTCGCAACGGGCGGCGGACCGTTTGCTTTTGCGGTCCCCGGGGGTATTCTGTCGATAGATGCTGTCCGTAGGGACGTATCTGCTCGCCCTGGCGATCGCCGCGGTCCCTGTCAAGGGTACGCCTCGCGTCGAGTTGTCTCCGACGCCCGCCAACGCCGAGTGCAGCTCGCGCGAGTTTCCAGAATGCATGCGAGAAACACTCGCCGAGGATCAGCAGTCGCTGCTCTTGCCGACGCCCGAGCGCGAGAACCTGCGCTCGTCGTTGTACGGCGAGGGCTTCTGCGATCCTGACGATTCAGGCGAATGCCTGGCTCCTCCCGTCGGCAACGATCGCCCGGCGCCCGCGGCCATTCTCAGCTGCTCCGATCCATACCTGACGACCATGATTGGCTCATGCGATTTGCCGCGAGAGCCTTTCCTTGGGCATACGCCGCGCGTGGCCACCTTGCGCAACGGCGCCGCGACCCGCGTTGCGTGGGTGTCGACAGCGCATGGCGGGCACGTGGTCATCGTGTCTCCGCCGCCATCCGCTGAAGGTGCGCTGATCGCGTCGGCCGGGCGCCTGCAGGTCTTCATTCCACCTGCGAGCGAGCTCTCCGTTTCGCTACCCGGGCCGGCTCTCGCTCCACCTCCGCCTCGGCTCGATCGCCCGCCGCGCGTCTGATCGCTCCACGAATCTACACTCGCAGCGACTCAGAAACTCCAAGCCAGGTACAGGTGTACCATGAGCAAGGGTACGTCCATCATTGCCATGCTCGTCACGCTCGCCGTCGGCGTGTTCGTAGGCGAGCGGTTGAAGTCGAACGACAGCACGATCACCCATGTCCCGTCGGCCGCACGGCCCGACAGCAACGTCGAACGGTTCCAAATTCCCGTCGGCAACTCGCCCGCGAAGGGTCCAGCGCACGCGAAAGTAACCATCGTCGAATGGTCTGATTTCCAGTGCCCGTATTGCGAACGCGTCGAAGCGACCATCGGACAAATCACGAAGACGTACGGCAAGGACGTACGGATCGTCTGGAAGAACCAGCCGATGTCGATGCACCCGAACGCAAAACCTGCGGCCGAGCTCGCCATGGCGGCCTATGCCCGGAAGGGAAACGACGGATTCTGGAGGCTTCACGATACGATGTTCCAGAACCAGCGCGCGCTCGACCGCGCGTCGTTGGAGAAGTACGCCAAGGATGCGGGCCTCTCGGAATCCGATATCCAGGCGGCGCTCGACGAAAAGAAGTACGACGCTCAACTCCAAGCGGATTCGTTGGAGGGCAACAAGGTCGGGGCGAGCGGCACGCCCGCGTTCTTCCTCAATGGGCGCTTCCTCTCCGGAGCGCAGCCATTCGACGCTTTCAAGAAGGTCATCGACGAAGAGATCGCGAATGCGAGCCAGGCCATGCGTCATGGCGCAAGCCTCGCGAACGTCTACGACGTGCTCACCAGGGACGGCAAGCAAGCGGCCACGCCACCCCAACGCCCGCAGGCGCAGCCGCAGCCGGCCCAGGCCGATCCGAATGCAGTCTACAAGGTGCCGCTCGGCGATTCGCCCGCGAAGGGATCGAGCACGGCGAAGGTCACGATGGTCATGTTCTCCGACTTTCAGTGTCCATATTGCGGCCGCGTCGAGTCGGCGCTGAGAGAGCTCGAGCAGGCCTACGGCAAGGATCTGCGGATCGTCTGGAAGAACAACCCGCTGTCGTTTCACCCGAATGCACTGCCGGCCGCCAAGGCGGCGATGGCCGCTGCCGCACAGGGGAAGTTCTGGGAGATGCACGACAAGATCTTCTCCGACCAGGCGCACCTCGATTCATCGACCTTCGAGCGCTACGCGCAGGATCTCGGTTTGAACGTGGCGCAGTTCCGGACCGCGATGAGCGATCCGAAGATCGAGCAGGAGATCAGAAATGATCAAGCGCTCGCGCTTCGGTTCGGCGCCCTGAGCACGCCCTCGTTCTTCACCAATGGCCGTTTCGCGCGAGGCGCGCTGCCGGCGGAGTCGTTCAAGGTGATCATCGCAAAGGAGATCGAAGCCGCAAACGCGGCATTGAAGCGCGGCGTTCGGCCGGCGGAGCTGTATGCCGAGCTGACGAAGAGCGGAAAGGAGAGGGCCGAGGGCGCGACGCCACCACCGCAGCAGCGGCCGGGGCAACCGGATCCGAACAGCGTCTATCGCGTGATGATTCATGATGCGCCGACGAAGGGAGCCGACGCGCGCCACGCGAAGGTGACGATTGTGGAGTTCTCCGACTTCCAATGCCCGTACTGCGGGCGCGTCGAAGCGACGCTCGATCAACTGCTGAAGGAATACGGCAAGGATGTGCGCCTGGCATTCAAGGAGCTGCCGATGCCGTTCCACAACAACGCGCATGTCGCAGCAGAGGCGGCGCTCGAGGCGAAGGCACAAGGCAAGTTCTGGGAGATGCACGACGTCATGTTCAAGCACCAGCAGGCGCTCGATCGTGCGTCGTTGGAAAAGTACGCGACAGAGGTCGGCCTCGACGTCGCGAAATTCAGGTCGGCTCTCGACGCCGGGACATGGAAACAGAAGGTCGACAGCGAAACGAAGGAAGGGAATCAAATCGGCGCGAACGGCACGCCGTGGTTCTTCATCAACGGGAAGTCGCTCGTGGGAGCGATGCCGTACGACACCTTCAAGGCGATGGTGGAGGAGGCGATCAAGGACGCCGATGCGCATGCGCACGGCAGCTACGGCAAGTACTACGACGAGCTGATGAAGACGGCCAAAGCGGAGGTCGTCGCAGCGCCACCGGCGGCAGCGCCTCCCGCCGGCGACAAGGTCTACAAGGTCGACGCGGGGGATGCACCGTCCAGAGGCCCGCGCACGGCGCCGGTGCAGATCGTCGAGTTCTCCGACTTCCAATGTCCGTATTGCGGCCGTGTCGTTCCGACCGTCAAGCAGATCGAGGAGAAGTACGGAAACAAAGTTCGATTCAGCTTCCGAAACTATCCGTTGCCGTTTCACCAACACGCCGAGCTCGCGGCGGAGGCGTCGCTCGCGGCGAAGGCGCAAGGCAAGTTCTGGGAGATGTACGACAAGCTGTTTGCGAATCAGCAGGCGCTCGATCGGGCAGCGCTGGAGAAGTACGCCGCCGAGATCGGCCTCGACGTCGCGAGGTTCAAGGCCGACTTGGACGCCGGTCGGTTCAAGGACGAGATCTCGAGGGACACGTTATATGCGAATGGTCTCGATAGCGGCGGTGTGAATACTCCTACCTTCTTCATCAACGGCCACAGAATCGTAGGTGCGCTTCCATTCGAGTCGTTCGCGCAGCTCATTGATCGCGAGCTGAAGGAACCTCGAAGGTAGGGAGCCCGGTCGTCATCGCACCATCAATGGCGGAGCGCCGCCTGGCTGACGTGCGCGTTGGCCAGGCGGCGGGTCCGGTGGCTGCATGAAGAAGCTCGGCGTGACCGCCGATGGCGACTGCCGATGCAGGACTCATTTTTGGTGGTGCTCGATTATCCGCAGTCGGGAGAGCGGATTCGTGGTCGGGACAATGTGCAGGCCTCGCGCGCGGGACATCCTGCGCACCGACGGTTCGAGGTTCACCGCATCTTCGGTAGCGGCGACCTCTGGGTGACCGAGTTGGTCATCGTGTACGACGATCGTTCATATTGCACCGTCAGCGTCATGGAGCTCATGGACGGCGAGGTGATGCACGAGACGCAATACTTCTCCGATCCATTCGACGCGCCTGCGTGGCGCGCGCAGTGGGTCGAGAAAGTACCGAGCGCTCGTCGGTGACGCGTCGGTCCGCTTGACTCCGTAGCCCTGGTGCTTATGACGGAAGATCCGACGCAGGAGCATCGCTCGTTCACCGTTTCGATCGTCTGACAGTTTTGGAAAATCGCGTGCTAATAAAAAGATCGATGGACGAAGACACGATTTCATCAGGTGTCCCCGGCCTTGACATCCTCTTAGCGGGCGGACTTCCCCGGCGGCAGACGCTGGTCGTGACGGGGGATCCGGGCGCCGGCAAGACCGTCCTGTGCAGCCAGATCGCCTTCTCGTTCGCCAGCCAGGGGATGCCGGTCATCGTCGCCACGGTCACCTCGGAGCCGCACGAGAAGCTGCTCTCGGCGCTGCGCCATTTTTCCTACTTCGATCAGGCCCGCGTCGGC
>Ga0207652_10005353_pt1 | contig 10410 bp, 6 predicted proteins | sample KBSC63BmetaG_FD_184334 | JGI IMG/M metagenome (GOLD analysis project Ga0207652, IMG submission 184334) | Corn rhizosphere microbial communities from Kellogg Biological Station, Michigan, USA - KBS C6-3B metaG (SPAdes) (version 2) | ecosystem: Host-associated > Plants > Roots > Rhizosphere ...
GACGACCCTAAAGTGTTGGCGCATTTGCTGAATGAAATGAGTAAGCTGGATGAAAAAATAATTTTTCCGGTACATCCGCGCACGCGCAAGATGCTGGCTGAAAATTACTCGCCGCCCGAAAATATTTTGCTTACCAACCCGAAAGGGTATGTTGATTTTATAGTTCTTGAAAACTTTGCAAATAAAATCATTACAGATTCAGGTGGAATTCAGAAAGAAGCCTATATACTTAAAAAGCCCTGTATTACGCTTCGTTCTGAAACTGAATGGGTGGAAACTGTACAAGAAAAATGGAATCTTCTCATCAATCCGTCAGACAAGGATATTGCTTGCAGGATTGATTCTTTCAAAGAACCCAAAACACAAAAGGATGTTTTTGGAAAAAATGTAACAGAAAAGATGATTCAAATAATAAACGATATTTAAAAACATGAGTGAGAAAAAGACATGGGGAATTATAGGTGGGGGAATGATGGGAATGACATTGGCTTTAAGGCTTGCTCAGCGGGGAGATAAGGTTACCATTTTTGAAACATCAGATAAAGCAGGCGGCCTTACCAGTTCCTGGACGATGGATGAGGTGGTGTGGGATAAATATTACCATGTCATCCTGATGTCTGATTTGAATACGAGAAAAATATTAAGGGAAATTGGGCTGGAAATCGATTGCAATTGGGTAGAAACAAAAACAGGATTTTATTCTGATGGAAAATTGTACTCCATGTCGAATCTTGTTGAGTTCTTTAAATTTCCGCCAATAAATCTTATTGATAAATTCAGGTTAGGGCTAACCATTTTTGCTGCGTCTAAAATAAAAAACTGGCACAAGCTGGAAAATATTCATGTTACAGATTGGCTAACCAAATGGTCAGGAAAAAGAGTATTTGAAAAGATATGGTTACCCTTATTAAAGGCAAAGCTTGGGGAAAATTACAAGAATACCTCTGCGGCGTTTATATGGGCCACGATTCAAAGGATGTATGCCGCACGAAAAAGCGGTTTAAAAAAGGAAATGTTTGGCTATGTAAGCGGAGGTTATGAAAGAATCAACACTGAATTTGCAAAACACCTGCAACGTATGGGCGTTGAATTCAGGTATGATACAAAAGTGGTTGCAGTAAAAAAGGAAATAAATGGAAATCTTATTTTGACCACTTCGGATAATGACACTTATGGTTTCGACAATATTATTTCAACGCTTTCATCAAAAGAATCTGTACAGATTGCACCGCAGCTTACAGACATCGAAAAACAGCAGCACGAAGCTATAAAATACCTGGGTGTGATTTGCCCGTCGGTGTTGCTTACGAAACAGATTTCACCTTATTATGTAACCAACATCACGGATTCATGGCCAACCTTTACCGGCGTAATTGAAATGACCGCATTGATTGATAAAAAAGAGACAAAGGGAAATCATTTGATTTATCTTCCAAAATATGTAAATCCTGATGACGAACTTTTCAATAAAGATGATAAAGAATTGCAGGAGATATTTTTGGGTTCCCTGTATAAAATGTATCCCCATATTTCGGAAAAAGACTTGCATTTCTGGGGCGTGTCAAAAGCACGGGTTGTGTTTGCATTGCCCACACTCGATTATTCGAAGAAAGTTCCGCGAATAGTAACATCCATACCAAATTATTATATTATTAATTCGGCTCAGATCATAAATGGAACATTGAATGTGAATGAAACAATACAGGTAGCTGAAACTAAACTGAAGGAAATTTTAAATAATGAGTAAGAAAAAGCCATTGGCGAGTATTTCGCTGGATTTGGATAATCAATGGTCATACATGAAAATTCATGGAGACGAAGGCTGGGATCAATATCCTTCCTATTTTGATATTTTCGTTCCGCATGTATTGAATGTATTGGATGAACTGAATTTGAAGATCACTTTTTTTATTGTTGGAAAAGATACCGAAAGCGAAGACAACAAAAAGTATTTACGGATGATTGCAGACAGGGGACATGACATTGGCAATCATTCTTATCATCACGAGTCATGGCTGCAAACCTATAGTTATGAGAAAATAGAAAAAGAAATACGCGAAGCTGAAGAGGCCATTTTTAATGCCACCGGTCATAGGCCTACAGGCTTTAGAGGGCCGGGGTTTAGCTGGAGTAAAGATTTATTGAAAGTGTTACAAAGCAGAGGTTATAAATTTGATGCATCTACATTGCCCACTTATTTAGGTCCGCTTGCGAGAATGTATTATTTTAAAAAATCAGACCTTTCAAAAGAAGAGAAAAAAGCACGCAAAGAACTTTTTGGAAAGTTCAGCGAAGGATTCAGAAAACTGAAGCCGTATAAATGGGACCTGGGTGATGGGAAATCTATAACAGAAATTCCGGTAACTACGATGCCATTCTTTAAATTACCTTTTCATTTAAGCTATTTAATTTATCTCGGAAATATTTCAATACCTTTAATGAATCTTTACCTTAACACTGCAATTACCATGTGTAAAATAACCAAAACGCCAATTAGTTTTTTGCTTCATCCATTGGATTTAATTGGCGGCGACCAAATTTCGCAACTTGCTTTCTTCCCGGGCATGAATGTGAGCAGTCATAAGAAAGTAAAGGTTTTTAAAAATGTGATCAGGTTGTTGCAAAAACATTATGAATTAGTGGATATGTCAAAGCACTGGAAAATTTTGGATACACATAAAATAAAAGTTACAAAAATATAGCTGAAACTAACAATCAATGATTCACAGATGATTAATGGTAAAACCATCACCATAGTTCTTCCTGTTTAAAGAAGCATTTTCTATTAATTTAAAAAGAAGTATCCAATATGGGATAGGAGTAATGCAACTTTCCTTGAGATATCGATTTAAAAAATGTGGAGTTATTAATAAAAAATATATGAAAATAGTAAATTCTTCTTTCGAGATTTTGGGTAATTAAATAGCTCATCTAATTCACAGATTCAATAGATAAGTACATGAAATTAGCTCAGAATTTTTTACTTAAAAATTTGAAAACGCCTATTGTTTCAATAATAATATTCATTCTTGCTGCTGGAACGCGTTTATTTTTTAGGGATGATGTTGGGGGCAGGACTTTATTTATTATGGCATCGCTTACTGCATCTTATTATGCGTATCATAATTTAAAAACACAATGGAAAGAAATTTCAAAAGGAATACTTATTGGGTTGGCTACCTGGATGTTTTTGATTCTTATTATTGAAACTGTAAAAGCAGCAATTTCAACTGCTGAATTTGATTTTATGTGCTTTTATATGCAAGGGCAATTGGGACTACACCATCTAAATTTCTATGATCCTGAGAGTTTTAAAATACTTCTTCAAAATAATGATTTCAATTATACTTTTTCGCCGGCATTTAAATCTGAGATATTAGATGTGGGTTTACTATCGCCTCCGATAACAATGTTATTTTTTGCTCCACTGTCCTCTATAGATTATCATACTTCGAGACTGATTTTTGCGATATTGATTTTCCTGTTTATTTTGGGAAACGCTATTCTGGCGAATTTAATCTTCGTAAAAAAGGACAGATCTGTATACTCATTTTTGTTTGTTTTAATTATCATAATGTTTTTACCGGGAACAAGTGAAACAATTGGTTATAATCAAACTAATTTCTATCTGTTGTTCTTTTTACTTTTGACAATCTACAAAATTGATAAACCGATATCCGGTTTTTATTTGGCATTATCATTAATTATAAAACCCATTTCTGGCTTTTTAATATTGTTTTTTATCTCTGGTAAAAAATGGAAGCCTGTAATTTATTTCGGTGCAACCTTGGTAGTTCTGTTTTTTATAACAGCTTTCTTTTGGGGCTTCCAAAATATCGTTGGCTTCTTTCAGTCGCCACCTACACAAAGATTACCACAAGGATTATACGTACAGGGCATTAATCAATCTATGCTTGGCGTACTAAACCGGAACCTTAAACGTTATTGGCTGCCGCAGAGCATGATAAATTCAATCTATTATTTTACTGCGATAATCATGACCGTCTTAAGTTATATAGCATCAAAGAGACTTAACAAATTAAATATTTACTTATCATTTTTCGTTTTTACTCTTTGCATGCTAATGATTTATCCAAGTTCTCTAGCGCATTACATGGTGTACCTTATACCGCTGTTGGTTTATTTTTTATTAAAAAACCAGGAAAAAAAATATTTTTGGGTAATTGTATTGCCATCCATTAGTTTTTTAAACACTGAAATATTTTTTTTCTACTTAATTTTATGGATGGTCCTTCTTTACATGGGTCTTTTTTCCCATAACGGTAGCAACATCTATCAACAATTTAAAGGGGAAACAGAAATCTCCTAATATATATTCGTATTGATATTTTTTTAGTAACTATAACTGACCTCATTATTCAAAATATAAGCCTATAGTCAACAGTTTTAACCAAATTTTTGCTATGATTATTTTTTGAATGGCTTTTTTCCTTGCAGAAGCTTAACATTCATCTGTAATCGGAAAAGTTTATTGGAAAAGCTTACAACACTGTTTTAAATTGTGAAGAAAAAAAACAATTCTTTTTGTTTTGTTGTGCCACAAACATGGACTAGTCAGAACTCCTGTTTATATAATTTTTAAAATGGAAATTGATTACAAACCTTTTATAAGTATTATACTTCCTTGCTTCAATGAAGAAGCGATTTTGGAAAATAATATCTCGACAATTGTTTCTTATCTGAGAGAAAGAGAGTTTAAATACAATTGGGAGATTGTTATAATCAATGATGGAAGCAGGGATTCTACCGGTAAAATCGCAGATGCACTTGCAGACAAAAGTCAGCACATCAGAGTAATACATCACCCAACCAATCTGAATCTCGGAAATGCATTAAAAACAGGATTTAAAAACTCAAAAGGCGAGATCATAGTTGTGTTGGATATTGATCTAAGCTATTCAGTAGATCATATTGAAAAAATGGTGGACGTGCTAATTGAAAAAAATTCAGATATTGTAATAGCATCGCCATACATGCCCGGTGGAAAAGTGACCGATGTTCCATTTACAAGAAGGATAATGAGCCGCTGGGTAAATGAGTTTATGCGTATTGCTGCCCAGGATAAATATTATACTTATACAGGTATGGTAAGGGCATATAAAAGAGAATTTATTCAAACGGTCAATCTGAAAACAAAAGATTATGAAGTTAATCCGGAAATCCTTTACAAGGCTATGATTTTAAGAGCCCGTGTGGTAGAAATACCGGCTCACCTGGATTGGACGGAGCAGAACAAATATAAAGGCAAAAGAAAATCAAGCATTAAAATGCTTCGTGGCTTCTTTTCAGGAATTATGTCAAGTTTTATTTTCAGGCCATATATTTTCTTTTTAGCTATTGGGACAATATTAATGTTATTGTCGCTCTATGAATTAGTCTGGCTGCTGGTTGACACACTTTCTTATATTTCAAATTCATCAGAAATCACTCCTACTTTTTCGGAAAGCCTCGCTATTCAGTTTAAGAAAAATCCGCAATCATTTATTGTTGGTGGTATTACTTTCCTTGCTGCTATTCAGTTTTTAAGCTTAGGTTTTTTATCCCTGCAGAGCAAGAGGTATTTTGAGGAATTGTTTCATTTGGGAACCTCGTTTAAGAAAAAAAGCAACTTAACGGAATCATAAATCTCTTAAATATTTTTATTCCTTACAACACAAACAGATTAAAGTGACTAAAAATTACAAGTTCTATAAGAATCCATTTATACTATTTTTACCGTTTCTTATTTTATACATTATAATAATTATCATATTTGCATATGATGCTAATTTTGGAGACGAAATAAGATACATCACCTACGCTAAAAACTTAGCCCACGGTTTTTATTCGCCACCTTTCCCTCATATCGATTTAGGAAATGGGCCGGGTTACCCTCTTATCATAACACCACTTGTGGCTTTTAATGCGCCATTAATTTTAATAAAATTGATGAATGCTTTTTTCCTTTATTTCTCCATAATTTTTTTATTCAAAGCGCTTCAGCAAATTTTACCCTATAAATTTTCACTGGTATTCAGTATAATATGGGCCCTGTATCCTAATAATTTTGAGCTCATTATGTACACACTTCCTGAGGTTTTTACTCCTTCACTAATTGCAATTTTAATATTTGCAATAATGAAAGCATTTAATAGTGCTGAAACAAAAAATACACGGAAGTATTTATTTCTTGCAGGATTTACATTCGGGTATATTATTCTGACCAAACCAGTATTTGGCTATGTGATGATTGTCTTTTTATTATCAATGTTGATTTTATGGATTTTCAATACAAAAAGTTTAAACTATAAAAAAACTATTGCGGTTATATTGATCGCTTTTATTGTTAATATACCTTATCTCGCCTATACCTATCATTTAACAGGAAAATTATTTTACTGGAGTTCATTTGGAGGTAACAATTTATATTGGATGAGTACCCCTTATCCGGAAGAATATGGAAGTTATTATGTATTCCCGTTTAAAGATAGTCCCGAAAGAATACCAGATAGTAAAAAACAAATTCAACTCAATCATCAGAAAGATTTTGAAAAATTACTGGAGAATCCAAAGGTCAGAGAAGCCAACGTAATAGACGGACAGCTACAGGAGGGCCTTACTTACGGAATAACCCAGGATGAACTTTTAAAAAAAATGGCTATTCAAAATATCAAGTCTTACCCATTAAAATTTATTCAAAATTGTATAAGCAATGCAGGAAGAATGATATTTAACTATCCAGCTTCTTATGTTCTTCAGAAGCCAAGTACTCTGAAGAGATTACCGATTAATGGAACTTTAGTCGTTTTGGTTCTTTTTTGTCTCATTCCGACCTTAATCAACTGGAAAGAATTGTTTTTCCCTATTCGGTTTCTTTTATTTTTAAGCGTTATTTACTTTGGGGGAAGCCTTTTAGGAACCGCCGAGCCCCGTATGTTTACAGTAATAGTCCCCATTCTTTTACTTTGGATTGCTTTAATATTATCCAAAACGGTAAAAGTGAAATTAAGATTTAAATAAAAGGGCTTGTTTTTTATTAAATTAAAAATGTGTTTACCCATTGGAATAAAATTCCTAGAAAGAAAAAACTAAAGACAAATTTAGATTCAATTATAATCCAGGCTCTAAATCTTTATACAACATAGGTTTCATCGACCCATCCATCAACTTTAATGAGTCATTTGGTTTTTTAGGAACCAGGCCTTTAATTCCCATAAAATTCTCAAGAATGTTGTACAGATTGGAGGTTGATATGTATTCATTGTTATTGCCCACCTTTTTGTTTTCGTTTGCTACCAAATCACTATACCAGATAAAAAAAGGAACATCAAACCCTTTTTTGGTTAAGGAGTGTCTGTATGCTCCATCTTCTATACTTTGTCCATGATCGGACAGGTATAGCACTACACTGCTGGTTCCCTCCATCTTTTTTATTATGTTATCCAACACAAAATCGGTGTATACAATGCTGTTGTTGTATTCGTTTTTAAATTCTTCCTTGTCGTTATGAAAAATATCAAACGATTTCGGATATCGCATTTTGGGTTCAGCATGGCTGCCCATTAGATGAATGAATATTAATCTCTTTTTACTTTTATCTTTTAATATCTTATCAATAAAAGGAAATAAAGCCTCATCATAAGAACCCGGAGTAGTCCAATATTTATGTTTTGCCTTAAGGTCAATATTGGCAAAAAGATTTACATACAAGCCCGTTTGTTCCTGATTCGAAACCCAATATGTTTGCCATAATTTCGTAGCATTTGCAAGGGCTATAATATTGTCGTTGTTTTTCCCAATTGAAAAATCCGGACCCGGATTTTGCTTACTCAGGAGTAAACAAATAGCCAGATTTGTGAATTCACCAGGAGAAACCGCGTTATTATAAACAAGTAGGTTAGAAATTCTTTTATCGATTAATGGCGATGTTTTATTTGGATTTCCGTAAAGCGATAAGGCATCCCTGCGGGCAGATTCTCCCAAAACCACAACAATATTTTGAATCTGGTCAGAAGAATCAAGCGCAAAAGGGGGATATTTGTAATCTTCCTCACTGCTTTTTTTCACTATTTCGAGATAATGGTTGGCCTCTAATAATGGGCCAAAACTGTTGAGAGGAGTTTGGTTAACATAGTAATAAAGATCAGATTCACCCGTTTCCTTATATAATTTATTGCTCCGGTTTTTTGAAATCTCTACTCCCACAAGGTAAGCCGGAAAAATTGCGAAAATTATTGTAAATACAATCAAGCTTTTTGCAGGAAAGTACTTTTTAACTGAATTTGCCGAAAGGCAGATCAACACAAAATAGATTAATAGCAGTACAATTGCCAACCAATATCCTGAAGCCATTTCAAAGCCTTCACGGGCGTTACTGCTCAAAAAGCTCATTGCCATACCCACATTAAACGTTGATTTATAATAAGATATGCTAAAAATTTCCACTCCGTTATTTAAAACAAAAACAAATAAAAGAAGATAGCCAATAATTTTTAGATAAGATTGTTTTAAAAGCAGTATAGCAAGGCTGATTAAGAACAGGTTGTTTATTAAAACGGTTGTAATCCGCTTCTCATGCAAAAAAATATAAAAGAAAATATTGGGAACAATTATAAGAAAAAAAAGAAAAGTCATCTTCAAAAGAAATTCCCCGCTATAAAATTCTTTATAATTGATATTTGTAAATCGATTGCTCACTCTGTTTCTTAATTAAGCTTCATAATAGGTAATCACGGAAGGATTATGGTTAAATTCTATAGGATTGATGATAAAGAGAATGAGAAATTTGCAGCTACAGCTTTTATTTCGTTCTAAAACTATAGCTTTTTTGCTCATTTCAGATAAGATAAAAAAAAATTTTTAAAAAATTATTACTGGCAGAACTTATCGTTGCATTCTGAGCGTTTAACAGCATCGTTTTTCCTTTGTCCAAATTTTGTCCAAATTATTTTTATCAGTTAAAAAAAGGATTGCATCAATCGCTGCAATCCTTTAGACATCTGATTTAAATATTACAACTTTACCACCTTGATCGATTTCCTCATGACATTGTCAAAGAAGATAGTAACTATATATAGACCCTGACTCAAATTAGACATATTAATTTGCTCTTTTACATTTTCAGTTGTTGATACCACTTGCTTTTTATAAATTGTTTTCCCTGAGATATCTGTAACAGTGATGAGTACATTCGTATTTACTCTTCCTGTGTTGATATCGGCAGTGGTGATGTCCTGCACCGGATTTGGATAAACAGAAATAGTATTATTTACTTCTTCAGGCGCCAACCTTCCAAGAGCTACTGTCACTTTTACTGAATCCTTCGCTGTCGCGCCGTTTTTATCCATTACCTGGAATTCAAATTCGTAGCTTCCCTCTTTCAAATCGCTTAATTCCACTGTTGGTTTGTCTGCTGCATTTATTACACTTTCGGATGGACCGGAAAGTTGTTTCCAACTATACGATGTAATTTCAGCGCTTCCTTTTGTGGCGTTTCCTGCTAAAATAACGGTTGACGCAGGGAACAGGATAGTAGTATCTTTTCCGGCTGAAGCTGTTGGTGGCGCAATGATCGCCGTAACTGCTTTTGGTTTTACTTCCACTTTCATCGTGTCCTTTGCGGACGCCCCCTCGTTATCTGTCACTTTCAATTCAAACTGATACACACCTACAGATAAATTTGTTACTGTTGCAGAAGAAGAAATTGCATTATTTATTGTTCCACTGTTCGGACCGGAGATTTTTGTCCACTGATAAGAAGCAATCGAACCATCGGTGTCAACACCACTTCCTGAAAGCGTAGCAGAATTGGTGGGTAAAATAACCGTTTGATCACTGCCTGCACTTGCCAATGGTGGCAGGTTTGCTGCTTTGTTTACGGTTACTTTAACTACATCTTTTCCAACGGCTCCTTTGTTGTCCGTTACGGTTAATTCAAATTCGTAGGTCCCCTGAATAAGGTTAGTTGCAGTTGCAAAAGCTGAAGAAGAGTTATTCAGGCTAAAATTAGAAGGCCCTGAGATTTTCGCCCAGCTATATGATGATATGCTTCCATCGGTGTCAGCGCCACTTCCTGAAAGTGCAAGCGAATTAGTAGGCAGCGTGATAGATTTATCATTTCCGGCATTAGCTGTCGGCGCAATATTAGCTGCTTCGTTTACTTTTACCTGCATGGTATCTTTTGCAATTGCACCTTTGTTATCTGTTACTTTCAGTTCAAACTGGTAAGTTCCTTCGATCAAATTATTTGCTGTTGCAGAAGAAGAATTTGCATTATTTATTGCTCCGCTGTTCGGCCCGGAGATTTTTGTCCACTCATAAGAACTAACCGACCCGTCGGTGTCAGCGCCACTTCCTGAAAGTGCAACCGAATTGGTGGGAAGCGTAATAGATTTATCACTTCCTGCATTA
>Ga0207652_10005361_pt1 | contig 10404 bp, 9 predicted proteins | sample KBSC63BmetaG_FD_184334 | JGI IMG/M metagenome (GOLD analysis project Ga0207652, IMG submission 184334) | Corn rhizosphere microbial communities from Kellogg Biological Station, Michigan, USA - KBS C6-3B metaG (SPAdes) (version 2) | ecosystem: Host-associated > Plants > Roots > Rhizosphere ...
CGGTGCTCCCGCAAATTATTGTTAGTCTCTTTCAACTTTTCTTCCAACCTGTTTATTGCTGCATCACTGTATTTTTTTGATTGCTTCCATAGGGCTATTAATTGCTCAAACTCGTCTAAAAAATGCAGAGCCATACCTGATATATTTACAGCAAGTGTTGTTTCAGCAAATTGTAAAAAGGGATATTGATAGATCAAATCAGGCAGTGTAGCATAGTTCGGATCAATTACAAAAGAACGCCGTTTGCTAACTTTTAAATCTTTAATGCTGAAGCTATTGCTGGCAGTGGCTTTTAAGCCCATTGTATTCCAGTCTTTGAAAATTTTCACTTCTTTTTTTGTAAATAAAAACGATTTATAAAGAGGCTCGCCTTCTTTATTTAATAGTTGCTTTCCGTTTTTTTGAATCAGGCAGTTAGCAGTAAAATGAGTGCAATAGGGTGCGCCTGTTGCATATTTCCAGGAACCGCTGATGGTATAACCATCTTCTGTTTCTATTGCTGTTCCTGTTATGGCGCCACTTCCTCCAAAGCAAACTTTTTCATTCCTGAATATTTTTTCTGATAATTCTGCGGGCAGGTATCCAATAAATTCTGATGCGCCACTGCATAAGGTGACTGTCCACCCAAGGCTGCCATCAATGCGGGCCAAGGCTTCTTCTGTTTCTAAACCTTCGGGAAGACTCAATTCCAGGCCGCCATTTATTTTTGGTACAAAAAGTTTAAACCATTTTTCGTGGTAAATAATTTCTAATTGCTCATGGGATAAGATTCGTCGTTCATCTGCAATTTTTGAAAATAGTGTCAGTTGGTGTTTAATTTCCGGTTTCATTTGTTCGTTTTAATATTTTCAGCCAATCAAAATATCCAAATACGGCAACTATAAATAGGAATGCCGTGAGTAAAGCATAGAGCGGCAATTGTTTATAAAATAATAATGGAATCGCAAATACGTTGCTGATATTAAGTAATATCCAGTTTTCAATTTTTCTTTTAGCCAGTAACCACATCCCGGCCCATGCTGTTGCGCTTATCCATGCATCCATAAGTGGAACTGTGGAATTGGTAAAATGCAGTAAACACAAATAAAGTATCACCAGTCCGGCTACAACTATCAATAAAGTAATCAGCCATTCTTTTTTTGAAGCTCTTGAAATGGCTAAAGGAATACTATTTCTTTTATACATCCAGTGCCACCAGCCATAAATACTCATTGCCAGATAATAAAGATTTAGAACACTTTCAGCATACAGGCCGCTGATAATAAATAAATAAGAACTGATGATCACTGCAATAATTCCTGCGGGATAAAGCCATATCTTGTTGGCTTTTGCAAAAAGTACTTCGGCAATACCAAAACTCACGCCGGTCCACTCAAGCCAGCTTATATTTTTAAGTTCACTTATAAAAATCTGAAACCAATCTTTCATTGAAAAATTACTTAAATAATGAATTACGGAGTTGTGGGACTATTTACTTCCTACGCCGGCATTACCCGGATCAGGTTCCTGAAACTCTTTGGTTTCAATGGGTATAATCTCAGCCTGTTTCAGCAATTTAAAATGCAAGGCACCCCGTAATGCAGGCGAAGGTATTATTTATACTAATATGTCCTCTCTTAATTAAAGAAGGGAATTACGGAAGAGAGTAAATTGCGTTTGTGCCTAACCGTTATACTCATAATTCTTCAGTACATCTAAGAAATAAATGGGGGATTTGAATTTAATTCAACAAAAGATCCGGAAGAAAAATAAATTGCGTCTGTACCTGCCCGTTAAACTCAAAAACTGAGTTTAAAATAATTGCGTTTGTACATGACCGTTATACTAAAAAACTGCGATTATTTTCGCTGCAGTTTTTATCAAAAACTTTTCCGTAACATTTCCTGTTGCCCAATGCATAAAAAGTTCTGTCACTGCTACCGATGTAGATAACTCCAAGTTTATAAATCGGATGGCTCACGGGAATACATATTGATTTCCCCTCCGTACCGTTGGATAGATATCAGGCTTTTTGTATTTACCCTTGCCAGCTTTTAAAGGCTGACAACCTTCTATATGTCTAATAAATCATTCCAGAAAAAATTTTGCAGAATGGAATAAACCCGTATTTTTAAATAATATTTTTCAAAACTAAATTTCAAACCACAAACTTCATATCCAGGCATCAATTACAGAATGCAATAGCCAGCTTTAATAAAGTTTTATGCTATTTCTTTCTAAGGCATCCGGCATTTTTAAAAAAGGATTTTAATTTAAAATAATTTGAACAGGCAATTTTATCTGTGAGTGAGGATCGCGATAGCATTGCAAACAATGAACTGAATTAAAAAAAACAAAAACTATGAGAGGGCTAAACAGGGTAACTTTAATAGGTAATGCCGGCAAGGAAGCAGAGTATAAAACGCTGGAAGATGGGACGCCGGTCGCAAAATTTTCCATCGCCACTACTGAAATCTACCGGCTGAAAAATGGTGATACACAATCACGCACTGATTGGCATACTATTGTTGCATGGCGGGGGTTGGCTAGTCTTGTGCATCAGTTTATCAAAAAGGCTCGCTGCTTTGTATCGAAGGCAAACTGCACAACCGGCAATATTCGGATAAAGAAGGAAACAATAAATACTTAACCGAAATTGTAGCTGAGCAGATCCTTTTGCTCGATAAAAAAGAAAAAGCAGAGCCCGCTGGCACAGCCATGAATACAGAACAGCCGATGCCTTTTTAAAATAATTGCATGAGCAGCAGGAACCCAATACTTAATAATCAATGCAGGTAATCTTAAAACCTTTATTCCACAGGGGCGAGGAGTGTATTGGGATACATTTTGAAAGAAATGTCGTTATACAGTCATTGATTCAAGAAAAGGCATTTTGTAAATGGAGTAAAACCAACTCTTGCTGGTATGTACCATGCACCGGTGAAAATTATTTACGTTTAAAAACTGCCCTGGAAAATAAAGCGGAACTGGAAATAAGTGAATTGAAAAAGTTTCTTAGCGAAAAGAGAAAAAACAATCCTTCACAACTTTTATCATTTCAAAATAACTCTGTTTCAAAAACTGAAATAAAAAGAAATCAGGAAACACCGTTAAAATCAGTGGGACATACTAATCTTTCCCATTTCTTAAGTAAAGACAACATTAAAGCTTTACAGGAATTTAGCAGGCAGTTGCATTTAAAAGCGTATAGCAGGAGTACGATAAAAACTTATACCAATGAGTTTACTCAATTTCTGCAAACGATAAAAGATAAGCCTGCATCGGGTTTTAGTATATCCCGGTTAAAAGACTACTTTGAATATTGTTATGCCAAATTACATTTAAGTGAAAATACGCTTCACAGCCGGATAAATTCCTTACAGTTTTATTATGAACAAGTATTGAATAGAGAAAAATTTTTTTGGGAAATACCGAGGCCAAAGAAACACCTGATCTTACCCAAAGTATTAGGCGAAGAAGAGTTGCGACGGTTATTTGCGGCGGCTAATAATTTAAAACATAAAGCTATTTTATTTGCTGCCTATAGCGCCGGCCTGCGTGTAAGTGAAGTTATCAACTTACGGCTCCAGGATATTGACCGCGAGCGAAAACAATTATTTGTGTATTGCAGTAAGGGTAAAAAGGACCGGTATGTAGCATTAAACCCGCTATTGCTTGATATATTGGAAAGCTATTATAAAATGTGGCAACCAAAACCAACGAATTATCTCTTTGAAGGTGATGAAGCTGGACAGCCGTACTCAATACGGTCGGCACAAATCATTTTTCATAATGCCAAACAAAAAGCGGGCATCAGTAAGACGATTAGTTTTCATGGATTGCGCCATAGTTTTGCTACTCACATGCTGGAAAAAGGTGTTGATGTAAAATATATAAAGGAAATATTGGGGCACTTTAATATAAAAACCACAGAACGATATTTGCATGTAAAAAGGGAAACACTTGTAAATATCGTAAGCCCTTTGGATGCATTGTATGGAAAGGGCTAACAATGTTAAAATTTGTATTGGCGCGACAACAATATAAAAAACGCAATTGAAAGGTGATGATAATCAAGAGGGAAAATATTTTTTAAAATTGTTCGGGTTTCGTGTAATATTGTGTTGACCGCAACTAGTGCCACTTGTAATTCAAACTAGCATTATACAGCATGTTGAGAGAATTTGGACTTGATTATGGATTAAAACCGCGGCTGATGTTAGTCGCTGATATTTCCTTCCCTGAGTATTTTCAAAAAGCGAAGTGTGTTGCAATTGCTTTTATTCACTGTCCTGACAGCCTCGGCAATTTAATTACGACTGAAATTGGTTTTCTGTGCGAGGTTGAGGAATATGCCGAGAAATTTATGGATTGTCTGATGCAATGGGTAAAGGATTCTGGTGATGATGGCGATGCAGTAGAGCTCGAATTTATTGAACTCCTTGATGGTGAATACATGTTGGGAATTGCTCCAAACGTTGACCGTTTTTTAAAACGAATGTTAGACCCTATGTTGATGGAAAGGGTTGATCCGATGGTCAGCATGGCCACACAAGGAAAAGGGGGAATGAGAATAGGTGAAAATTACTCATTGTTCAAAAGCCAGTATGTAAAGGGAAGACGCATTCCGATCCGGATATTTTACGGTAGCAAGGATGGAAAAATTCAAAAGCACAGCGAAAGGTACTTCGTCAAAACCGAATTCAAATTTAGTAAAGAAGGTGAGCTACCGAATGAGTCCTTAGGCCATGGTCTGTTAGCAAAAAAAGATAAGCCCTTTAACTCGAAGAACTTTAAACGAAAAGGTCCGGTTGACATGACGCCAATAGAAAAAAGAAGAATGGAAGAACTCAACCATTTTTTTCCCTTGCTTTTGGACAGAATTGAAAGAGAAAAATGGTTAGAAGGAGTGATCGCCAGTATTCCACCACACATAAGCCGTCCAGAGGTGATTCAGGCTATCTGCAACATTGTTCTTTTGGAGCGACTCAAACAAAACAACCCTCTAAGTATAAAGACCGAAGGTCCGGGTTACGATATGAACCTTTTGCAACACCTGCTTCAACAGGTCGAATCCTTCAGCAGCTATTTTCCGCCGCCGGAGCTCTTTACGAAAGCCCTGATTAAAAAACAGGCAAAGCTGGATAAAAAGTATTTAACCGAATACCTACAAAAAATATAAACACATGGCAATCATCACAACCTTATTTGCAGCGCTTGCTAATTTTTTTGATCACCACAAAGGAGATATAGCCAGTAAAATGGCGGCCAGCGCAGGTTATGACATCTTAAAAAAGAGTCTCAACTTTAAAACCTTGGCGGCAAAAATCAAAGGTTACTTTAAAAAGGAAGAGCAGGCAGATCAATTTATCGAACAGATCTGCAACCAACCTGTTCAGGAAGGACAAGATCCGCAAACGGCTCTACGTAACACATTTGAGAAATTTACAGGTGAAATTTTTCCAACCGAACTGCTGCAGGATCTAAAGGCCTGGTTTGCGGACAACCGCGATGTAATCCAACAGACAACCACAGTAAGTTTCAGTAATACATCCGGTTTCAACATCGGTGCACAGCAAGCGAAAGGAGATATTTATAACGTTCAGGGTGACTACAACAAAGGCAATGAGCGAAAAGAAGATTGAAAAACAAGAAAGCGCCGGTGACATCTACAATGTATTAGGTGATTTAAACAACAACGGCGGTACCCTGCAAATCGAAACGTTAATACTTGAAAAAAGTGCGGGCGTAGAAAGTGCGCTGTTTAAAAATGAACAGAAAAAGTTAGAGGCAAGCTACTCCACATCTTATTTGGATTTTCTTAAAAAACAATTTGAAACTAAGATACTTATCGAACGCCCGTTTGTAAATGAGATTTGGCAAAAACTTTCAGCTGTCTCACAGTTGCTGTTAAAGGGCGTGCCTGGCTCAGGAAAAACTTGCGCTTTATTTCAGCTTTCTTCTTTGGCTCCTGAGGTCATTTATATTTCTGTTCGGAAACGGTCAATACTTAGTGTCGTCAATCACCTGATTAATAAAATACGAATAAAACAGCAGGATACGCTTCTGTCGGCAAGCGATCCGGAAGAAGCGCTGGAGATTTTACAGGGTCTGATGCAAGGGAGTGAAATGGTCTTCTTTATTGATGATTGCGAGGCAGAACCCAGTATTGCAACCCGTTTAATTTCGCTGCACAAGGCTAGCAACCGTTTTATTTTCGCATCTCGCGATACGACTTCATTTGAGAGCACCGGCATTGAAGCCTTTCCTGTTACGCCTTTTTCAGAGGAAGAAACGAAAGACTTTCTTGCCCATAACGACATCGTTTTGGACATGCTTTCATTTTCTGAGTTATACAGTGCTTCCCGTGGCAATGCGCTTTATCTTTTTTATTTCTCCAAATACCAGATCCGTCCCTTACCTGCTGATATCATTACCTATCAGAAGGCCATTTGGGCCGACCTGTCGCCCGAAGAGCAGGAATGCGTGATTTACATCGGGCTTAGCTATCGCGGCCTTCGTATAACTGATCTTTCGACGGTAATGGGTGATGCAAGATTGACAGATACAAGACAGCGTTTAGCCAAGCTGGCAAGCCTTATCAACAACGAGCAGGGCCGGTTACAAATCTTTCATCCCGCGTTTGCCGAATACATTCTGGAACGGATTCAGCAGGAAGGACTGCTAACGTCCTACAAGGAAAAACTGGGAAATTATTTATTGGAACAAAAGCGCTTAGTGGCTGCAGCTTGGCTGTTGATTGATTCGCAGCCTGATAAAGTAGACAAGTTTGGGATAGAGGCGATGTCGGCGGTCATCATAACCGGCGATTTACACTTTGCAGTTAAATTGATTACTACGCTGTTACGATACAAAAGGCCACGGTTGGAAGAAGGCTACCTAGAGTACCATCTTTCCTGCGTGTACCGGTTCTTACACAGGGAAACCTTATGCGAACTCCATCTTCAGAAGGCGATTGCGCTCTTTAAAAAAGTCAAAGACAAAACGTGGTTATTGGCTGCAGAAATGGTAAAAGCAATGAATCTTGTAGAAGAAGGAAAAAGCAGCGAAGGGTTGGCACTCGCCGATTCTATATTTGAACGAGCAGAAAAATATGGAGACCGGTTTAGGGGACGAAATCTGGTCAATCTTTCCAAGATTTACGTCGACTTGTCCGAATACAAAAAGGGAGCTAAAGCAAGCAAAGAGGCGTTCGATTTATTCGAGAAGTTAAACGACAGAGAAGGCATGGTGTCCAGCCTCGCTAACCTAGCTTCCTGTCTCGCCAAATTGGATGATTATTCGGACCTCGCAGAAACCTATGCGCAAAAGTTGCTGGAAGTAACACAGTCCTCCGTCGAATTTACCGTAAAACTGATCGCCCTCAATATTCTTACGTCTATTAACCGGCAAAAGCAGCGGTATGCGGAAGCGAAAAATTACGGATGGCAAGCGGTGACTCTCTGCCAGCAATACGACCTTCCTGACAAATTGATTTTAAACCTTATTAACTATGGCAATATTATACGAGATGAAGAAGATATAACTGGTGCAAAGAAAATTTACGAAGAAGCACTTGTTCACTCAAAAGAGCTTGGGCTGAAAAAAGAAGAAGGCCGCATTAATCGAATACTTGCCGCTAACTACTACGATTTGGATGAATTGGACAGAAGCATTGACTTTTCGGACAGGGCTATTGAAGCTTGTAAACAGGTGAGCTACCAGTATGGGGTAGCACATGCGTTGGAAGAAAAGGCCAAGGCACTGGCAAAAAAAGGAGATAAATCCGCTGCTGCTGCCGCCTACGAGGAAAGTGCCCGGATATTTCTGACGATCGAAAATTTTTCAAAAGACACTAAGAGCAACTTTTCAAAAGCCATACAATACTATTTTGAAACAGGAGCCGTAGAAAAAGCTAACAACCTTATTTCTCTTTCCATCACGGAAGTGCCGAACAATGATGCAATAGCAATAGACCAGTTGGTTAGAGATGCCGCAAACACCAATGTGAAGGATGAAATCCACGAAAGTTTCCGGAAACTTGCTGCTAAGTACGGAGTGGCCGATTTCAATCAGAACGCAATCCGCAAGTTTTTGGTATACTTAGACTATTGTCATAAAAATAATAGGATAGCCACGAAAGGATTCTATGAAGTTCTTGGCACACTCGCCGAATGCGTCGCAACGAACCGCTTTGCCTTAACTATGCTTGGCATATTGGTGGAGCAATCACGTACTCTCCTAGATGCCGAGAGCCTAGTAAAGTTGTTTGCTATTATTGAAAAAAAATTAGCAGGCTTTCATTACCGCGAAACTTTTGAAGAAGCCATCTTGTTGTGTTCCGTTACAACGAACTTAAAACTAGAAATACACATTTCGAAGGACGATCTTTTAGGCCGTAAGTTGGCACTGACGGCTGCCTTATTTTTCTTTGCAGCCCCGGAATTGGTTAGTAGCAAAAAAAAGCGTGTCGAATCATTTTACAGGTTGTGGATCGTTAACTTGCAAGAACTCATTGCCGGTGACAACAGCCTTAAAATACCTGAGTCAGCGTTCTCCCAACATAACCAAACGGTTATGCTTTCCTCACGTCGGTCCGATTTAGGAGATTCGGTGTGTATTAACACAGGATACGAAAAAGCGGCGGATCTTATTCTCGATCCAAATAACAAATGCCTGATGTATTTTATTGGGATGTTGGCCATTCAAATGACCGCCCATTTTTACAAGGATAAGAAGGGACTAAACGGTGGTGCTCATAAATATGTACCGAGGAAACTCGCTTATTTTTTTGATTATACGAATATTGAAGAGATCAACAACCTTGACAAAGAGTTCGGAATTAATCTCGAAAAAATAAACCTAACATCGAATGGAAACAAAAAATGAACGATTAGATTTTACATCTGCTATAAAGTATGCTTTTGCTATTCGTTTTGGTGCACCTTACTCGTCGAATGATGTGCCAAACATCGGAATCGTTTTTGGCAGTCTGCAACTTGCCACTCTGTGCCATGAGTATGTAGACGGAGCCTACGACAACGATAAGCTGAGACTTGATATTACTCCTGGATTTGTGACCGCTGAGGTTAAATTAAAAGAAGTGAATAGTGATAAAACTGTATTTGCTGCTGAACTCAATTACGATGGACAGGAATTAATGAACTTTAAAGACAAAACACCCACTAATAGTCGGGTAGCATTGATCTTTGGATTTAAACGGGGCTGTGACTATTATGTTACTGGCAATGCAAAAGATAAAGCAGAAGACTTTTCTCCAATTGTATTAGCTGGCTTTGGTATTAATCAATAACAATTCATATTCAAATCCAAGTAACAACAACAGGAAAATGAAGAATCATTCTTCCTACTATCTAAGAACAAATGGAACTAAACCATCCCATTTCTGCCCTACGTCCAATTGTTAGGATTGGGTTCGAATATCAATATTAACCCCGCTGCGGCCAACAGAAGTATTTGCAAAAGCAGGGTTTGACGATGTAGTATCAACTATGTGCAAGCATGAGCAGTGGGTCGGGCTCGACGTTCAATGTTCAGCTTTAGTTGCTAACTTCAACAACATATTTTCAATGAGCATCCGTACCGGGCTGGACAATCAATGAATTCCCTGCCTTCGCAAATACTCGAACGTTGTACGAAACAAATGAAAGCCTTACTAATGTATAGTTGTTTTTTATGCTTAACAATTTCTTGTAACACAACTACACAAGAAAGACAGTCAAGTTCAATTAAAGAACCAAATCAAATAACCATTGACGACTCAACAGTTTATTCTATTCTGTCATATCTTTTGGAAAATAAATCTTCTAACCCTTTTCTGAAATATGACAAAGTTGTAGAAACAGCACAAATGCCGTTCTTTTTTTTATTTAAAAATGACTCTCTGGAAATTGTGGCCCTTGACAGTATTTTTAATTCAAGAGACATAGAATATATGCTGGCTCAAAAGGAACAATTCAATAAATTCAAAATTGAGCAATCCAAATTGAAGAATAAAATAATTATTTCGAAGGATTCGATTGAGCTACCTAAAAATAGACGATTTTGTTATATCTCTTTTCCGGTATTTAACGCCGACAAAGACAAGTTTATAATTTGGGCTGGTTATGTATGTGGTGGACTTTGTGGAGAAGGGGCAACATTTATTTATCAAAAAAAAGGAAAAGATTGGATTCCAATTAAGGTTTTGAATCAAACTATAAGTTGACGTAATTCGTACAACAAAAGGTTCCTATGTACCTTAAGTCGAGGAGTTAATATGGTAGATTCTTTTTTAATTCTTTTGAAAGAGAAAGATTCAAGAGAGATTGAACCTTTCCCCTTCGCAAGAGTTTTTTCCTTTCATAAAATTAATCTTTTTTTAAAAATCAACACACCCAGCATCCTATGAGTAGTCAGTGTTTT
>Ga0207652_10005363_pt1 | contig 10402 bp, 7 predicted proteins | sample KBSC63BmetaG_FD_184334 | JGI IMG/M metagenome (GOLD analysis project Ga0207652, IMG submission 184334) | Corn rhizosphere microbial communities from Kellogg Biological Station, Michigan, USA - KBS C6-3B metaG (SPAdes) (version 2) | ecosystem: Host-associated > Plants > Roots > Rhizosphere ...
CGTCCCCGCCGACCCGGCCCGGCCGCCCCGAAGCGGCCCGAGCCAGCGGCCAAGACGACGACTGCGCCGGCCGCGCCGGCGCCCCGTTCCGCAAAGCCCCGCATCGCGCCCGTGACCTTCGACGAGCAGAACCCCTACAACTGAATGCCGCAAACGGAGCCCGCCGCCGCGCGATTCATCCTGATTCCAGACGTCCTGGCGCGCTGGCGCCCGCGCGTTCCTGTTCATTCCCTCTCGACCGCGGGGCCGCCCTGACCCGCTGGCCGTTGAAATTGCCACGCCGTTCGAGCTAAGGCCGTCGGATGCGGATCCGCGACCTCGCCCTCGGCGCCGTGCTGGTGCTGGGGGTCGCGCCCCTCGCGCGCGCGGATAGCTCCCGTGAGGTGGCGCGCGGCCACTACGCCCGTGGCGTCGAGCTGGCGGGGAAGAACAGCTACGCCGAGGCGCTGCAGGAGTTCAATCAGGCCTACATCGTGAGCCCCGAGTTCGCCGTGCTGTACAACATCGGCGAGTGCCACATCGCGCTCGGACACCCGAAGGAGGCCGGGGAGGCGCTCTCCCGCTATCTGCGGGAGGGGGGCGACCGCATCCCGGCGGCGCGACGCGAGCTGGTCAAGGAGCAACTGGAGATGCTGGACGCGGGCCGAACCCCCGGGTTGCCGGCGGCCGCGCCAGGGGAAGGCGCCACGGCCACCGGAACCGCGCAGGCCGCGCTGGAGACGGCGCGGGCGCACGTCGCGCGTGGCAACGAGCTGGCGGCGCGTGACCAGTACGGGGCCGCCCTGCGCGAATTCATGGACGCCTACGCCACCGACGGTAACTTCGCGATCCTGTACAACATCGGGCAGTGCCACGTGGCGCTGGGCCACCCGGTCGAGGCGATCGACGCCTTCAGCCGTTACCTGGCGGACGGTCGCGAGCGCGTGCCGGTGGGCCGCGGTGATCTGCTGGGCGCCCAGATCGCCATGCTGCAGTCGCGCATCGCCGAGCTGACCATCGTCGTCCTGGGGCCCGACGCCGACGTCAAGCTGGACGGGCGCGACCTGGGCCGTTCGCCCTTGCCTCACCCCATCCGCCTGAACGCGGGCAGCTATCACGTCACCCTCACGCCCGACACCGGCCCGGTCGTCGAGCGCGACGTCGTCATCAGCGAGGCCCAGCGCATGAAGCTGTCGGTGCGGCTGCCTTACCTGCCGGCGGGCTGGTCGGCCGCCACCGCGGCGCGGGTCGCCGAATCCGCGCGGCTGGCGGCGCACGCCGCGGCCGCGGCGGGCGCGGCGAACGAGGTCGCGCAGATCGAGAAGATTCGCAACGCCAGCAGCCAGCAGGGGACCGCCGGCGGCGCCGGCGCGGGGACCACCAGCGGCGCCGGGGCCGGGGGACACTGAGCATGGCAAATCTCTCCCTGGCGGATGACCTGCCCGCACCGTCCTCCTTGCTGTCCAGTCGCTGGTCGCAGGACAACCTCGTCACCTCGGATCCGGCCCGTCTCTACGACGGCGCGGTACGCGAGCGCATCACGCTCGAATCGCTGGAGTATCTGCTTCCCGAGTTGCAGAAGAAGATGGGGCCGGTCAAGGCCGGCGCCGCCCGTCTGGGCGTGTTCACCTGGGACGTCGGCTGCTCGGGCCCGGAAGGGCCGTTCGTGCTGCAGGTGCCGCTGGTGCTGGACCAGCCGGGCCGCCGGGGCCGGGCCAAGAGCGAGCTGCCTCGGCTGGCGGTCGAGAACGCACGCCACTTCATCTCCCGCGGTCTGGCTCGTTTCGTGGTCGAGCCGAAGGACTTCCTGACGCTGGGCGGGGACGTCCCCGCGGCGACGTTCGCCGCGTTGCCGGACCACCATCCGCTGACCTTCGGCCAGGGCGCCATCCAGATCGAACCGACGGACCACGACGCGGCCACGCCATCCGCCCGGGGCGCCTCGGCCGTGGTGGCGCTGGGCCCGGGCCCCACGGCCGACCTGCTTGCCGAGATGGTGGCCGCGCTGGTCTATCACTACGACCGTGAGCACGAGGGCGGCACGGCCGTGACCGACGTCTGCGTCAACGACGGCGACTTCGTGGTGAAGCGCCGGACCGACGGTTCCTTCGATCTGCGGCTGATGACGATACGGCACCGCGAGGGCGGTATCGGCCCGCACCTCTTGCTGCTGTACCTGATCCAGATGATGGCCTACGAGGACTGGAGCATCGACGGCGACCTGGTCGGCCTGCCGGTGCTCGTCTCCAATCCCTCCGTTGCCTTCGAGGGCCTGCGGCGCGGACTGCGCTACCGAGCGCGGGATCTGGGCGGGTCCGAGGATGAGGGAACACGCGAGGCCGAGCAGTGGATCCGGGACTTCGGCAGCTCCCGCGTGGGCCGCGCGTACCGCCCCTGGGTGAAGCGCTTTCTGGCGGGGCGGTTGCCGATCTCCTTCGGGGGCGACACCCGCGAACGCTGGTGGCGCCTGATCCCGCTGCAAAAGAAGCTGGGGTTCTTCGAGCTGCGCGCGCGGCAGACCTCGGGTGACGACGCGCGCGACGCCGCGGCCTCGGCGCGTGCCTTGCGGACCTTCATCGAGCGACTGTCCGCCGAGATCGGGCGTCCTCCTGAATCGCAGCCGGGCACGGTCGCCGTCAACGATCTGGGACGTGACGGGCTGCTGGACCTGCTGGCCCAGGCGGGGCTGCCCGAATCGGTCCGACCGGACGTGGCCGATCAGCTACTGGCGCGCTGGCCGCACCGGAACCTGAGCCAGTTGCTGGCTGACGTGCCTGGCGCGCTGGCATTGCGCCGGTCGAAGAGCCGGCTGTCGTTCGGCCGGGTGGTCCCCGAATCCGAGCAGGGGACGCTGGCCAGTCTGGGGCCGGCGCCGAAGGCGCCAAGCGCGGCCCACCCGGTGGCGAACGCCGAGGTGTTTGGACGCCTGAAGGTGCCGCCCGCGCTGGCAGCCGGGGCGGCGCGGACCTTCCCCACCTTCGAGGCGTACATGGACGCCGCCCTCCACGACGAGGCGTGGGGTTACTACGGCCACGGCGTCTCGATCGGCACCGAGGGGCACTTCACCACCAGCCCGGAGTCGATGTCGCCCCACTACGGCCGCTGGCTGTCGAACTGGGCGTACCGCTGCTGGCAAGCGATGCTGGCACACGGCGACCTGACGGAGGGGGACGCCTTCCCGGTGGTCGAGTTCGGCGCCGGGAACGGGCGCCTGGCCCGCGACTTCCTGGACGCCGTCGCGCAGGGCGCCGCCAGTGAACCGGGCGGAGAGAGCGCGGAGCTCGCCGAGCGGCGGCGGCGTCAGCTGTTCGCGTCCCGGCTGGAGTACCGCATCTACGAGACCTCGGCTGCCCTGCGAGAGCGGCAACGCCAGTTGCTGGGCGCCGACGCCATCGTGGCGGAGGGCGACGCGCGCCAGCCGGCGGCGATCCTGCGGCGCGACTTCCCGCACGGTCTGAAGGGCCTGGTGCTGACGAACGAGGTGCCGGATGCGTTCGGCGTGCACAAGGTCCTGCTGGGCGCGGACGGTGAGGCCCAGGTCGCGCTGGTGGTTCCGCGCATGGAGCTGTCGTTGCGCGAGCTGCTGCGCCAGGCCGGCCACGGCGAGCTGATGGACCGCGTCGCCGCGGCCGACGGCGCCGTGCGGGCGGCCTTCGGGTTCCAGAACGACGAAGGAGACCTGTACCTGAACGGCGAGGTGTTCGGGCCGGTGATGGCGGCGCTGTGGCGTTTCCCCGCGCCGCGGGCCGAGGCGCTGCTGGGGGGCCTGTCGTTCGAGGAGGCGTACGTGCCGGTGGCGGCCGTTCCCGCGCTGGCCGCGCACCTGGCGGCCAACGCCGGTCAGTACGCCGTGGCGCTGGCCACCGAAGACTCCGGGGTGGTGCTGTACGTGAACGTTCACGCCGGCCGGTTCATCCGGGAGCTGGCGACGGCGCTGCGGGCGGGATTCATCGTCACGATCGATTACGGCGATACGACCTGGGGCCTGGTACGGGGCGCGCGGCGTGGTGACTTTCCCTTCCGTGTCTATGGCGAGTGGCAGGATTACGTCCCCCGTCCGAACGATCCGTACGCCGCGCCGGGAAGCCAGGACATGACGGCCGACGTGAACTTCACCGATCTGGCGCGCGCGGGTCAGGACGCCGGCCTGCATGTGCTGCACTACGGCCCCGAACGTGACGTCGTGGGAGACGAGCTACCCGCCGTGATCGCGACCGGCGCGCGGCAACCGGGCGTCGCGGAGTTTCTGGGGAACCCCGTGTTCAAGGTCCTGGTCCTGGGGACGCGGCCGGGCGACCTGTTTGCGGGGGCGCTCCTCAGCCCTCTGCCCCTGTCCTGCAAAGAGCAAAATGTTCCCAGACAGCGCCGCGACCGGATCGCGTCCATTGCGCGGCGACTCGCCAGTTCGGAAATGCCCTAGCCTTAACTCGCGCTCGACCGGGACGCCTCCACATTCCGGAATCTGTCCGCAGGGCCGGCTCGGGCCAGGGACCGGAAGACGTCCCAGTGCCGTCTGGCTACCGCTCCCCGCGCCTGGGCCGGCCTCGTCTTCACTTCTCATAACTGCCTTAAAAATAGGCGATCCGATAGACCTCCCACGATCTGACACGCCTCCCCTGACGCACCGGCACCCTGGCGGTGCGCTTTCGTGTTTACGCGTCAGCGCCATTTTTCTTCGTTCCTGAATTAACCGGAATTGGTCTTCGTGGCACACCTGCCTGAGCTCCAAAATTGTATTGCTTGATACGGTCGCCCGTGCGATACGAGGCATTCGAAGCGACCTGACCGCGGAGCTTCTCCCCCCGTCCGCGGCTCATGTCTTGTCCCTGATCGCTAATCCCCCGGCGAGAGAGGTGAGTGCTATGCGCAACTGGAGAGCAGGTGCCATCGTCGCGGCCACGTTCGTGGCTGGCTGTACAGGGACGATCGGAACGGCGGACACGTCCGGTGGTTCCAAGAACAACGGCTCGAACCAAGGTTCCGGCGGCGGCCAACCTTCGGGCTCGGGCAGCGGCAGCGGAAAAACCCCGGGCTCCGGCGGAGGCGCCGTCAGCGGCAGCGCCTCCGGCTCGGGCGGAGGCAGCGGCACGTCCGCGGGCAGCGGTGGCGCCACCGTCGGTCCGGGCGGCACCCCCTCCTCCGACTGCGCGCCCGGGATCGCGCCCACCTCGCAGGTGCCGCGCCTGACGAACGCCCAGTACGATCGCACCGTCCGCGATCTCCTGGGCGTGTCGGGAATCGCCGCCTCGGGGAACGTCTCCCCCTCGACGTTGCTGGCCACCGACCAGGACGGCAGCCTGACCAGCCTGGCCTGGAGCGCGCATCAGACGGTGGCCGATCAGATCGCCACGCAGGTGATGGCTGATCCCACCCTGAAGAAGAAGTTCATCTCGTGCACGCCCAGCACCACCGGCGCGGGCGCCACGTGCTTTCACGACACCATCGTCGCGTTCGGCCGCAAAGCGTTCCGGCGGCCGCTGACGGACGACGAGGTGACCGCGTTCACCAAGGTGGTCACCAACGGTGCCCAGCTGACAGCCACCGGCAGCAACGACGAGATCGCCCAGGCGCTGCTCTACATGTTCCTGATCTCCCCCTCGTTCATCATGCGCGCCGAGATCACCGGCAGCGCCGACAGCGCGGGGCACTACGCGCTGTCCAGCTACGAGGTCGCCTCGCGGCTGTCGTACATGCTGTGGGGCTCGACCCCGGACGACACGCTGAGCGCGGCGGCGGACAAGAACCAGCTGACGACGCCCGCCCAGATCCTGGCCCAGGCCCAGCGCATGATCCAGGACCCGAAGGCGCACGACATGGTGGCGTCGTTCCACCAGTACTACCTGCTGATGGGGACCAACACCCGCTGGGATCAGGCCAACAAGGATCCCAACCTGTTCCCCGCCTTCAGCCAGGCCAAGGTCCCCGACATGGAGAACGAGACGCTGACGTTCTTCGACAAGGTGACGTTCGGGGGCGGCACCTTCCAGGACCTGTTGCTCAGCCCCAAGGCCTACGTGAACGCCAACCTGGCGCCGCTCTACGGGCTGAACGCCTCCGACTACGGCACCGACCTGAAGGAGGTCACGCTGGACAGCGCGCAGCGGCCCGGCTTCCTCACCAGGCTGGCGTTCCTCAACGCCTACTCGGCCTACAACCGCACCTCGCCCATCCTGCGGGGCGCCTTCATCACCAAGCAGGTGCTGGCGGTGCCCATCGGCTCGCCGCCGCCGGGCGCCGACACGACGCCGCTGCCGTCCACGGCGGACCTCGACACCAACCGGAAGCAGGTCGATCAGCAGACGTCGGCCTCGGCCTGCGCCACCTGCCATCACACGTACATCAACCCGCCCGGCTTCGTCATGGAGGCCTACAACACGGCGGGCGCCTGGCAGACCAAGGAGGCGACCACGGGCGCGCCCATCGACACCGTGGTGGACGCCGCCATCGACGGGCAGCTGGTGCACCTCAGCAACCCGGCCGAGCTGATGGCGAAGATCGCCGCCTCACCGGGCGCCCAGAAGCAGTACGCGAACAAGTGGGTCTCCTATGCGTACCAGCGCGAGGGCGACCCGAACGACTGCGGCACCGTCACGACCCTGACCACCAAGATCAGCGCCGGCGGATACACCATCGCCAACCTGATCACGGACCTCACGCAGACCGACTCCTTCCGCATGCGAGCCGAGGTGACCCCATGAAGCGCCGAGTCTTTCTCCGAGGTGTGGCGGGCGCGGCCCTGGCGACGCCCTTCCTGAGCTCGCTCCACGAGAAGAAGGCCAAGGGCGCCGCCGCCACCACCCCGGTGCGCAACGTGTTCTTCTACACGCACAACGGCTGCTTGACCGACCGCTGGTTCCCCAAGACCACCAGCGGCGCCCTCACCGCCTCCGATCTGATGGCCGGCACGCTGGCACCGCTGGCTCCGTACGTGTCCAAGCTGATGATCCCACGCGGGTTCCGCTCCATGAACCAGTACGGCTCGGGCCAGACCATCGACCCGCACGATCAGGCGTGCGGCTCGAAGCTGACCTGCGCCCCCATCGACGCCAATAACAAGCGCTACGCGACGGCCGTCTCCCTGGATCACACCATCGCGGCGGCGATCAACCCCGCGGGCAAGGATCCGCTGGTCCTGTCGGTGGGCGCCGCCAGCACCAGCATCAAGGAGATCATCTCCTTCTCGGCGCCGGGCACGGCGTTCCCCGCAACCGTCAACCCGACGACGGTCTACAACCAGCTGACCGGCATCTTCGGCAGCGGCACCAGCAGCGGCGGTGGCTCGACGGTGACGCCCGCCGACTATCACGTGGCGCGCGGCAAGAGCGCCATCGATCTGGTCACGGCGGACCTGAACAGGTTCAAGGCCCTGAAGATGAGCGGCGCCGATCAGCAGCGCATATCGGACTGGCTGGATCTGCTGCGGCAGACCGAGACCGGAATGGGCGGGACGGGGACCATGGTGACGCCGTCTTCCTGCAGCAGCGCCACGGCCATGGGGCCGCCCCTGAACATCACCCAGGCCGCGGTGACCGCGGGCAGTCCGTCGGGCCCCATCGCCGCCGGCGCGTTCGCGGGCACGAACAACACGGGCACCGGGGCCACGAACCTGGCCACGTCCTTCACGCTGGGCGGCGACATGATGCTGAACCTGATCGCGCTCAGCATGATCTGCGATACCAACCGATCGATCATCATGCTGTACCCCGGGTATGTCACCTTCAACTGGGACGGCATCATGCACACCCACGATCACCACGGGCTGTCCCATCGCACCGGTGATTTCTCGGTGGGCGGCTCGTGCGGCGTGACGGGCGTGATCGACATGATCCAGCAGATCGACAGCTGGTACGCGGGCAAGTTCGCCAAGCTGGTAGGACTGCTCGACAGCATCGGCGAGGGAGACGGCACGCTGCTGGACCACACGGCCACCACCTGGCTGCCCGAGCTGTCCGACGGGGCCACCCACAACACCAACAACCTGCCCATCATCATCGCCGGCGGGGCGAACGGATACTTGAAGACGGGCCAGGTGATCAACGTCGACACCGGCACGCCCGACGCGGGGAAGAGCACCTCGACCTGTCAGGACGGCGGCAGCATCGGCTACACCGGCTCGATGGGTGGCAACCTGCCCATCAACAAGCTGTACGTGACGTTGATGAACGCCGTCGGGATGAGGAATACCGACGGCAGCAAGATCACGACGTTCGGCGTGATGGACGGGATGAACGCCAACCCGGGCATCAGCAACCCGGGCGAGGTCACCGCCATCACGACCGGTCACTGACCCGGCCGCAACGACCAGGCCGCAGGGCCCCCCCGGGACTCTGCGGCCTCGATCGTCACGGGGTTCGCTGCGGCCATGGCCATCCTGTCGCGGCGCCGCCTACAGGCTGGGCACGTGGGGATGACCGGCGATGAAGAACAGCGGCAGGTGATTTCCGGGCGCCACCAGCCGCGTCCGCGTCTCACGCTCGGCGGCGTCCTTCAGGTGCTCGCAGACGGTGGGAGCGGCGGCGCAGACCTGTCCGAAGATGGCCGCCTGGCCATCGGGATTCGTGTCCACGATCCCGAAGCGCAGCAGCAACTGGACCCGCCGGCCCACCTCCGTGGACGGCAGCTGATCCAGCTCCCATTTGGACGTCTCCTTCACTGCGTCCGGGCTGCCCAGCGCCCAGGCGGCGTTCGCGGCGGCTCGTGACGGCGCCACCTCCAGGGCGCTCGCCTCGGCCGCAGACAGGCCGGCCGGGACGCCCAGCGACCGAAGAAGCCGAGCCCGCCTGCCATCCGCGCCCAGCTGGCCCAGCCGCGCGGCCAGCAGCGCCAGCAGCGCCGGACCGACGACCCACCTCAGCGCCCACCGCGTCCGGGTCCCTGGCCTGGTCACGGCCGCCCCCTGTCGCGCAGCTGTTCGAGCGCGTCCCGATCACAACGCGACCACCTCAGCGCGTGGCAGAGCGATTCGGCCCGCGACCGATCGGGCCTTCCACCGGTCGTCAGGCCGCGCGTGGCGGCCACCAACTCGAACACGTTGCGCACCAGGGGCGGCCAGCTTTGCGGGACCATGGCCACTTCCGCCTGCAGCTCGGCCCACGCCGCCGGCGGCGCCTGCACCGCCGGCTGTCGCAGCACCGCTCCGACGCGCGCGCGGGCCAGCGCCATCCTGGCGGGTGACGGGGACGGCGGCAGGGACGACCGGAACGGCGGAACGCCGAGGACGCCGACCAGGCAGCCGAGTCCGACGGCGGTGCCGTAGACCACGACGAACCGCCAGCGAGACGGCCGGGGACGCGACCGGACGGGCGCTGGCGCGTCGCTCATCGCAGCGCACCGGTGGCGGAGGGTCCGGGCCGGCACCGGACCGACCTCACCCCGCCCCGACGATCGAGGTGGACGGCCGGCCGCGCCGGCCGAAGCCGAGGTGTCCGCCGGACGTCCGCGGACGTCCGCATGCGCCATTCGAGAGGGGCCAAACGGTCACCACAGTGGCCCTTCCGGCCGAAACGGTTGAACTTTCCGTTGGCGCGCCTGTTGCTGCACTGGCTGGCGTGTCGATCACGATCGCTCCCGTGCCCCACGCCGCGGCTCCCTTCGATCCGCGACTGAAGCTGGAGCAGCGCACCAAGCAGGACGACGACGCCGCGCTGGCCGCTGCCCTGCTGGCGCGTGAGCCGGGGGCGGCCGCGCACGCCTGGACCCAGCTTTCGCCGCTGGTGCTGGGCTTCCTGCGACGTTACTTCGGGCCCCGCGCCGACCACGAGGACCTGTGCCAGGAGGTGTTCGTCCGCTTCTTCTCTCGCATCGCGGAGCTGCGGGTGCCGCAGGCCTTGCGAGGGTTCCTGCTGGGCATCTGCCTGGGCGTCGCCCAGAACGAGCGCCGGCGCGCGAACGTGCGCCGGGCCATCGCGCTGACGCCCACCGGGGACCTGCCCGACCACGCCTGTCCCGACACCGACCTGGAGGCGCGCGAGGCCGTGGCGCGGCTGCAGCAAATCCTGATGCAGGCGGCGGTCGAGGATCGCACCCTGTTCGTGAGCCGCTTCATCGAGGACAGCCCCCTGTCCGACATCGCGCGGGACACCGGCCGCCCCATCGGCACGGTGAAGCGCCGGGTGGCCAGCGCCCGGCGGCGCTTCGCCTCGAAGATGCGTCGCGATCCGGCGCTGGCGGCGTACGTCGAGGGCTCGACCCTGCACCCGATGCGCGCCCGCCTGGCCCGCGCCGCCTGACCGAGGCCGCCAGGGTCGGCGGCGCTTCCGGACCCGCGTGCGCCGCCGTTTCCGGGGAAACGTCGCCGGCGCGAGTATGCTCGCCGCATGTCCTCGCCCGTCGCGGTGTCCGGCCTCGCCCACGTGGGAATTCGCGTCCACGATCTCGAGCGCTCCGTCCGGTTCTACGCGCTGCTGGGGTTCACCAAGACCGC
>Ga0207652_10005364_pt1 | contig 10400 bp, 11 predicted proteins | sample KBSC63BmetaG_FD_184334 | JGI IMG/M metagenome (GOLD analysis project Ga0207652, IMG submission 184334) | Corn rhizosphere microbial communities from Kellogg Biological Station, Michigan, USA - KBS C6-3B metaG (SPAdes) (version 2) | ecosystem: Host-associated > Plants > Roots > Rhizosphere ...
CATCGACCCCACTGGCGGGCCGGGGACGGCTGCCCACACGTGTTGATGCGGGCGGTGGTGGTCCGGACCTCGTCGTCCAGTTCGGCCCGAGTGGTTGCGGCCTGTCCCCGGCCTCAGAACCCCTGATGGTCGACTCGATGGACCGCACGGGGCGCTCAGCGGACCGACGATGGCTGGTTGACGAGATCCTCGATGAACCAGGGGAAACGTCCGCTATCCGACCGGCGGTATCACCGCGGTGTCACGCCTCGTCCAACGGTGACGCGTCGTCATCAAGGAAGAACGGAAGGGGCAACCGATGGAGGCCAGGCTCCTGAACACAGTCGCGATCGTCGACATTGATCCCAGCCAGGCCGAGGAATGGTTCGAACTGGTCAAAGGCGCCTACGGGGCCTCGAACGACGATTGGGATGCGTTCTCCGAGCGGCTCAGAGCTGCCGCGGGGAGTGCTTTCGGTACGGCGGCTGAGGAGTTCCTGCGATATGCGGCCGATCACGACAAGATCGAGCTGATCAGCAGCCTTGTCGCCGATGTGCGGGAACTTTCGTCGGCAGCGACGGGGGATGGCGTGTTGTGGGACGCCGTCGTGCAGCAGTTCGGCAAGGAGTGGGCCGGTTGGGACGGTTCCGAGGCGGGCTGGGCAGAGTTCCGCGACTGGACCTACACGGCGGCCAACGCACAGGACCCGGAAATGTACGCCGCAGCCTACGACGCACTGCATCCACTCGACGAACGCCCGTTAGCCGAACGAATCAGCACGTTGGCAGGCCTCGGGTTCACGATCAACGTCAAGCCGACAGTACCCGCGCGGCCGAGCGGTTCGCAGTGGGATGCCGTCGCGCAGCAGTTCGGCAAGGAGTGGGCCGGTTGGGACGGTTCCGAAACGGGCTGGGCAGAGTTCCGCGACTGGACCTACACGGCAGCCAACACACAGAGCCCGGAAATGTACGCCGCGGCCTACGAAAAGCTGAACCCGTTGAACGGACTCGCGCCCGCAGAACGGATCGCCAAGCTCGCCGAACTCGGGCTCGCCGTCGACGTGCCCGTGCCAGCGGACCCCGCGGCCGAGTCCGCCGCACTGGCCGAGGTCATCGAAGAGGCGATGGCCGAGGCGCTGAAGGAGGTGCCGGGGTCCGAGGTTCTGACGGCGGAGGAAGTGGCCGAAATCCGCGCCGCGATCGCCGAAGAAATCGCATACGAAGCTGCCTTGTAGATCAACATCATCGGAGGAGCGATGCGGAAGAACGACTTTTACACGCAGGTCAAGGAAAAGAGCAAGCAGAAGGTCGCCGAAAAGGTCAAAACCAAGAAGCAGGAAGCAGAGCCGTACGACGCCAGTAAACCCGATGTGTACGTCGTCAACGGCATCAATGTGTTTCGACCTCGGGGTATGATGCCCACCTGGGTGCAGAAAGGCGAGAGGTGGCACATTAATCTCAAGGACTCGGACAGGGACGCCGTATATCACGTAACCTGCGAGGGGAGCCCGGTGATCCACTATTTCTTCAAGGGCACCGGGGAGGAAATCAAGGGCGTACAGCCGTCAAAGGGCGAACGGGGAGCACGCTCGGTCCAGGGTGAGGTGCACACGAAGCGATCGTTTGACGATCTGCCGGAAGAAGTCCAGGACTTTGTCCGGGGAAACTGGACGAGCATCCTCGGTTAGAACCTGTCCCCGCTATCACGCGAGCGGGCAGCCAGAGATTATCTGGCTGCCCGTTCTGTCTTCCTTGCCAGCGGAAGGGGTTCGGTTCGCGCTCGCCGCCGCGTCGGGTTAGTCCGGATACTGGAACACCCCCTCCAGCGGAACTCCGAAAACTCGGGCGATCTTGAAGGCGACCTCCAGGGATGGCGAGTACTTGCCGCGCTCGATGGCGTTTACGGTCTGCCGGGTCACCCCGACCTGGTCACCCAACTCGCCCTGGCTCATGCTGGCGGCGGTCCGCAGTTCGGTGATCCGGTTGGTTACGAGGGTCGGTTTGCCCATGTGGGTTTGGCCTCGTCAGGCGCTGCGCCGGTACAGCGCCACCTTGACCACGCTCTCGACGACCGAGGCGAGGACGATCGAGGCGACGAGCACCTGTGCGATCCAGAACCGGTCCGCCCGCGCGACGGCCAGGCCCAAACCGGCGAACACGCCGGCGGCGAGCAGGTAGCCCGCGACCCGGGTGCTGCGAAGGCTGATCAGTCGGTCCCGCTCGTCGCGGACGTTGGCTTGGCGGTGGAACACGATCGCCAGAATGATGTGCGACACCGTCGCGAGTACCGTGACCGCGGCGAGAGCGACGCCCATGACCGCGGTGTAGGCGAACTCGCGGGCCGATGAGCCGGCACCGGCTATCGGGCCGAGCACGAGCCAGAAGTACCAGCCGAAGACCGCCACCAGGACCGCGGTCATCGTCAGCGCGCTCTTCTCCGGAAACGTCATCGGCTCTCCCGGGTGGAAAGAATTTTTGACACTCCCGACGGTACGCCGGCGACCCCGCACTGTCAAACATCTTTTACACCGGCGTGCCAAGTGTCCGATGTGGACAAACGCGCTTCAGCGTCGTGCCGGGACGACGTCGGCGCTGGCCGCACGTAGGCGACGCTGGCGCCGCGGGAAGGGATGCTTCTTTGTCGTTCCAGGCATACCTCGACGCGATCGAGGACAAGACCGGACACACTCCGCGCGAGCTGCTCGAGCTCGCCCGGAACAAGGGCCTCGACGCGCCCAGCAGCAAGGCGGGCCGACGTCGCGGCCTGGCTCAAGGAGGACTACGGGCTGGGGCGCGGGCATGCGATGGCGTTCTGGCATGTGTCGAGGAACGGTCCAACGATCAGCGACAAGCATGTGGGTTCCAGCGGCAGCCACCGCGACGACTCCGAGTCCCTCTGGCTCGACGGCAGGGGCCACCCGCCCCGCGAACTGAGCCGCCGGCGACCCGCTCGCTCCTGTACTGGCACAATCATGCGATCGCGAGGAACATCGACGTGGCGGGCACGGCCATCCGGGTACAGCCACGAAGGTAAGGACCAGCGGAGCGCAGCGATGAAGGAGTTCTCCCTCGACCAACACCCCGTCGACGACGGCGTCCTGCGGCTGGCCGTCAGCGGAGAGGTCGACCTGGCCAACAGCGGGGTGCTCGCCGAGGCGATCCGTACCGCGATAAAGAAGTGGAGCGTCGCGGAGGTCGTCGTGGACCTGGACCAGGTCACCTTCCTCGATTCCAGCGGCATCTCCGTGCTTGTAGCCGGGTACAACCTGGCTGCCGACTACGGTGTCGCGTACTTCGTCGTCAACCCCCACGACCTGGTCCGCCGAACGCTCGACATCACCGGGGTTCTCACCACCCTCAGCGAGCAGCCCTGACGACGGTACAAAATGTCCTGCGGGAGACGGTACGCCGCACAGTCGCCGCCCGATGGGTGAGCCGGCTACCGCTCGACGTACTGGTGCAGCGCCTCGTAGAGTTGCCGGTCGGTCACCTCGTTGATGATGGTCCGGTCCGCCATCAGCAGGACGATGAACGGGCATTCGCCGGCCGCCGTCATCCGCGCCTGTGCGATCTGGCGGTGCGTCGCCACCTCGTACAAGGTCACCTGATAGATGCCTTCGAGCATCGGTACCTTCGTCGGGCTGGGACTGCTGAAATCACACTCGCCCAGCGATCGCCCGGTCTCCGACAGGTCGACGCAGGCGACAAGCTGTGCCATGGTCGGGTCGTGCGGCTGCCAGGCGTCCTGTAACGACTGCGGCAGCTCGAAGGGCACGTCCACGACTGCCGGTTGGAACCTGAGGCGATCGTCCGTGCGTTGCTTCACACTCACCACGATCGGATGTGGTGCCTTACCGGCCAGCGCCGGCGACTGCGGGTAGTACCACCCGTCGCATACCCGCGCCAGATCGTCGGTGGCCCGTACCGGATAGTCGCTGGCCCGCGGACCGACCGGGCTCGCGACGGCGCTCGCGCTCGGCGCGACCGCGCTCGCACCCACGCCCGGGCTCCCGGTCGCGCGGTCGGCCTGGCCGACAGGGATCCCGCCGGCGGTCGTGGAGGACCCGCCCAACCACAGGTACACGCTGTACCCCGTGCCACCGACGCACCCCAGCCCGACCACTATCGCGACAACGAGCACCCAGACCATCGAGCGACGTCGCTCCTCGGGGAGTGCGGGCAGGTTCCAGGCGTCATCCGCGGGATCCGGCGTTGCTGGTGACTCTTCCCCCGTGTGCTCCATCGACGAGCCTCCGGCCAAGACAGTTGAGGCCGCCGACCTTACCCGGCGCCCTCGGGGCGCGCGGTCCCGGAAGGCCGGTCGAGGTAGCTCACGAGGAGGTCGCTCAGTTCCTTGGGGTGGCTAAGCGCCACGCAATGACAGCCGGGGAGCCCGTCGGGGGTGATGCCCAGGCGTTCGCCGGCCTGCCGTCGCATGAAGCCCGCGGGGAAGAGGTGGTCGTCCTCGCACACGATGAACCGCGTGGGTACGTCCGGCCAAGCGTCGAGTGGCCAGGGCGTGTCGAAGACCGTGGACGATTCACCGCGCGCGCCCCTTCGCATTGCCTCGTCCGCGAGCTCACGCGGGACTCCGTTGTAGAAGGTGACGAGCGGGTCGTCGCCGCCGGTACTGCCACCGTCAAGCGCGGCCTGTTCGTCAGCGGCCTGCCGGTAGCCGGTGTTGGTCCACCACTGCGCCGGCGTCTCTCCCGGCACGGGGATCATTCCGGCGAGCAGTACGAGCAGCCGTGCCGGGAGCCGGCTCGCCGCCAGGGTGGCGGTGAACGCACCGTACGACTGTCCCACGATCACCAGGTCCCGCCGGGCGCCGACCGCGTCGGCCACGGTGCCCACATAGTCGTCGAGGCTCGCGGTGTCGTCGTCGCACGGCAGGTCGGGTGCGATCGTCTCGTGGCCCCGGGCCCGCAACTCCGCCTCGGTCAGATGCCAGTACCAGCCGACGTCGCCGGCGCCGTGAACCAGTACGAAGGTTGCCATCACAACGACTCTAGACTCGCCTCATGGTTTGTCGAGTCTGGCGTGGATGGGCAACGAAGCAGAACGCCGACGCCTACGAGCGGGTCGTACGGGGAGAGGCCGCGGCACAGGCCGTACTGAAGGACTTCGACCCGCGCTCCGCGCATTACGAGGTGCTCGACCGGCGGGACCAACCGGCCTGAGGGGCTACGCGTTCAGGTAGGCCAGCACCGCCAGTACGCGCCGGTGCGAATCGTCCGACGGCGGCAGTCCCAGCTTCGCGAAGATGTTGCCGATGTGCTTCTCGACCGACACCGGCGCCAGTACCAACGCCGTGCTGATTGCCGAGTTCGACAACCCCTGCGCCACGAGGCCGAGCACTTCGCGTTCCCGGGGCGTGAGCGTCGCGACGCCCTGGTTGTTCGTGTTGCGCGCGAACAGTTGGCGTACCACTTCGGGGTCCATGGCGGTGCCTCCGGCGGCCACTCGTTCGATGGCGTCGAGAAAGTCGTCCAGTGCCGTGACCCGATCCTTCAGCAGGTACCCCACGGCACCTCTGCCATCGGCGAGCAGTTCGGCGGCGTAGGTGCGCTCGACGTACTGGGACAGGATCAGTACCGGGGACGGGCGCAGCCGAAGCGCCGCGCGGATGCCCTCGTCGCGAAACGTCGGCGGAAGGCGTACGTCCACAATGGATAGATCCGGATGGTGGTCGGCGACGGCCTGCAGCAAGGCTTCGGCGGTGTCGACGGCGGCGACGACTTCGTGGTCGGTACTGGTGAGGATGTGCACCAGGCCGTCGCGGAGCAGGAGCAGGTCTTCGGCGATCACGATGCGCATGGGAACTCCGCGGTCAGCCGGGTGGGTCCACCCGGCGGGCTGGTGACGCTGAACGTACCGTCGAGGGCTTCGACCCGCCGGCGCAGCCCGTCGAGGCCCGAGCCCTTCGGGTCGGCGCCACCCGGGCCGTCGTCGGACACGCTGACGGTCAGCCGCTCGGACCCGGTCAAGGTCACGCTGCAGCCGCTGCCGCCGGCGTGTTTGACGGCGTTGGCGAGCCCCTCCGCGACGACGAAGTACGCGGCCGACTCGACCGCCGGGGCCAGCCGCTCGGGCAGGCCCACGGAGATGGTCACCGGTACCGGGCAGTCGGCGGCCAGCGCGCTGAGGGCGGCGGGCAGTCCCCGGTCGGTGAGGATCGGCGGGTGGATGCCGCGGACGAGGCGGCGCAGTTCGGCGAGCGCGTCATCGAGCTGGCGGCGGGCGGTCACCACGTCGTCCAGGATGGCGGTACCGGTACGCGCGCGGCGCTCGGCCAGCGCCAGGGTCATGCCGGCGGCCACGATCCGGGCCTGGGCACCGTCGTGCAGATCCCGTTCTATCCGGCGCAGCTCGGCGGCCTGCGCGTCGACGACCCTCGCCCGGGTCGCGGCCAGCTCCTGCGTTCGCCGCACGAGCCGCCCGTGCTCGCCGGGTGCGAGCAACGCGACCGCGACCGTCACCTGCAACCGGGCCAGCCGGCGCAGGAGCCACACCGCGACCGGGGCGAGAGCCAACCCCGCCAACGTGAGCAGGAGGCGCCCGCCGGCCGTACCCATGAGGTGCTGGCCGATCGGGGGCGCGTTCCGCTCCGGTACCGACCAGGCCCAGGCCGGTGCGGTCAGCGCACCGGCCGTGACCGCGGCGGTGACCACGGCGACGATGCCCAGCGAGAGGCCGAGCGGGAACAGCAGGACGAACCAAGCCATGTCCCGCCAGGTCGCCGGCTGCGCGGCGACCTGGCGGACACGAGCCCAGCCGGATCCGGTGACCGGCAGGTAGGGCGAGCCGATCGGGGAGCCGAGCACCAGGGCCGCCCGGCGGCGTTCGGCCGTGGCCAGCCGCCGGTCGAGCCAGGTGACGGTGAGGAAGACCGGTGCGCCCAGCGCGGTCACCGCGCCGATGGTGGTGACCGCCGTCGTCGCGAGTGTCCACAGTAGACCCACGGGACCGGCCAGCAGGCTGGTCACGAGGTACACGAAGGATCTCGCGGTACGCATCAGGCCGGCCGCACCGATAGCAGTACGGCGCGGGTGGGCACCGTACCCGCGGCGAGCCCGAGCAGGCCGACCGCGCCGAGCAGCGCCCCGTACGAGACGGGGTCGACCACCAGTCGCAGCGCCCCGTCCTGCGCGACGCTGAAGGCGGTGACCACGATGGTCGTGACGGCCACGCCGAGCGCCAGCCCGACGGCGACCGTGATCAGCGCCTCGCGGGCCGCCATCCGCCGGATCTGCCGCGGGGTGGCGCCGAGCAGCCGCAGTTGGGCGAACTGCGCCCGGCGGGATCCCGCGGCGATGGCGAAGGTGTTGATCACGGCGATGGCGGTGAAGCCGAGCGAGACCGCGATCATGATTTCCCAGGCGCCCTCCTGCTCGTCGGCGTCGCCCGCGGTCCGGGCCTGTACCGGTGCGGTGTGCATGCCCGGCACGTTCTGGTCGCCGCGCAGCGCGACGGTCGTGACCCAGCCCCGCGGGTCGTGCGCGGCGACGAGGTCCGCCGGTGCGACCAGGTCGCCGAAGCCCCGACCCCGGTCGAAGATCCCGGTGATGGGCAGCTGGGTCGCGTACCCGTCGGGGAACCACACCTTCACCGTGTCGCCCACGTGCCAACCGTTGCCCCGGGCCACGTACGCGCTCGCGGCCAACCCGGCCCCCGACCAGTTCCCGGCGTTGAACCCGAGATCGAGGACGGGGGTACCGCCGAGCTGAACCCCGTACGCCGCATGGTGTTTCGGCTTGCCTCCCTCGTCGACGATCAGTTGGGTCGGCAGCAGCGCCGTGTGGTCACCGGCGACCGTCTGAACGTCGGCCAGCGGCGCGACGCCGGTGGCGACGGACGTCGCCTGTGCCGTCCGCTCCCGCTCCTGCGCCGCCGCGAGCTTGGCGCTCAGCGCGCTGTTCAGCAGCATCGGCGCGTTGATCGCCACCATCAGCGCCAACGGTACCGCGACCGCCGCGACCCGCCGGTTCTCCGCCCGGGTGAACGCACCGGCCAGCCAGCCGGCGATGCCCGTCGAGCCGGCGACCCGCGACAGTACGGCGCCGAGCACCCGTACCAGCAGTGGCCCGGCCGCGCCCAGCGCACACAGCAGCAGGGCGCTGGAGATGAACGTCATGCCCATCCCGAACGGGCCGTCCAGCGGCACGATCGCCAGGATCATCGCGGCACCCGCCGTGGTCACCAGGGCGACGAGGGTACGCACGAGCCAGCCGCCCCGCCCCTCGACGACGGTCTCCTGCAACGCCTGCGCCGGTGCGATCCGGATCGCCCGCCGGGCGGCCAACCTCGCGCTGAGCTGAGCGACCAGAACCGTCACGGCCGTCGCCGCCAGCAGCACGCCGACGTTGACGTCCACGGTGAACTGCTCCGGTACCGCGCCGAGTACGCGGAACCGGGCCGCGATCAGTTGCGCCACAACGACCGCCGCCGGTGCGCCCGCGACCGCCGCGATCAGCGAGACAAGCAACGTCTCGGCGCTCAGCAGGCGCCACAACTGCCGGGGTGTCGCGCCGACCGCCCGCAGCAGAGCCAGTTCGCGCAGCCGGCGACGCACCGCCAGGGCGACGGTTCCGACCAGTACGAAGACGGTCGCGAACGTGGTGATGCCGATGACGAAGCCGAAGATGGAGATGGCACCGATGTAGTCCGGCAGGGCCGAGGGCAGATCCGCCCGTACCTTGTCGGCTCCGGTGTACACGGTGTCGACACCCAACGCCTGCTCGACCTCCGCCGCCGATGCGTTGCGTACGCCCAACGCCGTAGGCCCGGCGAGCCCGGAGACGGAGGCCACCTCGGTGTCGGCGACGAAGACACTCGTCTGCTCGTCGAGTTTCTGCGCCACGACACCCGACACGGTGAGCGTCCTCGCCCCGGTACGGGTCACCGCGCGTACGCGGTCGCCGGGGTGCAGGCCGAGCGAGGGATCGACGGCCAGTTCGCCGGCGCCGGGCGCGGTACCGGTCCGCACCGTGAACGGCATCAGGCCGGCCGACGCCCAGCCGTGGCCGGTGGCGGAGCCGATGGGCCCACCGTCCACAGTGGTCAGTGCGACCGTGAAGCTGTAGTCGGCGATCACCGGGCCGGCGCCGGGGATGGCCGCGAGCTTCCCGGCCCAGTCCGACGGCAGTACCGGCGCACCGGCCAGCCGCTCCGTCTTGGTCTTCGACTTGTGCTTGCCCTTGCCCTTGTCGGTGACCGTGGTGAGGCTGACCTCGCGGTCGCCGCCGACCATCACGTTGACCGCGTCGAACCGGTGCGTGGTGGGCCGCGCGGTCAGCACGGAGAACAGCAGCAGCGCCGCGCCGCCGGTGAGCGCCACCGCGAGAAGGGCGGCGACGAGGGTACCCAGGAACGCACTCACCCGGCTGCGCAGCCCGGCCCAGGCCAGCCCGATCACCGGGTCACCGCCGTGAGCTCGCTCGCGACCAGGTCGGCGGAGGGATCGGGAACGTCGGCCACCACCCGGCCGTCGGCGAGGATCACGGCCCGGTCGGCCCGCGCCGCCGCGGCCGGATCGTGCGTCACCATGACGACCGCGGTCGCGAACTCGTCCACCGCCTGCCGCAGCAACGCCAGCACCTCCCGGCCCGACTGCAGGTCCAGGGCGCCGGTCGGCTCGTCGGCGAAGATGACCGCCGGCCGTCCGGCCAGCGCCCGGGCCACCGCCACGCGCTGGCGCTGCCCGCCCGACAGCTGCGCCGGCCGCGCGTGTTCCCGCCCGGCCAGGCCGACCTTCGCCAGCACCTCGCGGGCGTACCGGCGATCCGGCCGCGCCCCGGCCAACCGCTGCGGCAGCAGCACGTTCTGCTCCACGGTCAACGCGTCCACCAGGTTGTACGCCTGGAAGACGAACCCGGTGACCTTACGCCGTACGACGGTGAGCTTCGGCTCCTTGAGCGTGCCCAGCTCGTGCCCGGCGAGCCGGACCCGGCCCGAGTCGGCCCGGTCCAACCCGGCGGCGCACTGCAGCAGCGTCGACTTGCCCGACCCGGACGGTCCCATGACGGCGGAGAAGGAGGCGGCGGCGAACGAGAGGGATACGCCGTCGAGAGCGCGGGTCAGGGTGTCGCCGGAGCGGTACGCCCGGCGTACGTCGGTCAGCTCGACAACCGGAGAGGTGATCTTCATGCAAATGATCATCGCGTACGGCGGGCGGCCGGGGGCACACGGTTATCTGGCATCTCTGCGGTATGGCTAGCCATAACCGGCGCGCCGGCGGCCGCGCCGCGGGGCGTGCGGCGTCGGGTGTAACGGCTGGTGTGCGCCCGCCGCCTACACGGGGGATCTGCCGCGTGGGTGCCTGGACACCAGAAGGGAAGCCATGTTCTTCAACGTCTACACGATCCTGCTCATAGTCAGCGGCCTGCTGCTGGTGGTGACTGGCGCGAGTATTCGCGGCCAGAG
>Ga0207652_10005371_pt1 | contig 10393 bp, 7 predicted proteins | sample KBSC63BmetaG_FD_184334 | JGI IMG/M metagenome (GOLD analysis project Ga0207652, IMG submission 184334) | Corn rhizosphere microbial communities from Kellogg Biological Station, Michigan, USA - KBS C6-3B metaG (SPAdes) (version 2) | ecosystem: Host-associated > Plants > Roots > Rhizosphere ...
GCGGTCGGGATGGTAATAGCGATCGAACGAGTACGTCTGGCCCACGACGAGCGGCAGCGATCGCATGAAGTAGATGAACGATCCCTCATCCAACGGCTCAGCGACGCTCGGAAACTCCTGGCCGTTGCGCTGATAGACGCGACGGTCGGGATAGAACTCGTACGTCTTGTCGGTGCTGTATTTCGTCTCGTCGATGTGCTGCACATGACGGAGCGAGACGAGATCCGTCGTGTCGAACCAGCTCTCGTAGTGGTCGTCGACGTGAAACAGCAGGAGCCGGCCCTTCACGTCGAAGATCGTGTGGTACGTCGGTCGCCCGCGGACCTGCTCGATGTCCTCCACGGACATCGTGGCTGTTCCGGCGTTGATGAAGTTGAGCTTCGCCTGATAGGTCAGCCGCTCGCCGACCTGAAAGGGCGCCGCGTGCGCGCCGCGAGATGGCGCGTGCGCCGACGCCGTAGTCGGCTTCGATCGCGGAACGACGGCCGGCGCGATGAGTCCGCCGGCAAGTGCCAAGCGCAGCAGAGGTCGCATTTCACCTCACCAGTTCATAAGGCATGCCCTTCCTCTGAACAGACCCCGCCGCCAAGCAATCGTTCCTGGCACAGCGGGCGCATCACGGACAGGCACGGGCACTGACGGACGGACACGGACACTGCCAACAACGTGAGCTCTGTCGCGCAACGAGCCGAGGCCTTTTAGCACAACCGCTCGGGATGCCAATTCGTGGCGTCCCGAGCGGCTGGCCTTGAGAAAGTTTTTTGTGCTGCAGTTCCGTGCCGATCCGTCTGTGTCCGAACGGTCCGTGATGAACCCGCAGTTCAGATCCGTCGAATCTCCTCTCGAGGAGCAACGCGCAAGAAATCTTCGCCGGGATTGATGAACATGTCCTTTTCGACGCCGTACTGCTTCTCGTACAGCTGTCTGTAGCGGCCGCCGAACGAGATGAGCTGGTCGTGCGTGCCGCGTTCGACGATCTCGCCGTTTTCCAGCACGAGGATCTGATCGGCGCTCTCGATCGTCGACAGGCGATGCGCGATGACGAACGTCGTGCGGCCGCGACGGAGCGAGCGCAGACCGTCCTGGATCAACCCTTCGCTCTCGCTGTCCAGGCTCGACGTCGCTTCGTCGAGGATGAGGATTCGCGGATCGGCGAGAATCGCGCGCGCGATCGCGACACGCTGGCGCTGGCCGCCCGAAAGCTTGACCCCGCGTTCACCAACAATTGTCTCGTAGCCTTTCTCGAATCGTGACACGAACTCGTCGCAGTGCGCGATGCGCGCCGCGGCGCGGATCTCGTCGTCGCTCGCGCCCGGCTTGCTGAACGCGATGTTCTCTTTCACGGTGCCGTCGAACAGGAAGTTGTCCTGCATCACCACCCCGACGTGCGAGCGATAGTCGCGCAGCCGGATGTTCGCGACGTCATGTCCGTCGACGAGCACGCGGCCGCTCTTCGGGCGATTGAACGCCATCACGAGCCCGATCAGGGTGCTCTTACCGCCGCCGCTCGAGCCGACGAGCGCTGTCGTCGATCCCGACTCGGCGCGGAACGAGATGTGTTTCAACACCTCGGTGTTCTCGACGTACTCGAAAGTCACGTCCTGGAACTCGACGCCGCCTTCCATGTCGATCATCTGCTGCTTGGAGGCGTCGGCCTGGTCCTCCGTCGCCATGTCGCGGATCTCGCGAATGCGATCGAGACCGGCAAAGGCCTCACTGACCTGTGTTCCGATCGATGAGATCTGAATGAGCGGCGCGGCCAACAGTCCCATGAAGAAGACATACATGAACATGTCGCCGAGCGTCATCGAGCCGTTCAGGACGGAGCGGCCGCCGATGAGAATGAGCAGCACGCCCACCATGCCGATGACGAGCGCCGCGCCCGCGCCGACCGCGGAAGTGCCGGTGATGGTCTTTGCGACATTGCGAAACAGCTTGTGCGCGCCGCGAGCGAAGACGAGCCGCTCGCGCGCTTCCGCAACGTAGATCTTCACGAGACGAATACCGCCGATGGTCTCGGTCAAACGGCCGGTCACCTCGGCATTGATGGCGCCGCGCTCGCGGAACAGTGGGCGAAGCCGCTTGAACGCGATCGTCATCATCGAGCCAAAACCGGCGAGCGCGATCACCGTCGCGCCCGTGAGCTTCCAGTTCACGTAGAAGAGAATCGCGACGGCCATCACGGCGGTGAGGATGCTGCCGACGAGCTGGATCAGACCCGTGCCCACCAGATTGCGCACGCCCTCCGCGTCGGTCATGACGCGCGAGATGAGGACGCCCGTTTTCGTGGAATCGAAATACGAGATCGGCAGGCGCAGCACATGGGCCTGGACTCGTTTTCGCATCTCGGTGATCGCGCGTTGCCCGGCGAGGCTCACGACCTGCGAGAGCGCGAAGGACGTCCCCGCCTGCACGATCGTCGCAATCGCGGCGATGGCGGCGAGTGGCATCAAGAGATCGGCGCGGTGCTTTCCGATGACGTCGTCGATCAGATACTTCGACGTATATGGAAGCACGATGCCCGAAACGCGATTGATCACCATCAGCACGAGCCCGAACGCCAGCGACGTTCGGTGCTCCGCAATCAGCTCGCGCGCCTCAGCCCAGGCGCGCGCTTTGTCATACTTGGCCATCCATGAAATGTACGAGGGAGCGCGGAGCGATGCCGCGTGCCGGAGATCGCCCCTCCGCCCTGGACGCCGCGCAGGCTAACGTACGCCCATGCGACTCAAGCTCGCCGTCCTCGCCCTCACCGTCTCCGGACTCGGGGCCCAGATCGCCTTGCCGCAGCCAGTGCCGCCGGTGGCCCGGGAGTTTCGCGGAGTGTGGGTTACGACGGTCCGAAACACCGACTGGCCCTCGAAGCCCGGCCTCAACACCTGGGACCAGCAGCGCGAGCTGCTCGCGATTCTCGATCGCGTCGTTTCGTTGAACATGAATGCGATCGTGTTCCAGGTGCGTCCCGGGGCCGACGCTTTTTACGACTCGCCGTACGAGCCGTGGTCGCAGTTTCTGACGGGGCGCCAAGGGCGCGGGCCCGAACCGCCGTGGGATCCGCTCGCCTTCGCGGTCGCCGAAGGGCACAGGCGTGGCCTGGAGGTGCACGCCTGGTTCAACCCATATCGTGCCGGGTATGTGCGCGATTCCTTGATCGCGCGAAACCACATCAGCCGCACGAATCCGGATCTCGTGTGGAAGTACGATGGGTTCGTCTGGATGGATCCGGGCGATCCGGAAGTGCGCCGGCGCTCGGTCCGCGCAATGGTCGACGTCGCGCGCCGCTACGATGTCGACGGCATCCACATCGACGACTACTTCTATCCGTACCCGACGACCAACGCATCGGGCCGCAAGATCGACTTCCCGGATGCGAAGACGTACGCGAAATACAAAACCGGCGGCGGCAAGCTGTCGAAGGACGACTGGCGCCGTGACAATGTCGACAAGATGGTCGAGGCGTTGTACAAAGGCGTCCACGCAGTGAAGCCGTGGGTGAAGGTTGGCATCAGCCCGTTCGGGATCTGGCGGCCGGGCAACCCGCCGCAGATCTCAGGATTCGATGCGTACGCCGAGATCTACGCCGACTCGAAGAAGTGGCTGCAGCGCGGTTGGCTGGATTATCTCGCGCCGCAGCTGTATTGGCCGATCGCCGCGCCGCAGCAGAGCTTTCCGGTGCTCTACGACTGGTGGGCGTCAGTGAACACGAAGCATCGGCACCTGTGGCCCGGACTCGCTTCGTATCTCGTGACGGACACGACGCGACGGCACATCCCGGCGCAGGAGATCATCGCGCAGATCGACAGCATGCGCGTCCGGGATCGCGACCTCGGCCACATCCACTTCAACATGTCGGCGCTGATGAAGAACCCCGACAGCCTCGACGAGCGGCTGCGCGTGAGCTACGCGACGCCGGCGTTGGTGCCCGCATCGCCTTGGCTTGGCGCCACACCGCCTGGTCGCCCGACGATCGCGTTGGGACGCGATCCGCTCACGAATGAGTATTCGCTCAAGTTGACGCCGGCCAAGGGTGAAAAACCCTGGCTGTGGACGGTGCGAACGAATGTGTCAGGATCTTGGAAGTCGCAGGTCTTGCCAGGATGGCTGCGTACGCATCAGCTGCTCGAGGGGCTGGTCGATAGCGTACTCGTGACGGCGGTGAGTCGAACGGGGATCGAGAGTGCGGCGGCCACCGCGGGCGGTTCGGTACACGCGATTCCGTGAAAGGGAGAAGCGAACTGAGTACGGAGGAGGGGGCGCGAGAGGAGGGCTGAGTAGGTCTCCCGCTTCCCCTCAAGCCTTTGGTTTCGCTCGCTTCTGATTCTCTCCCATGACGCGCAGCGTGTTTCCACCCCACAGCTTGCGGATGTCTTCTTCGCTGTAGCCCCGCTTCACCAACTCGAGCGTGACATTGAACGTCTCGCTCGCATCTCGCCATCCTTCGATTCCGCCGCCGCCGTCGAAGTCGGAGCTGATGCCGACGTGTTCGATGCCCGCCACTTTCACGGCGTGATCGATGTGGTTCACGAAATCCACGACGTTCGCGGATGGCCATCGCTTCTCGATATCCGCCATGCGCCGGTCGTACTCGGCCCGGCGCTCCGGTGAGAGCGCGGCGAGCTGTGCGCCGCGACCACCACGTCCGCCGCCGCGTCCACCCGCGCCGCGCCCGCCGCTTGGAGCGGGTCCGAAGAACTCTTCGTTGACGCGATTCGCCGCGGCCTGACGTTCCGGCGGTTGCACCTTCACATAATCCGCGAGCGCGACCATCTGGACCACGCCGCCGTTCCTCTTGATCGCGGCGAGCATCTCGTCGTCCATGTTGCGCGCCACGTTCGCGACGGCGGTCGTGCTCGAGTGCGACCCGATCACCGGCGACGTGGACAGCGCCGTCGCCTGCATCATGCACTCCTTCGACACGTGCGACACGTCCACCATCATGCCGACGCGATTCATCTCGGCTACGACCTGACGGCCGAACGGGCTGAGGCCGTGCCATTCCGGTCCCTTCGGATCCGTCGATGAGTCACAGATGTCGTTGTTCGACGTGTGCGCGAGCGTCATGTAGCGGGCGCCAAGGTCGTAGTACTTCTTGATCAAACTCAAATCGTGGCCGATGACCCAGCCATTCTCGATCCCGATAGCGGCGACGAGCTTGCCCGAGTTGTGAATGCGAACGGCGTCGTCCGGCGTATACGCGATCTCGATGAGATTCGGGTACATCTGCTCGGCCATGCGATGGATCGCGTTGAACTTCGTCATCGCGCGCTGTTTGGCGACCGCGTCACCGCTGTCAGTGCGAGCGCCCTGGCCGACGTACACGGCGAAGAAGGCCATGTCGTACCCGCCGGCCTTCATCTTATCGAGGTTGACCTGCGAGCTCATCGTCTTCGGGTCAGCCTCGGCCGTCGCGTAGTTGTCGGGAATGTCCTTGTGCGTGTCGATCGTGAGCACGTGCGAATGAATCGCGCGCGCCTTCGCGATGATCGGATCCTGCGCCGAGCTGCCGGACTGAACTGGCGCTGGCGATGAGCTCGATGTCGCGGCCGAGTGCGAACACGCGGCGAGGAAAACGAGCGAGAGCGTAGCGACGGCGCGGCGATGCATGACGACCTCGAGACGGTGGGGCGTGGGACCGCGTAATTGAGCCGTTTGCGCACATCGAGTCAACGCGAGATGCACGCGCGGGTGCCCCGGTCTTGCGTTGTATGCAAGCATGCAGCGGCGGACTCTTGGCAGCGTGCTTGCCAGATGGCGGCTCACGCATACGGCGATGCTCGGCATCGGACTTGGAATCGCATGCCAAACATCGCCGACGGCGCCAGCGACGCGCTCGAATTTCGTCGACGCGGCCGCGACGGTTGCGCAGACCGCTGCCAAGATCACCGGACAATCGGCGCCGATGGCGACCGATTACACGAAGGGTCGATACCTCGGCTTCGACACCAACGTGTATCCCGGCGACGCCACGATGAAAGCGTGGAAACAGACGCCGGGCTCGCCGTACAAGTGGGTCGGCTACTATCTCCCGGCACCATGTCACAACGACAAGTCGTGGATGGGAAAACGTGAAGTCCTGCAGAAGCTCGGATGGGGCATCGCGATCGTGTATGTCGGCCAACAGACGTGGGGCAAAACGCCGCGCACGCTCACGACGGCGCAGCGCGACGCGGCGCGCAAGCAGAACGACTGCCAGGCGGATCTCATCTCCGCTGAGGAAGGCGAGCTGAATGCGGAAGACGCAACCCGCGTCGCGGAGGCGGAAGGCTTCGCGCCGGGGTCGATCGTGTTCCTCGACATCGAACGAATGCAGACCGTTCCACCGGCGATGCGCGCCTACTACAAGGCATGGACGGCGCGGATGCTGGAGCTTGGGAAGTACAAGCCGGGCATCTACACGCACAACTTCAACGCGCCGCAGATATTCGCGGATGTGAAAAGCGTCTTTCAGACGGCCGGCGACACGACGACGCCCCGCTTCTGGATCGCCGGTGGAAAAGGCTTCGACACGCAAGCGGCGCCGGAAGACGTCGGCTACGCGTTCGCGGGTGTCTGGCAGGGCGTGCTCGATGTCGCGCGTTCCGTCGCGGACATCAAGCTGCCGGTCGATGTGAACGTCGCTTCCTGGTTGTCGCCGTCGGAATCGGGAACAGCCACGCAATAGACGGCCGTACGCTGGACCGGGCGGCCGACCAGCGCTCCTCGCGTCCGCTTCGTATCCTGGATACATTCGCCCCGCGAATGTCACCAGACGTGAGGATCTCAATGAAGCGACTCGTAATCGTGGCGCTGCTGATAGCGGCGCCTGTTCTTGCGCAGGATTCAACAGCCGGTCGAGGGCGCGGCGGCCGCGGCAACGGACCTCCGCCGTGGAACGGTGCGATGGACAGCCTTCGCATCCGCCAGCTGTACGTCAGTAAAGATCCGAAGGACCTTCGCGGCTGCGGCAACGCCTGCGAGCGACAGATCACGAACAAGAAGAAGACGGACAGCGTGTACGCCGCGAAAGCGGCGGTCGGCAAGTACGAGTTTCAGAAGATCAAGTACAAGAGCCGCCCCGACGGGCTCGAGATTCCGGCCTATCTGTTCTCGCCGATCAACAAGGGATCGAAGAAGCACGCGGCGCTCGTCTGGGTACACGGCGGCGTACACGGCGATTGGGACACGGGTCTCTATCCGTTCATCGTCGAGGCGGTCGAGCGCGGGTACGTGGTTCTCACGCCGGACTATCGCGGCAGCACGGGCTACGGCGACGAGTGGTATCGCAAGATCGATTACGGTGGAAAGGAAGTCGACGACGTGCTTTCGTCAGTCGACTATCTCGCGACGCTTCCCTACGTCGACCAGACGAAGCTCGGCATCATGGGATGGAGCCACGGCGGCTTCATCACGTCGCACATTCTCTTCCGCGACGACAATCCGTTCAAGGCTGGCGCGGCGATCGTACCGGTGACGAACCTCGTGTTCCGTCTGAGCGATCACGGGCCGAGCTACGCGCGCGACTACGCGGCCGAGGAAGGCCTCCAGGGGCTGCCGTTCGAAAACAACTGCGGTCCGCACCACGACACGCCGTGCATCGATCTTTACCTGCAGCGGTCGCCGGTCTTTCATGTCGACAACCTGAAAGTGCCGATGCTCGTGCACGTCGCGACGAACGACTGCGACGTGTACTACCGCGAAGACCAGCAGATGGTCTTCACGTTGATGGCGCTCAAGCCCAAGCTCGCGGAGACCAAGATCTACAAGGATCCGCCGCCGGGTGCGGCGGGTTGCGGTCACACGTTCAGTCGCCGCGTGAATCCAGAAACGCTCGAGCGGAATGATTCGCCGGAGCAAATCGATTCCTGGAATCGTACTTGGGCGTTTTTTGAAAGGAATCTGAAGCCGTAACGGCCGGCGACGGGCGGCGGGGGACGGGCGACGGGCGACGGCAACTTCAGAAATGCGCCGGTCGCCGGTCGCCGGTCCCCGGTCCTACACCGGCGCGCTCTTATCCAGCTGAGCCTGTAATACGAGAGGATCGACGTCTCGCGAGTCTCGCTCAGCGAAAGTGAAAACTCGAGTCTCCTCTTTAGTCGCGAGCGCGACGAAGACTCTGCATGTCCGCCGAGATGTTGGCGTGGGCATCTCCCGATCGATGCCGTCGGGCGTGTCGGAATCGTAGACGCGCCACAGCTCACCCGTGCGGCTGACGAGAAAGATGGACGTGAACTGCCGAATCACTCTCGGCGAATCGCCCTCGCCGGGAAGCACCCCGAGGGCGGCGGCAACGCTGTTGTTGCGAATCATGGGTGAATAGCTCTCCCACGAGCCCGTCCTCGGGCTCGTTCTGGTGAGACCAGCCAGTACATGGGCGAGAATGTCGGGGTTCGCCAGACTTGGCATTCCAATACTCTTGTCTGGGATCGACATTGTTCCCCCGGCTTACCGAGCGTGACGCACGCGATATCGCCGCGTCACGGGGTGCCCGATCGTTCGCGCGTTTATCGGACGTTTTTTCCGCCCACTGAGCCGCGGCGGTCGTCGTCCACGAAGCGCCGGCGAGCCGGCATCTGGATCAGAGGAAGCGAATGAGCATCGATCCGCATCGTGTCGGGGATCAGCCCCTCTCGGCTCAATAGATAGGCCGTGACGGCATACGTCTGATCCGCCGACAGCGATCCGGGTGCGGTCAGCGGCATCGCACGGCGGATGTAGTCGAACACCGTCGTCGCGAACGGCCAGTAGTTGCCGATCGTGCGTGGAATCTTCGCGTTTGCCGAGAAGTCGACATCGCCTTTCGGGCCGCCAATGAGCTGAGGATACGGGGGGCGTCCTTCCCCGTTGTCGCCGTGACACGACGCGCAGGTCGACGCATAAATGGCAGCACCGTCGCGTCCGATGCCGCTCCCAACGGGAAGGCCGGCGCCGTTCGGCGAGACGTCGATGTCGAGCGCGGCGACCTGGGCGAGTGTCGCATCGTGGCCGATCGAGAACTGCTTTGGATCCTTGTCGCCGAGGTAGTCGTCGCGCGCCTCGACCTTGCAGGCCGCAGCCATCGCGAGCGTCGCACCCAAGACCGCCGCGACGGATCGGCCGAGCATCACGTGTTTGCCTCGAACGTCACGCTGCCGTCGGCAGCAACACGCCACGCGCGGATCGGATTGAAGTGGTAATCCGTTCCAGGGCCGCGAACGGCGCGCAGCTGTGCCATGGTGGGTTGCACATAGCCAGTCTCGTCGACCGCGCGGCTCATGAGCAAACTCTCACCGCCCTTCCACTGCCACATGTGTTGGAACCGGATCATCGCCTTGGACGTGAGCGGCGAGAGGATCTCGGCGCCGATCCACTGTTTGCCGCCATCGGTGCTGACGTCCACGCGCGTGATTCGGCCGCGGCCGCTCCAGGCCAGTCCTGTAATCGGCCACCAACCCTGGCCACTCAAACGCTCGGGATACGCGGGCGAGGTGATGATCGACTTCGCGTCCATCTCGAAGCTCATCCAGCGCACTTTGCCGCCAGGCAGCGGATCGCTGTACTTCGCCGTTTCCCAACGCGTCATGAACGGATCCGTGCCGAGCTTGATGCGCCTCAGCCACTTCACGTTCACGTTGCCTTCCCAACCGGGCAGCAGCAGTCGGATCGGAAAACCTTGTTCTGGCCGGAGCGGCTCCCCGTTCTGTGCATACGCGACGAGTGCATCCTCGCGCGCTTTCCGAACGGGAATGCTGCGCGCCATCAGGCACGCGTCGCCGCCTTCGGCAAGAAACCAATCGGCTTTCGACTTCACGCCGGCTTCTCGAAAAAGCGTCGCCAACGACACGCCCGTCCACTCGCTGTTCGACACCATACCGTCGATCTGCTGCGGCGTCATCTCGGGCTTCGGCGTTCGATATGCCGCGCGCCCGTTGCCTGCGCATTCGACGAAGTACGTGTGCGTCGTTGCCGGAAAGCGTTTGAGATCGGCGAGCGTGAGCTCGAGCGGGCGGTCGACCAGGCCGTGAATCAACAGCGTGTGTTTAGCTGGATCGATCGTCGGCGTGCCGGCGTGGTTGCGCGTGAAATGCAAATCCGCGGGCGTGATCGTTCCCGAGAATGCCTGCAACGGTGTCAACGACGATCCAGTGATTTCTCCGATCGGTGAGCGCGCGGGGGTGACGAAGGGCGAGCGCGTCCCCACGGCAGTCGTCGGGGCACCCGGCGACTTGGTCGGATCGCCGGCGACGACTCGAGATGCACCACCCGGTGCGGCTGACGCGGTCGTCTGCTGCGCCTCACCAGGCAGGCTCGGGAGCAGCGCGCCGCCCGCGGCTACCGCCGCACCGGTGATCAGCGTGCGCCGGGAGATCGGCTTTTCAGTCATGAGCGCTTTGAAATGCTCAATACCTGCGGAACACGGAGACTGGTGGCGGCACGA
>Ga0207652_10005378_pt1 | contig 10388 bp, 8 predicted proteins | sample KBSC63BmetaG_FD_184334 | JGI IMG/M metagenome (GOLD analysis project Ga0207652, IMG submission 184334) | Corn rhizosphere microbial communities from Kellogg Biological Station, Michigan, USA - KBS C6-3B metaG (SPAdes) (version 2) | ecosystem: Host-associated > Plants > Roots > Rhizosphere ...
TGCCGTCTCCTGAGCCGGGGTCCCCGGCGAGCGCCGGTTTTGCGCTTGCTGGGGTGGATGAGGCGCGAACGGGTACGAAGCCCATCGGCTGATAACCGATATTGCCATCGACATCGCCATAGACGACATTCTGTGATGGAGTCGCGAAGACGGACAGCGCTTTGCGGAACTGATCCCAGTTCTTGGCGGAATCGAGATCGAAAAGCGGAATGCCGATCTGGAGCGTGTCATAGATCACCCACTGCAGCGCGATCTGGCGCTGCTCGCCGGGGAAGAGGCTGCTGACGATGGGACCATGGCGTGTGATGACCACGTCAAGAGCAACATCGGGCTTACCTTTGACGTGAATGACTTCATGCTGGCGCTCGGGCCTCTGCCAGCCGCTGGGAGTTTCATATTCTCCTTGCGCATTGAAGTTCTCAACGAACAGGTCTTGCACGTCAGGATTCAGATTGGTGAATCCCCACGCGATCCGCTGGTTGTGGCCGACAATCACAAACGGCACGCCGGGTAGCGTGAAGCCTTCCACGTTGAAGTCGCCGGATTCGAGATGAGCTTCATACCAGACGCCGGGTTGGCGGTGCGGCAAGTGCATGTCATTGGAAAGCAGCGGCTTGCCTGAGACCGTATGCGCGCCGGAGATGACCCAGTTGTTGGAGCCGGGCAGGCAGGATTCGCACGAGCTGGCGGGAGGAAGGAGGGAAAGGGAAGTTGCGGCAAAAATGCCTGGATTTTTTCCAGAACTACCGGCGATTGTCAGAGATTCTCCAAACCGAGGTGGCACAGCCGCCCTCGGCCGTGCGAAATGGCGATTTCTGATCGATGTGGCGCCGTCGTAGCTATTCTGTGAAGCATTGACGGCAGCCTTTTTAGCTTCGACCGGCGATGAACCGTCGCGTCTAGCAGTAATCGCGAAGGTTTGTTTTGGTCCGGGGGGTCTCGAACGCGAAGTGCGCGCTGAGTCACAGGCGAGGGCGCCTGTGCCACACGTGATGTGTCGCGCTGTTCGATGGTCGAGCTTACGCTGGCCATCATGGCTTGAAAATCCAGCCGCATCATCCGCCGGGGCGTGATCCCGCCAGGAACTTGGGGGATAAAGGTCCGCCATCAACTCGGGCGAGAGCAGTTGCCCGATCTTCTCGCGGCGATACTCCATTTCATATTGAGGATTGAGCAACTGGCTCATGCCGATGCCGACGAGCACGGAATCGGAAATGGTCCAGGGGCGCGGAGCGTAACCGAGCACGCGGAACTCGATGGGCAGATTGTCATTGTGTTGCGCAATGTAGGCGTTGACGCCTGCGGCGTAGGCGGCAAAGAAGGCTCGATCGCGCTGTGGAAGCTGGGCGGCAACACGGTCGGCGACCGAGCGCAGCCGCAGAATGCGCTGCTGCTTGTCATAATCCACCCAGGTGCGGATGGCAGGAGGTGGGCCATTCACGTGCGACGGCTGCGTTGGCGGCGCCGGGCCACCAGGGAAGACTTCGGCCATCTCGCCGGCTACGGCCCGCCGCGTCAGATCCATCTGCCACAGGCGGTCCTGGGCGGTGATGTAACCCTGCGAAAAGAAGAGGTCTTCAAGGTTCCCAGCGCTGATGGTGGGAACGCCATGCTGATCCCGCAATACGTGTACAGGCGCATGCAGGCCTTTGAGGACGATTGTCCCGTCGAGCTGGGCGAGCGAAGCTTTCGCAGCATGTTGAAACCAGAAGCCCAGAATAATGACTGCGGCAACCAGCAGCGTAAGCAGGAGCGAGATAAATTTCAGGAGTCGTGAGAGTGTGCGGCTGCGCCGAGCCGGCGCGGCAACAGAGGTGGCCATGGCTTTGCGATTGTAGCGGCTGGCAGGATGAACAACAATCCAAGATTCCCAACTGCCCGCCTGAAAAAACCTCCAAAAACTCCGGCGCAAAAAGCGGCTGAACCTTTTATAATTGAAATTGAATTTCAATTTCAATTACGAGCGGCAAGTGGCTCGGTGATTCTGGCGACTTCCAGATGCTGCAAAGACGGATTGACGACCATGCCCCACCCACGCGCGAAGCCATGCGCGAGGCCCAGGAAATTTTCTATCGCCACCTGAAACGGGTTGGGCTGAAGCATACCGAGCAACGCGACACCATTCTGCGAACGTTCTTAGAAACCCGCGATCATCTTTCAACGGACGAGCTTTTCCGGCTTGTTCGGAAAAAAGACACAAAAATTGGATTCACCACCGTTTATCGCACGCTAAAGCTGCTGGCCGAATGCGGTCTGGCGAGCATGGTCCCATTTCCTGACGGGACCACGCGCTTCGAACACCAGTTCAATCGCCGCAGCCATCACCATATGGTTTGCAGCGAGTGCGGCGCTTCAGTAGAGTTCTTTTCCCCGGAAGTCACCAAGATTGAGGAAGAGATCGGTCGCAAATATCGCTTTGATGCCACCCGGCACAATTTCCAGATCTATGGTGTCTGCGAAGATTGCCGCAAAGGCTCGCGGAAGATCGTCTAATCGGCAATCAAGCTCTCGCTCTTATTATTTTATTTATGATCCTGTGCGCCGGGGTTGGGAGCTAAGTTTTTCCGGAACCAGGCGGTCTACGGCTTTCTGAGCTGTCTCCCGCCCGACGTTGGCGCCCAGCTCTCCCGCTCTCTCGCGTATGTTGGCCACAGCTTCGCGTCCCAGTTCTTCAGGATTGCGCACAGCCTGCATCAGGCGCCGCCGGGTTCGTGAGCCTTCGGCGGGCGCAATCAAGATTCCAACTGCGGCGCCGCACAGAATTCCTGCCATCAACTTAAGCATGTTCACCTCACCTCAAAGATTCCGACTGTAAGAGAAGATGCGCGAAACATTGCCGGTTTTGTAACAGAAAGCAAGCTGCTGTTCGAAGGTGACAACAGGAGGTGACTCAAACTAGATGGGCTGTGAACGCGAGATGCTCTGCATTTCAGTGCTACAGGAGGAGTTGCGCCTCACGTGAGGCCGCCTTTTTCCTTCTGGCCACCGTCACACTGTCTCCGGCATCCCAAAAAATCAGTAGCATTCGATTCAGGAGAGCACTTATGAAAGCTGTTGTTTTTCGCGGTATCGGCGACATTCGTCTGGAAAACGTGCCCGAACCGAGGCTCCAGAAGCCAAATGACGTGATTGTGCGGCTCACTGCCAGCGCCATTTGCGGGACCGATCTGCACATGATTCGCGGGACTCTACCCGGCATGCAGGACGGAACAGTCCTGGGCCATGAAGGAGTTGGCGTGGTGGAAGAAGTAGGCAGCGCCGTGCGGAATTTCCGCGTCGGCGATCGTGTGGTGGTTCCCTCGACCATTGGCTGCGGGAATTGTTCTTATTGTCGCGCGGGCTACTATTCACAGTGCGACAATGCCAATCCCAACGGACCTTCAGCAGGTACCGCGTTTTACGGTGGCCCGACAAGTACCGGCCCGTTTGATGGCATGCAGGCCGAGTTTGTCCGCGTGCCTTTTGCCAATATTAATCTGGTGAAATTGCCTGACGCTGTCACTGACGATGAAGCCATTCTGCTTTCTGACATTTTTCCCACCGGTTACATGGCTGCTGAGCTCGCCGAAATTCATCCCGGCAGCACCGTTGCTGTGTTTGGCGCCGGCCCGGTGGGGCAGTTCGCCATCGCCAGCGCGCGCCTGCTGAACGCCGGGCGGATCTTTGCCATTGACGCGATTCCCGGCCGGCTTGACATGGCGCGAGACCAGGGCGCGGAGTGCATCAACTTTGAAGAAGAAGATCCGGTGCAGGCGCTCAAAGGATTCACCGCCGGGATCGGCGTCGACCGCGTAATCGACTGCGTTGGTGTGGATGCCAACCGGCCGCATCGCGGCCCTGCCGCGGCGAAAGCGCTTCTCAAATCACCACGCTTCCGGGCCGAACGGATGAAGACGACGCTTGGCAAGGAAAGCCCGAGCAACGGCAACTGGCACGCGGGAGATTCGCCATCGCAGGCGCTCGATTGGGCGGTGCAATCGCTGGCCAAGGCAGGAACGCTTTCCATCGTCGGCGTCTACGGCGAAATGATCAATACGTTCCCGATTGGCAATGCCATGGAGAAGAACGTCACCATTAAGATGGGCAACTGCAATCATCGCAAATACATTCCCCGGCTGCTCGATTTGGTGCGCAGCGGGGCCATTGATCCCGCCGAGGTGCTGACCCAGGTGGAGCCGATGACCGATGTGATTGAAGCCTACAAGCAGTTTGACCGGCGATCGCCGGGATGGATCAAAGTCATGCTGCAGCCGCAGACGGAAAGAGCAATCGCCTGAAAATCTTTGACTCCGGCCTGTCAGGGCGAAGCGCAAGTTTAGCGAGCACAATCGTACAATGCGGTTGTGCTCGCATTGCGTCCGTACCAGCCGGAAGATTTTCCGCGTTTAATGGAGATCGACCATGCCTGCTTCGTTGCCGGCATCGCTTATCCTGAAGACGAGATGCAGTACTTTCTGGCTCGCCGCTCGGCGATCATTCTGGTCGCGCAAGATGGTTCTCAGCTCAGCGGATTTGTGATTGCGGATCGTTTCCGCTCACGTCGCGGCGCGCATTCCATGGGACGCATTATCACCATTGATGTAGCTCCTGATTCGCAAAGGAGCGGTGTGGGCACGCTGCTGTTGACCGGCGTCGAGCAGGAGTTGAAGCGCGCCGAATGCGATTACGTTTCGCTGGAAGTCGCCGTGGATAATGCGAAGGCCATGAAGTTTTATAAGAAGCACGGATATTCTGTTCTGAAGGTTTTGCCTCGCTATTACCTCAACTCCATTGATGGCCTGCTGATGGGGAAGAAGCTGTGACTTCGGGCCGACTGCCTCATTGCTCAATGGAGAAAACGCTAAACGGCTAAGCGCTAAAGGCTAAGGGGCTAATGGCTAACCCCTGAAGTGTTAGAATCGCCGTTTCTTGTCTGCGCTCATGCCCCGCACCCTCCATCCCCCTTTCCGTATCGCCATTGACAGTGGAGGCACATTTACTGATTGCCTCTGGCTGGAGGGCAATCAGATCCGCGTTCTCAAAGTTTTTTCTACGCCGGCTGATCCTTCCCAGGCCATTGCTGATGCTGTGCAAAAAATCGCTGAACCGTCCGGTGATGTGACCATCCTGCACGGAACAACCGTGGGCACCAACACGCTCTTGCAGCGCAAGGGCGCGCGCGTGGCCTTCGTGACCACGGAAGGTTTTGAGGACTCCATCGAGATTGGGCGCCAGAACAGACCGAAGTTATACGATTTCTTTTTTCAAAAGGATCCGCCACTGGTCAGCGCTGAAATGCGCTTTGGAGTTCGCGAACGAGTTTCTGCCGAGGGCGAGATTCTTTTTTCGCCTGAGGACCATGAACTGGCAGCTTTCAGAAACAGTCTTATCGCCGCCAAACCTCAGGCGATTGCGATCTCCCTGCTGTTCTCCTTTGCCAATCCGCAACATGAACGGCTGCTAGGGCAGGCGCTGGCGGACTTGAACGTTCCGCTTTCCATCTCACACCAGATCCTGTCCGAGTTTCGCGAATATGAGCGCGCGAGCACGGTGCTGGTCAACGCGTATCTTCAGCCTGTGATGGAAAGCTATCTCAAACACCTGGAGCAGCGCACGGTAGAATCCCGCCACAGCGGAAAACGAGCGCGCATTTTTGTCATGCAATCCAGCGGAGGCATCACCGCGTTGCAGACGGCGGCGCAGCAGCCGGTCAGGACGGTTCTCTCCGGCCCGGCAGGAGGCGTGGTTGGAGCTGCCGCAGTAGCCGCGCGCAGTGGATTTACGCGGCTCATCACCTTTGATATGGGCGGCACCTCCACTGACGTCGCTCTGGTAAATGGCCGCCCTGCCACTACGAACGAAGCTGAAGTCGCGGGCCTGCCGGTGCGCGTCCCTGTGCTCGATATCCATACGGTCGGCGCGGGCGGCGGTTCGCTGGCACGTTTTGATGCCGGAGGCGCGCTACGTGTCGGGCCAGAATCCGCCGGCGCTGATCCCGGCCCCATCTGCTATGGCAAAGGCGACCTGCCCACAGTAACGGATGCCAATCTCCTGCTCGGCCGCCTTCCGGCAGACCAGTTTCTCGGTGGGGAATTTCAGCTTGATCTCCCCCGCACGCGCAGTCTTGTCCAACGCTGGCTAAAACAGCGGGGAAGCCGTCTTACTCTCGAAGGATTTGCTGCCGGCGTGGTACGGGTGGTGAACGCTAATATGGAGAAGGCTCTGCGTGTGGTCTCGGTAGAACGCGGCTATGATCCCCGTCAATTTGCTCTGATTGCATTTGGTGGAGCTGGCGCCATGCATGCCTGTGAGCTGGCGCTGTCACTGCGTATCCCTCGTGTGATTGTGCCCGTCTATCCCGGCGCTGTATCTGCGCTCGGCATCCTGATCAGCGACGTCGTGAAGGACCACTCCCGCACCGTGCTTCTGCGCGTGCGCGCGCTTCCACGTGCCGCTCTTGATGGCATCTACTCCGAGCTGCGACGGGAAATTGCCGCGGAACTCAGCAAAGAGGACTGGAAGGGAACCGCGGCGTGGGAACGCAGCGCCGATCTACGTTATCGAGGGCAGGGATACGAGATCAATCTGGTTTATGGCCCCGACATGCTGAATCGTTTCCACGCTGAGCATAGCCGGCGGTACGGCTATGCGAGCCCGGAGCGGGAAATTGAAATCGTAACCGTCCGGTTAAGAGCGCGCATCGCCTCACCTGAGAAGCTCTCAAACGTTCAGCCGGAAACTCCAGGCGCCAAACTGCTGAAGGCGCGAGCCAGGGTCTGGTTTGAGGGCAAGTATCAAGAAAGCGCGGTGCTTCCGCGTTCGTCTCTGCGTTTTGGCGAAAACTACCGGGGTCCTGCCATTATCACCGAGTACAGCGCAACTACTGTGGTCCCGCCGGGTTTACGTTTCCAGGCCGATAAGGCTGGAAATCTCCTTGTTGAAGTTGTGTGAGAGGGCGCCGAAAAAAGAAAGGCGCCCTTTTTGTGAGCTGAACCGTCTTATCTGCCAGCCCACTCTAAGAACGCCCTCTTTTCCCTGGAGGAGCGAGCCTATGCTGCGTCTTTCTTCCGATCCATGTCGTTCCGTGTCTCGTCACTACGAAGGTCGTCCGCCGCGTCACGGGCCGCGTCTTTCGCTCTTCCCATCATGTTGCGGGCTTTGCCCTTGAGCTGGTCCGCCGCCCCTTCTGCCTGAGTTTTTTCGTCGCCTGTCCATTCCCCCGCCTGGCGCTTCACACGCCCGGCGATGTCTTCGGCTTTCCCCTTAATACGGTCCTTGTCCATGAACTCCTCCTCCGGCTGTTCCTTGCCGGTTCTGATTTTGCTGCTTTTACTTGTTTAGATGGCGTTCATTGTCAGATGGCGGTTCGTCTTCCACTGATGAGCTGGAAAATCAACGCGATCACGGCAAGCACCAGCAGAATGTGAATAAATCCACCCATGGTGTAGCTGCTGACTACGCCTAGCAGCCAGAGCACTAGCAGGATTACAAAAATGGTCCAAAGCATCTCGTCACCTCGGCGAGTTTCTCTCTTGTGAGATTGGAAGGGCTTTGGAAAACTGCAGGTTGTAAGCAATCGAGAGCTGCACGCGCCCGGGTGCAGCTCTCGACAGAGAAGAAGGTCTGCAAGTTACTCAGAACGCAACGCCAACATCGGATCAACTCTGGTCGCGCGGAACGCCGGAACAAATGCGGCCAAAGCTGCTGTTGTAAGAAGGACCATGCTCGCCCCCAGTAACGTGAGAGGATCATAGGGACGTACTTCAAACAGGAGACTCGACAGGACACGCGTCAGAAAGAGCAAACAAATGGCTCCGGCAAGTAAACCGAAGAGGGCGAGGGACAAAGCTTCCTTCAAAACCAGTTTTACAAGGCTGCTGCCCTGAGCACCCAGAGCGAGCCGGATGCCGATCTCCTGGGAGCGCTGTTGCACCGAGTATGAGATCACCCCATACACGCCGATCGCTGAAAGCGTGAGCGCCAGCCCGGCAAAGATGATCAACAGAATCATTTCAAAGCGCGGCCGCGAGACTGAACTGTCCAGTACTGAATCCAGAGTTTCCACAGCAGCTACCGGCTGCTCCGGATCAACACGGTGAATCGCCGAGATTGCGGAATCAGTAATCTGTCGCGGATCTCCTTTCGCGCGAACCACCAGACTGGCCATATACATAGCCACCTGGGAATTCGGAAGATAAATGGTTGGCTGGGGAGCATCATCGAGCGCTTTCTGGCGCGTATCAGCAACCACTCCAATAATCTGCGCTGGATTTGGAACGTTCCAGCAGACGCTGAAGCTCTGCCCTAACGGATTTTGCCCTGGCAGGAACGTTCGCACGAATGCCTGATTCACCATCATGACGCTGGCCTTCCCCATGGCGTCACGTGAATCGAAGTCTCTCCCGGCAATCACTGGCGTTTGCATCGCCGCGAAGTAGCCTTCGCTCACGATCAGGAACTGGGCATCGGGTGATCTGGTTGGGTTCGGCTCCTCCCTGGTCGGCGGACCGAAACACGACCTGGAGACCTGGCCTCGAAGCGGCAGGAAATGCACGCTTCCGGCGGCCTCCACGCCCGGAACGGCGCGAACTTCGGAAAGGATGTTCTCGACATATTCGGCCCTCTGCGAAGCCTTCCGATATTTGGCTGGCGAGGTGAAGATTCGCATCGTAACCGTGTTGGCGGTTTGGAATCCCGGATCGACTGAAATGAGCCGCTGAAAACTGCGCAGCAGCAGCCCGGCTCCCATGCAGAGCAGAATCGCCAGCGCCAGTTCCATGACAACAAACGCGTTTCTCAGCCGGCGATTTCCCGTTGCGCCGATTTGCTGCCCTGATTGTCTCAATACATGATGCAGCCGGACGCGGGAAGCGCGGAGAGAGGGCGCGAGTCCGAAAAGAATTGCGGTAAGCGCCGAGATAATTAACGCAAATAAGAGGACGCGGCCATCAACGCTAATCGACTCACTGCGGGGCAGAGCAAGGCTCGGAGGAATCATGGCGACCATGGAAGGAACTGCGAGTGCGGTTAGAAGCAGTCCTGCAGCCATGCCGCTCAGGGCGAGAACGATGCCTTCCGTCAGCAGTTGCTGGACAATGCGACGACGAGTGGCTCCCAGTGCTTCACGCAAAGCAATTTCCCGCAGACGCCCGGCGCCGCGCATCAGCACCAGGTTCGCGACGTTCGCGCACGTGATCAGCAGAAGAAATCCAACTGCACCCAGCAGAACCAGCAAGGGAAGGCGCAGATCGCCAGTCACATCTTGCAGCATGGGGAAGCAGAGTGCGCCCCAGTTGCGGTCGTAGTCTGGACGCAATTCGGCTTCAATGCGCGCGACCGCTGCCATATCCTGCTGTGCCTGCGCCAGTGTTACGCCTGGCTTGAGTCGTGCAATCACGGTGGCGTAGCGCCCTTTACCCCATCCCGGATCACGCGTGATCGCCATTGGTGTCCAAATCCGCGCGCTGCTGCCAGGCACCACGAAGCTCTGCGGCATCACTCCGATGACGATTACCGGACGGCCGTCAATACTCAGGCTCTTCCCGATGATCTGAGGATCGCCGCCGAACCGCTGTTGCCACAGCCCATAGCTGAGCACTGCCTTGTCATCGTGACCTGGCGTGTCATCCCCGGGCTCAAAGGTGCGGCCCATCAGAGCAGGAATTCCAAGTACCGAAAAGTAATCCGCTGAAACCGATGCTGACGGCAGCGCCACCGGATTGCCTTCCCCGGTCAGGTTCAGCTCTCCAGTGGAAACCGCTGCCATAGCTGCAAAGCTGTGTGTATGCTCGCGCCAGATAAGAAAATTCCATGGATTCACCACATTCCGTTTGGCGGGATTGTCCGGGGGAGCTTCCCAGAGATGCACAAGCCGGCTGGGTTCAGGAAAGGGCAGAGGGCGCAGAAGGATCGCGTTTACCACGCTGAACATGGCTGTGTTGGCGCCGATTCCCAGCGCCAGCGTGAGCACCGCAACAATACAGAACCCGGGACTTTTGCGAAGACCGCGGACGGCGTAGCGAATGTCGCGGGCCAGATTCAGAGGCACGGATACGCTTCGGGTGTCGCGGCATTTCTCCTTGTTCTGCTCCAAACCGTCCATCGCGCGCACTGCGGCGAGGCGAGCCGATTCCTCGGGCAAGCCTTTCGCCATGTGCTCCTGCACAAGCCGGTCCATGTGATACTGCATCTCGTCATTGAGGTCTTGATCGGCGCTGCCGGCACGAAATAGCGAACGGATTCGCAACGGCAGTTTGTACAACCAGTGCTGCATGCGCATTTAGGCCTCCTTTAGCTTGATGACGTGAGAGATGGCTGCTGAGAGGCGGTCCCACTGAGCAGTCTCGCGCTCAAGCTGACCGCGGCCAAGCCGGGTCAGCGCGTAATATTTGACCCGGCGGTTGTTTTCG
>Ga0207652_10005379_pt1 | contig 10387 bp, 9 predicted proteins | sample KBSC63BmetaG_FD_184334 | JGI IMG/M metagenome (GOLD analysis project Ga0207652, IMG submission 184334) | Corn rhizosphere microbial communities from Kellogg Biological Station, Michigan, USA - KBS C6-3B metaG (SPAdes) (version 2) | ecosystem: Host-associated > Plants > Roots > Rhizosphere ...
GCCCGACCTTTCGCAGAACGGCAAGCACACTATTACCGTGTATGCGACCGACTCGCAGGGTCACAGCGCACAGGCAAGCGTTGATGTGCAGGTAGGTGCGGGTGCCACGCTTCTCGTACAGGTAGTAACTCCCGGCACAGTAATAAACGCAGGCACAACGGTCTCATTCAATGTCGGCGCGATAAACTTCATCCCCACTGGGTTTTCGGTGAGCGATTCGTTTCCGGGAAGCAGCGTCACGAACGCCAACGTCAACACATCGGGTAATTTCGTTTGGACGCCGTCGGGCAGTGACGTTGGTACGCATACACTTACGTTTAAAGGGCAAGTCGGCGCTTTCGGAGACAGCGCAACGACTTCGGAAACGCTCTATGTAGTCGCAGCCGGCGCTTCTACCTCGACTCCGCCGGTTTCCGCTCCGGCGCCGACTGCAACAACACAGACCGCGGCATCAAGTTCATTGCTGAGCACATTGCAAGCACAACTTTTGGCGCTCCAAACAAAAATCGCCGCGCAAGGCAGCAGCAATGCGTCAAATCCTGCTTCTTCAGTTGTCTTCGACACATATCTCAAACCGGGTTCAACCGGTGATGAAGTCACTGCGCTCCAAAAGATCCTTATACAGCTCGGGTTTCTCAGTGGAGACGCGACAGGTTACTACGGATCACAGACAGTGGATGCGGTGATAAAACTCCAAGCCGCGCACGGGCTTACCCAGCTTGGTGTCGTTGGCCCGGCGACACGAGCACTCTTGAATTCCATGTCGAACGGCCCATCGAATTCTCCGACGAACGCGACTACGCCTGCGGCAAGTGCGAACACATTTAAATTCGAGCACTTCATGGGCTATGGCGACGATGATTCTCCGGACGTAACGCAGCTGCAGATGGTCTTGCAGTCGCTGGGCTACCTTTCATCCAGCGCGCCGCTCGGATTTTTTGGTTCAGCCACGGAAAACGGGGTCAAGAAATTCCAGGCAGCAAAAAGCATACCGGCTACAGGCTATGTTGATTCGCAGACGCGTGCAGCGCTCAACCAGTGACTCAGATATCTTGCACGCCTTGCGAAATATTGACCACCGGAATTCCGCTCTGTTTTACGTAGTCAACGACTTGGTTAAATACGGTCGGCGTCATCGAATACTGCGTGCCGCTGGTGTCGATACCGTGGAATTCGAGAATAAGCCATTCATGATTTGCCTTCGCGGTATTCACCCAGCCTTCTACATCGGCAAGCGTTGTCGTGTTCTGTATTGATTGCCGTTCGAGCTGGTACGGATCCGATGAAGGCGTTGCATAGCCATCAATGGTTGCCGCGGCGCTCGAAAAGCCGGCGTCTTTGACGAGCTGCACTGTAGTGGCGGTATAGGAGCCGTATGGATAGCAGAATGAATTCACCGGTCCGACATTCCAGGCGAGTATGTCCTGGCGCGAACCCTGGATCTCGGTCTGCTGCTGTGAGGCGGTGAGCGTTGCGAGATCCGGATGCGTTCGCGTATGCGCCCCTATCTCGTTGCCGTGCGCATAGAGATCTTTTATCTGCGCGATGGACATCGAATCACTGAAGCCGGTGTCGGCGGTTTGCTGAGATATTACATAGTATGTGGCTTTAAACCCGTCGCTTGCTAGTTTTGGGTACGCATTCACGTACTGCGATTCAAGGTTGTCGTCGAATCTGAACGTCACTGCACCCGTCGAGAAAACTCCGGTGCTGCCGCTCGTGGATTTTCGGAGAGCGACTGAATCAAGAGAAAGCGATCCGTTCTGTTTGATGAGATGGAATATCGTGACGCTTTTCGCGTTGGCGGGCACGGTCAGATTTACAGAGACGGGCGTCCACGAAGAAGCCGCAGGAAGCGTGCGAAGGTCGCTATAGCTCAGCGTTCCGTCAGTATTGGTAAATTGCGCGGTGAGAATGCTCTGCACGTTTGATTCATACACGTCGGAATACGTGTACACACCTGCGGAAACGGGAACCGAATCAAAAACCCATTTAGCATCGCCCGAAGCATAGCCAGATACATCGACCCTTGCACCGGATCCACTTGCGCCCGCTATCGGATAGGTGAATGTGCGCGTGTTGGTACCGTAGCCGCCTTTACTCCACTGTGCCGGCAAACCATTTGTACCGGCGGTCTCAAAATCGCCGTTTGCGACGAGATTGGTCGCGTCGGGCGCCGAGGCAGTGACTTCGTTGAGAGAATAATCATCGGTAGCGAGCGTGCCGTTCTGATTGATGAGGTGGAAGACGGTGAGGGAAACGGCATTTGTGGGCGGCATGATCATCGCCGAGTTTTTTTGGAAAGAAGAGCTTGCAGGAACTGTCGCGATATCCTTGTAGGCGAACGTCCCATCGTTCAGCTTGAATTGCACCGTAATGATGCTCGGCACGCTCGCTTTTGAGAAATCCGAGAATTGGTATTTCGATTCGGGATTTATGGAGACGTAATTGAAGAACCATTTCGCGTCGCCGCTCGTATAATTGGTGATCGTCGTTTGCATCGCTTTGGAGCCCGTTCCTCCGGTTCCGGTGACAGGATAGGTGAGTGTGCGCGTATTCGTGCCGTAACCGCCTTTAAACCAGCCCGTAGGCAGCCCATTGGAGCTTGCGGTTTCTACCGACGGATTGGCAATGAGGTTCGGTCCGAGCGTCGCCGTTTGCGTCTGTGCGGTTGCCTGTGGGGCCAGTGCGGTGCTTGTTTTGAGCGATGTGGAAGATGATGTAGTAATTTGCGTGCCGCTTTTTTCCGGCGTCGCAGCACTTTCATGGCGGCCGGTTTTTCCTTGCGCAAAAACGATCGCGGAGGAAAAGATAATAATGCTCGATGTCGTGAAAAGAAGAATCGTTGCTGTGCTCATGTGCCTCATGTATGAGGTGACGCCAGAAGTGTATGAATATTTCAGGCTCACCGTAGTATGATTGCATACGGTGATGAACGAACAGTGAATCGGAATTTACGGAAGAACCGGATTCAACGCAGAGAGCGCGCAGAAAACGAGAATAAGTATGAGTGAGAACATAAACACTTTTTTGGCCCAGGTTTTTTCATCTTTCGCCCAGAAACCCTGAAGACAGAGCGCGAACCAAATACTGCCGGCCACAGCCATGCCAGCGAGATACATGACTCCTGCATATCCTGCAAGACCGAGTGCGGTAGAAGCGATGAAGAATGCGACCGAATAAGCAAGCATCTGCGCTTTCGCGGGCATAATGCCGAGAGCAACTGGCATTACGGGGATTCCCGCGGCTTTGTAATCGTCGAGCCGCCGGATAGCGATGGCTACCGCGTGCGGCATCTGCCAGGTAAATAGAATGAGAAACAGGATAAGAGCACCGAGATCGAGTGAATGACTGACCGCCGTGTAGCCGACGATCGGCGGCACCGCCCCGGCAACGGCCCCGATTACCGTCGCATGCAACGTATTTCTCTTGCACCAAAGGCTGTAGACGATCACATATATAAAAAGCCCGAAGAAAGCTACCGCGACGGTAAGGATATTGGTGAAATACAAAGTTGCTGCGCCGAGAAGCGAGAGAAATATGCCGAAGGCGATAGCGTTATGCGGAGATACGGCGCCTCGCACAAGCGGACGGTTTTTCGTGCGCTCCATCTTCGCATCGATGTCCCGGTCGATGAAATTGTTGAATACGCATCCCGAAGCCACGATCAAAGATATGCCGAGGAGCATAAGAATACATATCCGGAAATCAACATGCTTGTGTACCGCGATAAAGAATCCGGCTATAGCAGCGAGCGCATTGCCATATATTATCCCTGGTTTCGTGAGCGCGTAATAGTCGCGTAGAATGCTAGTCTTCATTTTGCATATACTTTGCCACCTGATCCGGGGACATATTGTTATTGAGGTTGTTGAGAATCCAGATAGAGCCTCCCGCGATGAGGATCACGACAAATAGCATAAAAATAAACGTAACAAGATTCGACCGCTGGTCATCTCTGCGCGATAGATGGAGGAAGAAAATCGATTGCACGGCAAGCTGGATAACCGCAAGCATCGCAATCGCCGCATGCATGACCGGATGCGAGATGCGTGCATGGTCGCTTGCGATATGTATGTAGGTCAGACCGAAGATACCGAGTGTCAGCAGCAATGAAAATAAGTAGCCTATGATGTAGCCGGAAAGCGTTGGCATGTCTTTTTCATTTTCCATATTACGCGGTTATTTGCATCAGATAGACGAAGCTGAAGATGAATATCCAGATGATGTCGAGGAAATGCCAGAAAAGCACGAGGTTCGTGAACACGCGTTCGTTCTTCGGCGTGAACCCTTTATGGTAGATATGGAGCATGAGAGTGACCATCCAGACGAGACCGAACGCCACATGCAGTCCGTGCGTACCAACGAGCGTGAAAGACGACGATAGGAATGCGCTCGTCTGCGGACCGTTTCCCTCGGCAATGAAACGGATGAATTCGGAAAGTTCGAGGACGATGAACGATGCGCCGAGTACGGCGGTAGCCGTGAGCCAGCCGAGTGATTGCCGCCTGTCTTTTCTATACATGGAAAGAATCGCGAGCCCCATAGTGAAGCTTGAGGTGAGGAGAATGAGCGTCTCAAGCAAGACGAACGGCAAGCTGAAGATATCCCCTCCGGCCGGACCTTCGGCGACGTTGTTCTGAAGTACCGCGAACGTCGCAAAAAGGCTCGCGAACAAAAGGCAGTCGCTCATAATATAGAGCCAGAAGCCGAATACGTATTTGTCTTTCATCGCGTTGGTGTTTTCATTCATATGTATGCTTTATCAAGCCGTTCTATTTCGGCTGCGCCGAAATGCTCTTCGGTATCTTCGTCAAAGGTTCTGGCTATCACAAGTCCAATCCCGATGACCAGAGCAAGCGGCACGAGCCAGTACATGTGCCAGATAACGCCGAAGCCGAATAGAAATGAAGCGGCGCCGAGATAGAGGCCGAACGGGGTGTTCTTAGGCAGTTCGATATCTTCGTAGGGTTGCGCGCCCGCGAGAACATTGCGCGCTCCCGCAAACTCGCTGCGCTCAAATAGCGCCGCGTCCCGCAATGTTCTCGCGGGCGCTTCAAGCTTGATTCCCGCTGCCTGTTTCATATTCCAATACGCATCACGTCCAAACACAGTCGGAATACGCGCAAAATTATAAAAAGGAGCGGGCGAAGGGACTGACCACTCGAGCGTGCGCCCGTTCCACGGGTCCGGCCCGGCGATATTTTCTTTGCGGTCACGGATGCTTACATATATTTGTATGACTTGGCACATGGCACCAAGGATAAGAATGCAAACGCCAACGCCAGCAACAATGAAAAGCGGCTGCCAACCGAGGCTCGGATCGTAATGATCAAGGCGGCGCGTCGCACCCATGATGCCTAATATATAGAGCGGAATGAACGCGACGAAGAAGCCGATTATCCAGCACCAGAATGCGCGGATGCCCCACGTTTCGTTGAGCTTAAAGCCGAAGATCTTCGGGAACCAATAGGCAATACCGGCGAAATAACCGAAAAGCACGCCCGAAATGATCATGTTGTGGAAGTGCGCAACGAGGAAGAGGGAATTATGCAATTCGAAATCCGCCGCGGGGATAGAAAGCAGAACTCCCGACATGCCGCCGAGCGTAAATGACGCGACGAAGCCCAAGAACCAGTGCATCATGGAAGAAAATACGACGCGGCCGCGGAACATCGTGAAAAGCCAGTTGAATATTTTTACTCCGGTAGGGATCGCGATGATCATTGTCATGATGCCGAAGAATGCGTTTACCGCCGCGCCGGCACCCATCGTGAAAAAGTGATGCACCCAGACGATGAATGAGAAAAAAGTGATCGCGCATGTTGCCAAAACCATCGAGGTGTATCCAAAAAGCCTCTTCTGTGAAAATACAGGTACGATCTCCGAGAAAACGCCGAAGCCGGGCAATACCAATATATAGACTTCCGGATGTCCCCACGCCCAGATGAGGTTCACGTACATCATGACGTTGCCGCCGAAGTCGGTCGTAAAAAAATGCATGCCCAACGTCCTATCCGCCGCAAGCATCGCGAGCGTTGCGGTGAGGATGGGGAATGCGAAGACGACCAAAATCATACTTGTAAGCACCGTCCAGGTGAAGATCGGCATGCGCATCAGGGTCATGCCCGGCGCGCGCATTTTGATAATGGTCGCTATGAAGTTGATACCCGAGAAAAGCGAGCCAAAACCGCCTATCTGGAGCGCCCATATCCAATAATCCACGCCGACTCCGGGTGAAAACTGGAGTTCAGAGAGCGGCGGATATGAAAGCCAGCCCGCAGTCGAGAATTCTCCCAAGACGAGTGAAAGATTTACGAGCGCGGCACCCGCGACAAAAAGATAGAAGCTCACGGAATTAAGAAACGGGAACGCCACGTCGCGCGCACCTATCTGCAGTGGCATCACGAGATTGATGAGTCCGAACATAATAGGCATTGCGACGAAGAAGATCATGATAGTGCCGTGCGCGCTGAAGATCTGCTGGAAATGTTCCGGCGCCAGATAGCCGGGGTCGTTACCGACAGAAATTGCCTGCTGCAGACGGATCATAGACGCGTCCACCAGCCCGCGCAAAAGCATCACGACTGCTACCGCGATGTACATCACGCCTATTTTTTTCGGATCGAGCGACGTGAGATATTCGTCCCATAGCCATTTCCAGAGTTTGAAGTAGGTAAGCGCACAGACGGTAAGCGCTCCCATGATGAGCATGAAAATAACGCCACCAAGAGCAACAGGGTCGTGCGGTATCGCGTCGAGCGTAAGTTTGCCGAAAATAAGAGACATATCAATCATCCATACTCATCTGCATCGTCGCGTCGTATTGGGAAAAGATTTTGCTGAAAAGTCCCGATTGCACATGACCATAATAACGCACGGCATCATATGTACTCGGCCTCAATAGTTCAGTGTATGCCGCGCCGTCTAAAATATCCGGCATTGCCTCTGTGGAAGACGCCCAGCGCGCAAATTCATCCGGTGTCACGGCTTTGGCAGCAAATCGCATGCCAGCAAAACCCTTGCCGCTTATATTTGCCGAAGAGCCCGCATACGTGCCCGGCTCGTCTGCTATGAGGTGTACCTGCGTGACCATGCCGGACATTGCATAGATCTGTCCGCCGAGCTGCGGGATCCAAAAAGAATTCATCGGCGCGTCGGACGTTACGCGGAATTCTATCGGCACACCGGCCGGGATTTCCACGTAATTTATCGTCGCGATGTTTTCCTTCGGATAGATGAAAAGCCATTTCCAATCGAGTGCAACGACTTCTATCACTTCGTTGTTGCCCGGAAGCGGCCTGAACGGGTCAAGCTCGCGCGAGCTTTTCCAGGCAATGCTTGCAAGTATCACGATGACGACGCAGGGTACAGCCCACCAGATGAATTCTTCGGTCGCGCTGTGCTCCCAATTCGGCAGGTATTTTGCCGTGTCATTCGTTGCGCGATAGCGCCAGGCGATGATGGCCGTGAGCGCGAAGACGGGGATGACGATGCCGAGCATGAGACCTGTCGCGATGAGGATTATATTGCGCTCCTCCAGCGCCACGGCGCCTTTGGGCTGCAGTATCGCAATGTTACTGTCACGTACGAGGTACCATAGGAGCCACACAAAAAAGCATCCGAAAAGTATCACCAAAAGCGCTTTGAGATAATTTTTCATGCGGAGGTTCATATGATTGTACCGCATTATGGAGAGTTGACCCGCTTCACATATCCCGTACACTGGGAGTATTAGAAAAGTAAAATGACCGCAAAAGAAGGATTACAAAAACTCATGGAACTCGAAAAGAAGGCGCAGGGAACACTAGGCGGTTTCAAGCAGTTTGTCTTACGAGGGAACGTAGTCGACCTCGCGGTCGGCGTCGTTTTCGGTGCGGCGTTTAGCGGGCTCGTGAATTCCATTGTCAAAGACCTCATAACGCCCCTTATAGCGGCGGTTTTCACGCAGCCGGATTTTTCCCAGATAGTTTTCACAATAAACGGCAGTAAGTTCATGCTCGGCGATTTTCTGAACGTATTTATCTCTTTCATCATTCTCGCCGCAGTTGTCTATTTCTTTATCGTACTCCCGATGAATGCGCTCATCGCGCGCTCCCGCAAAGAGCCTCCGCCGGATCCGACCACCAAAAAGTGCCCACAGTGCAAATCGGAAATTCCGATAGACGCTTCGCGCTGCAAATATTGCACGCAGGCCATCGCCTGATTGTGCATAACGCGCCCGCTCTCCGTCGCGACACGCTATTATATGGACATGGTTGATCCTGTTGTCGGCGCGGTAGTCGCATCGGGCCTTGCGGCAGTGGTTCTCGGGATGATCTGGTACCACCCGAAAGTTTTCGGCGGCGCTTGGGCGCGCATGTCGGGACTCACCCCCGAAATGCAGGAGAAAAGGAAAGGGTGGAGGCCTCTCGTGGGCCTTATCGCATTCCTCGCCGCCATGCTCGTCGCGTATGTAATGACGTACGTAAGTGCCGCTTGGGGATTCTACACATGGATGGGCGGATTGCAGCTTGGGTTTTGGTGCTGGATAGGTTTCGTTGCGCCGACAATGCTCGGCATGGTCCTCTTCGAGCAAAAACCTTTCAGACTCTACCTCATCAATGCGCTCTATTGGCTTTTGGCGCTGCTTGTAATGGCGCAATTCATCGTTTTTGCATACGGACTTGAAGTATCGATGGTGGTTCAGCAGCCGAACAATGGTGCAGGCAGTAGCGTCAATATGGAATAGCTGCGCACCTGGCGATAGCTACTGCTGCGTCGACAAGAATGCACGATGTTTAATTTGAAAACGAATTCTGAATATTGGAAGGAACACGCATGGCTTGTGTTTGCAATATCAGGTCCGGTTCTCGCGATCGCAGTGGTTACGATTTTTTTTATTTTCTTCGCCGGACATAAAGGCGAGCGGACCATCGAAATAAACGGAGAAAGCGTGTACGTCTCTGTTGCTGAGACCGAAAGCTTGCGAGAGCTTGGACTCGGCGATCGTCAAAGCATGGCCGACGACGAAGGCATGCTATTTATCTTTCCGGTCGACGGTAAATATCCATTTTGGATGAAAGACATGCATTTTGCTATAGACATGCTCTGGCTCAACGACGACGGGACTATCGCGTATATCCAGCCGGATGTAGTACCGGCGACATACCCGGAAGTGTTCGCGCCGCCGACAGCGAGCGGAAAATATGTGCTCGAGCTCGTGGGCGGCTACTGTGCGGAGCACAATGTAAAAGTAGGCGACAAGGTCTCGCTCTAGTTGCCAATTTTAGTATCTATGGGATAATGCGGACCTGCGCGAAGCAGCTGCTGGCAGAAATGTCAGAGGAAAGTCCGGACACAGGCCTCAATATCTCTATAGATAGTGTAGGCAGCAGAGTAGCGGGTAACGCCCGTCCGCCGCGAGGCGAGAGGTGCCCACAGTGACGTCCAAGCCGAAAGGCGAGGAGGCCCGCAAGGGTCAATCGCGCGGAAACGCGCGGGTGCAACGAATAAATCCTTACTTCTGTGCAAGGCCGTGCCTTTGGGGTATTCCAATTGGATACCGCAGAGGAGAGCCGCTCGAACGCGCCAGTAATGGTGCGTCCAGATAAATAGCTGACTGCCATTTTGCCTACTCGGCGGAATGGGACAGAATCCGGCTTACTAGCGCAGCAAAGACCGTCCAGATATTTTTATCGGGCGGTCTTTGCATTTTGCTTGGAAAATTATGCTAGTATGTGCTGTACCGTATGCCGAATGCATCATCCACATCATCCAAATTCTCCAGTTCCATCGTGCGCTATTGTGCAATACTTCTCGCGTTCCTCATTCCTTTTTTCACCATTCCCGCCGTGTGGGCAACTCCGCCGCAATCGAAAGTTCTCATTGCAACGGTCTTCATCGTCATCGCGCTCATAGCATGGCTCATCGGCATCGTCTCGAGCAGACGTTTGGTATTTTCTTCCGACCCGATACTGATCGCAGCAATTCTCATTCCCATCGCGTACATCGCCTCCGCAGTAATTTCCGGAAGCCCATTTTCTTCGTTCGTTTCCGGCGATGCGCTCACGGGAACTGTCGCAAGCGTTCTGATACTTTTCGGCGCAGCGCTCGTCGGTGCGCTTGCCGTAGAAGACCGCCGGCATTCTTTCACGGCAATTCTTGCGCTTCTCATTGCATCGGCTGTCGTCATGCTTTTCCAGATCGCGCGATTGTTTTTCCCTGCGCAACTTGACCTTTTCGGTGCGATGGCTGGCAACTCTTCTTCGGTCGTGGGTTCCTGGCACGACCTGGCGATCTTTGCAAGCGCAGTGCTTCTCATAGCGCTCGGATTTTTGGAAACATCGGTCGCTGACAATAAGATCGCCGCGGTACTTCTGCAAATACTTTCGGCACTTTCTCTTTT
>Ga0207652_10005382_pt1 | contig 10385 bp, 9 predicted proteins | sample KBSC63BmetaG_FD_184334 | JGI IMG/M metagenome (GOLD analysis project Ga0207652, IMG submission 184334) | Corn rhizosphere microbial communities from Kellogg Biological Station, Michigan, USA - KBS C6-3B metaG (SPAdes) (version 2) | ecosystem: Host-associated > Plants > Roots > Rhizosphere ...
TGCTTGACGACCTCGGACCGGCAAACGTTTTTCCTGAGATCGATGACGCGCTAGCGCGGGCGCACGAAATCATGGGAACGATGTCACGGTCAGCGTAGCGGTCAGACAAAATTCTTGGCCAGATCGGCGCGTGGTCATTACGGACGACCCGCCACCCGTTTGCGCGGGGTGGCCGTGCTCAGGTCGCGTTCTTTAGGCTACCGTGTGGGTCGATGACGAACTTCTTCGCCGCGCCTTTATCAAAATCCGCATATCCCGCGGGCGCAGCATCCAGCGTGATGATCGTGGTGTTGACGGCTTTAGCAATGTGGATGCGATCGCGGAGGATGGCCATCATCAGGCCGCGGTTGTACTTCATGACCGGGGTCTGGCCAGTAAACAGGGCGTGGGACCTTGCCCAGCCGAGCCCAAAGCGGAGGCTCAGATTGCCGGTTTTGGCCGCTTCGTCCGTCGCGCCAGGATCTTCGGTGACGTAGAGGCCGGGGATGCCGATGCGGCCGGCGGGCCGCGTCACTGTCATGAGCTGATTGAGTACAGTGGCAGGCTGCTCCTTGCCGCCTCGCTCCTTCGCTTCGAATCCGACGCAGTCGACGGCGCAGTCCACCTCCGGTACACCAAGAATCTGTTCGACCTGCTCGGCCATCGAACCGCTCTGTGTGAGATCGATCGTTTCACAGCCGAAGGATTTTGCCTGGTTGAGGCGCTGCCCGTTGAAGTCGGAGACGATCACGACCGACGCACCCAGCAGGAACGCGGACGCGGCTGCCGCCAGGCCAACCGGCCCTGCCCCGGAGATGAGCGTGGTCGACCCGGTAGTGACGCCTGCGCACACGCAGCCGTGATAGCCGGTCGGTAGGATGTCCGTGAGGCAGGTGAGATCCTGCATCTTCTCCATCGCCTGCGACTTGTCGGGAAACTTGAGGAGCTGGAAATCGGCGTAGGGAATCATCACGTATTCCGCTTGGCCGCCGATCCACCCACCCATGTCCACATAACCGTAAGCGCCGCCTGCTCGGGCTGGATTCACAGTGAGGCACACGCCCGTGTCGCGTTCCCGGCAACTTCGACACCGGCCGCAGGCCACGTTGAACGGCGTGGAGACGAGATCCCCCGTCTTGATGAATTCCACATCTCGCCCGACTTCGATCACCTCGCCGGTGATCTCATGGCCGAGAACCAACCCGGGCGGTGCAGTGGTCCGGCCCCTCACCATGTGCTGATCGCTGCCGCAGATGTTCGTTGCGACGACCTTCAGGATCACGCCGTGGTCGGCTTTTCTGCCGCGCGGGTCCACCAGCTTAGGAAAGTCGATGCTCTGCACCTCGACCTTGCCGGGTCCTGAGTACACCACGCCACGATTGCTGGGCATGACCGTGTGCCCCCGGATTCAACTGAACGCGGCGGCGCCTGCTTCGGCGACCGCCTGATCCTGCTCGCCGGAGCCGCCGCTCACACCAATCGCCCCCACAACCTTGCCTGCGCGTTTGAGCGGAATGCCGCCCGCGAAGATCATGATACGGCCACCATTGGAGACATGGATGCCATAGAACTGCGCGCCCGGCTGCGCCTCTCTCGCCAAGTCCTTCGTCGCGATGTCGAAGGCGCGAGCGGTGTAGGCCTTGTTGATCGAGATATCGATGCTACCGAGCCACGCGCCATCCATCCGCACGTGCGCGACCAGATTTCCTCCGGCGTCGGCAACGGCGATGTTCATCGGCTGACCAATCTCTGCGGCCTTCTTCTCGGCGGCACTGATGATCTGCTTTGCAGCATCAAGCGTGACCACTGCGAGTCTCCTGCGGAATTGGAGAACCCCCGAGCAATCAACATGCCGCGCATCGGCACTGGTCAAACCTTGCGTCGCCGAGTGGATGCCGATCGCGCGCAACAGGGCCAACCGCGACGTCAAGCGCAGGCAGCCGCGTCGCCCCGGCCTGCGCCCCTCGAACTGATTGTTTCCTAAAAGACATCGCGGAACTGATCAGCGTCGCGCGACGGCAGCTTGTCGTGCGGGTTCGCCTCGCGCCCAGCGCCGGTCGGCGTCGACTTGTTGGGCGAATCGTCATTCGACGGATCATCCTCCTTGCCGTCCGCACGGGTTCGCGAGTCGTCGGGATGCTCATCCGTCCGATCGTCATTCGACGAACCATCCTTCTTGGCGTCAGTACGGGTTCTCGAGTCGTCGGGATGCTGATCCGTATATGCTGCGTCCGTCTCATCTGGCCGATCGTGTTCGCGCATTGGAAACCTCTGAGGTAAAGGAGTCTTGCGTGAAAGATCCCGCGACGTCACCGATCCCGGCCCTCGAGGCTTCGCGAATTGCCGCAGTCTGTCGTGCCGGTGACATGACCGTCCATCGTGGCATAATGGATGCTTCCGCACCCCGGACCGTTGCCGGGGGTGCCGATGCAACTGGAGGGCCTGCGAGAATTGTACATCGACGAGTTGAAGGACCTCTCGAGCGCCGAAACAACAGCTGGTCGAGGCACTTCCCGAGATGGCCAAGAAGGCGACGCCCAGCTGCGGCAAGCGTTCGAGAGTCGGAGGCGCGAAGAGCAAGCGCCACGAGGCCGAGAAAGCGCTCGACAGAAGAAAACGATCGTGCCAGACGCGAGGGGTAGCAGCGTAGGAACAGGACGACGCGGCGCGCGGGCTCAGCCAGGCGATGTTCCCCGAGCGCCGATCACCGCCACTGCCTCGCGCACCATCTGATTCGCGTAGCCCCACTCATTGTCGTACCAGCTCATGACCTTGAGCAGATCCCCGCCGACGACCCTGGTGAGCTCGAGATCGACGATGGACGCTCGGGAATCGCCGATGATGTCCGAGGAAACGAGTGGCTCGCGTGAGACCCCGAGCACTCCGCTGTAACGCTCGGTCTCCGCTTCTTCGGCGAGGATTCGATTCACCTCGTCCGCAGTCGTCTGTCGCGACGTGACGAACGTAATGTCCGCGATGGAACCGATCGGGAGCGGGGCCCGGATCGCGACGCCGTCGAACAGCCCCTTGTACTCCGGCAGCGCTCGCGTCGTGGCGATGGCCGCGCCCGTAGTGGACGGCACCAGATTCGCCGCTGCGGCTCGGCCGCGGCGAAAACGCTTATTCGGCCCGTCGACGACGGATTGGGACGCGGTGTAGGCGTGCACCGTCGTCATCACCGCCTTCGCAAACCCAATTCGACGGCCGATGATCTCGACGATCGGCGTGATGCAGTTCGTGGTGCAACTGGCGCAGGATATGATTTCTGTTGCGCTTCCATGCACGTTGGCGCCATGAACGACTGTCTCCACGTCCTCCGCCTTCGACGGTGCCGAAAGTAGGACCCAGCGCGCGCCGGCGCGGATGTGCTTCTCGAGATCCTCGCGCTTCGTGTGCGCGCCGGTGCATTCGAACACCAAGTCCACGCCCAGAGCCTTCCACGGGAGGTCGAGTGGGTCGCGTTCGCTCAGCGTTCGCAGCGTTCGGTCGCCGATCACCAGGTCGTTGCCGGCGACCGCAACTGGTTTCGAGTACCGTCCGTACACCGTATCAAACCGAAGCAGATACGCGAGGTTCTCGGCGCCTACCAGATCGTTGATTGCGACGAGGTCGAATGCAGGCTCGTCGACTATCAGTTTCAGAATCGAGCGCCCGATTCGCCCCAGGCCGTTGATGGCCACTTTGAAGCTCATTTCTCGCGCGTACGAAGCAACGTTTTCATTCAGCGCTCGGTCAGCGATCCTGGCACGTTCGCTCAGCATATCGCGCACCCGAACGACCGCACCGGCGTGACCGCTTCGAATGGTCGGACGTTCCATTTTTGCTTCGATCCGACGCCGCGACCCGACCGAGAGCTCGCCGAGCGCGGAACTCCCCTTGTGTTCGATCGGCCGTCTATCGCCTGGTGACGAACTTGCCGTTGACAGTCAATGAAATCGATCCCGATGCATACCAGGCGATCTTGGAGATGGTGCATTGGAGCTGCGCGGCAACCGTTGACCAGGCCGTTGCGATATGGTGTTCGAGCAATAGGAGCGGGACATGATAAAGAAGAAGAAGAAGAGAACATTCACGACCATCCCCGCCGGAACAGCCGTCACGTGGCACTATCGCAGTGCCATCGGTCACGGCACTGTTGTTGGTGTGAAGAAGAAAGGAACCTCGGCAGACAACACCATGTACAACGTACGTCAACATGATCACCACCCCGGCGAGCCGGCGATCGTGCATCACACGGGCAAGGCGTTGAGGAAAGCATAACAGTGCTCCGTGCCAATGCTGATCCAAGATCGAGTGGCATTGTGGATTGACGCGCCGGATCAAGGCGGCAAGTCGCTCTGACTCCTCGCCGTAAGTGGCTTCGTTGCGGCCATACCCAAGTTCACCTGGAAGCGGATCAGCCGCGCGACGGAGCGGCGCCCGGCGGGCGACGCGGAGTATCGATGACGTCATTGCCGTCAGTAGGCTGGCGACGTCGTTGCATACCCGCATGAGCCTAGTAGCATGCAAGCAACGGCGGACCCGATAAAGAGCGGTCTCCAGCGGCGTTTGCAATGCAAAACCTCCCGGCGCTTCGCGCGCGCATGCAGCGAGGCTCTCGTTAGAGAACCGACGCTCGAGTATAGCCGTTGCGCCAGATGCGCGTCTAACTTCTCAAACGCCCCTCCTCGCCGATGTCGATCCAAGGCGCTAACGACTGCGAGTCCACCACCACCGCAGGGAGTCACGTCGTGAACGAACAAGATGCGCCCATGCCGCAGGACCTCCGAGCCACCGATCGCCGGACGTTCTTGAGTCGCGCCGCAGCTCTGTCGCTGGCGATTCCCGGCGTCGCGCTGGTGTCATGCTCGACTGGCCAGCAGGAGCACACGGACACGGCGCACGGTGCGGCGGGTCCGGGCGCAACAACGGGGAATCGCCAACCGCACAATTCCGACAGTCGCTTGGACTCCTCGTTGCTCGAGCCCGAGCACCGCGCTGGTACTTCCGCCACCGGGTCCGCGGCGGTCGGCGCGCCGAATACGACATACCACCGCTGGGATCCGACCCTGCCGCCGCCGGCGCCCGGTGGCCGCGTTCAACTGCATTGGCATGCCCGCGAGGCGCCGGTGCGCATTTCCGACGACACCGCCGTGGCTGGCTGGACGTTCGAAGGAGACATCCCTGGCCCGATCGTCCACTGCCGCGTCGGCGACACGGTCGAGTTCACACTGACCAACGACGCCGACATTCCGCATTCCATGGACTTTCACGCAGCGCAGATCGACCCGAAGGAGTCGTTCAAATCCGTCGTGAAAGGTCAATCGCTGACGTTCACGTACAGGCCGAAGCACGCGGGTGCGTTCATGTATCATTGCGGCACCGCGCCGGTGCTCATGCACATCGGCAGCGGCATGTTCGGCTGCATTGTCGTGAGTCCGCGCGAGCCGCTGCCACCCGCCAAGGAGTTCGTGCTCGTTCAGAACGAGTTCTACCTCGCGGACGCGGCGCAGGGTGTGCGAGCATCCGACTATCAGAAAATGCTGAACACGCTGCCGGATATCGTCTGCTTCAACGGCCGCCCGAACCAATATGTGAAGGAGCCGATCCGCGTCAAAGTCGGCGACCGCGTGCGCTTCTGGGTGGTGAGCGCCGGGCCTTCACATCCATGCAACTTCCACGTCGTGGGCGAGCAGTTCGACAAGGTGTACCTTGGTGCGCCGCCGGGAAACGCGATCACCGGTGTGCAGACGTTCACGGTCGCGCCCGGCGGCGGAATGGTCTTCGAACTGGTGTGCGACGTTCCGGGGGAGTTTCCATTCGTGAATCATGGGTTTGGCCATGGTCAGAAGGGCGCCGTCGGAATTCTCGTCGTGGAGTCGTGAAACGGTATCTCCGCCCCTACTCAGAATACGTGCTCTCCCTGACAAGCACTGATCGGAGAAAGCGTAACTTCTCTGCATGGGCGACTAGGAGATCTCGTCATGGACTGGCCATATATCCACCTGCTCGTCAATCACTTCCCGATCATCCTGACCGTTACCGGCGCGGCATCGGCGCTGGCCGCGCTCATCATGCGGCGTCGCGGGCTGTGGCTCTACTCGGTTGCGTCGTTGACGCTCTCTGGGCTCGCGATCTATCCTGCGTTTTTCAGCGGTGACGAGGCGAAGGATACGTTTCAAAGGATTCACCCTTGGTACATCGTGCGCGGGAGCATCGATGCCCATGAGGAGGCGGCGGAAGTGACACTGTGGATCATCTTCGCCGTGGGCATCATCGCCGCGTACGCCTGGTGGCGGTCGCTCCGGGATGATGCGCGGTGGGAGCCGCCTGGGTGGCTTCGAGCCCTCGTAACGATCAGCTCATTGATCGCCGTCGGTTTCATTACCTGGACGGCATTGCTCGGGGGCAAGATCGTCCACAAGTCGCCGATTCTCGAAGCGCCGCCGCCCCCGGCGGCCGGTGTGGCGTCGGATACTGGCGATTGACGCTTCACAGCATATCGTCAGTGTCCAATGTAGACCGCGATGTCAGATCAGTCGCCGCCGGATCAACTTCTCGATCTCCACGGCCACGAACACCACTGAGGCGACGGCGAAGCACGCGAACAACTCGCCGGCCTTCAATGGCGTCGTCTTGAACAGCCTGGCCATTCCTGGCACATACAGCGTGCATAGCTGTGCCCCGACCGTGAGCGACACGGCGGCGAACAGCGGCTTGTTCGACAGTAGTCCCTGACGAAAAAGCGACTCCCGTTCTGATCGAATCGCGAGCACATGCGCGAGCTGTGAGAGCGTGAGCACGGTGAACGTCATGCTTTGCCAATGGGCGTCGCCGATGTGAATGGCCCACGCCTGTGTGCCGAGGGAGAGTCCTGCCATGAGGAGGCCGACCCAAAGCGCGTGCTGCCACAGGCCGTGGGCGAAGATGCTTTCCGTCGGCAACCGCGGTGGGCGTTGCATTACGTTCCGCTCCGCCGGCTCGGCGGCCAGGGTCACGCCGGGCAATCCATCCGTGACGAGATTCATCCACAGGATGTGAATGGGCAATAGTGGCAGCGGCAATCCGAAGAACGGCGCAAGAAAGAGCGTCCAGATCTCGCCAGAGTTCGTCGAAAGCGTGTACCGAATGAACCGACGAATGTTGTCGTAGATTCTCCGTCCTTCGCGAACGGCGTTCACGATGGTCGCGAAGTTGTCGTCGAGCAGCACCATATCCGACGCTTCGCGGGCGACGTCGGTCCCGCCTTTGCCCATCGCCACTCCGATGTTGGCGCGCTTGAGCGCGGGTGCGTCGTTTACCCCATCGCCGGTCATCGCCACGTACTCGCCCTTGCGCTGAAGCGCATCGACGATCCGAATCTTGTTCTCCGGCGCGACGCGAGCGTACACACGAACGTCGGAGACGCTCGCGGCCAGTTCACTCGGCGATAGTTCGGCGAGCTCCGCACCGGAGAGCATCTCTTCATCCGTGGATCCAATGCCCAATCGGCGCGCGATCGCGAGCGCCGTGGCGCGGTGATCGCCGGTGATCATTACCACGCGAATTCCCGCAGCCTGGCATTGGGCAACCGCGTCGCGAACCTCGGCTCGCGGCGGATCGAGCAAGCCTACGAGTCCAAGGAATGTCTGTCGCGCCTCAATGTCCTCAATCGGGTCCGGCATCGTCGCGACGTCCCGCAGCGCAATCGCGAGAACCCGAAGGCCTGAGGCCGCGAGCTGCTCGGCTTCCTCGATTAGCCTGTCTGAATCGAAGGGGCCATCCAAGCGATCGACGCAGAACGGAATGACGCGCTCCGGCGCTCCTTTCGTGAACGCGATGAATCCATCGGCGGATCGATGCACGGTGGTCATCCGCGCACGCTCGGACGAGAACGGAACTTCGGCGACGCGTGGCAGCGCGCGCTCGAGTTCCTTTTTGTCGAAGTTGGCCTCAGCAGCGGCCCGATACAGAGCCAACTCCGTCGGATCGCCGATGACGTCGCCGTTGGATCCAACGACCACGTCGTTATTGAGCGCCATTGCTTTCATTAGAAGCGCCTCGGATCGATCCGGCGCATTGCTCGAGACCGTGGAGGTCTGGCCGTTCGTTCGGATCATGTCGACGCGCATCCGATTCTCCGTCAGCGTGCCCGTCTTGTCCGAGCAGATGAACGTCACGGAACCGAGGGTCTCGACCGCCGGGAGCCGTCGAATCAACGCGCGCCGTCGCACCATTCTTCGGGCGCCAAGCGCCAGCGCGACAGTGACCACGGCCGGCAACGCCTCTGGAATCGCCGCGACGGCCAGACTGAGCGCAGTCATGAACATCAATGAGGGCTGTTCACCGCGGAGCAATCCGCCCACGAAGACAATCGCGCAGAGCACGATGACGATGACGGCGAGGTTGCGTCCAAATCGACCAAGGCGCTCCTGGAGCGGTGTCCGCGGATCAGTCGTGTCTCCGAGCAGCGTCGCGATGCTTCCAAGCTCCGTCCGCATTCCCGTCGCCACCGCGACCCCGCAACCGTGACCGTACGTGACGACCGTCCCCTTATAGCTCATGTTGCGGCGATCGCCCAATGCAACCTCGTCGCCGGCGATCGCGCCGACGGTCTTCTGGATTGCCTGCGATTCGCCGGTGAGCGCCGACTCGTCGATGCTCAGCCGACTGATGTCGATCAGACGGAGGTCGGCTGGGACGACATTCCCGGCTTCGAGAATGACAATATCCCCGGGGACGATGCTCGGGGCCTGAATCGTCGCCACGACACCGTCGCGGCGGACGCGGGCGACGGGCGTCGACATGGCGCGAAGGGCTGCGACGGCCTGCTCGGCCCGGTACTCTTGAACGAAGCCGAGCACTGCGTTGAGGAGTACGATCGCAATGATTGCGACGATGTCCTGTGGCTCTCCAAGCACACCGGCGACAATCGCGGCGCCGATGAGAACGAGCACCATCACATCGCTGAATTGTGCGGCCAGCATCCGCAGCGGACCGCGGCGTTTCGTCTCGGTGATCTCGTTACGACCGAATCGTTCCAGTCTTGCCGCAGCTTCCACCGCCGACAATCCGACATCGGCATTCGACTCGAGCGCTTCGACGACGCGGCGAGGTTCAAGCGCGTACCAGTTCGATCCTGACTGGGCCTGCGATTGTTCGCCGCTCAGCGCTGGCACTGTTATTCCTGAGAGTCGGTGACGACGAGCACGGGGCATCGCGCGCCATGCAAGATCGTTCCGACAGTGCTGCCGAGCAGCTTCGGAGCTACGAGACCAGACCCGCGTCGACCAACGACGATGAGATCCGCAGCCACGAATGAAGCCGTCTCGAGCGCAAGGTCGCCTGCGTGGCCGTATCGCACGGAACAGTCGACACGCTGACGATTGATGCCGGTGCGTGCCAGCTCGCTGAGCCAGTAGTTCGCGACATCGTGCAATTCCTTCTCGATCTCGGCGCGTGCCTCGCTCTCGGTCTGCGTCCTCGCAAGTGACATCGACGCCACGTGGCTGTACTCCGCATTACTCCAGACATGGAGCAAGGTGACGGCGGCGTCGAACTGCTCGGCAAGATCTTTTGTCCACGCGAGCAGTCGGGGTGTGATCATCGCATCGTCGACCGGTGTCAGAATCCGCGTCGGAGCGGCTGACGGCGGATCCGTCACCACGAGCACGGGAATCGGCGATGTCCGGGCGATTCGGTCCGCCGTCGTTCCAAGGAATCGCGTCGGACGAGGGCGATCGCCATGTCGGCCGATGACTACCACATCAGCCGAGAACTCGGTCGCGAGGGCGGCGATCTGCTCGTACGGCTTGCCAACACGGATCTCGCGCCCAATCACTCTCGACGGCAGCGCCGTCGAGAGCGCTTGCATGCGACCTTCAGCGTATTGTCGCGCGGCGGCCTCGATCGCATCATCGGACGGAAGCTCATGATCGGCGAAGCGCGGGCGGCTCGGCAGATCGATGACGTGGAGCAGGACGAGCTCGGCCTCGGGCGCAAAATGCTCACTCGCCCACCGTGCCGCCTCGGTCGCGGTGTCGCTGAAATCGACCGCGATCAGCATTTTCGAAATCCTCATCAGCGTCCTCGGATGAGGTGTACGACGTCGCCAAGCGCGGCGCGCCCGACGTCACCGCCAATGTTGGTCGTCAGCGGTCGTCCTCGGCAGTGGCCAAAGGACTACGAGCGATCCTGGAATTCCCGACAGGCGCGTGAGCGTCGCAAACCTAGTTTGACGCATGACGCCGCTTCGGGACGCCATGAGTCCGGAGGCACCATGCGCGGCACCTTTCATTCGCGCGCGATCGAAACCGCGAGGTCTCGCCAATGAGCCTGCTGCGCACGCCTCGCGATCGAGCTCTCGTTCTGATTCTCATTCTGGCCGGTGCGATCACGCTGGCGGCGCTGCCGGTGTTCAGCGGCCTGTTGGGCGCCGGCGTGCTTTA
>Ga0207652_10005386_pt1 | contig 10383 bp, 5 predicted proteins | sample KBSC63BmetaG_FD_184334 | JGI IMG/M metagenome (GOLD analysis project Ga0207652, IMG submission 184334) | Corn rhizosphere microbial communities from Kellogg Biological Station, Michigan, USA - KBS C6-3B metaG (SPAdes) (version 2) | ecosystem: Host-associated > Plants > Roots > Rhizosphere ...
AGGAATTATGGTTATGGCTGGAGAATGAATGTTTATCCTGATGGCCGGAAAGTGATTTACCATAATGGATGGTGGCACGGAAACAACGCCGTGTTTATCCGGATGATACAGGATTCGGTAACCATCATCGTTTTAGGAAATAAATACAACCGGAATATTTACCTGGCAAAAGACATGGAAAAACTCTTTAATAGCGAGTCCGTTCCTTCTGCAAGCGAGGATGAAAATGCAGAAATCCCGCAGGAAGAATTAATCACCAAACCTTTCACTCCCAAGCCAAATGTAGACTCACAACCTGTTCCAAAAAAAACCGCACATAAGCGCCCGGTTTCGAAGAAAAGAAGAGCGCATTAATTCCTTTTCCAGTAAACAAACAAATCGTTGATTTTTTTATTCTGAAGAATATTACCCATATTGCGTTGGCAAAAACCGCAATTACCGCAAGCATCCTGGGAAATAAAATTTAAAAGCGCAATTTCCCGATAGGTATTCAACATTTTCTTTTTCCTTCTCTTCCTATTTCCATGCAACTACTTTTTATTGAAAAGTTGTAAGGGATAGCCTTCTATCCTTTTCTTATTATTTATGGTATTATAATTTGTAGCCAAATGTTCCGCGAACAGATTAATATAGTTGCGGCAAAAAGCGGTTTTATCTGAAGAAAGTGCCAAAAAAATATGCAGGATTTGGATTTTGTATCAAGGTAAATGTGTACGTTTGCCAAAACGTGTTGCGTCCATGCTAAAACTTGACCGGCAATCCTTCATACTGCACCAGGTAAATCTGCATAACAAGGTTCTTTCTGCAGATTTAAGCCGCCAGATAAAAGTATCTGATGATACAATAAGACGCGATATTAAGGAGCTTTCCGACGAAGGAAAAATTATAAAGGTGCATGGAGGGGCTTTGTCCTGTGCATTTCATAACACCTATACCACCGCCGATAATGTGTATGCATATAATCAAAAAAAAATAATTGCGCAAAAAGCTGCCTCGATTTTTAAAAACGGAATGTTTGTTCTTACAACTGGCGGTTCCACTATCATTGAAATGGCAAGGGCACTTCCGCCGCAGTTAAACGCTACATTTATTTCAGGCAGCATACCTGCGCTCGCGGAATATATTGTTCATCCAAACATCGAAGTAATTGCCATTGGCGATAAGATTTCAAAAGACTCAAAAATTACCGTAGGCTCGGATGCCATTTCGAGAATAAAAGAACTAAAGGTGGATTTGTGCATTTTGGGTATTTCGGCCATCAACCTTCAAACCGGCTTATCAGACAATGATTGGGAGGTGGTTCAGATTAAAAAAGCAATGATAGAAGCGTCGCAACGGGTGATTTGTTTAACCATTTCAGAAAAAATTAATTCGAGGCAACCCTTCCAGGTATGCGAGATTAACAAGATTGATACTATTATAACAGAACTATCTCCGGATGATAAAATTTTAGTCCCTTATATAAAGGCGGGTATCCGGGTATTATAAAAGCTAATAAAAAATATGAGAGCTAAATACAACAATACAGCATTTTCCTTCCTCAGTTTTTTTATATCGGACACTATTTAAAGTTTGCATCATGCTAAAATTTTCAACAACTTTTACGGCATTACTTTTCTTCCAATGGTACAATTACGGATACAGCAAATGGCGACGGCGCTTTCTTAAAAATATACATTTTAAAATTAAAAATCCTAACAATATCAAAACGCTCAAATTATTTTCATTTTAAAAAAATCAGTTATGAAAAAAATTACATCATTTATGGCTTTACTGCTATTGTTGTGGTGCCAGTTCGCTGTTGCACAACGGACCGTGACCGGCGATGTAAAAGACATCAGCAATCAGGAGCCTATTCCCAGGGTCTCTGTAACAGTTTCAGGCACTACAACTGCAACAGCTACAGATGGCAACGGACACTTCACCATCCAGGTGCCCAGCGGTAGCCAGTCATTGACATTTACGAACGTAGGCTATAAAGAACAAACTATCGCTGTGGGTTCACAAACAAATTTGAACGTGTTCCTTGAGCCTTCTTTTGAATCGCTTAACCAGGTGGTGATAGTAGGATATGGAACTCAAAAAAGAGGCGATGTTACCGGGGCTATTTCCACGGTTGATGTCAGCAAAACTTTAGTGGGAAGACCAATTGCCGATGTAGGTAGAGGATTGCAGGGCGCAGTTTCAGGCCTGAACGTAATCATACCAAGCGGCGAAGTAGGTTCAGATCCGATACTGAAAATCCGTGGGGCAATGACTTCCTTCCAGGGCAGCAGCACCCCCCTGATCCTTTTGGACAATGTGGAAATTCCGAGTATCCAGGTAGTAAATCCGAATGAAATAGCATCCATCAGCGTTCTGAAAGATGCCGCAGCAGCTTCTATCTACGGAGCAAAAGCATCCAATGGCGTTATATTGATCACCACTAAAAAAGGCTCTGGTACAAGTAAGCCACGGGTTACTTATTCCGGTAACATGTCCTGGCAGAATTCCTGGAAAGACTTAAAGATGGGAGAGGTGAATGCGTTAAAATATACCGTAGATGCAGCAGAAAGAGTGGGTAATTTTGGAATCAGCGGAGCTTTTTATTATGTGGACAGGGACAGCTACAACAAAGCAGTAGAATGGCAAAAATTATATGGCGGAAGCATTGGGCCGGACGATCCGACAGTTTTCGGGCGTGACTGGTACGTGCAGGGTGCTGCCAATAATCAGAAAATGGGAATGAGAACTTACAATCCCTATGATTATATGATTAAAGAATGGGCACCCACCCAACAGCATGATATCACCGTCGGCCAAACACTTGGGAAAACATCGTTAAACCTGGGGCTTGGTTATCTTGATCAAAGTGGCATGATAAAGCCCGCGAAAAAAGATGATTTTACCCGTTACAACGCTTCTCTCAGGCTTTCAACCGAAGTGAATAAATATATTACCGTGCGTGGCGGCGCTATGTATTCAAGAAGAGATAAAGAATATCCTTATGCTACCAGCTCAACAACGGCTGACCCCTGGTTGTACCTTTACAGGTGGGGGCCTTTGTATCCTTTCGGAAATGATCAGAACGGAAATCCGATCCGAAGCCCGGTAAGCGAATATGGCGCCGCCAATACTGCCAGTTTATTAGATAATTATATGAATGTAAACTTAGGAGCAACGCTGAATTTTACAAACAACTGGAAATTAGATTTTGATTATACTTATAGCACCCAGGACGAAGCGTGGAAAAGACCAGGCACAAGATTTACTGCCGCAGATTCCTGGTCTGCTCCTATAGCAAGAGTGGATGCGGACGGCAATCCGGTGTATGTTGACAGCACAGGAAAAGTAGTGGCCAGTACGGCTCCGGGCGCCATGCCTGCTTATGATTTAAACGATCATACCTACACTGGCCTCGGTGCTAATCCTGATCATATTATCAGGAGCACCAGCAATTTTGCAAGCAGCACTATTAATGCTTATACTACTTATAACTGGAGATTAACCAAAGACCATGTGTTTAAATTTATCTTAGGTGTCAACCGCGTAGCAGCTACAACTGAATGGCAATACCAAAGAGTTAATCAGCTAACAGATATTCTCAATCCACAATTCAACTTTGCAGTGGGTACACCTCCTATAATTGATGGAGATAAAACATGGGAATCACAGTTAGGATATTTTGGAAGAATAAACTATGCTTTCAAAGATAAATATCTAATTGAAGGAAATCTGCGCAGAGATGGTTCTTCAAAATTCCCTTCTAATCTTTGGTGGAGATGGTATCCTTCTGTTTCAGCAGGATGGATTGTGAGCAACGAAAAATTTTTACAATCACAAAATGTGTTGAACTTTTTCAAAATCAGGGGATCATGGGGTTCTATTGGCGACCAGACAGTGCCCAATACTTTGTACCTGCCATTGATGCCCAGCGGCCTTTCTTCATGGATAGGAGCTAACGGAGCCAGAACACCCTATGTGGGTACGCCTCCGGCAATCGTTCATGACATATCATGGCAGGATATCGAAACAAAAAACCTTGGCCTTGATTTAGGATTCTTCCAAAATAAGATGACTGTTACTTTTGACCTGTACCAAAGAAACACCAACAATATGATTGTGCCCCTGGAAGGAATTCCTCTTACATACGGCACCGGCGCTCCCAAAGGAAATTTTGGTTCCTTACGTACAAATGGCTGGGAGTTGACCATAGAGTTTAATCACAGGTTTGAAAATGGCATAGGCGTTAATTTCATGGGGAATATTTCCGATTCAAAAACCTTTATCGAGAAATACGGAAGCTCTACCGGAGTTAATACAAACTATAATGGCAAGGATATAGGCGAAATATGGGGATACCGCACCGACAGGTTATACCAAACATCAGATTTCGATCTTGGTAGCGATGGCAAGCCGCAGTTAATCACCCTTACCGCAGACGATGTTCCTGATCAATATGTAGGTAAGAAAGCTTATAAATTGAAACCAGGCAAGAATGGTGAAAAACCGGTTTACCAGGTGTTTCTGCAAAATTCATCCAATTTCTTTTTCGGACCGGGCGATGTGAAATTTAAAGACCTGAATGGTGATGGCGTTATTGATAATGGCAGTGCATTATTAGCTGACCATGGCGATCTTGAAGTAATTGGTAATTCCAACCCGAGGTATAATTATGGATTTAGACTGGGCGCTAATTATAAAGGTTTTGACATCAGCGTATTCTTCCAGGGGGTAGGTAGCCGCCAGGTATGGGGAAATGGATTCCTTGCAATCCCCGGATATAATGCTGCTGACGGTGCTTCACCTGCAACTTTTGTTGATGATTACTGGACGCCCGATAATACCGGCGCTTTTTATCCGGCCGCTTACAGCAATGGAGGTAGCAATTCAGCTAACAACATGCAGGTTCAGGACAGGTACTTATTAAATATGGCCTACATCAGGCTGAAAAATCTGACAGTTGGCTATTCTTTATCCAGCGATCTTCTGAAAAAGGTTGGCGTAAATTCATTTAGAGTATATGGAGCATTGGAAAATTTCATCACCTGGGATCACCTGAGAGGGTTGCCCATTGATCCTGAATATATTGACGGGTACTCTATGTGGAATACAGATAATTACAACCTGAGCCGTACAGGCATGGGTACTCCTGCATTCAAAAGCATATCAGTTGGTGTTCAATTAAACTTTTAAAAAAATTTACAATGAGAAAATATAATTATATACTAGGTCTTGGAATAGCGTGCCTGCTTTTCATGTCCTGCAAAAAAGATTTTTTAGACAGGCCGCCTTTGACGAGCTATGTAGATGCAGATGGCCAGTTCTGGAGAAATGAAGATGACATCCGAATGTTCGCCGTTGGCTTTTATTCCAATTATTTTAACGGCTATGGCGAAGGGTGGACATGGAATTATACACCGGTAGTTGGTTATACTTTTAATGATGACCTTACCGGCAAAAATGTACAGTCTAATTTTGAAAGCAATGTACCCTCATCCAGGGGATCAACTTCGGAAACTGCAGCATGGATGTCACAATACGCAGGTCCTACATGGGATTTTGCATGGGTGCGTAAAGCCAACATTTTTCTTGATCGCCTTGAGAAAATTGCCAAACCAAGAATTACCGATGAGGCATACAAGCACTGGACTGCAGTGGCCCGGTTTTTCAGAGGATATGAATATTCACGGTTAGTCAGTGTATTCGGAAATGTTCCTTACTTCGGAAGAGTAGTTAATGAAAATGAACTGGATACCCTATATAAGGACAGAGATGACAGAGGTGTAGTAATGGATCATGTTTATGACGATTTCCAATATACCTTAGCCAATATAAGGGTCAATGACGGAGCACAGAATTTGAACGAATATATTGCGGCTGCCTTCATCTCACGGTTGATGCTCTTTGAAGGAACTTATGAACATTACCACGGACTAGATGAGGCAAGAGCCCAGAAATATCTCGACCTTGCCGTTCAGGCTGCCGAAGTTGTAATGAATAGCAACAAATACAGTTTTGGAAGCGATTTCAAATCACTCTTTACTTCTGAAAGTCTTGCGGGTAACCCGGAGGTATTATTATACAGAACATATGATGCTTCTTTAACGCTTACTCATGCAGTTGGTTCATATTCTAACGGCACAGAAACTGTTGGCGTGGATGGAAACCTGGTGTTGGCTAAATCATTTATTATGAATGATGGCAACGTATGGGAAAATTCTTCAAACCCCAATGCGGACAATTTTTCTATTAGCAATCTTGTAAAAACAAGAGACCCGCGGTTTGAGGCTACGTTCATTGACCAGCCTAACGGATCGTCTACCACCCTTCTGTATGAGGATAAATTTGCGTCCAGGGATGCAATTACTTATATCGGGAAAACCTATCCATCACAATGGGCAAGTAATACCAATACCAGCGATGCGCCGGTTATCAGATTGGGCGAAGTAGTACTCAACTGGATAGAAGCAAAAGCGGTGCTTGCCCAGGATTTTGGCGAAGCTCCCGTAACTCAGGATGATTTGGATAAATCCATTAATGCAATCCGCAACCGTCCTTTAGATGCAGCAGCGATCGCAAAAGGAGTACAAAAAACAGCTCCTCTTGAGTTGGCAGCGCTTCCCGATGACCCTGAAAGAGACGCAGACGTGCCACAACTTATCTGGGAGATACGCCGCGAAAGGCGCATGGAATTTGCATTTGAAAATTTCCGCCTGCTCGACATAAAGAGATGGAAAAAACTGGATTATATGGATTTCAGCACCAACCCGGATTATTTTCTTGGGCCTTGGGTTGATCTGCAACATGAATATCCTTCTTCGTTAACATCTGCCTCTGCCACAAAAGGTAATGTGAAGGTGAAAAAGGAAGACGGTACAATCGTTACCTGGGATGGAACCAACGCAAGCGATATGGTTGGTTTCTGGATGGTTGACAATGCGCAGAACAGAAATTCATTTAGTGACAAGAATTATTTGTCTCCTGTGGGAGATGCTCAAATTAATGAGTATAAAGACAAGGGCTATACACTCACTCAAACACCGGGTTGGTAGATAGCTTTTTAAAAATGAACAAGAGGCTATCCAACCGGGTAGCCTTTTGCATTTTCTTGGATAAAAGAAAAATCCACTGTATTCATTCTTTCACTGGATTTTGAAATAATACAATCGTTTCTTACAATAAAGCAGTGGAGCAACAAATGACCATGATTCTTAATTTGCCATAATTCAAATCTTATATAATGACGAAATTCTTCCCAGTTTTTCTTTTGTTTGTCCTTTGTGCAAGCCTCTCATTTGCCCAGTCTTCATTCAAATTTGCACACGTTTCTGACACTCATATCGGAAGCCATAATTCTGAAGAAGACCTGAGCAGAACGGTTCATAACATCAATGCAGATTCCAGTTTAAAATTTGTAATTATTTCCGGTGACATTACCGACTTTGGAACTGACTCTGCTTTTCAGCTCGCAAAAAATATTTTGGATAGTTTGAACAAGCCGTGGCACATCATTCCGGGAAACCATGATGCCAACTGGTCTGAAAGCGGCACCAACAGTTTTAAGAAGATCTTCGGTTCTGAAACTTTTAAGTTTGAATATGGAGGCTATCTTTTTCTCGGAACGGTTTGTGGTCCCAACATGAGGATGAGCCCTGGCCAGGTTTCGAGAGAAAATATTGTATGGCTCGATTCAACGTTGAAAAATTTAAAAGATAAAAATATCCCTATCATTTTCGTCAATCATTATCCGCTGGATTCTTCTTTAAATAACTGGTTTGACATAATGGATTTATTAAAAACAAGAAATACACAACTTATCCTGTGCGGCCACGGACATGCCAATCATCAATTTAATTTTGAAGGCATTCCGGGTATAATGGGAAGGTCAAATTTGAGAGCCAAAAAAGAAGTGGGTGGTTATAATGTGGTAACGATAAAAGATGGAACCGTTACTTACGAAGAAAAAAATCCTCTTACCAATGAACAGAAAGAATGGGCGCAGGTAAAATTATATCAACATGATTTTACTGCAGATACTACTCATTATTTTCGTCCTTCTTATGCGGTAAATAAAACTTTTAAAAATGTAAAAACCGTTTGGCAATATAATGACAACAGCGATATTGGCTCCGGCGTCGCTGTCAATAAAAATCTCGTGATCGCCAGCAATTCTAACGGTGAGGTATATGCACTTAATTTGAAAAACGGGAAAAAAGTTTGGTTTTTTTCTACCAAAGGGAAAATTTATTCTACGCCTGCGGTTGAAAATGGTTTGGTAGTTGTTGCTTCTACTGATGATAATATTTATTGTTTAAATGCAAAGAATGGAAAGTTGGTTTGGAAGCTTGAAACAAAAAAACCAATTGTTGCCAATCCGTTAGTAAAAAATGGAGTCGCCTTTATCGGCGCGGCTGACGGGCATTTCAGGGCATTGGATCTCAAATCAGGGAAGTTGAAATGGGATTATTTTGGCGTGAAAGGTTTTGTAGTTACCAAGCCATTATTTTATAATGACAAAATTTATTTTGGAAGCTGGGGAACCGAATTTTATGCCTTAAATGCTGAAACAGGCGCATTGGTTTGGAAATGGGACAATGGTTCTTCCAACAGAATGTATTCTCCGGCTGCCTGCTATCCTGTTGCAACAGATGGTAAAATATTTATTGTTGCGCCAGATCGTTTCATGACCGTTCTCGATGCACAAAATGGAAATGTCATCTGGAGAAAAAAAGATCCTGATGAGCGTGTACGCGAATCCATGGGATTGTCTTCTGACAGTTCGCTGGTGTATGCAAAAACAATGGAAGGAAAATTGATCGGAGTGTCAACTTCCCTTCCCGACATGCAAATTCCATGGCATTCAGATGTGGGATTGAATTATGAAATCGCCCCGACAGCGATTGTTGAATACAAAAATATAATCTACGTTCCTTCCAATTCAGGAGTGGTCGTTGCTGTAAACCGCGACGGATCTATCTTGTGGAAGCATAAGATTTCCAATTGCCTCATCACCTGCATTGTTCCTGTTTCTAAAAACAAAGTGATTGCAACCACAATGGATGGAAAAGTAACTTGTTTGGAATTTTAGTTTGAAAAAATTAGGCGAAAATTATTACAATACAATTTAAATAAAGAGTAATCAATCCCGTTACTCATTATTTTTATAGTAAACTAACAAATAATTCATTTTCTTATTTTACCAACTGCTTCCTCCCCCACCGCCAAAGCCGCCACCGGAAAATCCACCACCCCCGCCAAAGCTTCCGCCGCTGCTGCCGCTGCTATGAGGACTACTGTAAAAGTTTTGTGTCATCTGGTTCATGGAATGATCAAGGCTATTCATAAACATCAGCGTGTTAAAATTATTTCCGGCGTAATATCCCGAATACCATTGTGGTGGTGGCACTTCCAATCCTTTTAATTTATCTTTCCATTTATCTGCCATATCAAAAACGATTGCATAAGGAAGCACTTTATCAAAATAATTTTCATCCTGTTTCAAAAATTCCTGGAGCCTGTCTTTCTCAACGGTTTTAATAAATTCCTTAAAGCCTAATAATTTTTGATATAACAAGGTGCCCTTTTTGGTTTTCTTTGTCATAAATAATCCAAACAGAATTATGATAATGCCGCTGACAATAAAGGCAATACCGAGCCAGAACTTTTGCTGCCAGTCATCAACCAGCGCAAAAAATCCGATGGCAGCAGCCAGCGCTCCAATGAAAGGGAAGATACAACCCATGCTCCTTGAATACATCACATAATACGCTTCTATATTTATCTCGGATTCCAGTTGAGATTTGGCTTTTTCCATGGTTTTATATAACACATCCTTCAGCGAGCTTAACTTTACCGTATCACCTGTTTCAAAAATTCCACCGAACAAAGTTTTTTCAAATTGAAGCGCTGTGCCAGGCAACTCTTTTAATTTTATGAATTCGTAATCTTTATTTTTTATCAATCCGAATAACGTACTTTTTTCAATCTCATTCACTCTCAAATAGCCACCAGCGCCCCAATAGGGAATCAGCGCCGTAAGATCCCGGCGGTTTAGCTTGTTATCAATTACATAACCTGATACACTTGGGCTCACATTTTCCGGAGGATAATATTCGGTTTGAATCGTTACTTCTTCATCCCGGCCCCATTTCTTCCAAATAAAATACATCATTATAAAAACCAGTACCGGAAGAATCAACCATCCTATTCCACGAAAAGTATAATCAGGTTTTATCAAATAATTTTCAGGAAAGCTAATGCCTACCGTCAGTCCCTCATAAGGATTTAATATACCAACCGTGTGGCCGGAAAGTATTTTATTTTGATGCCATTGCACTTTAGTTTTATTTTCTTTTGAACCATAAGTACCCGTGGCTACAAAATAATAAGGTGAAGAGGAAA
>Ga0207652_10005389_pt1 | contig 10378 bp, 10 predicted proteins | sample KBSC63BmetaG_FD_184334 | JGI IMG/M metagenome (GOLD analysis project Ga0207652, IMG submission 184334) | Corn rhizosphere microbial communities from Kellogg Biological Station, Michigan, USA - KBS C6-3B metaG (SPAdes) (version 2) | ecosystem: Host-associated > Plants > Roots > Rhizosphere ...
CGTCTGGGCGATGGCCCGCTCGCGCTCGGCGTGGGACCGGCTGACCGACGACACCACCAGCCTGTTCCTCAAGCTCTCGCATGTCCTGCTGGCGCTGGTCCTGATGGCTTTCGCGATCGATCTCCAGCCGCTCGCCCTGGCATGGGCGGCGGCGCTTAGTGAAACCGGGCTGGGGCGCATCAACGTCACCCTGACCGGCCTCGGCGCTTTCATGGGCTCGGTCGCCGCCCTCGCCAGCAGCCTGGGCAAGTTCCTTCACACCAGCCGCCATTCGCAAAGCTACCTGACGATGGCCTTGCGCATGGCCACGCGCGCCGCGCTGCTGGCGGCGGCGCTGATCCTGCCGCTGCTGATCTGGGCGGGCTACGTCGCGCTGTCGCTGTGGCTCATTCCCGGGCGCGCGAGCTGGGCCCCGCTGGAATGGAGCGCGCTCGCCGCAAGTGGGCTCCCGCTCGGCTGGCTGCCGTCGACGCGCCTGGGATGGCTCGTGGCGGCCACCGTCTTGTGCTTCGCGATCATGCTGTGCCTCAGGGCCAACGGTTATTCGCTGCACCGGCTCTATCGCGACCGCCTGAGCAAGGCCTTCCTCGTCAGCGCGGTACCGGGCCTCGAAGTCGGCCCGGACGCGACCCGCTCGAAGGCCGAGCGCCATCGGCTGCAGGCCCGGCGCGACAAGGCGGCGGAAAAAGGCGACCTCCCTCCCCTCGACGCGGTCAGGCTCTCGGCGCTTGAAGCCAGCAAGGGGCCATACCCGCTGATCAACGCGGCGCTCAACGTGCAAGGCTCGCTCAAGGCCAACAAGCGCGGCCGCAACGCCGATTTCTTCGTCTTCACCCCGCAACACGTCGGCAGCCGCCTGACCGGTTATGCGGCGACCGGCGACATGGAGCGCATCGACAGCCGGCTCGACCTGGCGACGGCGATGGCGATCTCCGGCGCGGCGGCCTCGGCGAACATGGGCGGGCAGACGGTGCGCGTCCTCTCGCCGACCCTGTCGCTGCTCAATATCCGGCTGGGCTATTACCTCGCCAACCCGCGCTATGTCGGCGCCCGCCAGACCCTGGCCGCCTGGCTGCAGACAAAGGCCGAGCGCGCCTACCTGTTCATCGAGATGTTCAACGGCCTGACCGAGAAGCTGCAAAGCGTCTACCTGACTGACGGCGGGCATGTCGAAAACCTCGGCATCTATGCGCTGCTCGAGCGCCGCTGCGGCCTGATCCTGGCGATCGATGCCGAAGCCGACCCGGAGATCGGCTGCGGATCGCTGCTGCAGCTCGAACGCTATGCGCGGATCGACCTCGGCATCCGCATCGTGTTGCCGTGGGAGGCGATCGCGCGGCAATCGCACAAAGTCTCGGAGACGCTCGGCGGCGACGCCCCGGCGTGCGATCGCGGGCCGCATTGCGCCATCGGCAAGGTGCTCTACCCGGACGGCGCGGAAGGCCTGCTGGTCTATGTGAAATCGTCGCTTTCGGGCGACGAGAAGGACTACATCCTCGATTACGCCAAGCGCAATCCGGCTTTCCCGCACGAGACGACCGGGGACCAGTTCTTCTCCGAAGAGCAGTTCGAGATGTACCGCGCGCTCGGCTTCCACATGATGGACGGGGTGTTTGGCGAGGATCGCCTGGCTTTCCTCACCGGCTCGCACGGTTTCGCCAGCGAGGCGGAGGCCCGCGCGGCGCTCGCCCGCGCGCTCCCGGCCGCCATGCCGCCGCCCGCTCCGGCGAAAGCGCGGGGCAAGCGGACGTGAGCGTTGCCGCCTTCGCCTTGCGCCCCTAATCCACGGGCGACGGCGAGGGACACAGGCATGGCGGTACGCAAGACGATCTTCATCAGCGGCGGCGGCTCCGGCATCGGCCGGGCGATCGCGGTGCGGTTCGCCCGGGAAGGCTGGTTCGTCGGTCTCGGCGATCTCGACCAAGCGGGGATGGCGGAAACCGAAAAGCTGCTGCCCGGCGGCTATGCTTACAGCCACGCGTTCGACGTGACCGACCGCGCCGGTTGGGATGAGGCGCTGCGGATCCTCGCCCGGGCCTCGGGCGGGCGGATCGACGTCGTCGCCAACAACGCCGGGGTCGCGCTGGGCGGCGAGCTGGTCGAAGCCTCGACCGACGAGATCGACCGCATTGTCGACGTCAACTTGTGCGGGGTGATCTACGGCGCGCAAGCCGCGCATCCGTGGCTTAAGGAGAGCGCGCCGGGCAGTTGCCTGCTCAACACCGGCAGCGCGGCCGGCTTCTACGGCGTGCCGGCCACCGCGGTCTATTCGGCGACCAAGTTCGCCGTGCGCGGGCTGACCGAAGCGCTCGACGCGGAGTGGGCCGAAGACGGCATCGCCGTGCGCTCGCTGATGCCGAGCTACATCGACACGCCGCTGCTCGACCGGCCGCCGAACGCGCGGCAGAGCACGAGCATGCGCGACCTGGTGCTGCAGATGGGGCGCGAACTGAGCACGCCTGAAGAGGTGGCGGAGGCGGCGTGGCGGGCGGCCCACGGCGACAAGCTGCACTGGGTCGTCGGCAAGACCGCGCGGCAGGCGGCCTTCGCCTCGCGTTGGCTTCCGGGCCGCATGCGCCAGACGGTTCGGGCGATGATGGCCCAGCGGCGGCGCATGCTCGAGCGCTAAGCGCGGACCCAATTGATAACCGATTAGGTTATTTTTCTTTCCTACATGGCGTAATTGGGGTTAGGCATCGAGGCATGGCCTCCTCCCTTCCTTTTCCGCCGCTTACCGGTCGCGACTTCCGCGGTTGCGGGACAACTCGCGCAAAGCGCGGATGTCGCTGCGAAAAAGCGCGTTGTCGCGCTGTCGCCCTGTCGCCCTTTTCAGTCTAACTCTCTGAAAATAAAGAAATGTATGAAAGCGACACCAGGCGACAGGTGTCGCCGGTTGTCGCCCTCAGACGAGCCCGTCGATCGCCGCGGCCATCGCCACATCGCGCTGCGACAGGCCGCCGGCGTCGTGGGTGGTCAGGGTGATCTCGACCCGGTTGTAGACGTTGGACCATTCCGGGTGGTGGTCGGCCTTCTCGGCGATCAGCGCGACGCGGGTCATGAAGGCGAAGGCCTGGCTGAAATCGGCGAACTTGAAGCCGCGGACGATCGCCAGCTCGTCGTCGCGCAGGCGCCACTCGGGGAGGCCGGCGAGGGCCTGGCCGCGTTCGGCTTCGGTCAGTTGCGGGATCGCCATCGTTCGTCTCCCCTGCTTGTCGCTCCCGGCACCTTGGCCTAACGCTCGCGCGGATGGAACCCTTCTCCCTTTCGGTGAAAGACCTCGCCTGTCGGCGCGGGGACCGGCTGCTGTTCCGCGGCCTGTCGTTCGAGCTGAAGGGGGGCGAAGCGCTGCAGATCGTCGGCCCCAACGGCACCGGCAAGTCGAGCTTGCTGCGGATCATCGCCGGGCTCCTGCGGCCGCTCGCGGGCACGGTGGAGATGGGCTGCGCCGTGGCCCTGCTCGACGACAAGCTGGCGCTCGACGAGCACTTGCCGCTGGGCAAGGCGTTCGAGTTCTGGGACCGGCTCGACCGCGGCGGCTATGGGCCCAACAACCTGGGCTCGCGCCGGCTCGACACGCTGGCCGAAGTGCCGGTGCGGTTCCTCTCGACCGGCCAGCGCAAGCGCGCCGCGATCCTCTTGTCGAACTCGCGCATGGCCGGGCTGTGGCTGCTCGACGAGCCGCTCAACGGCCTCGATGCGAAGGCGGCGGCGGACTTCCAGGACTATGTCGGCGCCTACCTTGCCGAGGGGTTCATGGCGATCGTCGCCTCGCACCAGCCGTTCGCCGCCCCGGGGCTCAGGCAGCTCGACCTCGCGGACTACGCGCCGTGAGGGTGGTCTGGGCGCTGCTGCGGCGCGATCTGGCGCAGATGTTCGGCGGCGGGCGGCGCGGCGGGGCGGTGCTGCCGGTGCTGTTCTTCGTCGCGACGGCGATGCTGTTCCCGTTCGCCGTCGGGCCGGACCCGGTGCTGCTGGCCAAGGCCGGCGGCGGGATCGTGTGGGTCGCCGCGCTGCTCGCCGCGATCCTGCCGCTCGACCGCCTGCTCGCGCCCGACCTCGAGCAAGGCTTCTTCGACCAGTTCGCCGTGCGCGGCATCGCCGAGGAGGCGGTGGTCGCGGTGCGCCTCCTCGCCCACTGGCTCAGCTTCGGCCCGCCGCTGATGCTCGCCGCGCTGCCCGCCGCCGCGCTGCTCGGCCTCCACGCCGACACCCTGCGCACGGTCGAATGGGGCCTGCTGGCGGGCACCCCCGGCCTCGCCGCCATCGGCCTGATGATCGCCGCGCTGACCGTCTCGCTGCGCGCCGGAGCGGCCCTCGCCGGCCTGCTGCTGATACCGCTCGCCGTGCCGCTGCTGATCTTCGGCGCCGGCGCGCTGTCGACCGGCGGCGCGAGCGGCCTCGCCCTCACCGCCGCGATCAGCCTGCTGCTGTGCGCGATCGCGCCGTTTGCGGGTGGCGCTGCGATCAGGGCTGCGCGGGAGGGGTGAATAGCGCTCGCAGAGGCGCAGAGGCGCAGAGAGATAGAAAGTTAGGCGCTCACAGAGGCACGGAGACACAGAGGAATAGAGAATCGCCGCCGGCAGGCGGCTGTCTTTGAAGCAATCTCAGCGGGACAGATCTTCAGGAGAGTAAGCGGCTTCGCCGCTCTCAATCTCTTCTCTGTGCCTCTGTGCCTCTGTGAGCGCTAAAAATCTCTGCGCCTCTGCGCCTCTGCGAGCGCCTTTTCTTCTCCGCGTCTCCGCGCCTTCGCGTGAACTAAAAGTAACGGGGCTTATCCAGCCCCTTCGGGCTCAGCGTAAAGATCTCGCAGCCCGTCTCGGTAATCCCGATCGAATGCTCGAACTGCGCGCTCAGGCTCTTGTCGCGGGTCACCGCGGTCCACCCGTCGGAGAGCAGCTTCACCCACGGCTTGCCGAGGTTGATCATCGGCTCGATGGTCATGAACATGCCCGGCTTGAGCTCCGGCCCGGTGCCGGCCTGCGCGGCATGGACCACCTCGGGCGCGTCGTGGAACAGGCGGCCGAGGCCGTGGCCGCAGAACTCGCGCACCACGCCGTAGCGCTGCGCTTCGGCATGGGCCTGGATCGCCGCGCCGATATCACCCAGGCGCGCGCCGGGCTTCGCCTGGGCGATGCCGAGCATCATGCATTCGTGGGTCACCTCGACCAGCCGCCGGGCCTTGAGCGCAACGTCCCCGACGAGGTACATCCGGCTGGTATCGCCGTGCCAGCCGTCGAGCAGCGGGGTCACGTCTATATTGACGATGTCGCCGTCCTTGAGGACCTTCGGCGAGGGGATGCCGTGGCAGACCACGTGGTTGATCGAGATGCAGCACGAATGCTCGTAGCCGCGATAGCCGAGCGTCGCCGGCACCGCCCCGCCGTCGAGCGTCATCTCGCGCACGATCCGGTCGAGCTCCTCGGTGCTGACCCCTGGCACCACCCGGCTGGCCATCTCGTCGAGGATCTCGGCCGCCAGCCGCCCGGCCTTGCGCATGCCTTCGAAGCCCTCGGGGCCGTGGAGCTTGATCGTCCCGTCGCGCAGGACGGTGTCGGCGGAAGTAACGTGCTGGTATTGCGTCATGAGGGGGATGTAGCGAACCGGGTGCGAAATTGCGAGCCTTCCGATCCTCCCCGGGACGGGGAGGTGGCAGCGCGCAGCGCTGACGGAGGGGGTTCTCGTCTCAGCGCGGCGTGTGCGGCGAACCCCCTCCACCGCCTTCGGCGGTCCCCCTCCCCGTCCCGGGGAGGATTAGCGCACCCGCGAAAACGCCGCCTTGAACCCCGGCTTCACCGCATCGAGGATCGCCTTGTCGACCCCGAAGTTCAGCTCGTACGCCCCTTCGACATAAGGCCCCGCGACATAAGGCCCGAACCACACGCCCACGCGGTTGAAGGTCTTGCCGTTGGACGATCCGACCAGCACCGTCGCCTCGTCCACGCCGACGCATTTCTGGAAATCGGCCAGGATGTCGCCCTTCGGCTGGCCCTTGCGCTTCTTGGCCCGCTCCGCGTCGAGCGCCTTGCACAGCTTGTCGCCCAGCGCGTCGCTCAGCGCCTTGGGGCTGGCGAACATCGCGATCGCGGGGAAACCGCGGCCGACTTGCTTGTCCCACACGATCGTCTCGCGCCCGTAATTACCGTGCGCGCCGCCGGTGTAAGTCGAAAAGTCGCCGGTCAGGCTCAGCCAGCGCGGCAGGTTGGCGACGACCTTCCACTTCTCGGAGAAATAGTGCGGGTTGTACGGGAAGCCGGTGCTTTCCGATTGCTCCTTGCCCTTGTTGGCGCTGGCGATGAGCTCGGCCTTGCTCTTGTCCAGCTCCCCTTCGAGCCGCTGGGCGAGCGCGGGGATGTTCCCCGCGGCCGCCGGCCAGGTGTAAGCGAAGCTGTAGAGATCGTTGGATTCCTTGACCGCGTTGGCGCCGCTGGGCGCGGTGGACGGCTTGGCCGGGGGCGTCGGCGGCGGCGCCGGCGCGCCCGTGCTGGCGCTGGCGGTGGCGCTGGCGCTCGGCTGCTCGCTCGGGGGCGATTCCTTCCCGCTCGGGCAGGCCGTCAGGGCCAGGCACAGCAGCGGCAGGAACGGACGCAAACTCATCAACGGCTCCAAAGCGAATTTCATTGAGGGTCCGCCTTGCGAACCCTAACTGGCGTTTATGAGCGACAGGACCGACCTTATCCAGCCGGATCGTGGGCAGGAAGCCATTGCGATCCACCTTGTCAACAAGGAGGGCTTCGAAGCCTGGGCCAGGACGCTCAGCGGGCCGCAGCGCGCGGCGCTGGCGGCGCAGAAGTTCGATGGTTCGGGCTATCAGGTCGGCATCGTGCCCGATGGAGACGGCTGGTTCGCGGTCGGCGGCGTGGCCGATCCGGCGGCGCTGTCGAGCTGGTGCATGGCCAAGCTGGCCGAAGCGCTGCCCGCCGGCACTTACCGCCGCGCTGACGGCGATCCGGGAGCCGCGCTGTTCGGCTGGCAGACCGCGCAGTACCGCTTCACCCGTTATCGCGAGGACAAGGACGCCGAAGGCCCGCGGGTTCTGCTGACGAAGGAAGCCGGCAAGATCGCCGCCGCGCAAGCCGAGGCCGCGGCGACTTTCCTGGTGCAGGACCTGGTCAATACCCCGGCCGAAGACATGGGCCCGGCCGCCCTCGAAGCGGCGGCCGAAGCGCTGGCCAAGGAGCACGGCGCCAAGATCAAGGTCACGCGCGGCGACGCGCTGGAGCAGGAATTCCCGATGGTCCACGCCGTCGGCCGCGCCGCCGGGCGCAGCCATGCGCCGCGGATGATCGAGCTCGAATGGGGCGACGCAAAAGCGCCTCGGGTGGCCATCGTCGGCAAAGGCGTGTGCTTCGATTCCGGCGGGCTCGACATCAAGCCCTCGGCCGGCATGCTGCTGATGAAGAAGGACATGGGCGGCGCGGCGCACGCGCTGGCGCTCGCCGGCCTGGTGATGGGCGCGGGTCTGAAGGTGCGGCTGCAAGTGCTGGTCCCCGCGGTGGAGAACGCCATCGCCGGCAACGCTTTCCGCCCGGGAGACGTGCTGCGGAGCCGCAAGGGCCTGACCGTCGAGATCGGCAACACCGATGCCGAAGGGCGCCTGATCCTCGGCGACGCGCTGGCGCTCGCCAGCGAAAGCCATCCCGAACTGATCATCGACTTCGCCACCCTCACCGGCGCCGCGCGCGTCGCGCTCGGGCCGGACTTGCCGGCGATGTTCGCCCGGGAGGACGCGACCGCCGAGGCGCTGCTCGCAGGGGGCCTGGACAGCGACGACCCGGTCTGGCGCCTGCCGCTCCACGCCGCCTATGCCGAGTGGCTCAAGTCCGACATCGCCGACACCAACAACGCCCCGGCCAACGGCTTCGCCGGCGCTAGCGTGGCCGCGCTGTTCCTCGACAAGTTCGTCGGGGAAGGCATCGACTGGGCGCACTTCGATACCTTCGCCTGGCGGCCCAATCCCAAGCCCGGGCGCCCGAAAGGCGGCGCGGCGCTGGGGCTCAGGGCTTCGTGGGCGATGCTGAAACAGCGGTTTGGGTGAGCGTAGGCCCTCTCCCCTTCAGGGGAGAGGGAGGAGCCGCGAAGCGGCGGAGGGAGAGGGGCATGTAACAGCCCCCTCTCCCAACCCTCTCCCCTGAAGGGGAGAGGGCTAATAGTAGGGGCGCCGTGCCTTGCCCCTGATGGCAGCGCGGTCTAAGCGCCGCCACCAAGCGAGGAACCGGTGAAACCGCAGACCGACGTCACGACCTGGCACAAGCGCGCGCAAGGGCCCTTCGCCCTGGCGGGCCCGGCCGCGCGTCCGGATGCGCGGGCCGTTCCGCTGAGGGGGGACCTCGCGCACATCGGCCTCGCCGGGAAATACTTCGTGCCGCATTACGCGGTGCCGCAACCGCGCACCGTGCTGCCCGGCGGCGCGCCCCTCCTCGCCGGGACCGAGCCGGGCGCCGAGGAGTTGTGTGTCCTGATGGAAGGCGACAGTTTCGAAGTGCTCGAGGTATCCGGCGGGTTCGCCTGGGGCTGCCTCTCGCTCGAAGGGCCGGTCGGCTATGTCCGGCTCGACCTGCTGGAGGCGCTCGCCTGATGGCCCGGAGCGTGTTCATCGACGGCGCCGTGGGCACGACTGGGCTCGAGATCGCCGATCGGCTTTCCGGCCGCGACGAGTTCGAGCTGGTGGTGCTCGACGATGCCCGGCGCAAGGACCGCGCGGCGCGCGCCGAGGCGCTCAATGGCGCCGATTTCGCGATCCTCTGCCTGCCGGACGATGCGGCGCGCGAGGCCGTCGCGCTGATCGAGCCGGGCAGCCTGGTGCGGGTGATCGATGCCTCGACCGCGCACCGCGTGGCGCCGGGCTGGGTCTACGGCTTCCCCGAGCTGGTCGGGCGCGAGACGGTGGCCCAGGCCGCGCGGGTGTCCAATCCCGGGTGCTATTCGACCGGCTTCATCGCCTTGCTCGCGCCGCTGGTCGCCGCCGGGCTGCTGCCGGCCGACTGGCCTTACACTTGCAACGCCGTGTCCGGCTATTCGGGCGGCGGCAAGTCGCTGATCGAGCGGTTCGAAGGCGATCACGACATCGCCTGGCGCGGCTACGCGCTGAACCTGGCGCACAAGCATGTGCCGGAGATGCAGAAGTGCTGCGGCCTGGCGCTGCCGCCGCTGTTTTCGCCCGCGGTGATCCCGGCGCACCGGGGCATGGCGACCGAGATACCCTTGCCGCTCGGGGCGATGACCGGGGCGGCCTCGGCCGAGACGCTGCGTTTCGCCCTGAGCGAATTCTACGCCGAGAGCCCGATCGTCGCGATGGGCGACGAGCCGCTGTTCGGCGAGCTGCTGCTGCGCCGCTCGCGCGAGCCGTCGGATCGGATGGAGCTGTTCGTCTTCGCCTCGCCCGACGGCGCGCAGGCGCGGCTGGTCGCGCTGCTCGACAATCTCGGCAAGGGCGCCAGCGGGGCGGCCGTGCAGTCGCTCAACCTGATGGCCGGACTCGACCAGACGGCGGGCCTGCGGCTCTAAAGCCCCCTCCCCTTTAGGGGAGGGGGTTGGGGGCGGGGACTGTAATGCGCACCACGCCCGACATGCCCCCCTCCCAACCCTCCCCCCTAAAGGGGAGAGGGCTTATGCGTGCCTGTTCGATAAGCACCAGTGCCCGTTTTTTGCGCATCGGCCTTGCGGGGCCGCGAACGATAGTTGCGCCAAGCCGGCGTCCGCCTTCGGAATAGTGCGATTCCGCCCTTTCCCGCGCGGCTGCGATTGTCTAACTCTCGCCCCTCGCACTTGGCACGATTCTTGAAGAATAGGTTGCCGGGAAACACGGATCGTCCGGCCCGCCGCCCGATCGGGGCATGCGGCGCCGGCTTTTGCTCGCAGGGGTCACGTGAAAAAGATCGAAGCCATCATCAAGCCGTTCAAGCTGGACGAGGTGAAGGAAGCGCTCCACGAAGTCGGCGTCTCGGGCATCACCGTCACCGAGGCGAAAGGGTTCGGGCGGCAGAAAGGCCACACCGAGCTCTATCGCGGGGCCGAATACGTCGTCGATTTCCTGCCCAAGGTGAAGCTCGAGGTCGTCGTGCCCGACGGGCAGGCCGAACGGGTGGTCGAAGCGATCGCCGCCGCCGCCCAGACCGGGCGCATCGGCGACGGCAAGATCTTCGTCTCGACGATCGACACCGCCTTGCGCATCCGCACCGGCGAGAAGGACGACGCGGCGATCTGATTTTTTCCGGCCCGGCGCTGCGCCGCGGCCCAAGCCATTGAAGACAAAACGCTCTAAGGAAGGAATACCATGCCCAGCGCTAAGGACATCGTGAAGCGGATCAAGGACGAGGAGATCGAATGGGTCGATCTTCGCTTCACCGATCCCAAGGGGAAGTGGCAGCACCTGTCGATG
>Ga0207652_10005391_pt1 | contig 10374 bp, 8 predicted proteins | sample KBSC63BmetaG_FD_184334 | JGI IMG/M metagenome (GOLD analysis project Ga0207652, IMG submission 184334) | Corn rhizosphere microbial communities from Kellogg Biological Station, Michigan, USA - KBS C6-3B metaG (SPAdes) (version 2) | ecosystem: Host-associated > Plants > Roots > Rhizosphere ...
AGATGCGGGAGATGATGCGCACCCTGCTGGAGGAGCGCTTTGACGTGAAAATGCACACAGAGTCGCGACAAGTGCCGGTCTATCAACTGGTGCTGGCAAAGCCGGGAAAGATGGGGCCGCGGCTGATGGCGTTTTCCGATGCGGAGGCGGCGTGCTCGAAGGAAGCTCCGCCGTGGGGCCAGCAGCCGCCAGCGCCTGTGACGAAAGTAGAAGGTGGATATCCAGCCTATTGCGGAGCGGCGGTGATGATGCCGGCTGATACGCCCGCCCAGACGAAGGTTGGCGGACGTAGGCTGACGATGGCCGATATTGCAACGGCCGTAGGTGGCGTCGGAGACATCGTGGACTGGCCCGTTCTGGACAGGACTGGTTTGTCCGGGACGTTCGACATGATGCTCGAATTTGCGATGGACAATCCTGACCGGGCACGCGCAGGACTGGATATGCCGCTGGGGCCGTCGCTGGCTGCGGCGTTGAAAGAGCAGCTCGGGCTAAAGATGCAGTCGGGCAAAGGGTCGGTGGAGGTGGTGGTGCTCGACCACATGCAAAAGCCAAGCGATAACTAGGAGTTCATCGCTCGGCGAAAAGCGAACGCAACGGGCGCAACGGACGCAAAGGTACGCTACGGCATCCATGGCGTGACCTTTGCGTCCTCCCCGTCCTTGGCGTTCGCTTTTGCTTCGGTGGTGAAGATTCATTCGCGCCAATGCGCTATCTTTCTCGCTGGCTTTTTGTTTGCTTAGGTTTCGGGCGGATTTCTGCGACACTGGATAGGTTGAGCGGAGGATGTACTTGAAGAAACTTTGGGTGTCGCTGGTTCTGGTGGGATTTGCGGGTGGATTGTTCGCACAGGCAACTGCTGCTCCGAAATCGGAGGGGAAACCTAAACCGGGAGTTGCGGATCCCGCCCCGGTAGCTCCAGCGCAGAAGGACGGCGCGGCTGCCGAGGTCCGGATGACGCCGGAGCAGCAGAAAGCGCTGCTGGCGGACATCTATGCCACGCTGAAGTTTGTCAGCGACGATACCAAACTGGAGCTGAAGCGGCCGGTGAAGGGCGTATTCATGACGCGCGATGGAGTCGCGGCGGAACTGCGCAGAAAGCTCGATGAAGACAAAGACGCCAAGCGCATGGAGCGCAGCGAACTGGTGCTGAAGAAGTTCGGCCTGCTGGACCGCGACTTCCATCTGCGTCCATTCTTGTTGAGCCTGCTGACCGAGCAGATTGCCGGCTTCTACGAACCGAAGACGCACACCATGAACCTGCTCGACTGGGTGCCGGAAGACCAGCAGTTGCCGGTGATGGCGCATGAATTGACCCACGCGTTGCAGGATCAGCGAGTGAACCTCGACAAGTGGGGCGACCAGGAAGTTCCGGGCATCGCAAAGAATGTTGACGAAGACAACCATCACATCCAGGTGGATGAGACCGACACCGCGCGCGAGGGTGTGCTCGAAGGCCAGGCGATGTTGAGCTTTGGCGACTATGCCCTCAAGGGCTCTGGCAAGACGATGCGGGACACGCCGGAGTTGGCAGAGCGCCTGGAGCAGGGTGCGGGTGATATGAGCGGCTCTCCGGTGCTGGGTCGCGCGCCGCTGGTGCTGCAGCAGGCGCTGCTGTTCCCGTATTTGGAGGGGCTGGGGTTTGAAGAGGCGATCCTGGTGAAGGGCGGACCTGCGCGAGCGTTTGCTGGCACGCTGGATCAGCCGCCAAGCTCCAGTTTTGAAATCCTGCATCCGGCGCAGTATCTCGCCCATGCCGTGGTGCCGGTGCTGCGATTGCCGGACATTCATCCCCTGATCAATGCGGCCGGGTATGAACCCTACGACATTGGCGTCATGGGCGAAGTGGATGTGCGCATGACGACGGAGTTGTTCGGCGGCAGGCCGATGGCGGAGGCGCTGTCTCCAAATTGGGCGGGCGGAATTTATTACGCGGCGCAGAAGAAGACCTCGGCCAATAAGGATTCGACTGCGTCGCTGGCCCTGCTATATAGCTCGCGATGGAAGAACGAGAGTTCGGCGCGATCTTTTTTTCAGGTGTACGACGGGCAGTTGCCCCGTAAGTATTCGGGACTGAAACGCCGCAAGGCGGATGAGAAGGACGAGACGGAACGCGTGTACTCCACCGACGAAGGCGATGTGCTGCTGACGCTGGTGGGGAACGATGTGTACATCGGCGAGGGGTTTGACCTGGCATTGTCGCGCAAGCTGCGCGATGCTATCGCTGCCGTCAATGCGCAAGGCACTGGACGCGTGATGCAGGCTGAGGATAGGGGCCAGGGTTCAGGGCCCAGGGTTCAGGGGGAACTCATTGGTGGACTGTCGCAGTGGATCAGCAGCTTCGGCATGATGAAGGCGGCGCTGCTGCGGTAGGGAGTGGGACCAAAGTAAACTGTTAGCTGAGGAGAATTCGTTTGCAGAAGGCTGAGATTGGCATCATTGGCGGCAGCGGTTTGTATGGCATGCCGGGGTTGACGGACGTACGGGAAGAGCGCGTGGAAACACCGTTCGGCGATCCGAGCGAGGTGTTCGTGCTGGGCGAGCTCGAAGGGCGCAGGGTTGCGTTCCTGGCACGGCATGGAAAGGGACATCGCATTCTGCCGACGGAGTTGAACTTTCGCGCGAATATTTATGCGATGAAGGCGCTGGGCGTGACCAGCATCCTGAGCGTAAGCGCTGTGGGCAGCCTGAAGGAAGAACATAAGCCGACCGATTTTGTGGTGCCGGACCAGTTCATCGATCGTACGTTCGCACGCGTGGGTACGTTCTTCGGCGAAGGTGTGGTGGGACACGTGGGTTTCGGCGATCCGGTGTGTCCCATCGTCGTCGACACCTTCGTGAAGGCGTGCGAGGAAGTCGGTGTCGTGGGGAAAAAAGGCGGCACGTATGTCTGCATGGAAGGGCCGCAGTTTTCCACGCGGGCGGAATCGAACCTGTATCGCTCGTGGGGCGCGGATGTGATCGGAATGACGAACCTGCAGGAGGCCAAGCTCGCGCGTGAAGCGGAGATCAGCTATGCGACGCTGGCGATGGTAACCGACTACGATTGCTGGCGCGAGGGGCATGACGATGTCACGGTCGAACAGGTGATCGCAGTGATGCACCAGAATTCCGGAAACGCGCAGAAGGTCGTAAAGGCCGCAGTACGGTTGATGCCGCAGGACCTGAGCGCTTCGCCGGCGCAGAGTGCAGCGAAGTTCGCGATTATGACGGACAAAAGTTTGATTCCGGCGGAGACGAAGAAGAAGCTGGATGTGTTATTTGGGAAGTATTGGTAGAGAAGCTTCTAGCTGTTAGCTCCTGGCTCTTTGCTGGAGGCTAAGAGCTAAGGGCTAACAGCTTACGAGATACAGGAGCAATACGTGGCGATATTAGTTGTAGGTTCAGTGGCGTTTGATTCATTGGAGACGCCGAGTGGCAAGCGGGAACGCGTGCTTGGCGGTGCGGCGACGCACTTTTCTTTGGCGGCGAGCTTCTTTACCGATGTGCGCGTGATTGGCGTGGTCGGCGAGGATTTCCTGCCGGAACATGAGGCCGTGATGACGCGCCGCGGCATCGATACGCGCGGCATCGAGCGCGCGCCGGGTTTGAGCTTCCATTGGACCGGTAGCTATCTGAAGGACCTGAACGCAGCGGAGACGTTGGCGACTGATTTGAACGTCTTCGCGGAGTTCGAGCCGAAGATTCCGGAGCCCTATCTGGACTCCGAGTACTTGTTTCTGGCGAACATTGATCCCGTGTTGCAGCTTCGGGTGCGCAAGGAGATGCCAGGTGTGAAAATGCTCGCCGGCGACACCATGAATTACTGGATCGCGGCGCATCGCGAGAATCTGCTGAAGGTGCTGGCGGAACTCGATATTCTGCTGATCAACGACGGCGAAGCTCGCATGTTGAGCGGGGAGACGAATGCTTTGCGCGCGGCGCAGATGGTGATGGCGCTGGGACCGAAGTCGCTGGTGGTGAAGCATGGCGAGTATGGCGCCACTGTTTACACCAGCGGTGGAAGACCGTTTCGCGCGCCGGGATTACCCCTCGGCGATGTCATCGACCCGACCGGTGCCGGCGATTCCTTTGCTGGCGGCTTCTATGGATACATCGCGTCGCAGGGCGGCGTGACACCTGAAGTCTTGCGGTCGGCGATGTTCTACGGCAGCGTGATGGGATCGTTCGCGTGCGAGCGGTTTGGCACGGAGCGGTTGCAGGAAGTGACACGCGCGGAGATCGATGAGCGGTTCGGGCACCTGCGCGAGATATCACACCTGTAAGCAGGGATTGACTTGGCGAAGCGGACAGTAACGTACGAGAAGCCCGGGTCGCGGCTGCGATTGGCGAAGACCCCCGCGCGCGGTGAAGGCCCGCCGTTCGATTGGGGAGCGGTGCGGCCGGTAGGGCCGGGTGAAGTACGGCTGGTGTTTATGGCCGGCATCGTCATTGCTTTTTTTGCAACGCTGGTTTGCTTTGCGAAGGGATACACCCTGCTCTACGGCGATGCGGTTGCGCATCTTGCGATTGCGCGGCGGATCCTCGATGCGCGGTATCCGGGGTTGTCGCAGCTTGGCGGGGTCTGGCTGCCGCTGCCGCATTTGCTGATGATGCCGTTCGTGCAGAAGATGCAGTGGTGGCAGAGCGGGCTCGGCGGCGCTCCGATGTGTATTGCGAGTTATGCGGCGAGCGTCGCGGGCATCTGGCGGCTGTCGCGGCGCGTGATGACCGTGCGCTGGTCGCTGGTCGCGACGACGTTTTTCGCACTGAATGCGAACCTGCTTTTTCTTGCTTCAACGGCGATGACCGAAGCGCTGTTTCTGGCGCTGCTGGTGTGGACCGTTATCGCGGCGGTGGAAGGAATCGGCGCTCTGCGCGCAGGCAATACGCCACGCGCGGGGCGGTGGATGACCGGCGCGGGTGTGCTGATCGTGGGGCAGGTTTTCACGCGCTATGACGGATGGATTGTCGGAGCCGTGGTGTGGTGTGTGTTCGCGTGGGAGTTGTGGCGTTGCGATGAGGCTCTGCGCCGAAAGCTGTTGACGAAGTTTGTCGTGTTTACCGTGCTGTGCGTGGCAGGGCCGGTGTGGTGGCTGTGGTTCAACCATCACTTCATGGGCGACTGGCTGGACTTCATGCGTGGACCGTATTCCGCGCAGCAGATCGAGCGCAGGACGGCGCCGCCGGGACAACACTATCGCGGATGGAAGAATCCTGGCTGGGCGCTGCTGTTTTATATGCGCACTGCGCAGATCGACGCGTCGTTCTGGGAGACGGGATGGGCAGTGATGGCTGCGGCGTTGTATGGGCTTTGGTTGTCAGTGCGAAAACCCTTTACGCACAATCCAGATGCCACGTCTCCCGCAAAGAATGACTCGGCGAAACTGGCCTGGCTGCTGTGGTTGCCGCTGCCGTTTTATGTGTATTCGGTGGCTTATGGCTCGGTGCCGATCTTTATTCCGCAACTCTGGCCGCACTCGTACTACAACGCTCGTTATGGCATGGAGATGTTGCCGGCGTTGAGTGTGTATGGCGTGCTGGCTGTCGACCGTTTTGATGCCTGGCTGCGTACTCGCACCGAGGGTTGGGCGCGGGTTGTTGCGAGGCTTGCGCAGCCGGTGGCCATGCTGCTGTGCGTGGGCAATTGCATTGGGATGATGTACCGCATACCCCTGGTGTTGAAGGAAGGCATGGTCAATGCGACGACCCGGGTTGCGTTCGAGCATGAGATTGCGGTTGCGATGGAAGTGATGCCGCAGGACGCCCCGGTGATGATGTACACGTCGGCGCATGTTGGCGCGGTGCAGGTGGCGGGGCGCACGCTGAAAAGCATGGTGAGCGAGCAGGATTATGACTCGTGGCAGAAAGCGCTGGCGGCGCCGGCGGCGAATGCGCAGTTTGTGATTGCCATCGCGGGCGATCCCGTGGCGGACGCCGTCAAGGCGCATCCGGAAGGTTTGTTTGAACTTGAAGTCGTTTGCACCACCGGGCAGCCATGTGCGCGGGTGTATCAGTCGAAGGAGTTCGTGGCAAAGCCTTCGCATTGATAGCGCGGGATTTGTGTCAGTGCGGACTGGTATGCTGCTGCGAAGATGATTTTCGAGACCCACTATACGTTCACCAATCCGGAACAGATGGCCTTGTCTCAGCTGGCGGTGAAACGGCTGCTGCTGGCGTGCGCGATGGGCGGCCTGGTCGGCATCGAGCGCGAGTACCGGCACAAGGATTCGGGGCTGCGGACGAACATGCTGATCTGCATGGGGTCGGCGCTCTTTACGTTGCTAAGCCCGGTGCTGGCTGGGGCCATCGGCACCAACCAAGGCCAGGTGGCGTCGAACATCGTGCAGGGCATTGGCTTTCTCGGCGCGGGGCTGATCCTGCATACACGCAGCCGCGTGCTGGGACTGACCAGCGCGGCGACCGTGTGGGTGGTGGCCTCGGTGGGGATGGCATGTGGCGCTGGGCTCTACGTGGTTGCGGCATTTGCGACGGTGATCCTGTTGGTCGCGTTGCAGATTGTGGGGACGTTCGAGCATAAGCTGGGGTGGAAGCGTTTTCCGATGTTGTATGAAGTACGCGCGGATGTTGGTTCGGCGTTGAGCAAAGAGATTGTCGGCGCAGCCCGGGCCGAGGCGCTCGCCGATGAGCGCGAAGCGGCGCGGCACAGAATGTACAGCGCTGTTTTGAAGGTGCTGGATGCCGCGGCGCTGCGGCTGCATGTGCTGGACCGGGATAATGTCGCGGGATTGGAGCGGGTGTCGTTCTCGGTGCTCGCAACGACCAAAGAACATCAGCAGTTGCTGGCGCAGTTGAGAGCCAGCGATGCGACGGACCAGGTGGTCGTGTTTCGCGATCTGGAAGAAGAGTGAGGACGAGTGAGCGGCATTGATTTTGTGAAGGCCCATGCGTGTGGGAATGATTTTCTGGTGATCGAAGAAGCGGTAGCAGGTGGCCGTCACGCGGCGCTGGCGCGGAAGCTCTGCGCGCGGAACACAGGTATTGGCGCGGATGGAATCGAGTTTCTTGATCGCCGTGCGAACGGCAGTTTGTTCCTGCGGCTGTTCAACGCCGATGGCAGTGAGGCGGAGCTGAGCGGTAACGGGACGCGCTGTGTCGCCGCATGGCTGGCGGAGAGCGAGGGCCGCGAAAAGGTCGCGCTTGGTACGCACGGTGGCGTGCGCACGTGTCGCGTGATGCGACAGGAAGGCGCGGAATGGTGGATCGAAAGTGCAATGGGTGTGCCGCGCGTGATGCCTCGGAAGATTGAGATTGCCGGGGTTGCGGGCGTGATCGACGGGGCGATGGTGAATGTCGGAAATCCGCATTACGTGATATTCCCCGAGCAGGAAGATTTCAGCTCGCATGGGCTGAGCTGGCAGGAACTGGGAGCGAAGATCGCTGTCGACAAGCTGTTTCCTCATGGAACGAATGTGGAGTTTGTCAGGGTGCTTGGCGGGGACGAGATTGAGTTCCGCATCTTTGAGCGTGGATGCGGACCGACGACTTCGAGTGGGACAGGGACGTGTGCCTCGAGCGCGGCGGCGATGTCGCTGCGCGGGGTGGAGAGAGCGCTGACCGCAGTGGCGCAGGGTGGCTACCAGACGGTCTTTTGGGCTGATGCGCAGAGCGAGATGATGTTGACCGGACCGGCGGAGATTATCTGCCGGGGTGTGGCAGTTTAGGCGCTCTCTGTTTTTTAAAGAGCTGCGAGCTGAGAGCCTCGAGCCACGAGATAGAAGCACAGAGTTATCGAGCATAGAGAGGGTCAATGTTGAGCGTTGAGGGATTGAAGGCGGGGAGTCGCGTGGCTGTTGTGTCACCGGCGAGTGCGGCGAAGCCGGAGCTTGTGGAGCGCGGCGTGGCTGGTCTGCGTGCTTTCGGGTATGAGCCGGTTGTGATGCCGCACGCGCTCGCGCGCGGGCCGATGTACTACGCCGGCTCGGCCGAAGAACGCGTCGAGGACCTGCATGCGGCGTTTGCGGACACCACGATCGATGGCGTGATGTGTACGCGCGGCGGATGGGGTTCGGCGGAGTTGCTGCCTTTGCTGGACCGCGATTTGCTGCGCGAGAACCCCAAGGTTTTCGTCGGCTACTCCGACCACACGTCGTTGCATGTGTGGTTCTGGAACGAGTGTGGGATGAAGACGTTCTACGCGCCGATGGTTGCAGCGGACTGGTCGAAGGATGACGGCGTTGATGAGCGTACATGGCGCGCCGCGGTCGAAGGCATACGCCGGTGGAATGTCGGCGAGGCAGACGGACTGAAGGTGTTGCGCAGTGGACACGCAGAGGGACGGCTGCTGGGTGGATGCCTGTCGATCCTGGCGGAAGGGCTTGGTACTCCGTGGGCGTTGAGGATCGATGAGCCGTGTGTGTTGTTTCTGGAAGATATTGGCACCAAGCCGTACCAATGGGATCGTATGTTGCAGCATCTCAAGTACGCGGGGCTGATGGAGAACGTTGCCGGCGTTGTACTCGGCGACATGAGCGCGAACGTTGAGGAGAACGAGATGGAGTTGCTGACCCGCGCTTGCCTTCATGCGTTGAAGTATTTCGACGGGCCGATTGCCATGGGATTAAAGAGTGGCCACGTGAGCGCGGGCAATCGGTCGCTGCCGCTCGGCGCATGGATAACAATGGATGAAGACAAGTTGATGGAAGTGGGCTCCGAGTAATGGCGAAGCATGTGCATTTGATTGGGATTTGTGGGACGGCGATGGCTTCGCTGGCGGGGATGCTGCGGGCGCAGGGGCATCGGGTGACGGGGTCGGATGTGGCGGCGTACCCGCCGATGAGCGACCAGTTGCGCGAGATGGGCATCGCCATCATGGAGCCCTATGCGGCGGCGAACCTCGATCCTCGGCCGGACCTGGTTGTGGTTGGCAACGCGATCTCGCGCGGCAATGTGGAGCTGGAACGCGTGCTCGACGAGCGCATTCCCATGACCTCGATGGCGGCGTTGATCCATGATGAATTTTTAGCCGGGCGCGAGCGGTTCGTCGTGTGCGGAACGCATGGCAAAACCACCACGACCAGTATGCTGGCGTGGATTTATGAAACTGCGGCGATGCTTGAGGGCGACGGTTCGAATTGGGCGCCGTCGTTTTTGATCGGCGGCGTGGCGGAGAATTTCGGGACCAGTTTTCGCGTGCAGGAGGGGACGAAGCCGTTCATCCTCGAAGGCGATGAGTATGACACGGCGTTCTTCGACAAAGGTCCGAAGTTTCTGCATTACTTTCCCGACGCGGCTGTGCTGACGCATGTGGAGTTCGATCATGCGGACGTTTACGCCGACCTCGAAGCAGTAAAAGTCGCGTTCAAGCGGATGGTGAACTTAATTCCGCGGCGCGGCCGTCTGGTCGCTTATGACGCCAGCGAGAACGTGACAGAGTGCGCCGCGAAAGCGTTCTGCAAGGTCGAGCGGTATGGCCTGCTCGATGGCAGCTACTGGCAGGCGGTTGAGTTGCGACAGGATGCGGGCATAACGAAGTGGACGCTGTTGCGCGGTGGCGAACGGTTCGCGGACCTGACGCTGCCGATGGCCGGCGAGCACAACGCGATGAACGCGACGGCGGCAGCGGCGCTGGCGGCGGGGCAGGGTGTTCCGGTTGAGGCGATTGAGGCGGCACTGGCCAGTTTCAAGAGCGTGAAGCGGCGGCTGGAGGTTAAGGCAGAGGTCGCAGGCGTTACGGTAATCGACGATTTTGCGCATCATCCGACAGCCATCCGCGAGACATTGCGCGCACTGCGTGCGGCATACAAAGGCCGCCGGCTGTGGGCGGTGCTGGAGCCGCGTTCCAATACGCTGCGGCGGAATGTTTTTGAGCGCGAGCTGGTAGAGAGCCTCGCGCTGGCCGATGAGGTCGTGTTGGCAGCGGTGTTCAAGAGCGACGCGATCCCGGTACTGGAACGGATGGAGCCGCTGCACGTAGTCGAAGCCCTGCGAGCGCGTGGAGTGCCCGCAGTGGTTTGCGGGGACGCTGATGCGATTGTGACGGAGATGGCTCCGCGGCTGGTTGCCGGCGACGTGGTGGCGATCCTGTCGAACGGCGGGTTCGGTGGGATATATGAGAAGTTGCCGAAGGCGATTGAGGCGCGCTAATCAGAATCTCTCTATTTCTAGAGAGATTTGTTCATATGAACTACGGTGAGGCGTTCGCCGTTGGGTAGTACGGCAGCCATGCGGTCGCGTTCGACATAGCCTTTCAGGATGTAAAGCGGAAGGCCGGTGAGGGTTGAGCCCATTTCGAAACGGCGGAAGCCTGCGGTCTGAGCGGCTTGCTCGCAGTGGGCGAGGACGAGTGAGCCGAGGCCGCGGCGGGCGAAGGCTGGGTGGACGAAGATGGCGCGGATTTTTGCGTAGTCGATGGCGGGGTCGAGAAGGGTATCG
>Ga0207652_10005397_pt1 | contig 10371 bp, 7 predicted proteins | sample KBSC63BmetaG_FD_184334 | JGI IMG/M metagenome (GOLD analysis project Ga0207652, IMG submission 184334) | Corn rhizosphere microbial communities from Kellogg Biological Station, Michigan, USA - KBS C6-3B metaG (SPAdes) (version 2) | ecosystem: Host-associated > Plants > Roots > Rhizosphere ...
TAGGCCGTGCGCCTGCCCTGACGATACTATGCGAAACGGACGGGCCTGTGGTGGACGAAGCGCTTACTCCCGGCCGGGTGGGGCCTCGCCGCTTTGCTATCCGAGCGATGTGCCGGCGGCGATGATTGAGGCCTATCGGCAAAGAACCGCAACGCGCCAAGCGCTCGGACATTAGACTTATGCGCTATTGGTGGGTGAACCAGAACCAGACCTACCGCCATGAAATTTCGGGCGGATATCTGTGGTCGCCGAAGCGCAACGCCAATGGAGCCCGAAATCCCTTTTATGAGTCGATGCGAGAGGTGGCGCCGGGCGATCTGATCTTCTCGTTCATGGACACGCGGATCCTGGCTGTCGGCATCGTTCAATCGTACGCTTGGGAAAGCCCCAAACCGCTAGAGTTCGGAAGTGCTGGCGAAAACTGGGAAGGCATTGGCTGGAGGGTGAAGGTCCAATTCACAGAGCTTGCCAACAAGATTCGGCCGAAGGATCACATCGAGATATTGAGACCTCTGCTTCCCGCCAAATACTCGCCACTCCAGTCAAATGGCAATGGTCTGCAATCGGTCTACCTGACGGAAGTTCCAACGCCGCTTGCCGAGGTCCTGATCGGGCTGATCGGCCAGGAAGTCGCGCCGCTGGCATTGTCAGCAACAGAGGTCATTCCGACTTCGACGGATGACTTGGATGCCTGGGAGCGCAGGCTCGAGCAAGGAGTGGCCCGCGACCAGTCAATTCCAGAAACGGATCGGTTGGCTATCATCCGGGCGCGGAAGGGACAGGGGCTATTCAAGGAGCGCGTACGCAAGATCGAGTCCCGATGCCGGATCACAGGGGTGGAAAATCCCGTTCATTTGGTCGCGAGCCATTGTAAGCCATGGCGCGACGCGACTAATGAGGAACGATTGGACGGCCAGAACGGATTGCTGTTGACGCCGAGCATCGATCACCTGTTCGATCGCGGCTTCATTGGCTTTGAAGACAACGGGAGGCTGATTATTTCTCCGGTCGCGCATCGTCCCTCGCTTGAGAAAATGGGCATCGACACGACTACGGCGGTAAATGTCGGTGCGTTCACTATCGGCCAAAGGCAATTTCTCGATTTCCATAGGAACGACGTGCTGCTTAAGTCCATTCGGTCTTAGCGAAATCTGCTGCTCGCCAAGCGCGAATCGTTACTGCGCAGTCGGTTGTTGCCAGCCCAAGATTGATTTTTGCTGTTGCCAGAGAGATGGCAGCGGTCGCAATAGATCATCAACCTGCAGGGTGCCGGGTTGCCGCCCGGTAACGATTGCTTCCACTATGTCAGGTGAGAGCAATGTTAGGCGGAGAATGCGGCTGAGGTAGGAGGCGTTGACCTTCTCGGCTTTGGCGAGATCCGCGGCACAGGAGTACTTGCCGCTTTCCAGCATTTCCCGCCAACGATAGGCACGAACGATTGCCTTGATTAGGGCGGTGTCAACGCGAGGCGCCGGTGACCACGGTGCGGATCCCGACGGGCCAACGATTTGCTTCCGGCCGGCGCGTTGCCGGAAAACGACGGGGATATGTACAGTGACAGTATCACCATTCTTGCTGATGCGACTACACGGCCGATCACCCACCACGGAGAGGTGCGATCAAGGCGGGCACGGAGAGCGACATCCTATCTGCGGCATACACCAGCGATTGCTCGGGGCTTTTGCAGGGCCTAGATCTATGGGTCTACGGGCACACGCACGAGCGCCGCGATTTTACGGTCGGCCACCCGAGCGAAATGGCCCTAGTGGTAGATTGTCTTATGCGGCGACCCGTTTGCGCGGGTTGATCTCGCCGAGATCCTCAAGCTCTCGCTGGGCTTCCGCCTTTGCCGCTCTCAGGATTTCAACCGCATCGCTGATATTCTGCTCGGAATGATTGGCCATCACCTGCATTCGAATGCGGGCTGCACCCTTCGGCACGGCCGGGAATTCAACCAAATTGGCTACCAATCCAAATTCCGGCAAGCGTCGTGAGACGAGGCGCGCCAGGCCTTCCGATCCCATCTTGACACAAACGATCGCAGAGGGATCACCGTAATATTCGAGACCGGCGTCGCTCAGTTGCCGGCGAAGCGACTTGATATTGGCCAGCAGCTCGAGCCGAAGCACGCAGCCCTCGAACGAATCGACGATATCGAAAGCCTTGAGGATGGTTGCCGCCTGTACTGGCGACAACGCATTGGAGAAGGTGGCCGGCGCGCTGTAGAAGCGCAGATATTCCTGCACGGCTCGTCTTTTGCAGGCGACAAATCCGCCGTTCGAGGCAAAGGTCTTCGAAAAGCTGCCCATTACGACATCGATCTTGCCAAGCATGTTCTGCATGCCAATGTGACCGCGGCCGTCCTTGCCAAGACAACCCAGATCGTGTGCGACGTCCACCACGAGCGTGGCGTTGTATTCGTGACAGAGCGATTGCAGGGCGAGCAGATCGGGGGTATCCGAGTCCATAGAGAACAGCCCCTCGGTGATCACCAGGATGCCGTTTTCGCTGTCCTTGGCCCTGATCTTGGCGAGAACGTTGCGGCAATATTCGTTGTCGAGGTGCCGGAACATATGGACATTGTCGGTCGCGGCACTTGCCCCCTCCTGAAGACAGGAATGCGCGAGCATGTCCATGACGACATGGTCCCCCGATCGCACCAGACCCTTGACTACGCCGAAACCTGCGCCCCATCCCGTCGGATACAACACAACGTGATCCATTTCCAGGAACTCGCCGATCTTCCGCTCAAGCGCGACCGAATGGGAGGTGTTGCCAACCAGCGCGGCCGAGCCCGCGCTGTGGACGCCGCAGCGCTCGATCGTCTCAATGGCAGTCGTCTTGATTTCCGGATGCGATGACAGGCTGAGATAGTCCTGCGAAGCGAAATTGACGCCGCGCATCCTGTTGCCACTGTCATCCTGTGCGGCGCAAATCGTCTTGGGACCATCTTCGGTGGCGCGGGAAAACGGCCATAGGCCGTTTTGCCGGCGCAGGTCCTGCCACTGGAAGAAGCCCTGGGTGCGGCCCAGCAGGTCAGCCCCGCCGGGAACGCGAAAATCTCTCATGCTGCCGGTGAGCGCGCTAGGCGGAACCTGCGCGTAGGTATTGTTTGACATCATCTTTCCCTGCTCGGCTTTTCGACATGCTGTCTGCCGATTTTCGTCCACGATCGTGTAGTGGGATTAATTTTGAGTGGGATTCCATCTCGCGCCGTCGCCATCATTGGTATTTTTGCCGATGGTGTGAATTTTTGGTTCTTGGCTGAACTGAATCACGGCCGCCTGCGGGACGCGGTGTCGCAAACACCCGCGATTAACCCGACATTAACGATACCGGCCGTATTCCGGATGCCGCGTGCATTGAGCTTCGGCGACGTTGGTTGGTCCACTCTTCGACGTTTGCCTTGTCGGCAGACCTATGCATGGGCGGTTAAAGTGGCGGTGGGGCGCTCATGATTAGGTCAAATGCATTTGTCTTCGCGGCTGTCGCGCTGGGCGTGACATTCGGAACCGGTGTCGCTTCGGCCGCGGACTTGCCAGCGAGGCCTTACACCAAGGCTGCTCCGCTTCAACCCGTGCCGGTCACCTGGAGCGGATGCTATCTTGGCGGAAATATTGGCGCCGGCTGGGATCGCTTCAGCGCTGGCGAGGTGGGCTTTGCCGGGGTGCCGACCCCCTTCGTGACTACGGAAGCAATACCGGAAGCAGCTTCATCGGCGGTGGTCAGATCGGCTGCGATTATCAGTTCGCGTCGAACTGGGTGATCGGCATTCAGGGCAAGACGGAATTCGGAAATATCAATTCGTCCAACCCGGTCGCGGCCTTTCCGGGCGTCACGGCGGTGTTCAAACTGAAGAACACCGATACGCTCACGGGGCGTCTCGGCTATACGCTTGCACCGACGGCGCTTGCCTATGTCAAGGGCGGCGCGGCTTGGTCAAATTCGTATGCGGCCGCATCAACGGCGTTTGGATTGGGGGAGACCGCCAACTTTAGCATGACCGGCTATACGGTGGGCGGCGGCCTCGAATGGATGTTTGCGCCGGGCTGGTCGGTGTTCGGTGAGTATAGTTACCTGGATTTCGGGACCAAGAACGTCAACTTCCCCTCTACCGGTCTGGTGCCGGGTTTCGGTCCGGCCGGCGCGCTCGCAGACACCAATGCCATCAAGCTTACGGCGCAGGAAGTGATCGTCGGCGTGAACTACAAGTTCAATTCGGGCAGTCCGGTCGTCTTGAAGTACTAAATTAGTCGCGCCACCAGCACGACCACTGCTTGCTTCAAGCGACGGCAGCGTTCGATTGATCGAGCGCCGGGAGAAACGCCCGGATCTTTCCCAAAAGTCGCTGCAAATCCACGGGCTTGGTGTCGAAATCGGAACAGCCGACCTCGACACTTTTGGCACGGTCGCTGGCAAGCGCGTGGGCCGTCAGCGCGATGACCGGAATGGTGGCAGTCGCCGGATTGGCCTTGATCAGCTGAGTTGCTTCCCAGCCGTCCATTTCGCCCAAGGCGACGTCCATCAAGATCAAATGCGGATTTTCGCTCACGGCCATCGCGACGCCGGCGGAGCCGTCATGCGCGCAGCAGACGGCGAAGCCATGCCGCTGCAGGCGCCGGGTCAGCATGTCCCGGTTCATTTCGTTATCTTCAACAAGCAGAATCTTATGCATGGGGAATTTCCGCAGCGGGTTGAAGCGCAAGGTCGGGAGCGGTGGGGACCAGCGTCGCTACGACATGCTGATCCGTTTTCCGCCGGCCGATGGCCAAAGGCATGCGGATCGAGAAACGGCTTCCCTTGCCGGGTTCGCTCTCGACGGAAACCTCGCCACCCATCAGTTTGCACAGTTTCTGGCTAAGCGCCAAACCAAGTCCCGTTCCGCCATATTTGCTGGTGCTGGAATCATCGGCGACGGTGAATTTTTCAAAGAGATGGGTGATCTGGTCGGGGGCGATGCCGATGCCGGTGTCGATGACGTCGACCATGAGCTGGTCGCTCGTATCGTCGGTGGCGCGTGTGGCAACCAATTCCACCCTTCCTTGACGCGTGAATTTGGCGGCGTTATCGAGCAGTTGTCCGACCATGCTCCGGAACTTGCCGGCATCGCAGAGCGCCGTTCCGAGGTACGGGGAGATCGTGCACCGGAATTCATTGTCGTTGCCCGCGGCGGCTGGCCTTGCGCTCTCGGCAATTTCGAGAAGCAGTCCGGCAAGATCGGTCTCTTCGAGGTCAAGTTCCATTTTTCCTGCTTCGATCTTCGACAGGTCGAGAACCTCGTTGACAAGCTTCAGCAGGTGCTGGCCGGCGGTGTGGATCTTGGTTAGGTCAGCGACGCTGGCGGCATCGCCTTCCGTCTCGGCATCTTCTAGCAGAATCTGGCTGTAGCCAATGACGGCGTTGAGCGGTGTACGCAGTTCGTGGCTCATCTTGGCCAGGAAATCAGCTTTCGCGGCACTCGCGCGATCGGCTTCCTCGGTGGCCGCACGGAGCGCGACTGCGGTTGCCATGTGCTCGCGCATCTCGCTTTCCAGCTCGCTCTGCGAGGCCTGAATCTTCGCGTAATAGAGCGCCATCATCGCAACATAGATTGCCGCAGCTGTCGTCGAGACGAGTCCCAACCCCTGCATCGCCGCGACTGGCAACTTGTTGTTGACTTGGAAACCAAAGAAATAGAAGAAGCCGAATATCGCCACGTTCACGGTGAACATCGTCATAACGATCAGGCGCAACCTGCTCGAAGAACCCAGATAGAAGAAGGCGAGCAACGGTATCACCAGCACCCAGGCGAGCGTCGGGGAGGTTACACCGCCATAGAAGTAGCAGCTCCAGAAAATGCAGAAGATGAGGTTTTCGATCGAGACCAGCGCGAGCGGATTGTAGGGAACGCCGGCCCGCAACACGAACGGGAACACCCAGAAGGCGGTAATGGACGCCGCCAGCACCGCGACGTCGTATCCTGGTGACGGATCAAGCACAAAGATCGAGATCGGAACCACATTTCCGATGAAAGGCCCGAGAATATGACTTACCAGGAAGACGTGCGCGCGGTTCCTGGTGTCGCGATCCGCTGCTATGTCCGCAGGAATGAAATGATTAACCAAGCGATCGAGGGCCGCGATCGCCTTCACGAGCATGGCTTTCATAAAATTAGCGCCGCCTTCCGCAAGTTGCTTTAACTACGCCGCGATCGCAGCCGTACAGGGCGGGCAAAAAGCAGAGCTGCCCGCACCTAACATTTTCAGGCTCCGCTTAAAACCGCGTTAATCGGCCAAGACAGCCCGCTATACCGATTTTTAAAGCCGGCCACGCTAGGTTGCAGCAGGACAGAAGTCTCAGGGGCACAGTAAAATGCTGATCTGGAGTCGGCTTATCAGGTTCATCGACTGGTTCATTCCAGCCGAAGCAAAACTCGAGCGTTCCGAGCGCGGACTTGCGCAGAACTTCGTGTTCACGCATCTGTTCGGGCCTCTGCTTTCGCAGTCGATCAGCCTCTTTCTGTATCTCAGCGACCCGTATCCGGACTTTGCCTGCTGGACGGTGATTGTCTGCATCTGGTTGTTCTGGACGCTGCCCTTCGTCTACAAGAAGACCGGAGATATGCAGCTCTCGGCATTGATCTCCGTCGAATTGCTCGCCTTCACCTCGCTGTTCGGGTCCTACTTCTACGGCGGCGTCAGTTCGCCGTTCCTCCCCTGGCTGATCATCAGCCTGCTGCTGGGCTTCTTCTATCTGTCGGAGCGGCCCATCGTGGTCGTCGGCCTCTTCACTTTCAATATCGCCGGCTTTGTGCTTGCCTATCTGTTGTGGGGCTTTCCCGACCTACTCTCGCATGAGCAGCTTTCGATGGTCGGCTGGATCTCGATCCTCTCGGCCACCATCTACATGTCCTGGATGGCGACTTACTATGCAAACATGATCGCCATGCGGTCCGACCTCGAGCGCGAGGCGGAACGACGTCGCGAGACTGCAGTCCGGTTGCGGGAAGCCAAGGATCTGGCTGACAGGGCGAACCGGGCCAAGTCCATCTTCCTCGCAAAGATGAGTCATGAGCTGCGAACACCGTTGAATGCGGTGATCGGGTTCAGCGAAATCCTGCTCGACGACGTTGAGCTCGACCGCAAGAACAAGCACAAGCGGGCCGATCTCGAACGGATCAACTCGGCCGGCAAGCATCTGCTCTCTTTGGTGACCGATGTTCTCGATCTTTCGAAGATCGAATCGAATCATATCGAGCTGAAGATCGAGGAGTTCGACCTTAACGAGATGGTGCGAGAGGTCGTCGCCACCGTGCAGCAGATGGTGGCCGAGAAGAAAAACAAGCTCGTTGTCAGATGTCCGGCAAACCTGGGTGTGGTCTCGACCGACCCGACCAAGCTACGGCAGGCGGCGCTCAATCTGTTGAGCAATGCTGCAAAATTTACTGAGGCAGGTACCATCACGCTAGGTGTGCAGAGGCGGAAGCGCCCGGCCGGTGACTGGATCGAGATCCAGGTGCAGGATACGGGCATCGGCATCGCGGAGCCGGACATCGGGCGACTGTTCCAGAATTTTGGTCAGGCCAATCAGTCGACCTCGAGCAAATACGGCGGCACGGGCCTCGGTCTGGCGTTGAGCCAGAAGCTGTGTGCTCTCATGGGTGGCGGAATTTCTGTAAACAGCGAGCTTGGGCACGGATCATGCTTCACGATCCGTGTGCTCGCCTGGATGAAGGAGCAGCCGGCCGCCGATGATCTCTCTTCCGGAGCAGCCTTGCAGTTCGCACAGTCAACAGTAGTTTGAAAATGTCCATTTCCAGCAGCAATTCCTCATCGCTCGCGGCCTTGCTGCGTGCGGATGCGCCGGTCACGGCGGTCTCCAGCCAGCAGGACATCCGTCCTCGCCTGCTGATCGTCGACGACATCAGCGACAATCGAAATATCCTGATGCGACGCTTCGAGCGTCGCGGGTTCGATGTTGTCGAAGCCGAATCAGGCCTCGTTGCCATCGAACTGATTGAGAAGGGTTCTTTCGACGTTGTCCTTCTCGACGTCATGATGCCCGGGATCGACGGAATGGAGACCCTGAAGCGTATTCGCAGCCGGCGGTCGGCGTCTGCCCTACCGGTGATCATGGTCACGGCGAAGTCGGAGAGCGGCAATATCGTCGACGCGCTCGAGCAGGGCGCCAATGATTACCTCACCAAACCTGTGGATTTCGCAGTCGCGTTGGCGCGCGTGAACACCCAGATCAGCCGCAGACGTGCGGAGCAGCACGTGGTTCTGGCCAATGAAGAGCTGCGTAAGGCCAATGAAGATCTGGAACGCCGGGTGCAGGAACGCACAACCCGCCTGATCGACGCCAATCAGAGGCTGAAGGAAGAAATCGCCGATCGCGAGGAGTTGCAGGCAAAGTCGCAGTATCTTGCCTATCATGACTCCCTGACCGGCCTCGGTAATCGCCTGTTGTTCAAGGAGCAGCTGGATGAGGCGCTCAGGGATGTCTCGGTAGGGCCACATCCCCTGGCAGTCCTTTTCCTGGATCTCGACGGGTTCAAAGCCGTCAACGACACCCTCGGGCATTCCGTCGGCGATTTGTTGCTGAAGTCGATCGCGGCGAAACTTCGCGACCTACTTCCAGTTACGGATCGCGTTGCGCGGCTTGGTGGCGACGAGTTCGCCATTCTTCAGATATCGGGCTCACAGCCGACTTCATCGATTTCGCTCGCGGAAAAGATCATCGAGGTCGTTGGTCATCCGCACTGTATCGATGGAAACGACGTGACGGTGGGAGCCAGTGTCGGCATCGCGGTTGCGTGTCCTGGCCAAATGAACACCGAGAGCTTCCTTAAGAGCGCCGATTTGGCGATGTACAGCGCCAAATCGGAAGGGCGCGGCACCTATCGGATCTTCGACCCGCAAATGGATGAGGCCGTCCAGATCCGGCGTTCACTCGAACGCGACATGCGAACGGCGCTGGCGCAAGGCGAGTTCGAGCTGTTCTACCAGCCGCTGGTCAATCTGCAGACCAAGAAAGTCACGGCCTTTGAAGCGCTGATGCGATGGCATCACTCGGATCGCGGGGCTGTGCCACCATCGGAATTCATTCCGGTGGCCGAAGAGATGGGACTGATCGTTCAGCTCGGCGAATGGGCGCTCAGGTGCGCCTGCCTGGAGGCGGTTAAATGGCCCGACGAAATACGAGTTTCGGTCAACCTGTCGCCGCTTCAGTTCGCGAAGGGCAATCTGGTTTCAACCGTCATGAGTGCCCTGGCTTTCTCGGGCTTGCCTGCTTCGAGGCTGGAGCTTGAAATCACGGAGTCAGTCCTGCTGGAGAAATCAGAACGCAACTTCGCGATTCTGAACCACCTGCGCGCGCTGGGTGTCCGGATTTCGATGGACGACTTTGGCACGGGCTATTCCAGTATCGGCTATCTGCGCAGCTTCCAGTTCGACAAGATCAAGATTGATCAGTCGTTTGTTCGAGACCTGCTCGTCGACGAGGGAAGTCTCGCGATCGTTCGCGCGATCGCAGGATTGGGCATCAGCTTTGGAATGACGACGACCGCGGAAGGCGTCGAGACCGAAGAGCAAATGCGATGTCTGAACCTTGAGGGCTGCAGCGAAGTCCAGGGCTATTTGTACAGCAAGCCAGTGCCTGGAGACCAGGTTGCCGGGCTGCTGGCCAGCCTGAATGCCAGGAGGGAATTGCGGCGTGTCTGAGGTGGGCATGGGAAGCGGTTTAGGCATTTTCAGGCCGCGCGTTGGACGGGCAGGCCGCTCAGGTGAGCAGCAGCGGCTGCTGACGGCCGAAGAAATCCGTGGCTAGGGGTTGTAGCGCGGTCAATTTGCCCATTAACGAAGTGTGGACGAGACACGGTGTTCGAGACGACACTATTTGCTTATCCAGTTCTATAAATACTCTGAGCTGGCTAACCGCTGCGGCTCGTCGAAATTCCATAATTTCTCATCCGCGAACGTCGTCCATCTTGAAAATCCCTGGCCGCTGGAGGTTCGAACGGCCCGCGCCAAAGGCCGATGGAGGTCAGTATTTTGTTCGCACATACGTTCCATAAGTCCCAGAGCATTGCCAACCGGCCGGATTTTTATGCGGTCGAAGCGTGGTGTCTTGCGTCTTTCGTTCAAATAGTTTGCGGCAGACGGTGCATCGGTAGACGTAAGTCGGACTACGAAGTGCTCGAGCGCGAGGTGCGCGCCAATCTGGTGTACCGCGACTTCACCCGCGTCGGCGCCGGCAAGATGCCTGATGCAAAGACGATGGGACGTTGGGGCGTGGCGGTGGGGCCCGAAGTGGTCAAGCAGGTTCACCAAAGGCTTGTGAAGCTGGCTCAGGTCAACGGGTTGGCGGCGGGGCGCAGAATGCGCGTGGACA
>Ga0207652_10005401_pt1 | contig 10369 bp, 7 predicted proteins | sample KBSC63BmetaG_FD_184334 | JGI IMG/M metagenome (GOLD analysis project Ga0207652, IMG submission 184334) | Corn rhizosphere microbial communities from Kellogg Biological Station, Michigan, USA - KBS C6-3B metaG (SPAdes) (version 2) | ecosystem: Host-associated > Plants > Roots > Rhizosphere ...
TGGCGCAAGCTGAATTCAGCGGCGGCGTCGTGAATTTCTACTCCGACAGCACGCCCGATTTGGTGAACACCCCGGCTGGCCTCACGGTTGCCAATGCCTCTAATGGCAATCTGTGGCTTTCACTCGTCGGCGGCCCGACCGGTGATGCGTGCGACGCATCCTGCTTCAACGGCCCAGGTGCGGTTGTAACCCTCAAGTCGAATTTCTTCGTGACGGGCGGGTTGGGTTCAGTTGACTCAGGCACAGGCCATGGCTTCCTTAATGTGGCTTCGCCCGGTGGACCGGCAGGTGGGTTCTTCGATACGAACACCTTCTTCCTGGGCAATGACATCGACCTGAGCAGCAGCTTCAGCAGGAACGTTGGTCCCACATTTGCCAACTTCCCGCTGACGGGAACCGCCGCGCTGCAAGCATTCGTGGTTCCGGAACCAGGCTCACTTCTCCTGCTCGGAACCGGTCTGCTCTCCTTGGTGGGAGCGGGTTTCGGACGGCGCCGCCGCTCGCGCGCTTAATTCCCGCTACAGGGATTCGCAAGGGCAGCGGCATTGCCGCTGCCCTTCTTGTTTACGCGTGAGGCTACAGCAAAGCTGAAGGTTCGTCCGTGTACGTGCTAATACGGATTTCACGAAATGTTACTCGACACTGCGCATGCTTAACTATAAGTGGCTCGATGGGCGTTGGCGTCGTGGATTCTCTTATTACTTCGCAGCTCGCCTCGGCGAACAGTTCTTCCCGCAAGCAACGCAAGTGGGTTTCGATGCTGGCTGTCTGGGGCCTGCCACTGAGATTTTTCGTCGCTCTCAAGGAGTGCGGATAGTAGCGGCCGACATTCGGAGTTGAAAACAGTAAGGGGGGCACTGTGTACAACGAAACGCCATTTGCACTAGGCGCACTTAATCCCAGCGAGGCGCCATCTCCTTTCATTGCATCCGATGATTCGCTCTTAGGGCGCTTCAAGGTTCACTTCCGCACCTTCACGGCCACGACGCCCGACCAAATCCGGGAAGCGCAAAAGGTCCGGTATCAGGTTTATTGCGTAGAGAACGCACTCGAAGAGCCGAACGCGGAAGGTATCGAAACCGACTGCTTCGATAGCCACTCGGTGCATAGCCTTCTGGTCCACGGTACGCCCGGCAAGGCGCTCGGAACGGTAAGGCTCATTTTGCCCTTGCCGGATGAGACCGAGCATAGCTTCCCGATGCAGCGGGTGCTCCCGGTGTCCACGGCACGGGAATTCCGCAAGCTGCCTCTCTATTCCGCCGCGGAGGTGTCCCGCTTCAGCATTTCGCGGCAATTCCGCCGCACTGAGGAAACCGGCACTGAAGAAGAAGCCGGATTCATCAGCCTTTCGGGGCCGCTGATGCGGCTCGGCCTGATCCAATCGCTGGTGCGGATGAGCTTCGAATACGGAATTACCCACTGGTGCGCAATGATGGAGCCGACCCTGCTGCGCATGCTGGCGGCTATGGCGATCCGCTTCCGGCCAATTGGGCCGCTCGTGGAATTTCACGGATTGCGTCAGCCCTGCTACTGCAGCCTGAGCGATATTTTGGAATCCGTCAGGAAGGAGCGTCCGGCCTTCTGGTCGGTGCTAACCAATGGCGGAGCGCTGCGAAAGAGCGCCGCTGCGGCTTGATGAGCGCGGAAGCCGAACAGGCCGAAGAGCCCGAAGCTCCTCATCCACAGCCATTCTCCTATGATGCCGCGTTCGACCGCAATATTGGATGGTTTACGGATTGGGAACAGCAGAGCCTGCGCGCAAAGCGCGTGGCGATTGCGGGCATGGGAGGTGTCGGCGGCTTTCATCTGCTGACGCTGGCTCGGCTCGGGGTGGGCGCTTTTTCCATTGCGGATCTGGATCACTTCGAAACCGCCAACTTCAATCGCCAAATCGGCGCCACTGTCACGACCCTTGGCCGTCCCAAGGCCGAGGTCCTCGAAGAGATGGCCCGCGACATCAATCCGGACGTCCGCATCACGCGGTTCGATAAAGGCGTCGATGATACGAACATCGCGTCGTTTCTTGCCGGGGCCGATCTCTTCATCGATGGCTTTGATTTCTTTGTGCTCAACATCAGGCGCAAAGTGTTTGCGCGCTGCGCAGAACTCGGCGTTCCCGCTCTGACCGCGGCGCCCGTGGGTATGGGCGTGGGCCTGCTTGCTTTCACGAAGGAAGGTATGAGCTTCGAAGATTATTTCCGCTTCGAGGGCCAGCCCGAGCTTCGCCAATATGTGCACTTTTTGCTGGGTGTGGCGCCGCGCGGCCTGCACCGCTCCTATCTTGCGGATCCGAGTCGACTGGATTTCGGCAACCGCAAGGCGCCGTCGACGGTGATCGGCTGCGAGTTATGCGCCTCGGTGGCGGCGGCGGCGGCCGTCAAACTGATGCTCAAGCGCGGGAAGGTTCTGCCGGCCCCTTATCATCACCATTACGATGCCTATCTCGGCAAAGCCGTCGTCACGAAATTGCGCCGCGGCAACGCCGGACTGCTCCAGCGCATCAAGGCGGACAAGGTGCAGCGCGTTTTCGAAGACATGCTGAGCCGCCCCCGCCCGCCGGAAACCGTTTCTTATCCGGCTTCGGTCCTGCATGAGATTGTCGATTTCGCCCGCTGGGCGCCGTCGGGAGATAACGCGCAGCCCTGGCGTTTTGAGGTTCTGGGGAACGACGCGCTCGCCGTGCACATTGCCGACGAAAGCGCACACAATGTCTATGAATATCGTGGCGGGGAACCGACGCTCATTTCAGCCGGTATCCTGCTCGAGACCCTGCGGCTCAGCGCGACGCGGTTTCAACGCCGCATGGCTTGGCGATATGACGGACACAGCGATGGCAGCCACCGTCTGCTGGTCCATTTCATTCCAGACGAGAGCGTCGTCCCGGATTCCCTGAGCGCCTATGTGCCCGCGCGCTCCGTCAATCGCTGGCCTTATCGGATGGCCCCCTTGGGTGCGGAAGAGAAGACCCTGTTGGAGGGAGCACTTGGACCGGGCTTGCGTCTTTCCTGGCACGAAACCCTGGGAGCGCGCTGGGCGATTGCGCGTCTGAACGGCAGGGCCAGCGATATTCGTCTGCGCATTCCGGAGGCCTACGCCATCCATCAGCGGATCATCGATTGGCGGCGTGATCGAAGCCCCACGGGGATTCCGGCACGCGCCATCGGGCTCGACGCAATGACGCTGCGCATCATGAAATGGGCCATGCGTGATTGGGGCAACGCCCGGACACTCAACCGTTTCGCCGGAACGGGCGCCGCCGTCCTGCAAATGGATTACCTGCCTGGCCTCTGTTCGGCCGCTTATTTCACGGTGTCGCTCGCGGATCAGGCGAACATGGGCGAGAAACGCACGCAAGCCTTGCTGGATGCCGGCCAAAGCGTGCAGCGCTTCTGGCTCATCGCAACGAAACTCGGCCTTGCAATGCAGCCTTGTCTCGCAACGCTGGCGTTTGCGCATTACGGCGCCTCAGGCGTTCCATTCACCACCGATCAGAATGCCCGCAAAGCCGCTGCAAAACTCGCTTCGACCGCTGCAAAACTGATTGGTCCGGACGGCAGCGTCATTTTCATGGGGCGTATCGGGTGGCCACGCGCACAGGGAAACCTGGTACGCTCGACACGCAGGCCCTTTGAGCAATTGTTCCGGGCCGCAACACCTACCTAGGCACGCTCGTGATATAGCCGAGGCCGGCACGGCACCGCGTCTTCCACACGGGGAGCAACCGCTCGGCCACCGGGTCATTCTGAACATCAGCCCGGTCGAACACATAGGGTGCATCGCTTATGCCCGTGATTTCGAACAAGCTTATCTCCGTAAAGCGGCGCCGGCCGGAGGCGTCACCAAAGGCATAGGCCAAGACGGGATAGGCGCCGCTCTCTGCAGGCGTCGCGGTAACCTCCACCCCTGTCACTCCAGGCATCCCGCGCAAGGTGCGCGCCATGCATTCAGCAGCAGACATCAGAGCCGGCGGCACGGACGTGGGTAGCTCACCCCGCGGTGCCGCAACAGCGGCGCTTGCTCCCACGGCGCCCCACAGAAGCATCCATTTCAGTCCCGCCGGCATGCGTATTGGTTTCCGGTTCAGCCTGCGACTATCATAAGAGACTGATTCAATGAGCAACAGGTTGGAATCTCAACGAGGCGGGCAATTCATCACATGTTCGACAAACAACGTGTACTGGTTACGGGCGGCGCTGGGTTCATCGGCTCATTTCTGTGCGAGAAGCTGCTCCAACAAGGACACGACGTCATCTGCATCGACAATATGTACACCGGCTCTCGACGCAACATAATGGGCCTGCTGTCAAATCCGCAGTTCGAGTTCATCCGCCACGACGTGACATTTCCGCTCTATATTGAGGTGGACCAAATCTACAACCTCGCCTGTCCGGCATCCCCAATCCATTATCAGCGCGATCCGGTGCAGACGACCAAGACGAGCGTGCACGGCGCCATTAACATGCTTGGGCTCGCCAAGCGCCTGAAGGCCCGCATTCTGCAAGCGTCCACCAGCGAGGTGTATGGCGACCCGGTAGTCCACCCGCAGACCGAAACCTATTGGGGCAATGTCAATCCGATCGGACCGCGTTCTTGTTACGACGAGGGTAAACGCTGTGCCGAAACACTGTTCTTCGATTATTACCGCCAACACAGGCTGGCGATTAAGGTCGCACGCATTTTCAACACCTATGGGCCGCGGATGCACCCGAACGATGGCCGCGTGGTTTCCAATTTCATTGTACAGGCGCTAAAGGGCGAGCCTGTCACATTGTTCGGAGATGGCGGCCAGACGCGCTCCTTCTGTTACGTGGACGATCTCGTAGAAGCATTGATTCGGCTGATGAACTCGCCGGTCGAACTGACTGGGCCAGTCAATCTCGGCAACCCTCGCGAGTTCACGGTGCGCCAGCTTGCGGAAATGGTGATAGCGATGACGGGCAGCCGTTCGAAACTCGAATTCCGGCCGCTTCCCATCGATGATCCCAAGCAGCGCCAACCGGACATTTCTCTAGCGCGGAAAGCTTTGGATTGGGCACCCAGGACAGAGCTCGAAGCAGGCCTCAAGGCGACGATTTCGTATTTCCGAGAATTACTCGCAATCTCATAAGCATCCACCGAATCATGCAAATTCATTACGCAAGTCTGCGGAGTGAAATCCGCAACTGGCGAGGCTTAACATTTCGGTGATATTAAACCATGTGAAATCAAGCCGGCGTTGAGGAGGCGCCGAAGTATCACCCAAATTCTGCGTTGCGGCATGCTCGGGGGCCGCGCGGGGGGCGGAATTCGGGGGAACAAGATTGTTACTAAGGCGATCGCGCATACCGGCAGCCGGTCTACGAAACTTGTAGGAGACTGCGATGGAGCCGAACTTTCCGGCGTCCAATGCGATCGCGTTCGCGATATTGGATGAAATACGACTTCCTGTTTTGCTGGTCGACCGCGAAGGGATGATCAAGTACGGCAATGCTGCCGCGCTCGCAGAGCTAAAAACGGGTGAATCGTTCAGGCTGAGCGATGGCGCATTCACATCAGCTCACCCGGCAGATACTCCGCGCTTGAAGAGCGCAATCGCAGCCGCCTTGGAAAAAAGTGAACGCCAGACGGTTCCGGTAAACGATCCCCGCAACCCGCGTCCTCAGCTTGTCACTTTGCTGCCGTTCCGTCCCGAGGGCTCAGAAGGGCCAAGCTGGGCTTTGATATTCGTGCAGAAATGCGAGCCGAAGGACGCCGCATTTTCGAATGCCTTGCGGCAATTGTTCCGTCTGTCCGCGGCGGAAACCGACATCGCGGCAGCGCTCGTATTGGGGGCCGACGTCGAACAGATCGCCGAAATGCGTAGCGCGAAGATCACGACGGTCCGCACGCAAATAGCGGCAATGCTTTTGAAAACGCGTACCCGGCGGCAAGGCGAACTTATCGCGCTGTTTTCGCGGATCTCGACCCTGCCATGAAACCTCGTGCACGGCTCATTCGCCAAGTTCCCGCCGTCCCGGACGTGGCCGCAACGCCGGAACCCTGCCCGCGCCAAAAGAGGCGCTAACAGCATTCTAAAATTGTGCAGCCCACCAGCCCCTCTCGCTGGCTGATAGATGGGTCCTCCGGCCTCCCAAGCCGATTGCTGAAGCCATACAAGACGGCTATCGCTAGCGTACAGCCATATGCGAAGCGAGAACCTCATGAAATTAGCCAATCAAGTCGCCATCATCACCGGTGCCGGGCGCAATATCGGGGAAGAAACCGCCAAACTGTTCGCCAAAGAAGGCGCTGCGGTGGCCGTGGTCGATATGGACCGCAACCGCGCAGACAAGGTGGCCGGCGCAATCATGGCCGCCGGCGGCAAGGCCAAGACCTATCTTTGCGATGTTGCGCAAGAGGATCAGATCATTACGACGGTGAACGCAGTCGCAGCCGATTGGGGCCGCCTCGACATCCTGATCAACAATGTTGCGATCTCCGATAACAAGCATCTGTTCGACATCACCAAGGCCGAATGGGATCGCATTCTCGCCGTGTGCCTGACCGCGCCCATGCTGTTCAGCAAATATGCCGCCAAAGAAATGATCGCCGGCAAGCGCGGCGGCAAGATCGTCAATGTCAGCTCAACCTCGGGCCATTACGGGCGCGGTAGAGCGATTGCCTATACGAGTGCCAAAGCCGGTGTGATCAATCTCACGCGCTCGTTGGCAATTCAGCTCGCCCCTCATGACATCCGCGTCAATTGCGTGGTGCCCAACAAGATCGGTTCACCCGTAGGCAAAGATGAATTCAATCCCGATCGCAAAGTCCTGAATCTGCGCAATCGCCCCGGCGAACCGATCGACCTTGCGCGCGCGATGCTCTTCCTGGTTTCGGACGATTCCGATTTCATCGCCGGGACGGAGTTGTTCGTGGATGGTGGCTGCGCTGCGATGATGCCGGGCGGCGATTAGACCAGGATTATCCGCGTGCTCTCGCACGAGCGCACGAATGCAGCAAATTATCGCCTACGCTCGGCGCCCTTTGAAGTGCTGAAAGGTACGGATTTGTGCGCAACATAAGAGAAGTTGTGCGCGCAGATTCACTCGCCAAATCGAGATAATCTTCGCATCGGTTGGCACGGAATTATCACAGGAGTTGACGCGAGCTGAGACCCTGATTTCGCATTTCATTTATGGCTCGCGCTTATCACAGCTCCTCTATGCAAATCGGTTTGACTCACGTGTCGAACGCTTTCATAGCCAAGACATCCTCGTAATTGCGTACGCACCGCGTCGAGGCGGCCGTGCGTCTGCGAGGGGGGCAAATCTAAACCTTTGATGCAGCGCGAAATGCGTAACGGCGGAGCTTTGCCCGCCGAGGGGAGAACCATGGCTATTTTGACGGTAGGATCCGGAGAGCAATACGCCACTCTTGCAGCGGCCGTTGCCGCATCACATGACGGCGACACGGTGTATTTGCAGGCTGGCACATATGTAAACGATTTTGCGACAATCAAAACCAAGATCAGCATCGTTGGAGTCGGCGGCTTAGCCCATTTCGTCGCAACGCAATCGCCTTCGAACGGGAAAGCCATTCTCGTCACGCAGACCGATGTGACGATCGATCACCTGGAATTTTCCGGAGCAACCGTTGGCGCGGGAAACGGCGCCGGGATCCGCTACGAAGGCGGCAAGCTCACGCTGACCAATTCCTATTTCCACGACAATCAGGATGGCATCCTTTCCGCACCGGTCGCCGGCGGTGTCATCGACATCGATCACACCGAATTTGCCCATAATGGCGCGGGCGATGGTCAAAGCCACAACATCTATATCGGCCAGATCGCCACGTTCGAGATGACCAACAGCTATTCCCACGACGCGGTCGTGGGTCACGAGGTCAAGAGCAGGGCGCAGCAAAACATCATATCGAACAACCGCATCTTCGATAACAATGGCTCGGCCAGCTACAGCATCGATCTGCCAAACGGCGGCAATGATACGATCCAGAACAATGTGATCCAGCAGGGGCCGTTCACGCAGAACCCCGCCATTATCGCCTATTCGCTGGAGGACACGGCCTATGCAGGCTCGAAGCTGACCATCTCCGGAAACACGATCATCAATGACAAGACCGGCAGCCCAAGCATTTATGCCTTGTTGAATGGGAGCGGCGTCTCTCCGCAAATCACTGGCAATCATTTCTACGGAATCACCGCGGCCCAAATCACCAATAAACCAAGCGTTCAGTCGGGCAACGACTCGCTGGCGTCCCATCCCGCGCTCGACACGTCCCATCCTTGGGACGCCAGCCCATGGGACGCGCTGGTGTCCGGAGCCGCAGGAAACGATGTGCTCAGCGGCTCGGCAGGGAACGATCTGTTTGTCGGCGGCGCGGGCAGCGATACGTTCAAGGCGGGCGCTGGTACCGACACCGTGCTCGATTTCAGTCTTGCAGAGGGCGATAAGATCGATCTTAGCGGCATTGGAGGTTACTCCGACTTCGCACATTTGTTGCCTCACCTGACGCAGAACCTTCTCGATACGACGATAGATCTCGGCAGCGGCAATTCACTGATCCTCAAGAACGTATCCGCTGCCAGCCTTGCCGACTCCTCCTTCCTTTTCAGCGGGTCGGCGGATTCGGCGCCGGTCGATATGAGCCTTTCGTCAAACTCCATTGCCGAAAACAGCAAGCCGGGAACCGTTATCGGGTCATTGACCGCGGCCGATCCAGACTCGAACGACAGCTTCACATTTTCGCTCGTCGACGATGCAGGCGGTCAATTTGCTATTGTGGGCTCCAATCTTGTCGCTACGACGCCCTTCGACTACGAGACAAACAATGCCTATACGATCACCGTCCGCGTAACCGATGGGTCAGGCGAAACCTATGACAAGAACGTCTCGGTCACCGTAACCAATGTGCCTGGCGAAACCATCGCCGGCACATCGGGCAACGACACGATCGGTGCTGCTGCGACCGGCGAAGAGGATTCGATCAGCGGAGGCGCTGGACAGGACAGCATCAATGGGTTGGGCGGAAACGACACCCTGGATGGAGGCGCGGGTTCCGACACGCTCCTCGGCGGGCTCGGCAATGATCATTACATCGTCGACTCTGTGGGCGACGTGGTCATCGAGAATCCGAACGAAGGAATTGACCTCGTTCAATCCTCCGTCGCATACACGCTGCCCGCAAATGTCGAAAATTTGACGCTCACGGGAAGCACTGCCGATGCGGCACTGGGCAACGACTCCGATAACCTCATCGTCGGCAATTCGGCGAACAACACGCTTGAAGGGCTTGGCGGCGCCGATACGCTGGATGGCGGCAAGGGTGTCGACACCGTCACTTATGCGGCTTCGCCGGCAGGCGTCAGCATCGACCTCGTGGGGAATACCGGAACGGGAGGCGACAGCAACGGCGATGTGCTCCAGAATATCGAGAACGTCATCGGCTCGCCCTTCGCGGACACGCTTCTGGGCAGCGTTGCCAACAATTCATTGGTGGGCGGCAGCGGCAATGATTCGATCCGCGCCAATTCGGGCAATGATACGATTGACGGGGGGCCGGGCGCCGACACGATGTACGGCAGCGCCGGCAACGATCTCTTCCTTGTCGACAATTCGTCGGATTCCGTCCTCGAATCCTCAGGTGCCGGCTCCGACACCGTGAGGTCTACCGCGGCAAGCTATACGCTGCCTGGCAATGTGGAAAAGCTGACCTTTGGCGGTGTCGGCAATTTCACCGGGAGTGGCAACACCCTCAAGAACACGATCACCGGCGGAGCGGGAAACGACACGCTCAATGGCCTTACAGGCAATGACAACCTGTCGGGTTCATCGGGCAACGACTCTCTTATCGGCGGTGTTGGTAATGATTCGCTTACGGGCGGAGCCGGAGCCGATACATTGTCCGGCGGCGGCGGAGCAGACCGATTTATTTTCAAAGCGCTTTCCGAGGCTCCGAGCGGTTCGCCCCATGACGTGATTACCGACTTCCATCATGCCGAAGCCGACAAAATCGATCTCGCCGCGATAGATGCCAACACGAGCGCAAGCGGCAATCAGACGTTCACGTTCGTCGGCTCACAAGCTTTTCACCATGTGGCCGGCGAGCTGCACTACGCGTCGGGAGGCGGCGGAGTCATTGTCTCCGGCGACGTCAACGGCGACGGGGTTGCCGATTTCAGCATCGACGCATCGGGGGTGAGTTCGCTGGCGGCGGGCGACTTCATTTTGTAGCGTCTGAGCCACTCAACGACCGTCGAAATTCCTGATTGCCGGCGTCCTGATCAACGCGCCCTAGCCCCTCTCCCCCTGTGGGGGCTTGTTGCGTAATTGGCGGTTGTGATTCCCTGTTGGGGGACCAATGGGGAATCGGGGATGGCTGTGAAGCGGACGGG
>Ga0207652_10005402_pt1 | contig 10368 bp, 7 predicted proteins | sample KBSC63BmetaG_FD_184334 | JGI IMG/M metagenome (GOLD analysis project Ga0207652, IMG submission 184334) | Corn rhizosphere microbial communities from Kellogg Biological Station, Michigan, USA - KBS C6-3B metaG (SPAdes) (version 2) | ecosystem: Host-associated > Plants > Roots > Rhizosphere ...
CACCGCCCAGACTCCGCTCGGTGAGTCGAGCGCGAGGCTGGTGCCGGTGAAGCCGGTGTGCGACACGGCGGAGGCGGGCCAGTGATCGCCAAGGATGTCGAAGCGGTCTCCGCCGCGTACCCAGCCGAGCCCGCGGCTGCCGCCGAGGCCGGCGGTCTGGCCGGACTCGGCCTCGCGGCGCAGCGCGGCCGGCACCGGGACGTCGGCGTCGCTCACCCACCACGCGCAGAACGCCGCGAGGTCGGCCACGGCAGAGAACAGGCCGGCGTGCCCGGCGACGCCGCCCATCAGCCGCGCGTTCTCGTCGTGCACGACGCCGCTGACGGGCGTGCCGTCCTCTTGGGGTTCGGTGGCGGCGAACCGGTTCGGCGCGGCGGCCCTGCTTGTATCGGCGAGCGGGGTGTACCTGGTGCTGGTCATGCCCAGCGGGCCGGTGACGAGGTCGCGGACCGCCGCGTCCAGCGGCTCGCCGGCGATCCCGGCGACGACCTCGCCGAGGGCGAGGAAACCGAGATCGGAGTAGGTGACTCTGGTTCCCGGCGGCGCTTGCAGCGAGGTCGCGAACAAGTCGCGCAGCAGCTCTTCCCGGCTCGAGCACCACTGGTAGAACTTCCGCGTGTCCGGCAGCCCGGACGCATGGGCAAGCAGGTGCCTGATCGTCACCGCGCCGTCGCGCAGGGCGGTGAATCCCGGCAGGTAGCGCGCCGCCGGGTCGTCTAGCGCCAGCTGTCCGCCGCCGGCCAGCGCGAGCACCGCCGTGGTCGTCGCCACGACCTTGGTCAGGGACGCGAGGTCGAACAGCGTCGCGGCGGTCATCGGGCGGGCCGTCGCCTGCGTGGTGTCCGCCCATCCGGCCACCCAGCTGGCCAGCGTCACCGGACCCCGGCCGACGGCCGCGACGGCGCCCGGCACACCGCCGTCCCCGACAGCCGAGGCGACGAGCTCGCCGGCCCGGCGCAGCCTGTCGGCCGGCTCAGCAGACACGGGCTCACCAGACACGGGCTCACCAGACACGGGCGCGTCCCGCGAGCAGTGCCGCGCCCACCTCCGGCGGCGCCAGCGGCCGGACGGCGCCGGCGAGCTCCGCGAACCGGTCCCAGATCACGGTGGCGCGGAGCACCCCGCCGGTGCCGGACACCGGCAGCGGGCCGAGCCTGCGCCTGACCGCCGACGCGAGCTCGGCGAGGTGCCCGGCCGCCGCGAGCGCGATCCGCCGCGCGGTCTCGTCCTCGCCCGCGAGCGCGGTTACGACCGGGGCGAGCAAGGCGAGCCTGCCGCGTTCGGCCGGGTGCGAGTGTACGTCCTTGACCAGCGCGGCCAGGTCGCGTCCGTACGCTTCGACGACCGCGTCCCGCAACGCCGCGGAGCCGCCCGTCCCGTCCTCCAAGCCCATCCCGTCCTCGAAGCGGAGCGCGGCGTTGGCGGCCGCCCGGCCGATCCAGTAGGCACTTCCCTCGTCGCCGAGCAGGAAGCCGTGCCCGCCTGCCCGCGCCCACCGCTCGCCGTCGCAGCCCATGGCGCCGGATCCCGTCCCGGCGAACACGGCGATCCCCGGCGCGGCGCCGAACGCGCCCAGCCACGCGGTCTCGCCGTCCCCCGTCACCCGCACCGGGCGGCCCGCGCGCCGGGTCAGCTCCGCGCCGAGGGCGGCGGCATCGTCCGGCGAGCGAAGGCCGGGCATGCCGATGCCCGCGGCCGTGGCGTCGGCGGCGCCGATGAGCGTCGCCAGCCGGTCCGTGAGATCCGCGCTCAGCAGCGCGTTCATCGGGGGCGCGGTGAACCGCCTGATTACCTGCCCGTCAGCGACGAGGACCACTCTCGTGGCGCTGCCGCCGGCGTCGATACCCAGCAGGCGCCCGGGCAGCTGCTCTGGGAATGCCCAGGGGAGGCGTTCCGGCAGGTCATCGCCGGGCGCGGAGGAAGGGATGTTATTCATGAACGATTTCCTCGGTAGTCCTGGCATATTATAACGTTCATGACCGTCTCTCCCGATCGGCCGCGCGCAGCCGCCGAGGGCACGGACCCCGTGCTCGATCTTTCCGCGACTCCGCCGACCGAGCAGCGGAACCCGCGCACGACCGACATCGACCTGCTGCCGACTCCGGCCGTGCTCGCGCTGCTGCACGCCGAGGACGCGCTCGTCCCGGCCGCGGTCGAGCCGGTGCTCGGCACGCTGGCCGCGGTGGTGGACGAGGCGGCTGAGCGGGTCCGCCGCGGTGGCCGGGTGCACTACTTCGGCGCCGGGTCGTCCGGGCGGATCGCCGTGCTCGACGCTACCGAACTGGTGCCCACGTTCGGCCTCGCACGGGGCATCGTCACCGCGCACCTGGCCGGCGGCGACGAGGCGATTCAGCGCGCGGTGGAGGGCGCCGAGGACGACGACGCGAGCGGCGGCGCGGACGCGGCCGGTGTCACCGCCGCCGACCTCGTCATCGGTCTGAGCGCCAGCGGCCGGACACCGTACGTCGCGGGAGCGCTTACCGCCGCGGCCGGACAGGGCGCGTTCACCGCCGTCGTCACCTGCAACCCCGGCTCGCCGCTGCGATCGCTCGCCCAGGTCGCCATCGTGGCTGACACCGGCCCGGAGGTGATCGCCGGGTCCACGCGGCTCAAGGCCACCTCGGCGCTCAAGCTCATCCTGAACAGCTTCTCGACCGCGCTGATGGTGCGGCTCGGCAAGACTTACTCGAACCTGATGGTGGAGGTCAGCGCCACCAACGACAAGCTGCGGGCGCGAAAGGTGCGCATCCTGTGCGAGGCCTCGGGTGCGGACGAACTCGCCGCCGAGGCGGCGCTGACCCAGGCGGACGGCGACCTGCGCGCGGCCCTGGTGGCGCTGCTGGCCGGAGTGGGCGCGGAGCGGGCACGGCAGGCGCTCGACGCCGCGGGCGGCAGCATGCGCGGCGCGCTCACCGCGCTCGGCGTCGCACAGCACGCATCCTAGGCCGGCCCACTGGCAACCGAGGCGGCCTTGAGGTGCGCGGCAAACTGGAGGCACGCGGGCGCGGAGCCGTACCACCGCCGCGCTGACCCTGGATGCCGCCTGCGCAGCCGCCCAAGACGCGCCGTTACATTTGAGTAAAGAAATGTCAGATTAGTAAGAATCGCCGTAAGATCTTTACATGTCAGCTTGGTGGCGTAGAAGTTGCCCGCCGCGGTGGGCGAGGTGAACGCCCGGCAGGCATGGCGTAAGCACGTTACGCGCCTGCTGGACAGCGCGCTAGACCGCAATGACGCCGCGCTGGAACAGGTCAGTGCCGCCCTGGCCGCCGCGATCGCGGGCGGCAGGCACGTGTACGCCTTCGGCGCCGGCCACTCGCTGTCCCTGGTCACCGAGATGCACCGGAGGGCCGGCAGCCTCAAGGGAGTGCGACCGATCTGGAACCCGGAGCTGACCTCGCAGCAGGACGGTGAGGCGGCGGGCAGGCTGGAGTCCGCGGCGGGCTACTACGCGAAGCTCACCACGGACCTGGACTGGGGACCCGGCGACCTGTGCTGGGTTATCTCGAACTCGGGCCGGAACGTCCTCGTGGTCGAGTTCGCCCAGGAGGCGAAGCGGCGCGGCGTCGCGGTAATCGCGCTTACCTCCGTCGAGCACTCCACCTCCGTGCCGCCCGCCCCAGGGCTGCCAAGGCTGCTGGAGATCGCCGACTACGTCCTTGACAACGCCGGCCGGCTGGGCGACGCGTCGCTCGACCTCCCGGGGCTGGCCGAGGCGATGGCGCCGACGTCCACGATCACCGGCGCGGCCCTCATCCACGCGGCCTGGGCCGGCGCCGCGGAGAAGCTTGTCGCCGCCGGACACGGGCCAGAAGTCTGGGGCAGCGTAAATCGGGCTCCGTCCATCCCCGACGCTAGGAGCAGCTGATGCGAGTAAAGAAGTTTCCATCTGGCAGAAGAACCCGGTCCCTCCTGATCGGCTCGCTGGCCGTCGCCGTGACGGTCGCCGCGGCCGCCTGCTCTAGCGGCGGCTCCGGCGGAAGCGGCGGCGGGACGACCACGCTCAAGATCATCACGTGGGTGAACCCGCCCGCCGTCCAGGCGCTCACCAAGATCGACGCGGAGTTCGAGAAGGCGAATCCGAACATCAAGGTCAAGCTGCAGACCGCGGCGAACGTGAACGGCCCCTACGAAACACTGCTGCAGCAGTCGGTCAACTCCGGCACCGCCGACATCGTCACGGCCAACATGCCGTTCCTGCCGCTGCCGTCGCACCTGACGAGCAAAAATGCCACCCCGGTCCAGCTCTGGGTGACGAAGGGCGCGTTCGCGCCGCTGACCGGCCAGAGCTTCCTCAGCGACTACCAGTCGGCCGCACAGCAGGCGGAGACTTACCAGGGAAAGACGTACGGCCTTGTCTCGGGTTCGTACCAGGAAGGCGTGTTCTACAACAAGCAGATCTTCGCCAAGTACCACCTGAGCGTGCCCACCACCTTCAGCCAGTTCCTGTCCGTCTGCCAGGCGCTCAAGGCGCACGGCGTGGCGCCGCTGTACACCGCCCTCGGCAACGTTGGCCCGGTGTACCTGCAGTTCATCTACTACGAGGCGATGGTCGACCTGTGGTACCCGAAGGCACCAGGCGGGAACCTCGCCACCGCCCTGATGAACGGGACCGCCAAGTGGACCGACCCGGCCTTCATCCAGGGCATGACCGAGGAGAAGCAGATCGCCCCGTACCTGGAGCCGAACTACACCGGAGCGCCATGGCAGTCCATGGCGGGCGGTGATTTCGCCGCGGGTAAGTACGCGATGGAACTGGACGGGTCGTGGGACCTGTCCTCCCTCCACCAGGCGAACCCGAACCTGCAGCTCGGCTACTTCCCGCTGCCGTTCAGCAACAACGCCGCGGATAACCAGGCCTACGGCCAGAACGACCTCACGTTCTACGTGCTGGCCCACTCGCAGAACCAGCCCGCGGCGATGAAGTGGCTGTCGTTCTTCTCCTCCCCGAAGACCTACGCGCAGTACGTGAACATAACCGGCATCTCCTCCAGCCAGAAGAGCGGTACGTTCACCGGCTTCGCGGCGCAGGTCATGGGCTCCTGGTTCGGCAAGGGCGTCCTCCAAGACGAGCTGTACCCGGCGCTGTCGCCAAGCAACGGCTACTACGACCAGGCAGCCAACTGGCCGGACCTTCAGCTATCGGTCATGCAGGGCAAGATGACGCCACAGCAGGCGGCCGCCACCTACGCCAAGGACTGGACGGCGGCGTCGTGACGACGCTCCGACCGGGGTCACGGCGCACAGCCGTGACCCCGGCCGGCGCGAGCGCGACTACCAGCCGGCGAGCCCGTCGGCCGAAGCCCGCCCGGCTGCTCAGCCGCCCGTCCCGGGTCATGATGTGGGGCGGCTTGCTGCTCGGGCTGGCCGTCTACGTGCTTTTCGGCATCGTGCCGATGGTTGGGAACATCATCATCTCGTTCACCGACTACACCGGGCTGCCGGGCCAGGCGGTGCACAACCTAGGATTCGCCAACTACACCTCGATCGGCTCCACCCAGGCACCAGGCTTCGAGCAGGGCATCGTCGCCACGCTGGTGTTCGTGGTCGCCGTCACCGTCGGGCAGAACGCCTTCGCCCTGCTGTTCGCGCACAAGCTCAAGGGCAGCGGCAAGTTCGCGGCGGTCGGCCGCCTGCTCGTGTTCCTGCCGATCGCGCTCGGGGTCACGGTCGTCGGCCTGATCTGGATCCTGATCTTCAACCCGCAGGAAGGCCCGATGGCATCCCTTTTCGGGCTGTTCGGCGTGCACCCGGGGTTCTTCGGCGCCGACTACTGGGCGATGACGCTGGTCATCCTCGTGCAGATCTGGCAGAACGTCGGGTTCTCCACCCTTGTGTTCATCGGCGGCCTGCGGGCCATCGATCCCGCCCTGTACGAGGCGGCGGCGATGGACGGGGTCGGTGCCTGGCAACGGCTGCGCCGCATCACCTTCCCGCTGCTCGCACCGTCGGTGACGGTGAACGTGATGCTGGCCGTCGTCGGCTCGTTCACCACCTACAACCTGATCTACGTGCTCACGGACGGCCAGTACGGCACGCAGACGCTCGGCATGCTGTCCTACAACGTGGCGTTCGGGTCGTTCGAGGCGAACCTCGGCTACGGCGCGGCGGTCAGCGTGGTGCTGTTCGTGGTCACGCTGGTGGTGGCGATGCCGATGCTGGCCCTGCTGCGCCGCAGGGAACGGAGGCTCGTCGGATGAAACACCCGCGCCTTGTATCCGGTATCGCCATCGGCGTCCTCATCATGCTGCTTTTCCTGCTACCGGTGCTGTACGTGGTGATGATGGCGTTCGAGTCGCCGTCGCACTTCCTGGTCTCGCCGATGACGCCGGGGTCACCGGACGCGAGCAACTTCAGCAACGCGTGGAACAGCGCGGACCTGGGGCCGGAGTTGCTCAACACCGTGCTGTACTCGGTGGTGGCCGCCGCGTTGGCGGTGGCGCTCGGCCTGCTGATCGCGTTCCCGATCGCCCGGCGGCTGCTGCGCGGCCACTCGCTGCTGTACACGTTCCTGTTCGTCGGGCTGTTCCTGCCGCTGTCGATCATCCCGATGTACGCCGAGGCCAGGATGCTCGGCATGTTCAACAACCGGATCGGCTACACCATCTTGCACATCGAGCAGCCGGGGCTGCCGGGACTGCCGCTCGCGGTGGTGGTGCTGACCGCCTCGCTCGCGTCCGTGCCGCTCGAACTGGACGAGGCGGCGTGGATGGAGGGCGCGTCCTACCTGGCGTACCTGGGCCGCGTGATCGTGCCGCTGACCCGGCCCGCGCTGCTGATCTCGTTCCTGTACGCGATGCTTGGCGTGTGGAACGACATCATCGGCCCGGCGGTGCTGCTAGCCGACCCCGGGCTGGCGCCGGTAACGAAGGGGATCTACAGCTTCTACGGCTCCAACGAGTCTCAGTTCACGCTGCTCGCGGCGGGCGTCGTGATCGTCTCACTTCCCGTCGTGCTGCTGTTCATCGCCTCGCAGCGGCAGATCAACCGCGCCAGCCTCGTCGGAGGGATCAAGGCCTGACCCCGGGGAGAATGCCGAATCCGTTCTGGATAACGGTTTTGGATGCCTGCTGCGGCGGACGCGCTTGGCTTGCGCCGCGGCGAAGGTTCGCTCAAGCGAGTCCATAGTGTGCGGCAGGTCGCGCTGTGCCAGCGTGACGAACAGGCAGTCCACCACGGTGAGCTGGGCGATCCGGCTCGTCATGGCACCGGAGCGGAAGGCGGTTTCGCGCGCGGCGGTCAGCAGCACGAAGTCCGCCACCTCGGTGATCGGGGACCACGGGAAGTTCGTGATCGCGACCGTGGTGGCGCCGTGCGCGCGGGCCTCGGTAAGCGCGTCGATGGTGTCGACCGTGGTCCCGGTGTGCGACAGGCCGACCGCGACGTCGCCTTTGCCGCGTAGCGCCGCGGAGGTGGCCGCCATGTGCGGGTCGGGCCACGCGTAGCCGGGCCGGTCGATGCGCTGCAGCTTTATCTGCAGGTCGACGGCCACCAGGCCGCTCGCGCCGACGCCGTAGATGTCGATACGGTGAGCCACCGCGAGCGCGTCGACGACCTTGACGAGAGTGGCGGTGTCGAGTCGGCTGGCGGTCTCGGTGACCGCGGCCGCGTCCGAGTACGCGATCTTCTTGGTGATCGTCACCGGGTCGTCGTCGGGGTCGATATCGCTGGACGCCGCCACGACCGCGGCCGCGTCGTCGTGCGCCACCGCTCCGGCCAGCGCGAGCCGCAGCTCCGGGTACCCGCGCAGCCCGATCGCGCGGCAGAACCGGACCACGCTGGTGGCCGACGTGCCGCATGAGCGGGCGAGTTCGGAGATGCTCCGCCAGGCAACGCCGCCCGGGTCGTCAAGCACCGTTTGCGCCACGCGCTGCTCGACCGGCGCCAGGTTCGGCAGCAGCGAGCGAATCGTGACCAGGATCCCGACGTCCGGGCTTTCTGTTGCCATCGTCCCCACCCCCGGGTCGAGTGCCTTGTTGCGCGATAACCAGGTTACCCGTTTCCGTGAGCCAGGGCCGAACGGTCACAGCCTTACCAGAGGCCTCAGGTCGCGCGGGCGCCTGCGGACCATGACCGGGCCAACTGCTGGTCCGGTTCGGGGTGCTCACGCCGCACGCGTACATGAGATCCGCCGCAGTACCACTGCCCGGTCAGGTTAACGGCCCGGCTTGCAGCTTCCCTGCGGCCTTCAGGCCTGCCAGCGGGGTGTCAGCGGCCGGTGAGTTCGCACAGCCGCGGCACCAGGATCAGGTAGCCGTCGCTGCGTGCCCGGTGTAGCGCGGCCGCGGCGGCCGCTGCGCATGCCTTGTTGTCGTCCTGGCTTGCGAGGAGCTCGGCTCGCGCCCACCGGGCCTCGTGCCGGGTGAGCGGTGTTCCCTCGGTCAGGGCGGCCTGGACGTGCGGCGCGGCCTCGCCCGGCCGGCCCTGGCGGGCCAGGAAGGCGCCGAGCCGGGCCGCTGCCCAGGCGCGGAACAACGGGATGCCCGCGGCGGACCGCAGCGAGCGGCGGTAGGCGGATTCGGCGCGGGCGGTCAGTCCCGCCGCCTCGCAGGCGATTCCCAGGCCGCGATGCGCGGCGGCGGCCCATTCCGCATGCCCGATGCGGCCGGCGATGTCGGCTGCCTGCTCCGCCGCTTCGATTGCCTCGGCGGCCCGGCCGAGGGCGGTCAGGGCCTCGGCGCGATGCCACAGGCACTCGGCCTCGACGGCCGGGTGGCGGGCGGCGCGGGCCCAGGCGAGGGTCTGCTCGACCTCCGTCAGCCCGTCGGCGGCTTGGCCGAGGAAGGTGAGAGTGTGGCCGCGGGTGGCGCGCGGGCTCCACAGCCGGAGCACCTCGCCGGGGGTGACCGCCAGGCGGGCCAGGCGGTCGAGCTGTTCGGCGGCGTCACGCAGCCTGCCGCCGGTGAAGCATTCCATCGCCCGCCAGTACAGCAGGCGGGCGCTGCCGCGGCTGTCTCCGGCCTGGTCCAGCAGCCGGGCCGCCCGGCGCACCCGGTGCCTGGCCCGTGCCAGGTTGCCTCCGGTCAGGTCGATGATCGCGCCTGCTGCCAGCGCCTGGCCCAGGGCGGCGGGCTGATCGCCGGCTTCGGCGATCGCGAGGTCCGCGAGTTCGCTGCCGCGGGCGGCGTCGGCGGTCCTGGCGTCCAGGATGGCCAGCTGGGCCAGCACCCGGGACCGGGCGGCGGGGGCGTCGAGGCTGTCCAGCGCGGCGATGAGGTCGGCGCGGGCCGCGGTGAGCTGGCCGGCTCGGCGGCGTGCCTCACCGCGGGTCTCCAGCAGCGCTGCCCGGGTGCGGCCGGACGGACCGAGCATCAGCCCGATCTCCGCCAGCCGCGCGGCCTTACGGTCGCAGGTCCGCTCCAGCCGGCGGCGGGCCGCGTCGGCGTACGCCACGGCGGCCTGGTCGTGGTCGCCGCTGACGGCCAGGTGACTGGCCGTCTCGGCCGGGTCAGCGCCGCACTGCCGCAGTGCCCCGGCGAGAAGCGCGTGGAACCGGGCTTTCTTAGCGGGGTGCATGGCGCCGTTGACCGCCTGGCGCAGTGGCTCGTGGCGGATCCACCAGCCCTGTGTGCCGGGACAGGCCAGTCCGGCGCTGCCTAGCCCCTCGAGGGTGTCCAGGACGGTGCGCTGGCCGCTGCCGCTTGCGGCGGAGAGCAGCGCGGGCGGCGCGGGGCGGCCAAGCAGCGCTATCAGGCCCAGCATGTCCCGCCATCGGGAGGGCAGTCCGGCCAGCCGGTTGCCTGCGGCCTGCCCGATCCCCGCGGCGACGATTCGCGCGGCCTCCGGGGCGTCGCGGCCGGACCGCAGGCGCCACTTGCCGTCGCCGTCGCGGGTGATCATCCCCTGCCGGGTCAGTGCGGCGATGACCTCGGTGACGGTGAACGGGGTGCGGCCGGCCGGCCTGATGATCGCCTCGGCCAGCAGCTGGTCGCTGAACAGGTTCCTGATGAGGCTGGCCGGCAGCGGCCCGAGCGTGAGGCCAGTCATGTGGTTGCCTGGTACGCCGAGCGCCTCGTCGGGGTCGAAGCCCGTGCCCTCTGCCCGGTAGGCGGCAACCAGGCTGACGCCGTCCAGGCGGCGCAGCAGCAGGCCCAGCAGGGTGAGGCTGGCCGGATCGGCCCACTGCAGGTCATCGACCACGATCAGGCAGCGCGGCCGGCCTGCCGCCGAGACGATGCCGACCGCGCCCTGCAGGGCGAGCGCGCGGCGGGTCCCCTCATCCAGGGTGCTCACCGCGGTGCCGGCCACCCCGGTCAGGCCGGGCACGACCTCGCGCAGCGCGGCGGCTTCCGGCCCGGTGATCACGGCCGGCGGGTCCGGCAGCGGGGCGATGGCCTGGCGCAGCAGGCGGCCCGCCAGCGACCATGC
>Ga0207652_10005408_pt1 | contig 10361 bp, 14 predicted proteins | sample KBSC63BmetaG_FD_184334 | JGI IMG/M metagenome (GOLD analysis project Ga0207652, IMG submission 184334) | Corn rhizosphere microbial communities from Kellogg Biological Station, Michigan, USA - KBS C6-3B metaG (SPAdes) (version 2) | ecosystem: Host-associated > Plants > Roots > Rhizosphere ...
CGGCGACACCCATGACCTGGCCGACGTACCCAAGCTCAATCGCCGCAAGAATCACGACATTGCCCTGGTGGTGGACCGCCTGGTGGTCAGGGCCGCCGACCGCTCGCGCCTCCACGATTCGGTGGAGACCGCGCTCAAGGAGGCGGACGGGATCGTGGAGATAGTCGGACGGACGGACGGACGGACAGACGGACAGTCCGTGCTGTACTCCGAACGGTTGGCCTGTCCTGTGTGCGGGCTGTCCATCCCCGAGCTGGAACCGCGCCAGTTTTCCTTCAATTCGCCTTACGGGGTCTGCCCCGACTGCAATGGCCTCGGCACCCGCAAGGAAGTTAGCCCCGACCTGATCCTGGGTGACCCCAGCATTTCGATTCTCGAGGGTGTGGTGCTGCCGTGGGGCGAGCCGAGTGGCTATCTCCGCAAGACGGTGATTCCCACTCTGGCGCGGGTCTTCAAGTTCGATCCCGCGAGACCCTGGGGCGAATTGCCGGAAGCCGCCCAGGAGGCGTTGCTGCAGGGCGCCGAGGGGAACATCCGGTTTGCCACGGACGGCGCCAAGGGCAAGACCGCCTATGAGTCGGAATGGGAAGGGATCCTCAAGAACGTCGAGCGGCGCTACCGCGAATCGTCCAGCGACGCGGTGCGCACCGCGCTGGACCAGTACATGGTGGAGATGTCGTGCAGCACCTGCGGAGGCCACCGGCTCAAGCCGGAGTCGCTTTCGGTGCTGGTACAGGGGCGGAATATCGGCGAGATCGTGGATCTGGCCGTGGATGGAGCCCTCGAATTCTTCCTGTCGCTGCCGCTGCGGAGTGCCTCGGCACCCAACGGTCTCGATGCCGATATCGCAGGGCCGATCCTCAAGGAAGTGGCGGACCGTCTGCGCTTTCTGAAGGACGTTGGCCTGGGCTACCTGACGCTCGGACGCGGCGCCGGCTCGCTGTCCGGCGGCGAAATGCAGCGGATCCGCCTGGCAACCCAGATCGGTTCGCGCCTGGTGGGTGTGCTCTACATCCTGGATGAGCCGAGCATCGGGCTGCACCAGCGCGACAACGAGCGCCTGCTGGAGACCTTGCGCGGCCTCCGCGATCTCGGCAACACGGTCATTGTGGTCGAGCATGACGAGGATACGATCCGCTCGGCGGACCATGTCATTGACCTGGGCCCGCGGGCAGGGCGGCTCGGTGGTGAGATCGTGGCCCAGGGCACACCGGAACAGGTGGTGGCGGCGCCGGCTTCATTGACGGGCCGGTATCTCCGCGGCGAGCTGCGGGTCAACGTGCCCGAGAAGCGCCGCCACGCCAATGGCCGCGCGCTGACCGTGGTTGGTGCCACCGCCAACAACCTGCACGACCTGACGGTACCGTTTCCGTTGGGGGTCTTTACCGCGGTCACCGGCGTGTCAGGTTCGGGCAAGTCCACGCTGGTCACCGACATTCTGTACCAGTCACTGGCGCGGCACTTCTACCGTGCGCGCGTGTTGCCCGGTGCCCACGAGCGCATCGAAGGACTGGATCAGCTCGACAAGGTCATTGACATAGATCAGAGTCCCATTGGCCGCACACCGAGATCCAACCCCGCGACCTACACCGGACTGTTCACTCCCATCAGGGAACTGTTTACCCAGCTGCCGGAAGCCAAGATGCGGGGCTACGGTCCCGGTCGCTTCTCGTTCAATGTGAAGGGCGGGCGGTGCGAGGCGTGCCAAGGCGATGGGCTGGTCAAGATCGAGATGCACTTCCTGCCGGATGTCTATGTCCCGTGCGAGGTATGCAAGGGCCGCCGCTACAACCGCGAGACGCTGGAAGTGCGCTACAAGGGCCGCAGCATCGCCGATGTGCTGGACCTGACGGTGGCCGATGCACTCGACTTCTTCGAGAACCACCGGCGCATCGCCGACCGGCTCGAGCTGCTGAATGACGTGGGACTGGGATACATCCATCTGGGCCAGCCGGCCACGACGCTCTCGGGTGGTGAGGCCCAGCGGGTGAAGCTCGCTGCTGAACTGGCCAAACGGGACACCGGCCGCACCCTCTACATCCTGGACGAGCCCACGACCGGCCTGCATTTCGAAGACGTGCGGCTCCTGCTGGAGGTGCTGCACCGGCTGGTGGACAAGGGGAACTCGGTGGTGGTGATCGAGCACAACCTCGACGTCATCAAGACGGCGGACTGGATCATTGATCTGGGCCCCGAGGGCGGCGAGGCCGGTGGTCGGGTGGTGGCGGCGGGCACGCCGGAGGACGTAGCGCGGGAGAAGGGAAGCTTTACGGGGCAGTATCTGAAGCGGGTGCTGAGAGCTGAGAGCTGAGAGCTGAGAGCTGAGGGCTGAGGGCTGAACCCTTCGCGTCCCGCGTCCCGCGTCCCGCGACCCGCGACCCGCGACCCGCGACCCGCGACCCGCTGGCGCCCCCATCCCCGTTGACTAGCTTCCAGACAGGAGCCACCAGAGGGCCGGACCATGCGGGATACCCACACTCATTCGTATACCAGCGGCGACCTCAAGGTGCTGTGGACACCAGCGCTCTGCCAGCATACCGGGATCTGCGTTCGCGGCCTCGGCGCCGTGTTCGATCCCCGGCGCCGCCCCTGGATTGACATGACCGCCGCTACCAATGACCGCATCGAGGCGCAGGTGCGGCAGTGCCCCAGCGGCGCGCTGACCTGTGAGAGAGTTACGGCGGATGAATGAACGCATCGGTCGACGGTCGACGGTCGACGGTCGACGGTCGACCGACGACTGACGACTGACGACTGATAGCCGTTGACTGTTGACCACTCTCGAGGAGGCATCCCATGCGCTACGATGACATCCTCTCTCTGCTGGGATATGCCGGTGACCACGACCAGATCGTGCGGATTCTGACGTCCGACCAGACCGAGGTTGTCGGCGTCCCGACCAGTCTGGACACGCACATTACCGCCCACGAGGTATATCTCCGCCCGAGCGGCGTGGACGACACCGAGATCGCCGTGTCGCTCGGGGCCATTGCCTCGGTCGAGCTGGTCTGACCCCGCAATCAGGCGCACGAAACAATCTGAAACGTCGCCTCGTATGGGTTGCTGTTGCCCCTGCAAAGGCGGCGGGCGCCACCCGTTCGAGAGGGAGTCCAGATGGAAGGCATGCTGGCCATCATCTTCATTTTCGGCGTGCCCGGGTTGATCGCGCTTTCGTTCACCCCCATGGGCAAGGCGCTGACCGAGCGCATCCGCCACGGCGTGCAGCCGCAGATCGCGGAGCCTGACTCGGCGGTGTACGACGAGATTGACGCCCTCCGCCGTGAGGTCGGTGAACTCTCCGAGCGCATTGACTTCGCGGAACGCCTGCTGGCGAAGCAGAGCGACGTACGTGAAATCGCGAGTGGTGGGCCATGAACGAGATGCGCGACGTGATCATGTTCCTGCTGCTGGTGCTGGGCGTGGTCGGGATTCCGATGGGACTTTACCTCGCCTTTCGGGCGGCGATGGCAACCATCAAGGGCATGGATGCGGACGCGGCAGCGAAGGCCAAGCCCGAAGATGGCGAGCGCATGGCGGAACTGGAGCAGCGGCTAGCCGAGCTGGAGGAACGGGTGGACTTTTCCGAGCGAGTGCTGGGCCAGCAGACTGAAGCACGGCGGCTGGAAGGCGGCGCTCGATGAACAACGACCAGAACTTTGTCCTGATCATGGCGCTGCTTTTCGGTTTCGTACTCCCGGTCACACTCGCGATCGTGATTCCCTGGTCCAGGGCACGCGCCCGGCGGCAGAGTGGCGTTGGAGGTCCTGATGAACACACCGCCATGGAGCTGGATGGCCTCAAGGACCGGATTGCCGAACTGGAAGAACGGCTCGACTTCACCGAGCGGATGGTGACCGACGCGCGCGATCAGCTGAAGCTTCAGAGTGGAAGGGCAGGCAGCGCATGAGCCGCGACAAGCAGGAGTGGATCGGTTCCGCCTTTGTTGGCATCGGGCTTGGCGCCATGGGACTGTTCGGGGCGCTGGCGGCGGCCTCCGCGGTGCTCGGGCCCGTCTCGGTGCCGGTCTGGGCTATCGCCGCGTTCATCGTTGTCATGCTGCTGAAGTCACCTATGGCCAAGGCCTTCTCGGAGCGCCTGTCGGGCAGGGCCGTTGAAGCTGGCGACAATATTCCACCCGAGCTGTACGCCGAACTGGACGAGCTCAGGGCCCGGCTGGCCGATATGGAAGAGCGACAGGATTTTGCCGAGCGGATGCTGGCTCAGCCGCAGCCGGCGCGTACGCCGGGCGAAGGGAACTGAGATCGTGCTGCTGCAGATACCGGTGCCGCCGGTCCCGCCCGATCTCCCGCCCTGGATGATTAACTCGGGGCCACCCCTCGTTGTCTACCTGATCCCGATCGTGGCGATCATCGTCGCGGGCATTGTGCTCTTTCCACTGCTCCGTGCATTCGCGCGCCGGCTCGAGGGCAAGGCAAGCGGAAGGGTGCAGGACGAACTCGAAGACCTTCGCTCACGCGTCATGGCGCTCGAGGAGCAGGCGATGCGTGTACCGGAGCTGGAAGAGCGGGTGGACTTTGCCGAGCGGCTCCTGGCCAAGGCGCGTGACGCCGACCGGCTGAAGGAGGGCTGACGTGGCTGATGAGGGAGATGGCAGCGCGCTGACGATCCTCTGGATCGTATCCTTGATCTGTACGGCGGGCTTGCTCATCGCCATGCTGGCGGCTGGTGGGTCCAACGAGGAGTTGGCGGCGCTGCTCGGCGGCGTCGGGTTTGCGGTCGGCGCGCTGCTGGCCACAACCTACCAGATGTCGCGGAATCGCAAGCGCGCACTGCCCCGGCCAGAAGCGGTGAACGCCTTGATGGACCGGATGCAGATGCTGGAGCAGGAGCAGCAGCGGATGGCGGAGCTGGAGGAGCGGGTGGATTTCGCCGAGCGGATGCTGGCGCGGGCGCAGGACGAGGCGTTGTTGCCGCATGCCCGGCATGGCGACGGGCGGGGCTTGTGAGCTGGCGTGGCGTGTTCGGCCTGGATGGCGTGGAGTTCGTGATCTTCTGGGCTGTCTCGATCATGGTATCGCTGACCCTTGGTGTCCTGGCGGACACGCCCGAACTCTCGTTTCTGCTGCTGGCAGTGGCGGGAGTGGCGTACGCATTTTTGCGGCGGCGCGCACTGAAGCATCTGCCAGAGCCGAACTCCGGGCAGGTCAGCGAACTGGTGGCGCAGCTGCAGGATGACCAGGCCGCCTCCAGCGAGTTCTTCGAACGACGCATCGCGGAGCTGGAGGAACGCCTGGATTTTGCGGAACGGTTGTTGGCGAGAGGGCAGGAAGGTCGACAGTCATCGGTCGACAGTCGACCACTGAGCGACAATCTGCCGTCGGCTCTCGACCGTTGACCGACGACCGTTGACCGACGACTCACAGGGAGCCCTACATGGTGACGAGAGAAGACATCCAGTCCTGGCTGGACCGGCTGGATGGGGGAGGTCTTCAGGTCGCGGAGCCGGAGTCCAACCTCTGGATCGTCCGGAACGCCGACGGCGCGGAGGTGGTGCTGAACCACGCTCCACCCGTCATTATCCTTCGGCTGCGCGTGATGGAGGTTCCCAGGGATGCCGCCCGCCAGTCGGAGCTGTTCCGGCTTCTGCTGACGCTCAACGCCCGCGACCTGGTGCACGGGTCCTACGGGCTGGAGGGCGAGCACGTCGTGCTCACCGACACGCTTGAGCTCGAGGAACTGGATTATTCGGAATTCGAAGCGAGCTTCGATTCCATGACACTGGCCCTCGCGTCGCACATGGCTGCGCTGACGCCCTACCGAGACAGGTGAGAGACCACGATGGGAATCTTTGATCGCTTCTCGACACTGCTCCGGTCGAACATCAATGACCTCATCTCCCGGGCCGAAAATCCCGAGAAGATGCTCAACCAGCTGATCACGGACATGCGGTCCCAGCTGGCCAAGGCCAAGCAGGAGGTCGCCGGCGCCATCGCGGATGAAAAGAAGCTGGAGTCCGACGCCCTGGCCATGAAGAAGCAGGCCGAAGAATGGGAACGGCGTGCCATGCTGGCGGTGCAGGAGGGCCGCGATGACCTGGCCAAGCAGGCGCTGACCCGCTACAACGAAAACCTGCAAGGCGCTCAGCAGCTGCAGGAGACTTGGGTCAAGTCCAAGCAGGAAACCGAGGCGCTCAAACTGTCGCTCCGGCAGCTGAACGACAAGATCGAAGAAGCCAAGCGCAAGAAGAACATTCTCATTGCGCGGGCCCGGCGGGCGGAGGCGCAGCAGCGCATCCAGCAGACCATGGCGGGGATGACGGACAAGAGCGCGTTCGAGTCCTTCGAGCGCATGGCCGACAAGATCGAGTCCAATGAACGGAAGGCCATCGCGTCAGCGGAACTCAACGAGGAGTTCTCCGGCGACGCGCTCGCCCGCCAGTTCGAGGTGCTGGAATACCACGGCAGTGCTGACCAGCAGCTGCTCGAACTGAAGCAGAAGATGGGGCTGCTCGGCTCGGGCGGCGACGCCAAGCGCCTCGGCAAGGGCGCGGGCGAAGTGCAGGACGCCGAGGTGGAGGAGGATAGGGGCTAGGGGCTAGCGGTTAGGGGTTGGGAGTTGGGGTCTGGTGCCATGTTACTATTCACGGCGCCGGACCTCATGCTTTTACCGTGACCCCTAACCCCTAACCCCTAATCCCGCGCGCCATGCCCCAACCACGCTTTCTGATCCTGGCCGATGGCGACTTCGGTCCCATGACCTCCAAGACCGCCAACTCGGTGATCCGGTTTCAGCCGGACCGGGTGGTGGCGGTGCTGGATCGTTCCCAGGCCGGCCGGCAGGTGCAGGATGTGCTGGGCTTTGGCGGCGCGATACCGGTCGTGGGCTCCATGGCAGAGGGACTGGCGCTCAGTCCCACCGCGGTGCTGATCGGGATTGCGCCGCAAGGTGGCCGTCTCCCGGAGGAATGGCGCAGCTGGCTGGCCGACGCGCTGGATGCCGGCTGCGACATCTGGAGCGGATTGCACACCTTCCTCTCGGATGATCCCCTGCTGGTCGAGCGCGCCCGCGCCAATGACTGTCAGCTGCTGGACCTGCGCCGGCCACCGGCGGATCTCCCGATCGCCAGTGGCGCGGCCAAGGAAACCGACGCGTTCCGGGTGCTGGCGGTGGGCACCGACTGCAATGTGGGCAAGATGACCGCGCAACTGGAGCTGGTGGGCTCACTGAATGCCCGCGGCGTCCGGACCCGCTTTGTCGCTACCGGCCAGACCGGGATCATGATCGAGGGCTGGGGTATCGCGGTGGACGCAGTCGTGGCCGATTTCATCGCCGGTGCCGCAGAGCGGATCACCCTGGAAGGTGCGCGTGACGCGGATATCGTGCTGGTAGAGGGGCAGGGAAGCATTAACCACCCGGGTTACTCCGGCGTCACGCTCGGGCTTCTGCATGGCAGCTGCCCCGATGCCATGATCCTCTGCCATCAGGCCACTCGGCAATATCTGGGCGACTATCGCCACGCGTCCTGGCTCAGGATGCCGCCGCTGCCGGAGTATGTGCGGCTCTATGAGACGATCGCATCTGCCGTCCATCCCTCGCGGGTCATCGGGATCGCACTCAACACCTATGACATGGATGAGGCGGCGGCACGCGCCGCCTGCGAGGCAGCGACGCGCGACACCGGCCTGCCTGCCACCGATCCGGTGCGGTTTGACGGATCGCCGCTGGTGGATGCCATCCTCAGGGCGCGCGAGGCGAGGGTGGCGCTGCGTCACCGCGAAGGTCCTGCTGGGCGGACTGGAGACGCCGTCCGGCGATAGACCGGGTGATTTCACCACGTCTCGCGCTTCCGGGATTGTCATTTCGTTGATGCAGGTAGATAGACTGGCGGCATGGCCACCTGCCTTGCTCCAGTTTCGCGGGACCTGCCACTGCTCGCCGCGTTCGAGCTCGCCATGCCGGATCGGATCTGCGGGGTCTGGCTCGAGGGTGCCGAGTCGCGCATGCCGGTTCCGGTACGGCTGGCGGCGCCCGGTGGCTGGCGCACGCTGCTGATCGGCTCCGATCTGGGCCAGCTGCTGGGGGTGGTCGAGTCCGCCCTCGTGGACACGGGAAATGGTCCGGTGCGCCTCAGCCGGGACCAACTCCGGGCGGCACGCACACTGGAACTCCTGGCCCACGGCGGTGCGGAGCTGGTCCGGTTGAACGAGCACAGTCCGGAATCCGTACTCTCCCGTCAGCCCGGCCAGGCCGGCACCCGCATCTGCTATCTCGGTTGACCTCCTCACCAGCACGCCCGTAGGTTTCGCCCCGTCGCCAGGATCTTTGACCTGTCAGGGAGTCGCCGTGCTGCCGGTTTTGCTGGTCGCCTTGCCGCAATGGGTGGAGAACATCGCCGGGATCTTCGGCGCGGACGGCACGATGATGCTGAGGTACCTGGCACGCATCGCCAGCATCTGGATTCTGGCCTGGATCGCCCTGCGCCTGGTCCAGCTGGTTGCCAGACGGATCGAGGATTCGGTCAACGACCAGAATGACCGCGTCAGCACGGCCCGCGAGAAGCGGGGGCGCACCATTTCCCAGCTGGTGCGCGGAGCAGGGCGCGGGGTGGTACTGGCCGGGGCGGTGCTGCTGTCGCTTCGGGTCTTCATGGACATCACGCCGGTCCTCGCGGCGGCCGGGTTGCTGGGCCTGGCGGTGTCGTTCGGTGCGCAGAGCCTGGTGAAGGACGTGATCACCGGCTTCTTCATGCTGGTCGAGAATCAGTTTGGCGTCGGCGACGTGATCGAGGCCGCCGGCAAGAGCGGGACGGTGGAAGCCCTTTCGTTGCGGGTGGTCAAGTTGCGGGCGCTGGACGGCACCCTCCACTTCATTCCCAATGGCGAGATAACGACGGTCAGCAACCAGACGCGCGAGTGGTCTCGCGCCGTGCTCGAGATCGGGATCGGATACGATGCCGACCTCGACAAGGCGCTGGCGGTGTTCCGGGATGAAGCCAGGAAGTTTTCCGAGGACCCGCAATGGCGTTACGTACTGGAGACAGCGCTGGAAGTGCCCGGTATCGAGAAACTCGGAGCTGACTCGGTGGTGATCCGGGTCCTCGCGCGCACCCAGCCGGGCTCGCAATGGGAAGTGGCGCGCGCGTTCCGGCTTGCCATCAAGCAGCGGCTCGACATCGAAAAGATTGATATTCCGTTCCCGCAGCAGACCGTGCACGTGCGCCTGGTGCCGCCGGATGACGCTCTCGTCGAGGCTGCCGGGCGGCTGGTGCGCGATGTCCGGAAGGCGGACCGCGAGTGAGTCTTCGGCTTTTCAATACGATGTCACGTACGGTGGAACCGTTTGTTCCGGTCGAAGCGGGGCGGGCGGCTCTTTATGCCTGCGGCCCCACCGTCTACAACTTCGCCCACATCGGCAACTTCCGGACGTTTCTGTTCGAGGACCTGCTGCGCCGGTGGCTGGAGGCGAGCGGGTATGACGTGTTCCACATCATGAACCTCACCGATGTGGACGACAAGACCATCAAGGGCGCCGGCCAGGCCGGGCAGCCGCTGCGGGAATACGTGGAACCGTTCATTGCGGCCTTCCACCAGGACCGGCGCTACCTGCGGATCCGGGACGCCTCGGCCTATCCGCGGGCCACCGAACACACCGGCGCGATGATCGCCCTGGTGCAGGGGCTGCTGGACCAGGGCGTGGCCTACGTCGGGGACGATCATTCGGTGTATTTCGCCATTGCGCGGTTTCCGGCCTACGGCCGGCTCTCCCGGCTGGATACCCGCGAACTGAAGAGCGGAGCCAGCGAGCGGGTTTCGACCGACGAATATGCCAAGGAAGACGCGCGGGACTTTGTTCTCTGGAAGGCCGCCAGGCCGGAAGATGAGGCCGTTGGCGCGGCCTGGGATGCGCCGTTCGGCCGGGGCCGGCCCGGATGGCACCTCGAGTGCTCGGCCATGGCGCTTGAGCTGCTTGATGATCGCTGGAAGCGGAATGTGCTCGACATTCATGCCGGCGGGGTAGACCTGATCTTTCCGCATCATGAGGATGAGATTGCCCAGAGCTGTGCATTTACCGGCCAGGAGCGGTTTGCCAACGTCTGGATGCATGGCGAGTTCCTGACGCTGTCAGGCACCAAGATGTCCAAGCGGTACGGCAACATCCTGACGGCCCGGGACCTCAACGAGGAGAAGGTGGATCCGGGCGCCGTCCGGCTGCTCATCTTCAACACCCACTACCGGCAGCCGCTGGACTGGAGTGATGAATCGCTTTCGCATGCGCGGGAGGGATCACGGCGGCTGGGCGAGATGGCTGACCGGCTGAGGCGCTCGGCCGCATCCGGGGAGCCGGAAGACCCGGCCTTCGCGCCGCTGGCCGATACCTTCCGGCTGGACTTCTCCACCGCG
>Ga0207652_10005411_pt1 | contig 10356 bp, 10 predicted proteins | sample KBSC63BmetaG_FD_184334 | JGI IMG/M metagenome (GOLD analysis project Ga0207652, IMG submission 184334) | Corn rhizosphere microbial communities from Kellogg Biological Station, Michigan, USA - KBS C6-3B metaG (SPAdes) (version 2) | ecosystem: Host-associated > Plants > Roots > Rhizosphere ...
CTCAGGTTGGATGGCGAGGAAGAGCGCTAACCTGCTGCCCGAGTGGTCCGGCAGCCACTCGCGCGGCTTAACGGCGCGAAGAGAAACGCTAACCCAGTCAGACGAACATCAGCAGAATGAGGCACAGCTCCAAATTGCAACTCAGCAAGAGATGTGAGATATTCCGCGCGTGGATTCCTCCCTGCATATCTGGGTGCGGCGGATCGGCGTGCCGCTGGTGATCGGTGCCATTCTGGTTGCAATCCTTCCGAACTCGGGCCGCATCCTGGGGCCTGCATTTGGGGCCGCCGCCTGGACTGCTGCCGCAATTGGCTATGTCTGTATCTTTGTGGGGATCCCGTTCTTGCTGGTGATCGTCGGGAAAGCAGGATATAGAGTGATTCTGAAGCCTTACGTGAGAGCGTGGCGGATTCGCACGATTCGCGATCGCCGGCTGTTGCGCGAGGCAGCCGCACGCCAGACTCACGCTGAACAGTAAGATCTAATCCACGTCCCGCCAGTTTGGTCCCACGCCTATCTCTACTTTCAACGGCACTTTAAGCGAATGGACATTTTCCATGCGGTCGCAGACGAGTTCGCGCATGGTTTCCACCTCGGCTTGCGGCACTTCAAAGACCAACTCATCGTGGACCTGCAGCAGCATGCGGGATTTAAGTTTGCGCGCGGCAAGCTCATGGTCGATCCGGATCATAGCAAGCTTGATCAGGTCGGCCGCCGTGCCTTGCAGAGGAGTGTTGACGGCGGTGCGCTCGGCGAAGCCGCGCATATTGAAGTTCTTGCTGTTGATGTCGGGGATCGGACGGGTGCGGCCGAAGAGCGTCTTAACCTTCTGCTCGCGCCGCGTTTCTGCCAGCACCCGATCAATGAAGGTCCGCACGCCCTTATATTTCTCAAAATAGGCATCAATGAACTGTTTGGCCTCGCTCTGCTCGATGCCGAGCTGCTGCGACAGACCAAAAGGTGAGAGCCCGTACACAATGCCAAAATTTACTGCCTTGGCCCGGCGGCGGTGTTCGGCGTTGATCATCAGCGGCGGCACGCCGAAGACCTGGGCGGCCGTGAGCGTGTGGATGTCATCGTTGCGGCGGAAGGCTTCGACCAGCAGAGGGTCTTCAGAGAAGTGCGCCAATAATCTGAGTTCGATCTGCGAGTAGTCAGCCGAGAGCAACATGTGCCCAGGCTCGGCGATAAAGGCGGCGCGGATCTCGCGGCCCAGTTCGCTACGGATGGGAATGTTCTGCAAGTTGGGATTAATAGACGAAAGGCGCCCGGTGGCAGTGCCCGTTTGATTAAATGTGGTGTGCAACCGCCGCGAGACAGGATTTAGCAGCAGCGGCAAGGTGTCAACGTATGTGCTCTTGAGTTTAGAGAGCTGGCGATAATCGAGCACGAGACGCGGTACTTCGTGTTCAGCAGAGAGCTCTTCCAGCACGTCCACCGCAGTCGAGATGGTCTTGCCTTTTCCGTATTTCACCGGTTTAGGCAGGTTGAGCTTGTTGAACAGCACGTCGCCAAGCTGTTTGGGAGAATTGATGTTGAACTCGTGCCCGGATTTCTGGTGAATCTCGCGCGCCTTGGAGTCGCATTCTTTCTCAAGGTGCGCGGAGAGCTTGCTCAGCATGGCCGTGTCAATCTTCACGCCTGCTTCTTCCATCCCAGCCAGCACCGGAACTAACGGCAGGTCAATCTCTTCATAGACCTGCATGAGACCACAGTCTTCCACCTCCTTGCGCAGGGCGGAAGCGATACGGCCGGTCACGTCGGCGGCTTCGGCCAGTGAATCCGAGAGCTTGAGGTTGAAGCTGCGCACGCCGATCTCGGCAAGCGAATGCTTCGGATAGGTGGGATTCACCAGGTAGGAATAGAGCATTGGTTCATCGCGCACGCCCGCGAGTTCCACACTGTGTTGCTTCAGCTCATGGATGGCTGCCTTGTAATCATGAACGGATTTTGGGATTTTGCTGTCGCTCAGCAATTGCCGAAGCTCTTCGGTGAGCTCGTTTCCATCCAGCACAGCGGTGAATGCCTTGCCCGGCTCCGGCGAGAGGGCCAGCTTGAGCGGAGACTTCTCCGGTGTGCTTTCCAGAAGCGAAGCTTGCGCCGGGAAAGCGAGAGTGCCGGATGGCTGTTCGGCGGGTTCTTCGTCGGCGTCCTCAGCCGCCGGTTGCGTGAACGCGAATTCAAAAGCCAGTGCCATCGTCGAATTTGAGTTGGCGAGAGCACGCAGCTCTTTTACTGATTTCAACTCGCGATAGTCCGTCTCTTTGACCTCTATGCCTTGCACCAGCTCCTTGAGCAAAGGGTGAACTCGAGTTCGCTGAACAGCTTGCGTAGAGCTTCAGTGTCCGGATCGCCGGCAACCATCTTGTCGAGGTGCAGGTCGATGGCGACATTCTGGTCGATAGTGACCAGTTGCTTGCTCCACAGAATGGTGTCGCGGTTGTTTTGCAGCGACTCGCGATAGGTTTTGCGCTCGACTTCGGCAGCGTGGTCGAGTGCGCTTTCGAGCGTCCCGAAGCGCTTGATGATCTCGACCGACCCTTTGTCGCCGATTCCCGGCGCGCCGGGGATGTTGTCAATCGAGTCGCCGCGCAGCGCCATCACATCAATGACCTGCTGCGGGCGCACTCCCAGGATTTCTTCCACCTTCGGCGCATCACAGACCAAGTTGTCTTTGGGCGGATTGAGGACGCAGATTTTGTCATTGACCAGTTGCAGCATGTCCTTGTCGCTGGAGACAACAAAGACCTCATAACTCTCAGCGGCAGCCTTGCGCGCGAGGGTCCCGATTACGTCGTCGGCCTCAAAGCCCTGCTGCTCCAGAATAGGAATGCGATACGCTTCCAGGGCGCGGCGGATATAGGGCACCTGCTGGGCAAGGTCGGGCGGCATCTCGGCACGCTGCGCTTTGTATCCGTGATACTCAACTTCCTTGAAGGTCTGGGTTTTGATATCGAACTTGCGGACCGAGGTCACCGATTTGGCCTGCTCGTCGCGAAACGTGGGACCGGCGACATCAAAGACTGCGGCCAGGTATTCAGGATTGAAGTCGGCGCGCAGCTTGCGCAGCATGTTCACGAATACATAAGTGGCTGCGGTAGGAACACCGGTCTTGGTGGACATGGGCCTCTGCCGCGCCATGGCGTGATAAGCGCGGAAAATGAAGGACATTGTGTCCATGAGGAAGACGCGGCCTTTTTGCGCGGGTTTCGATGCGGTACCCATCAGACTATTTAGATTGTAAAGAAGATGGGCCGTTCAATGGGCAGGGAATCGCGATCGGCCAACTAATTTGAACGCGTCGTCGAGCAATAATTTCCAAGCCGTTTCCAAACTTACGGCTCAGTTACGCACGGTAGCACAGGCGTCCTCGCCTGTGGGCTTCCGTCTCTTTTACAAATGGTTAGAGCCACGTAGGAATGGTCAAGCAAAAGCACGCCTCCGTCGTTGGAGAAAAGAGCGAATTCACAATTTGCGATTCGCGCACAGCCGAGGGCGGGTGGTTCTACTAAGCGTTAAATTCCTTCTTTTTCGGAACAATTTTGGTGGGCGAGGATTTGGAAGTTACTCTCAGCTCACGGACGGCGGCGGAGCAGTTCCTTCACCCGCGCGCATAAACCGTGGCTGGAGATCAAACGAGAATTCAGTGCGCGGGTTCAGGATGGGATTCTCGATTAAGAGAAAGTATTCTCCACCAAGGCTGCATTCAGAGGGACAGGTGCACAGGCGCGGGCGCCTGTGCCACACCTTAAATCAGTGGCGGGTTTGTACCGCTTGCGGCTCGCCGCGCTGTGCCACACGTCACCCAAAATACAGCAACTTGGTTTTTGTTCTAAACAAGTACGAAACTGATCTCCCTGCCCGATTCGCCTTTAGTTGCGGGATGTTTCAGCGCGGCGACAGTGAACTGAGTTCCGGACGGGAGTAGAGGAGGGTTGAGCCGGAGGCCCTGCGGCTCCTGGCTTGCGCGGATCTTCACTCCAAAGTATTCCGGGAATTCCACCTGCTCGCGGCTGCCACAGCACAGGTACAGGGACATGAGATCGCAAAACTGCAGGACGTCAGTGAAGGCTTCGAGTTCTTTCGCGCTTCGGGCCTGCTTTGATACAAGCTTCTGCTGGCGTTCGTTTTCGAAGTCGAGAAACTGCTCGAGCCGAGCGCAATCTGCGGCGGAATCCTGCGCGGTGTTCAGGCGATGTTCGGCGAGCCGCCAGAAATGCCTGCTGACCATGTAGCCGCCGGCCGGCGCAGTGGAAAGGGCAACATCAATTGACCGAGTCCATGAGCTGAGAAATTCCGGCACGCCTACCTGCAGGAACGACCTGGGCGGGCTCTGTTGGACGGAGCGGCTTGCCATTACGGCCTGAGCGTCGGGCATGCCCCAGCCGGCATCATGCAAGGCAATGGCGCGGACGAGTTCAGGTTCGAGCTCAGGAACATTCTGGCCGGCCAATTTTGCGGCAATCTCACCGGCAAGAGCCGCGTGCGAAGGCTGCGTGATCATCCAGCAGGTTTCATAGCGGATCCGCTGCAGGGGTTCTACCGCGCGCCACGCGGAAACCCACTCGTGGGAGTTGTGAGGCCCGGGAGTTTCAAGGGGGCGGAGAATCACGACGGACGGCGTTTGGCCACACGGCCAGGCACGGCAGCGGCTTTGGCCGGACCGCTGCTCGATGGAGGTTTCTTCATTCCGTCCAGTAGCTCTTTCAATGCGACTGCATTGTTGCGCTCCGTGTCTTTGGACGAGTAGATCAGGGTGACATCGTCAGAATCGTCCATTAACTGGTAGAGCGTGTTCAGGTCCTCGCCGGCTTCGGGCGTGCAGAGTTCCTTGAAGTAGCGCTTCTTGAACACTACCCAATTGTCGGTAGAGTGGTACCACTTGCGCAGAGTGTCGGAAGGCGCCAGATGTTTCAGCCAGTGATCGATGCGGGCATCTTCTTTCTTCATTCCGCGCGGCCAGAGGCGGTCAACCAGGACGCGTTGGCCGTCAGAAAGGGAAGGCTTGTCATAAGCCCGTTTGATCTTCACCGGCATGGCGTGGAAGGCGCGGCAAACTTTTGCAAATGGCCGCGCTACGGACATAATAGTCATTTCATGCGAAAGGCGTCCATAGTTCTACTTGCGTTTTGGATTACGGTGCTGCTGGCTGCCTGCATCGGCTGCGGAAAAGATCCGGAAAAAATGTCCGATGCGGAGCTGGGGCTGAATGCACAACAATCAAGCGGCCGGCGCGTTTTCAGAATCTATTGCCTGAGCTGCCATCCGGCGTACTCAACGCACGGCAACAAAGGGCCTGGATTGAAGGGGCTGTTCAAAAAACCTTACCTGCCGAGCGGTCTCACGTCCACGGACGAGCATGTGATCCAGTCCATTGTGCGCGGACGGGCGATGATGCCGGCTTTCGGCAACCAGATGTCAGAGCAGGAGATTCAGGACGTGGTGGCGTATCTGCATACGTTGTAGCCAGGAGACCCGAGTTCTTCGTTTGAAAAGAGTTGTGGCACAGCCGCCCTCGGCTGTGGCTGTTCGTAAAGCACATCCTGAAACGCGAATGCGATTCTACGCGGACCCAAGCGGCTCCTTCGCTGTGCTCAGTCGCTCAGGGCAGGCTCTGTGCCACACAGGATTAGAAGGTTCCTCGAAAGTTTATCTGGCTGACGCGAAATGGTAGCGGAGCAGGTCCTTCACCCGCGCGCTGAGGTTTCGGTCGGGTGTGGAGGTCTAGCTGGCGCGGGTCCAGGATGGATTCTCGATTGGGATAAGTCTTTCTCATAGCAACGCTGCAGGGCAAAGGAAAAACTCACAGGCGAGGGGGCCCATTCGGCTCCTTCGCTAAGCTCAGTTGCTCAGGGCAGGCTATGTGCCACACGTTCGACGAGCAGCAGCCAGCCTCTGTGCTCATTGCGGCTCACCTCACTGTGCCAACCAACGATCTTGAGAAAATTGCGAGAATATCAGGGCAGTGGCTGGCCGGGGATCACGTCTGAATGAGCATTCGCGCGAAGCTGAAGTACCCGTTGTAGTTCTTCTTCTTCCTTCAGCACCTCCTCGTAGTCGATGCCCTGCTGATACCAGAGGCGCACGTTGCGCCAGGCCACGAGGCAGGAGAGTGGATAGGCGAGAAGGGCAAAGATCCATGGCGTCCACGGGCCGAGGCCGACGAAGACAAACCAGGTGTAAAGGGTGGCGAGAACACCGGTGAGCGCGAACTGAGGCCAGCTCACGGGAATGTATTTGAGGCGCTTATTACGCTCACGCTCTACCGCGACAGGTTCGCGTTCCAGCAGCGAGTTGGCCAGGTCAACCGCGATTAGAAAAACAAGAATACTGGCTACGGTATAGCCCAGCAGCCGGAACAGAGTGGAGTGGATGAACGCGCAGCCCGCAAACAGCAGCGATGCGACAAACGGGGAATACCGTCCCAGAGGAGCATGCCAGGAACAGATCCGCGCAGCAAAGGTTTGCCACAGTTCACGCAACGCGCATTACCTCGGGCTGCATGATACGAGCAAGCTGCTCGGCGGCCAAAGTTACTTCAGTTTGTGAAGCGAAGCCGAGGGGCAGGACATCGTACAATAGAGAGTTATTCCCACATGGCCAGCCCTGCTGAACTCGTACAGATCGATCTTGCCCCACGACGGCCGCAGCCCAAGCCGGAATGGCTGCGGGCACGCGCACCCATCGGCGACAACTACCACGATCTGAAGCGGCTGGCGCGGACGTTGCAGTTGCACACTGTATGCGAGTCGGCGCAGTGCCCCAATATCGGCGAGTGCTGGAACCATAAGACTGCCACCTTCATGCTGCTCGGCAATCTCTGCACGCGGCGGTGCGGCTTCTGCGCAGTGCCGAAAGGTAAGCCCGAGCCGCTGGACTGGGACGAGCCGCGCCGGGTAGCGGAAGCCGTGGCCACACTCGGCCTGAAGCATGCGGTAATCACCAGCGTAAACCGCGACGACGACAACGTGGGCGGGGCAAAGATTTTTGCTGAGACCATCCGCGAGATCCGGCGGCAGGCGCCTGGCTGCCAGGTGGAAGTGCTGATCCCCGATTTCCAGGGCCGGGAAGATTGCCTGCAGATCGTGCTGGACGCCAGGCCGGAAGTGCTGAACCACAACACGGAAACGGTGCCGCGGCTCTACCGCGCGGTGCGTTCCGGCGCGCGATACCAGCGCACACTCGACCTGCTGAGCAACGTGAAGCGCTTTGCTCCGGGCATGGTATCAAAAACGGGATTGATGGTCGGAATCGGCGAGACCATGGACGAGCTGCTGGAAGCGTTTCGCGATCTGGCGGCGCGTAACGTAGATATCCTTACAGTAGGCCAGTACCTGCGCCCTTCCAAAGACCATCTTCCCATCACGCGCTACTACACGCCCGATGAATTCGCTTTCATAAAACGCGAAGCGCTGAAGATGGGCTTCCGCCATGTGGAGAGCGGTCCCTTGGTTCGTTCGTCCTATCATGCGCACGAGCAGGCGGAGAGCACGGGGCTGGTGTCAATCACGCAATAGAATTTCTCAATTCAAAAGCGCAGCCCAAAACCTACGGTCAACTGAATTGAAGGATGAGTTTCGCCTCCCACGGTAAAGGGATTCCCCTTGTCGTCAAGGAAGTGTCTCTTGCGGAAGTGAATTTGCGTATCACCAGCGTCGAATCGAAACATGGTGTGTCTTGACGTGTAGAGCTCAAAGATTCCGCCGGTATCGAATGCCAGATTTACAAATGTGGGCAGGTTTTGATGCGGGTCCAGCAGCTGTCTAAAATCGAAGCCGGACGCAAGCGTATAAATCTGAACACCTGGACGGAATTTAGCAAATACACCCCAGTGGTCGCGCCGTACTCCCCAACGGACCCCAGCGAGGGCCTGAATCATCTGCCCGCCCTGCTGAAAGCTGACAAACCTCATCTCGCGAGGGAAAAAACTTGCGGCTGCGTCAAACCCAAAATGGCGGTTGAGGTTGTACGTCAGCCAGCCGCCGATCGCCGATTCATCGCGCGTAACCAAGACATCGCGCTGCAGCGTTTGCAACGTGTATTGCACACCAAACTGAACACGAGAAGGGCCTGTTTCGCTCTCAACAATCGTTTGTAAAGAACCGAGACGATAGCTGGCGCCGACTGCAATGTGCCATGGGCTTACCACGAAGCCATCCGTGCGTTCTTCAGCGGACAGGCCGTTGCCGAGAGGGAAGACAAGCAATGTCGAGTCTCCATAGCGAACGAGGAGTTGACCGACATCCAGCCGAAGGACAAGCCGGCTGGTGGGATAAAGTTCCGCAACGCCGCCCAAGTCCATGGCGGCGTGTGTTTTTCGTGAAGTTGAATAGAGGTCAGACAGCGCGGCTGTATTGAAGACATTACTGAACGTGAGTACGCCGAAACGCGATTTGAAGAAGATTCCAAACTTTCGCTTGCGTATGCCCGCCTTTGGTCCGGCGAGCAATGATATGGCTCTCCCGCCGCTCAGAAGGCCGCGCTGGCTGGTTCCGGTCAGGTAATAATTCGCTTCCGTTTCAACAGCGAGACTGGACGTGAAGTTGTAACTGAATCTTGCTCCGATTCCGGAATCGGTGGTGGCGCCGATGCGGTCATTGGGAATGATTGAAGTGGTGATACCCAGCTCACGCTTTGTGAACTGTTGAGCTGTTACGGAAGAAACTTGGATAGTCGCAAAGAAGACGAGTACAGCCACTGCGCTTCTTACGGGCATGCCGAACCTCGATGTGGAGTAACAGCGACAATGAGGCAGGAACGCGAACCGGTTACTTTCTTGCGCCCGATGCGGCAGGCGTTTTCACGTCACAACCCAGCCCCGTCGCAAGATGTTCGGAAATGAACAGCTCTGAAACGCGGCCTTGTCAAGCTGTACTACTTCGCGCGTGACTTTGGGCGAAGAAAATGCTAAAAAAGATAGCTTTTAGCTGTTTTGCGGTTGGAAGTGGCTTGGCTCAAAAAACCTCTCAGGAGGCCTTGAAATTCGGGCTCGCTCTTTGAAAACTGAATACTTACATTGTTGCTCAGGAGCTCGACTTACGGGGCGCAGCTTCAACCAACCCGGGGTTGAGCTGGGGTGATTTCGAGTAAGTCCTTTAGAATCCTAGTGACCTATGGGGTAGGGGGTAGGCATCGGCGTTCCAAGCTTGATCGCAACCCGAAACCTTGCCCCCTCTGATTAGTTTGCTACCACACCCTGCAGGCGTTCTGGCGCACCATCGGTTGTCCGGCTTTGCAGCCCCAGGCCTTTTCAAACTCGGGCATGTTGCCGACGACGCCGTTGACGCGGTACTTGCCTGGGGAATGCTCGTTGGTGAGGGCCAGCAGGCGCTCGATTTGCGGCGTCTGGTTCTGGCACCAGATCTGGCCCCAGCCGAGGAACAGGCGCTGTTCCGGCGTATAGCCGTCGAGTTTTGCCGGCACGCGCGCATCCTGATTCATGCCGGCGAGCAAAGCCATCAGCGCGATGCGCAGGCCGCCGTTGTCGGCAGTGTTTTCACCCAGGGTGAGTTTGCCATTGAGGTGAACATCGTCCACGGCGACGAAGCTGTTGTACTCATCCACAATGCACTGCGCGCGCTGGTCGAAGGCTTTGCCATCCTGCGGAGTCCACCAGTCGTGGAGATTGCCTTGGGCGTCAAACTGGCGGCCCTCATCGTCAAAGCCGTGAGTGAGTTCGTGGCCAATCACGGCGCCGATGCCGCCGAAGTTCAGCGCATCGTCCGCCTTGAAGTCATAGAACGGCGGCTGCAGAATGCCTGCCGGGAAGTTGATGTTGTTCTGCAGCGGGTTGTAGTAGGCATTGACGGTGGGAGGCGTCATTCCCCACTCCTGCTTGTCAAGCGGCTTGCCAATCTTGTTGAGCTGGCGATGGACTTCAAAGGCATTGGCGCGGAGTGAGTTGCCCAACGCGTCACCGCGAACGATCTTGAGCGTGCTGTAGTCGCGCCACTTGTTGGGATAGCCGATTTTGTTCTGGATTGCGTCCAGCTTGATCAACGCCTGCTTTTTGGTGGTTTCGGTCATCCAGTCAAGGCCCTGGATATCGCGGCGCAGGGCATCTTCCACCTGCTTAACCATGGCGAGCGTGCGGGCTTTGGCCTCAGGCGGGAAGTACTTGTCCACAAACTCCTTGCCCAGAGCCTCACCCAGATCGCCGTCCACGGATGAGACGCAACGCTTCCAGCGCGGACGCAATTGCTTGGCTCCGGTGAGCGTACGCCCGAAGAAATTGAAGTTTTCGTCCACGAACGCCGTGGGCAGAAACTCCGCCTGGCTGTGTACGAGATGCCAGCGCATATAGGTCTTCAAGTCAGCGAGGCTGACGGTTTTGAGCTCTTCGTCGAGCGCTTTGAA
>Ga0207652_10005413_pt1 | contig 10355 bp, 6 predicted proteins | sample KBSC63BmetaG_FD_184334 | JGI IMG/M metagenome (GOLD analysis project Ga0207652, IMG submission 184334) | Corn rhizosphere microbial communities from Kellogg Biological Station, Michigan, USA - KBS C6-3B metaG (SPAdes) (version 2) | ecosystem: Host-associated > Plants > Roots > Rhizosphere ...
GATGCCCTGATCGAGTGTCTCTCCCGCCCTGAGCTACGCGCGGAGTACAAGCGCCGAGTGATGGCGGTCGCACGCAAAGCACCTGAGGAGCTCGGGCGGACTATCGCGTCCGGCTTTACCGCTGACGGCCGGGGGCTGATCATCCTCGATGACTATCACTACGCGTCGGTGAGTCCTGACGCCGAAACCTTGATCGCAGCCTTGGCACGAGAGCGTGAGCTGCGCTTCGTCTTGACAACTCGGAAGAAGCCCTCCTGGCTCGATTCTCGGATGGAGGTTTATGGCGATGCCCTCGTCGTAGGAGCTGAATCCTTGGCTTTCACGGACGAGGAGGCCTCCGCTGTCCTATCGCCCGATGAAGGCACGGATCGGAAGGCGATCATGAGCCGAGCGAAAGGATGGCCGGCGGCAATTGGTTTGGCTGCGCGACGTGGGACAGCAACCTTCGACGACCCCGGACTCGGTATCCCCACCGAGTTCTTCAATTATCTCGCCGAGCACCTCTTCGAGGACGCCCCGACTGTTTTGAAGGCGGCGCTCTTTGTATTGGCGATCGGCGGTGAGCAGAGCCTCGATGTGCTCGACGGACTGGACGGTATGGATTTGCAAGCCGTCGTACCGCTCGCCGTCGAACGGGGCTTTATCGTTCGCAGCCCCGACCAGCGTGTCGCGATACACCCACTCATCAAGACCTTTCTGATCGAGAAAATCCGCGAGATGGACGCTCGCGAGGTGAGTGCTCTTGTGACCACCGTTGTGCAACGCCTCGCAGCAGCCAGGCGATGGGACTCTTGCTTGACGGCGTTGGCCGACTTCCCCGACTTCGGCCTTATCAACGATGTGTTTGCTCGCGCCATAACCGAATTGCTCGAAACCGAGCGACGAACGAGCATTGAGAGGTGGGTTGACTTGGCCGATCTTCAGCGCGGTCAGCGCGCTCCTTCCCCAGCGCTCCTCGTTGCCGAGGCATTCCTTGCTTTACATCGACGAGACGAGGCACGAGCGCTTGCCCTTGGAGAGTATGCGGCCGGTCTTCTTAAGCGCGGAAACCTCGCAGCACACGCCCATTTAATCGCCGCTCGCGCTGCCCACCTCGACGGAAACGATGCGGCTGCTAAGTCCAACTCCATCCGCGCCTCAGAACTGACTGAAGAGGCAGACACGCGATCGCAGGCGCTGCGACTGGAGTTTCTGAATGCTGTGGAGGTCAACGACGAAGAGTCCATGCGTCGACTTCTCGCGGAACTCGTCGATGTTCCAGACACGAGCACTACGCATACCACGCGAATTCAGAACGCCCGTGCATTCTTCGCCTTCGAAGTCGAGGGTCGAGTCCATGAAGCCTCGAGTGAACTCACTAGGGTGTGGCCTCTCCTGCCGCATGTCGATGACGGGATGCTACGCACGAGTACACGCAACCTCGCGTCAATACTCGCTTTGTATGCCGCAGAGTACGAGCGCTCCCTCACATCCATCGACGAGTTGATTATTGATGCGAACACGAGCGGGCTGGAGTTCGTACTGGATCACGCACTAGTGACTCGTGCTTCAGCGCTTGTCGGCCTACGGCGACTTCTTGACGCGAGGCGCACCCTGCGGGAACTGGAAGCCCGAGCTAGTTCCTCCTCGGCGTTCATTCACGGTCAGACAAGGCTGAAGCGCTCCTACGCACGAGTCTCCGTTGGGGACTTGGCCGGGGCCGAGCGTTTGCTTCGAGGCCCGTCGCCTTCCGATAGCCCCGCGGCCGCCGTAGGAGAGTGGTGCGGGACTCGTGCGATCATTCTTGCTGCGCAGGGCTCGACCGAAGCTGCGGAGGAGTCAATTGAGGAAGCGCGAGCGTCCTCTTCGTTCATCGACGCCACGGATCGCAGCGCCCTAGCAGCGGCAATCGTTGAGATTCGGCGTGGCGAGACGAGTGGCGCCGTCCTCGAATCGGGGTGTCTCATCCAGCGCGGAAATCTCGATGCCGTTGTCCTCGCCTGCCGTGCCTACCCACCGCTCGCAAAAGCACTCGCAACGACTGGCCACACCCATGCACTTACCAAGTTGTTTCTAGCGTCCAACGACATCGACATCGGCCGTGCTGCGGGACTTGGGATGCACCGAGAATTCAGGCGGACCGAGGGGCTGTCGGTGCGTGAGCGCGAGGTCTACGACTTGCTCGCACAAGGTCGTACGAACCGTGAGATTGCGCGAACGCTATTCATCAGCGAATCGACCGCAAAGGTCCACGTGCGACACATTTTCGAGAAGCTCGGCGTGCACAACCGCGCCGAAGCGATCGCGGCCAGACCGGATCACGCGTCTTAAACTAGAGCAACGGCTCGTGCGGTGCCGACTACGTCGTCGGCCTCGTGCGAGGAGATTCTCGAGACTTGAAGCCGCTCGAGCCTAAAGGCGAACCCTGCTCCCTTGCCCATCCGGTAGTCCTCCGAGGCTGATGCAAGGATCGCCTCGAAGGCAGCGACGACAGTCGTGTCGAACTGACTTTCTACAGCCTGCGCGAGTCTGAGGCGCGCGACTCGGCTCGGCATGGCGTCGCGATAGGGTCTGTCAGAGGTCATCGCGTTGTATGCATCCGCAACCGCAATGATCCGAGCAAGAACAGGGATGTCGTTGCCCTCTAAGCCGTCGGGGTATCCGTTCCCGTCGACACGCTCGTGGTGATGGCGAACGATTGCCGCGATCTCGGTGTAGTCCTCGACGTTGCGCAAGATCCTCTCGCCGATCACAGAGTGCTTTTCCATCTGGCGTCGCTCCTCGAGCGACAACGCACCGGGCTTTTCGAGCAAGCCTGCAGGCAACCCGATTTTTCCGACGTCGTGAACGAGGCCGCAAAGGTGAGCCAGATCCTGTTCGCTTTCGGCGAGTCCCATACGATTGGCTATGTCGCGCGCATAAACCGCAACCGCGGCCGAGTGCCCTGCCGTGTAGCGATCTCGCGCGTCGAGCGTCGCCACCAGGGCGGTTGCGAAGCTGAGATTCGCCCGCTCAAGCCGTGCGTTTGCTATTCCCAGAGCTTCGGTGTCTTGCCTCTGCTTGCGGTAGAGAAGGAGCAGGCGTTGGGCTGCGAATGCAGGCGCGGCGAAGAGCGCAACACTCCACGGCGATATTTCGGTGTACGAGTACGCCAGCACCGACACCATGGGCGCGTGTAATGGGACGCTAACGATCACCGCCGGACCCACAGAGCCGGCGGTTTCGCGCCAACTTCGCGTTCCACGGATTGCCGTCGTGGTGGCGGCCAGACAGATATCCAGCACAGAGTCGACGGCGAGAGCAGCAGAGACAGCTGCAAACATCCCCAAAAACCCGGGATGTAAGTGCCGAATCACAGCAAGCGCCACCAGCCCGGCAGCGCCAGCCACAATCATGCGCCCCGCGGTCCAGGTCGCCCAACGGAGCAGCGGCTGGGGAACGTCGCGTCGTGGCAGGTCAACGAGCAATCCAGCGCCGGCTACCAAGACTCCGGCGAGGGGACCGAACACGACGGCAGCGAACACGTAGACCAAAGAGGCGATTGACACCTCGAGGCCCGGCTTTAGGCGGATGCTCTCCCGTTCGGCGCCGACCGCAAGAAGAGCCAGGACGACCACCGGTATGACGTGATGGATGCGGAAGCCGGCATAGACGAGAACGCCGCAGAGGCTCAGGGCCGACGCAATGAGGACGCCGATCCAAGCCGCCAAGAGAGCTTCCGGCCGGGAAAAAAGTTCTCTAGATCTACGGAAACTGTTTTCCAAGGTCTTGAAATCTCCCCCTAAAGGGGTATAGCCTCCGATTTGCCGTCAGTCCCCTACCGGAGGAGTTCCCGGTGCAGAAGCGCATTCGTTCAGTTGTGGCCCGAGCCGCAGTCCTGGGTTCGACCAAAGCCTGGTAGAGCCGACACACTCTCCGTTTTCCACAATCGCGTGGGCATCCCTCAAAAGGGTGGATTTCCACAGGTAGTGGAAAGCTGAGAAGGCCTGTGGGCTATCAGGCGCGGCCGGCGGAAGCGGCTGGCCGCGGATAGCTGCAGGTCGCGGTTGTCGACAGGTTCGTCCACAGACTCCGGCCCGGAAGGCCGGGGCTTGGGCGGCTGCGAGGTCTAGCCGATGATGCCGCGGCGGAAGCCGACGGCGACGGCGTGCGCGCGCGAGCGCGCCTGGAGCTTCGCGAGGAGGTGGCGGACGTGCGACTTGACCGTCTCCTCCGACAGGAAGAGCCGCTGGCCGATCTCGCGGTTCACGAGACCGTCCGAGATCAGCTGCAAGACCTCGATCTCCCGCATCGTCGGCTCCTGCTCCAGCTCCCTGAGCGGGCCCTGGAACGGGATGACCTCGGCGCCGTTCCCGGAACGGCGGCGGGATGCGACCTCCTCGAACCGGCGCGAATGGTTGGCGTAGCGGTCGAGGATCTCTTTGCGCTCAGCGGCGTCCACGCTGGGGGTATCGGCCCTCCCTGGGACCCCCTTTAGCGGTACCTCCTACCTCGATCCAGGGATTGGTCGCCCATGGCTAGGGCGTTTGCGGGGCACCGGTCTCGCCCTCGACCGGATGCGACTCACCCGACGTGTCCCGGGGCAGGGCCTCCTCGTCGGCCTCCGCGGGGCTCTGCGGCGCCGCCTGAACCGTCGCGAGCGTCGCCGCGTCGACGTTCAGGGGATGGTGGCATGCCGCCAGATGCCCGTTCCCGTAGTCGGCGAGCGGCGGCTCGACCTCCCGGCAGACCTGGGTCGCGTACCGGCAGCGCGGATGGAAGCGGCACCCGCTCGGCGGGTTGATCGGGCTCGGGACGTCGCCCTCGAGCACGATCCGCTCCCGCTTCGCGGCCAGGTCGGGATCCGGGATCGGCACCGCCGAGAGCAGCGCCTCGGTGTACGGCATGATCGGCCGCCGGTAGAGCTCCTCCGCCGGCGAGAGCTCGACGAGCTTGCCGAGGTACATGACGGCGATCCGGTCGCTCACGTGCCGCACCACCCCGAGGTCGTGGGCGATGAAGAGGTACGTGAGCTTGAACTCGTCCTGCAGATCCTCGAGCAGGTTCAGCATCTGCGACTGGATCGAGACATCGAGCGCCGACACCGGCTCGTCCGCGACCACGAGCTTCGGTCGCAGGGCGAGGGCCCGCGCGATTCCGATCCGCTGCCGCTGACCGCCGGAGAACTCGTGCGGGAAGCGGTTGTAGTGCTCCGGCGAGAGGCCCACCGTCTCGAGGAGCTGCTCGACCTGTGCCTTCCGCTCGCGCTTGTCGCCGATCCCGTGGATCTTCAACGGGTCGCCGATGATCTGGCCGATCCGCTTCCGCGGGTTGAGCGACGCGTACGGATCCTGGAAGACCATCTGCATCTCGCGCCGGAGCGGCCGCAGGCGGCGCGCGCCCAGCTTCTCGATCGGGCGTCCCTGGAAGAGGATCTGCCCGTCGGTCGGCTCGAGCAGCCGCACGATCGTCCGGCCGAGCGTCGACTTGCCGCACCCCGACTCACCGACGAGGCCGAGCGTCTCCCCCTCGCGCACGGCGAAGCTCACGTCGTCGACCGCGTGCACGCGCGCCACCTCGCGCTGCAACACGCCCTTCCGGATCGGAAAGTACTTCTTGACGTGCCGAACCTCGATCAACGGCGCGCCGCCGCCGTTCGCGCTCACGCGGCCTCCGGCGCCTCGCCGGCGATCGTCGCCGCGCGGACGGAGCGCTTGACCTCGACGTCGAGCCAGCAGCGATCGAGATGGCCCGGCGTCTCGACGTGGTTCTCGAGCGGTGGCTCCTCGACGCACTTGGCGAACGCATGCGGGCAGCGCGGACGGAACCTACAGCCGGGCGGCGCGTTGATCAGAGACGGCGGCGCGCCCGTGATCGAGTGCAGCCGGTCGGGCCTCGGCCGGTCGAGCCGCGGGATCGAGCCGAGCAGGCCCCATGTGTACGGCATCTGGGGGTCGTAGAACAGGTCGCGCGTCGCCGCGCGCTCGACGACCCGGCCCGCGTACATGACGATGATCTCGTCGGCGATGTCTGCGACGACCCCGAGGTCGTGGGTGATCATGATCACGCCCGAGTCGAAGTCGTCCTTGAGCACCGAGATCAGCTCGACGATCTGCGCCTGGATCGTCACGTCGAGTGCGGTCGTCGGCTCGTCGGCGATCAGGATCGACGGATTGCACGAGAGCGCCATTGCGATCATCGCGCGCTGCCGCATGCCGCCCGAGAACTGATGCGGGAAATCGTCGACGCGCGACTCCGGGTTCGGGATTCCGACCTGGCGGAGCAGCTCGACCGCGCGCCTGCCGGCGCTGCGCTTGTCGACCTTCTCGTGCGTCTGGATCGCCTCGACGATCTGCTCCCCGATGCGATAGACCGGGTTCAGCGACGTCATCGGATCCTGGAAGATCATCCCGATCTCGTTGCCGCGGTACCGCTGCATCTCCGACTCCGACAGCTCGAGCAGGTTGCGCCCGCGGTAGTTGACCTCGCCGCCGAAGCGCGCGTTGACGTCGCGCGTGAGCCCCATCAGCGTCATCGCGGTGACGCTCTTCCCGGATCCCGACTCGCCGACGATGCCCAGCACCTTGCCGCGTTCGACGTCGAACGATACGCCGTCGACGGCGCGCACGACCCCGTCCTCGGTCGCGAAGTGAACGGAGAGGTCGTCGACCTCGAGTAGACGCTCGGCCATCTACGTGGGCCTGATCCGCGGGTCGAGGTACGCGTAGAACAGATCGACGATGACGCTGAAGATCGTGATGAAGAACGCGCCGTACATCGTCACGCCCATGATCGGCGGCAGGTCGAAGTTGTTGATCGACTGCGCCGCGTACTGCCCCACGCCGTGCAGGTCGAACACCGTTTCGGTCAGGATCGCGCCGCCGCCGAGCACCGACGCGAAGTCGAGGCCGAAGAGCGTGATCACGGGGATCAGGGACGTGCGAAGGACGTGCTTGCGCAGGATCCGCCGTGGCGGCAGCCCCTTCGCCTTCGCGGTGCGGACGTAATCCTCGTTGATCGTGTCGAGGATATTGCCCCGGAGCACGCGCCCGTAGAAGCCGATGAAGAGCACGGCGAGCACGATCCAGGGCAGGAACAGATGCCAGAACCACTGAAACGGGTTCTGCGTCAGGCCGACGTACTCGCCGTCCGGGAAGATGAACGCGACCCCACCCTCCGCGAAGTAGTAGCGGCAGACGATCCCGAGCCAGAACACCGGCATCGAAATGCCGATCAGGGCGAGCACGGTAATCAGCCTGTCCGAGGTTCGGCCGGCCTTCACGGCACTGACCACCCCCACGACGATGCCGAAGAAGAGCCAGATGATGCCCGCGCCGATCGTCAGCGAGAACGTCGCGGGCATGCCCTGCACGATCTGCGAGACGACGTTCTGCTGGCTCGTGTAGCTCACGAGGTCACCGCTGAACATCTTCTTCAGCATCACCCAGTACTGGTCGTAGAACGGCTTGTCGAAGCCCCAGGTGTGCCGGATGTTCTCGATCAGTTGCGGCGTCGCGTTCTTGCCGGCGATCCGCTGCGCCGGGTCTCCTCCCGGCACGACGATGAAGATCACGAAGACGATGAACGTCACGACGATGCACACGAGGAGCGCGCCCACGAGCCGCCGAGCGAGGAAGGTCAGCATCAGTGCTCCACCCGGACCTTGGCGCGAGGATCGAGTGCGTCGCGGAGGCCGTCGCCGAAGATGTTCAGCGCGAGCACCGTCAGGACGATCGAGATGCCGGGCGCGAGCGCGAGCGCGGGCCGCGTCACGATCAGCTGCTGCCCCTGCGCGATCAGCTTGCCCCACGACGGCGTCGGATCCTGCACACCGGCACCGAGGAACGACAGGGCCGCCTCGAGCACGATGTTGTTCGCGATGATCAGCGTGAAGAAGACGAGCACCGAGCTCGTGATGTTCGGCAGGAGCTCGGAGAACATCACCCGGACCGGCGACGCACCCTGCGAGATCGACGCCTCGACGAATTCCTTCTCGCGTAGCGACAGCACCTGGCCGCGCAACGGCCGGCCCACATACGGGATGAGGACGTACGAGATCACGAGGAGCGGGATCCAGAGGCTGCCGCTCTCGACGTTGATGCCGAAGTGGTGGAAGCCGTTGATTGCGAGCGCAGAGCCGAGCGCGATGCCGAGCAGCACCACCGGGAAGGCGTAGAAGAGGTCGAAGAAGCGCGTGATCGCGAAATCGATCCAGCCGCCGAAATAGCCCGCGGCGAGCGCGAGCAGGACCGCGAAGAAGACGCAGATGGCCGACGAGCCGATGCCGACGAGCAGCGAGTTGCGCCCGCCGTAGAGCAGACGCACCGCGATGTCCCGCCCGAGCACGTCGGCCCCGAGCACGTACTTTCCGCCTGCGGCGCCCCACTGCGGCCCGATCGGAATCGACGGCACGAGCTTGCAGGTCGTCTCGCCGAACGCGCACGGCTTACCCGTCTTCGTGCTGATGTTGCCACCCTGCGAGACAATGTCCTGGGGATGGCCGTGCACGCTGACCGTCCCGACGACGTGCTCGTCGTTCGGGCCGGAGTGCGCGACGTGGTGCGCGTAGAGCGGTGCGAGAATGCAGACGACGACGATCAGGACGAAGAGCGCGAGCGCCGCGAAGGCGAAGTAGTTCCGTCGCAGGCGGCGCCAGGCGAGGTACCACGGGCTCCGGCCCCGAATCGTCGCCGCGCTCTCGCCGGCGGCCAGCTCGGCCGCGGTGTCGAGCGTGAACTCGCTCTCAGTCCGCTGTGCCACTCACCGTCACCTCGTCAAAGACGCGCCGGGGGCGCCGCTCGGCGCCCCCGGCCACGTCGAAGCCGACTCGACTATTTCTTGCAGATCGTCGAGAAGTCGAACTGGTAGTTCACGTGGAACACGTAGCAGCTGAGATCGATGTCGCTGCCGAACGTGTCGATGCCCTGCTGGTTGATGAACGGGGCCCAGGCGGCCTGCTCCATCGCCATCTTGTCGACCTGCGCCCACTGGCTGTTGATCGAATCGGTGAGCTTCGACTCCTTTTTCAACGAGTCGATCTTCGCGTTCACCGCGGCATTGTCGAAGTTCGAGTAATTGTTGTTGTGCGTCTGCGTGATGCGGCTGCCGTTCAGAAGCACGTCGAACCAGTCGAGGGGGTGCGGGTAGTCCTGGAACCAGTCGGCGAAGCCGATCTGCGCCTTCGTCGCCTGGTTGCCGATCGTCGTCCAGTAGATCGCCGCGTTGATCTGCTTCAACTTCGCGTTGAGTCCGATCGACTTGAGGACCTGCTGGAGGTACTGCGCGGCTTCCGGTGCGCGGCGGGACTCGTTGTTGCTCGTCCAGACCGTCACATCGGCGCCCGTCGCCCCGGCGTCCTTGATCAGCTGCTTCGCCTTCGCAAGGTCGTACGGGTACATGTCGTGCTTCTTGTACTGCGGGTACGTCGGCGGAAGCACGTTCTCCGTCGGCGTCGCGAGACCGCCGTAGATGCGCACGAGCGCCTCACGGTTGATCGCGTAGTTGACCGCCTGCCGCACCTTGAGGTTGTCGAACGGCGCGACGCGGTTGTTCATGAAGTAGTAGTACGTGTTCGCCGGCGTGTAGACCTTGATCTGGTCGGCGTGGTTGTTCTGCAGGTCGGCGAGCCGGTCGTTCGGCGGCTGGTAGAGGTCGTAGTCCTCCTGGCCGTTGAGCGTCCGGGTGAGCGCGACGCCTGGATCGCCGAGGATGTCGATCGTCATCTTGTCCGGGTTGCCGCTCGGCACGTTGCCGTCGAGCGCATTGGCGTCGAAGTTGGGGTTGCGGACGATGAGCACCGACTTGTTCGGCTTGTAGCTCGAGATCATGTACGGGCCGCTCGAGGGGACCGGGTTCGTCGACGTGTCCTTCGCCGGCGAGTCGGCCGGAATGAGCGCCGCGAACTCCGTCGCGAGGATGTAGTTGAAGTCACCCTGCGGCTGGTTGAGCTTGATCGTGATCTTGCCGGTCGCGTCGTCGGTCGTGATGCCGCTGATGTGGCCCGACTTCGGATTCTTGCTGAACGTGTCCGCACCGACGATGTTCGAGAAGAAGCCGACGCCCGGCGAGTCGATCTTGTAGTCACGCTCGATCGTCGCCGGAAAGTCGCTCGCCTTGATCGCCGTCCCGTCCGAGTACTTGAGACCCTTGCGGAGGGTCAGCGTGTAGGTGGTGCCGTCGGCCGACACGGTGGGCAGCGCCTGCGCCAGATACGGCACGAGGGTCGCGCCGTCCGGCCCGTTCACGTGCTTGTAGCCGAGCAACGGCAAATACGTGTTCCAGAGGATCGCCCAGCCCTGCACCGTGTAGGAGAGACCCGGATCGAGGAAGTCGATGCCCGTGTCGTACGCGATGCGAAAGTCCGGGAACGTCTTCCCGCTCGACGACCCAGAGGTCGT
>Ga0207652_10005414_pt1 | contig 10353 bp, 6 predicted proteins | sample KBSC63BmetaG_FD_184334 | JGI IMG/M metagenome (GOLD analysis project Ga0207652, IMG submission 184334) | Corn rhizosphere microbial communities from Kellogg Biological Station, Michigan, USA - KBS C6-3B metaG (SPAdes) (version 2) | ecosystem: Host-associated > Plants > Roots > Rhizosphere ...
CTCGCCATCTCGCGTTTCCGCAGTTCGTCGAGCGTTTTTACGGGGCAAAGTGGAACGATGCGTGGCGAACGGCGTTGGCCAATTTCTACCAAATCACTCCCGGCCGCGACTGCGCTTCAAATTGGAGCACTCCAAGGCTGCCTCTGCCCTCGGCGAGCGATGAAGACGTGAAGCAGTCCATGTCGTCGCCGCTTCTCGATCCGGAGCATTATCGTCAGGCCGCCGAGGCCATCAAGAAGCTCGCGCCCTCGGTGAAACGTAACTCGCCCGAGTTCGCCTCCTTCGCTTTATCCGCGGATTACCTTGCGCACGTGACCTGGCGGGAACAGCAGTGGCGCGAGAAGCCCGATTTCGCAGAAATTGCCAAGCACGATACTGAAATACTGAAGGCCCTCGAGGCGGATTGGAATGTCGCTCGCTTTGACGACAGCACCGGCAAGACCGAACCGTACCGCTATCTCATGCCTTATGACCAGCTATTGTTGCGAATGCATCAGGCGACTGAATACTCAGAAGCAAAGGCCGCCGGTGCCACGAGACCGGGCAGTCGTTAACGGACTTCGCCGTGACCGCTGTGAAGCAGACGTCCCGCTCCTCACAACTCTCCAGCGCCGTGACACAATCGCCCGACAGGAAGATAATTAGCAACCAATCGCGAGCCAGTTCAGGTTGGGGGTGAACATGGCAATTCTTCCTCTTCCACAATCGAGGCTAGCCGCGCGCATTGCTCTCGTCGAGCAGCACGTGCGGTTTGAAAATCAACACGATCTTGATGGCGTGATCGGCACCTTCGGCCGCAGTGCCGAGTATCAGGATAGTCCGTGGGACGCGCACTACATCGGCCGGGATGAAGTCCGGCGCTTCTACGCGCAGCTCATGTCGGCTCTTCCCGACCTGCAAATAGAAATTCTGCGGCGTCACATCTCTGAGGAGACGATCGTGCTGGAAGTCATGATTCGCGGCACGCATCTGGGAGCGTGGCGCGGACTTCCGGCCACCGGAAGAAGAGTAGAGCTGCCGCTTTGCGGCGTGTACACCTTCGATCCCGACGACCATCTTGCGGGCGAGAAGATCTACTACGACCGTGGAACGGTGTTGCGGCAATTAGGCGTCTTTCGCGAGCCGGACACTCTCCTCGGAAGAGTCACAACGCTGATGACGCATCCGATTTCCGTTCTTCGGGCACAACTCCGGAGCATTTTCAGAAAACCTGCGTAAACTCAGGTGGCCATTCCCCTTGGGTGCCCCATTCAAAACTGTTTTTGGCTTGAGTGGGGTACTTGAACTGTCGATCATTTTCGCTTCAGCGTCTCCAACTCATCCAATGTGCGAGGCCAGTCCGCTCCGAAAAGTCGTGACAAGCTTCGATCTGCCAGCACCTTCCCTCCGGTCTGACACTGCGCGCAATAATTCGTATCATTATCCGCATAACGGATCCGCTGGATCGGCTTCCCGCATCTCGGACACGGTTCTCCAAACCGGCCATGTACGGCCATGTCTTTGCGGAATGCGGTCACCTTTTCAGGAAACGAATTCTTCGCCTCCGCTTGCAGCCGATCGATCCACATCTGCAACGTCTCGCGCGTCGCCGTGAACAATCGCTCCATCTGCTCGGATGTCAGCTTGCTCGTAAGCTGAACCGGCGAAAGCTGCGCAGCATGCAGAATCTCGTCCGAATAGGCATTGCCAATACCGCTTAGAATTCGTGGATCGGTAAGTGCCCGTTTCAAGGTGTGGTTCTCCGCCGTTATCGCGGAGCGAAATCCCTCTACGTCTAGCGAAAAAACATCCACGCCACCAGCATCAAGGGATTGCGCCTCTTCTCGACTGCGAAACAAGTGCAGTGATGCGCGCCGTTGCGAACCAGCTTCAGTCAACAGCAGCGAGCCGTACGGGAAATCCAAGGCCGCAAGCTGATTTCGGCCGCTCAGCTTGACGCCTGCAGCTTTCCAATGGAGCCGGCCCGCAATCATCAGGTGGAGCACTAGCCAGAAACCATTGCCGAATTCCACGCCGATGCGTTTGCCGATCCGCGCCAACGACCTCACGGTCTGCCCTTCGATACTTTCAACCGGTGGATCTACGGTTCGCAGAAGAAATGGATTGCCGAGTCGCACTTTCTCAAGCCGCTGGCCGACCATGCGCGTCTCCAACGCGCTCAGATACGCAGCAATGTCAGGAAGCTCAGGCATACGATCAGATAATCAGGAGGTCACCCAAGCAACGACTCGACCACTTCGTACGTTGACCCAAGCGCTGCGTCGAGAGCCGATGCGTCTTTTCCTCCGGCTTCGGCGAGATCAGGACGACCGCCGCCTTTGCCGCCAACTCTTTGCGCAATCGGGCCGATGACTTTGCCGGCTTGCAAGCGACTTGTCAGGTCTTTAGTGACTCCGGCGATCAATGAGACGTTCCCGTCCGACGCCGAGCCTAGCACCACCACGCCCGAGCCGATTTTTTGCCGGAGGTTATCGACCAGCGTTCGCATCTGCGGCCGCTCGAGGTTATCGACACGATGCGCCAGGACCTTCACGCCGTTTACGACGCGAACCTTGTCGTCGATCGAAGCCGTGGTTGCCGCCGCAGACTTCATGCGCGATTGTTCGAGTTCCTTACGCAGCCGCTTGATTTCGTCTTCGCGGGATTCGATCTCTTTTTGCAGTGCAGTCGCCAGCGAACCTTCTGCCTCATCCATGCGAACCAGCTTGCGTGCGACGCCTTCCAGTTGATGGTCCGTCCGGAAGTGCCGCAACGAGCTTTCGCCTGCAACCGCTTCAACGCGGCGAACGCCTGCGCTGACCGAGCCTTCGTCGAGAATCTTGATCAGTCCAATTTCGCCGGTCGCGCGCGTATGCGTGCCGCCGCAAAGCTCCGTAGAAAAGTCGCCAATCTTGATCACGCGCACCTTGTCACCGTACTTTTCGCCGAACAGAGCCATCGCGTGATATTCGTTCACGGCCACATCGATCGGCACGTCCTCGATAATGTCCACCTTCTGATTCGCGAGGACTTCTTTGTTGATGATGTCCTCAATGTCCTGCAGTTCTTCGTCTTCGACCGCAGTGAAATGCGAGAAGTCGAAGCGCAGCCGTCCCTGCGAGACCAGCGATCCCGCCTGCTTCACGTGCTTCCCTAGCACTTCGCGCAAGCCGGCATGAAGAAGATGTGTCGCTGTGTGATGCCGCATCGTGGCCTGGCGAATATCGAGCGAGACCACCGCGTCGACTTTTTCGCCGACGTGCAGGTCCTCGCGCGCAACCACCTTATGCGAACGAACGCCTTGAACCGGGTAATATGTGGTCTCGACTTCGGCCACAACCTTGTTGTGATCGTCGTCGTACAGCAGCCCACGATCTCCAACCTGACCGCCCGCCTCAGCATAGAACGGCGTGTGATCGAGGATCACTTCGCCCTGCTCGCCGCGTTTGAGTTCCTGCACGCCCTGGTTATTGCGCATCAGAGCGATGATTTCGGCGCCACTCGATTCGGTCTGGCGATAGCCTTCGAACACCGTCGGCGGAAGCTGCTGATAAGCAGGATTCGCCGTCTGCTTCGTGGCGCCCTTCCACGAAGCCTGCGCACGGGCCCGCTGCTCTGTCATGGATCGATCGAATCCAGCGTGATCGAAAGCGATGCCGGCATCGCGGGCGGCATCAACCATGAAGTCCAGCGGCAGACCAAATGTGTCGTAGAGCTTGAATGCCTTCTCGCCGGAATACGTAGCGCGAGCCTCGGGATGCTCCTGCTTCGCCGCAACCAGCGGAGACAGATCTTCGTCGAGCCGCTTCAGTCCTTCGCTCAACGTGCGCGCAAAACGCGTCTCCTCAATTTCGATCACATGTGCAACGCGCTCGGCGCTCTCAACCAGTTCCGGATACGCGTCCTTCATCTCATCGCGCACCGCAGCGACCATCTTGTAAAGAAACGGTTGCTCCTGCCCGAGCAAGCGTCCATGGCGAATCGCGCGCCGGATGATCTTGCGCAAGACGTATCCGCGTCCGTCGTTGGCGGGAACCACGCCATCGGATATGAGGAACGTTGCGGCGCGAGCATGATCGGCGATCACTCTCAGCGAGGCCGCATTGCTGCGTCCGCTTGCCTCCGTCTTTGCTTCCTTTTCGTAATCGACGCCGCAAAGTTCCGCTGCGTGCTTCAGCAGGGGCACGAACAGGTCCGTGTCGTAATTCGAGATCTTGCCCTGCAGCAAGGCGGCCAGACGTTCCAGCCCAGCGCCCGTATCGATCGACGGCTTGGGCAGTGGATTCAGCGTGCCTCCCGCATCGCGATCGAACTGCATGAACACCAAATTCCATATCTCGACGTAGCGCCCGCAATCGCAACCGAACTCGCAATCGGCGTGCCCGAGAGAACTGGCGATCGCGCCCATGTCGTAATGGATCTCGCTGCACGGTCCACAAGGGCCTGTGTCGCCCATCTGCCAGAAATTTTCTTTCAGTCCAAACTCGTAGATCCGCTCCTTGGCGACGTGCTGGTCATCGTGCCAGAGGTCGTAGGCTTCCTTGTCGCGCGGAACTCCGGCCTCGCCCTTGAAGATCGTGACGAACAGCTTGTCCTTCGGGATCCCAAACCACTGCGGCGAAGTGATCAGCTCCCATGCGAAGCGGACCGCGTCTTTCTTGAAATAATCGCCGAACGAAAAATTCCCCAGCATCTCGAAAAACGTATGGTGACGATTCGTAAAGCCGACGTTTTCGAGATCATTATGCTTGCCGCCCGCACGAACGCACTTCTGCGACGAAGTCGCACGCCGGTAGTCGCGCTTCTCCAAACCAAGAAAAACGTCCTTGAACTGGTTCATTCCGGCGTTGGTGAAGAGCAGCGTGGGATCGTTCGCGGGAACGAGCGACGACGAATGGACCTCTTTGTGTCCATTCTGAATAAAAAAGTCGAGGAACTTGCGGCGTATCTCGGAGCCAGTCAGCATGATGATTGCTCTATGATGAAACCTTCATTTTAGCAGGCGAGAATCTTCGCCACGGCTTACGCAGGGGCGCAGACAAAACCGCAGGCTCAATACATCAGGTTCTTATGGAGCAGGTTCCAGCTCACAATTAGCCACACCCAGCCAAGACACGCCAGCACCACCAGCGTCTCTGTGATTCGCGCCCACCAGCGGTATTGCCGCGTGAACCACACGTGTATGCCGTGAAGTACGACAAACACCAGCCCGGCGATTCCAATCCACGCAAACATTTGGACGACACGAATGAAGGAATCCGAGTCACTGCTGAAAACGGAAAGATGTTCCGACCCGTAGATCAAGAATCCAAGCCATGCGGCAACGACTAATAAATCGATCAGGCAGACGATCCTCGTGGCGGCGCGCGCAAATCTGGTTACGCCGAAGAGCGGCAACGACGCGGAATAGTGCGCTCGAACCAATGCTGCAATGGGCCATAGGAGCAAGGTTGTAATCAGCACCAGCACTACGCCGCCCAAAATCACGTAGTTGAATTTTTTTGACTGGTACCAGGGCACGCGCTGCAATACTGCGGCTGGAAAATCGGTCAGCATCTGCATCCGACCGGCGCCATCCGATCTGAAGGCAATGTGCCGCCTGCCGTCACGGTCTTGATAAAGCTGGCTACCAGTGTCGTACCAGCGGCGCGGCTTGCCGTTCAATCCCTTGCGCGAGTCGACGATCACGGTTCCTTCCGGTCCCGGTCTAACTTGGTCGACATCAAACCAACTCAGGATTTTGAGAACGTTTGTTTGCGAACGCCGGCTGCTGAGGTAGGACCCACTCGCCGCCTTCGCATCTTGAACGGCGGTCGGAACGTGCGGAATCTCCGCAGCCTGCACTGGATAGTACCGATCCAGGAACTGTTGCCAGAGCGGCCCGCGCGGCGAGATATCGTTTCGCCCTTCGCTGTTGTAGGAGACGAAGAACCCAAGATTCGCATCAGCAATCAGGTGCAGATCGCTGTGGAAGTACATGGTGTCGCCACCATGTCCGATGATGCGATGCCCGTTGCCCGATTCCTCATAGAAGCCCAGCGCCATTCCATTCATCTGCGGATCGAGCCCAAACTGCCGCGAGTGCATCAGCTGCGCAGTTTCTGGCTTGAGAATCTGTTTGTCTTCGAACCGCCCATTCTGCAGGTGAGCAATCATGAATCGGGCGATATCTCCGGCGGAAGACGAGAGTCCGCCCGCAGGCACCGGTTGCACGAGCTCGAACGGTTTGACGCCGTCCGATTCGAGCCTGAACCCGGCTGACATCATCGGCTTGAGCGCGTCCGGCAGAGGCTGCGCAAATGTCGAGTGCGTCATGCGAAGAGGCGCGAAAATATTCTCCTGGATATATTGCTCGAACGGCTTTCCCGAAACGCGTTGCACAATATATCCAGCGAGCGTCGTTCCATAATTCGAATAGGCAGGCACGCTGCCCGGCGGGAAGATGCGGTTCGGCATGTGCGTGCTCAGGTAGGTTTGCAACAGCATCAGATGGTTCGCATCCGGTGCCAGAAGATCTTTAATCGCCTCCTCAAACCCCGGCGTGTGCGTCATCAGGTTCCGCAGCGTAATGGGCGCGCCGAATGCTGGTGGAACTTTGAAGTCGAGATAGTCGTTAATGTCGCGATCGAGATCGAGTTTGCCCTGTTCCACCAGTTGCATGACGGCGGTCCAGGTAAAGAGTTTCGAGATCGAGCCCGGACGAAACAGCGTGTCGTCCACCGACACCGGCTTCTTGCGCTCTGCGTCCGCGAAACCGTAGCCGCGCGCGAACAAGACGTTGCCGTCCTTCACGATGAGAACCACAGCTCCGGCAATGTCGTCCTGCTGAAGCTGCAACGGAATCAGACCGTCAAAGAAAGCATCGAGATCCTCAGGCGTGAGCTGGTGAGATCCCGAAGGAGTCGTGGGCGTGACTTGAGGCTGGGCAGGCTGAGGCAGAGTGGGTTGCGGAACCTGCGCCAAAGCGGCGACACAGAATAAGGTTACAGCCAGGAACGTCGCGACGAATGTGCCAGCATTGCCCTTCAGCATGAAACCGACCTTGTTCAGATTGATGACAGTGGGACCGATGCTTCGTATACAAGCCAGTGTTTCACGAAGTCAAGACGCGATCACTCGGACTCGGTCTCCAGGGCAGTGAGGACTTCCTCTTCCACATCCCATTTTTTGAGGATAGTGATGATCGTGCGTGTGCCGAATCCGGCGCGAACCATAGTTCGGAAAATGCGCGCCGCTTCCTTCTGCGATGCAGGTTTCTTAAGGCGTTTACGCGCCACGAATGCGCGCGCCAATTGCTCCTCGTTCGTGTCCGCATAGGCAGCGTCGACTGTCTTGTCGATGATATCGTCATGCACTCCGCGCTGCTTCAGGTCGGAAATTACCCGGCGCCTTCCGAAGCGATCATTCTCTTTGCGCAACGACGAATAGGTGGTTGCGTAGCTCGTGTCGTTGAGGTAGCGCTGCTCTTTCAATCGCGCAATCACGGTCTCGACCAACAGATCGCCAAGTTCCGACTTCTCCACTTTCTGTCGTAACAGACGCTTGAGTTCGGCGACAGTGCGCATGCGGCGGCCAAGCACTCCAATGGCGTATTCATAAAGCGAAGTTTCGTCGAACAGTTTTAGCCGGGGTTTTCCGAACGCCATGCGCTTACGTTAGCGCATTACCGGAGAAGAAAGAAAGGACATGGAAAGGAAAAACCCCGCCTTGGGCCAGATTAGGCCGCCCGGGCGGGGCTGTAAGTTCGAACGATGGCTACTTCCCTCCGCCGCTGCCTCCGAAGCCGCTGCCGCCCATAGCCGCCTGCATCTCCTCGCGCGCGGAATCGGTGCCGCTGGAAATGCCGGACACGCGCAGCTTGAAATCGTCGGGATTCGTAGCATTTTCGAGTGCAACTTCGTAGGAGATCAGTCCCTGGAAGAAAAGATCGTAGAGGGATTGATCAAACGTCTGCATGCCGTACTGCGAAGTGCCGGCAGCCAGTGCTTCGCGAATATTGCGCGTTTTTTCCGGCGTGATCAGGCACTCGCGAACGTAAGCTGTAGACATCAGGACTTCGACCGCGGGTACACGGCCCGCTCCATCGGCCCGCTTAACCAGGCGCTGACTGATGACAGCCCTGAGCGTCGACGCGAGTTGCAAGCGAATCTGCTTCTGCTCTGGTGGTGGGAACACGGCGATAATACGGTTGATGGTTTCCACAGCGTCCAGGGTGTGCAACGTAGAGAACACCATGTGTCCGGTTTCTGCCGCGTGCAGCGCTGTCGTGATCGTTTCCAGATCGCGCATTTCGCCGACGAGAATCACGTCCGGGTCCTGACGCAAGCTGGCGCGCAGTGCCGATCCGAACGACGGTGTATCAACCTCGACTTCGCGCTGGTTTACGAATCCTTTTTTGTCGCGGTGCAGGAATTCGATCGGGTCTTCGATGGTAATGATGTGTTCGGCGCGAGTGGAGTTGATGCGATCGATCATTGCCGCCAACGTGGTCGATTTACCGGAACCGGTCACACCGGTCACCAGCACGAGTCCGCGTGCTTCATCGCAGACCTTCTCCACAATCTTCGGCAAAAACAGTTCGTCAATCGGCTTGATCTTGGTGGGGATGACGCGGAGCACCAGTCCAACGTTGCCGCGCTGCTGGAACACGTTCACACGGAAGCGGCCCAGTCCGGCGACGCCGTACGCCATGTCGAGTTCGGCATTTTCTTTGAACTTCTGTTTCTGGCGGTTGGTCATCATGCTGAAAGCCATGTTCAGCATGTCCTCGGCGGTCACGCGGGGCTGATCTGTCAGCGGAATGAGGTCGCCATCCACGCGAATGTGCGGGTAGTTACCAACCTTCAGGTGAAGGTCGGAGGCCTTGCGCTCCATCGCGATGCGCAGCAGATCATCAATGTTCATCGACATGGTTGAATTCCGTAAGTCACTCGTAATGTGGGCTGAAAGTAACACGGACCCATGTGAGGCGCAATTCACGATGGGGTGCGGGTAGCCACAACAGCACGTACCGGAAGATGTCCTTTAGTAACCGGAGGGACGAACTTTGCTGGTCGTCGGTGCCTTTTCCGAAATTCAAGTGTTTGAATAGCGACTTGTTGCATTGGCTTCTCTGCGCATTAGAATCCCTAGCCGAAAGAGAAACGCTCTATGATTCCCGTTTTCACTCATCTAATGCCGGCAGTCATTCTCCTAGGCACGTTGCTCTCGGGAATCTGCCGGTCGCAAGAAACCTCGGCAATCAACTCACGAAGCCAATCCGCACTTGAGCCGGCGCTGGGATTCGAAGTCCCGCTTGAGGGGGGCAAGCCGCAGGGCTGGGGCGGTGGTCCCGAGGGAACCCTATTTCTAGACGACAAAGCTGTCCACGGCGGCAAGAGCTCGGCTCGTATTGAGCGGAACGCGAGTAGCCCAAACAATTTTTCGACATTCACCAAATCCCTGCCGATCGATTTCACAGGCTCAAGTTTGGAATTGCGCGGCTTTCTGCGCACCGAAGACGTGACCGATTTCTCCGGTCTCTGGATGCGCGAAGACGGTGAAGAGCCCGCTCTCGCTTTCGACAATATGCAGGCCAAGCAGATCAAAGGAACCACGGATTGGACAGAGTACTCGATCACGCTCGCTCTTAAGCCGGAGGCAACGAAGCTCTACTTCGGCTTTCTGATGGGTGGCACAGGCAAAACGTGGGGCGACGATTTGCAGTTACTGCTAGACGGCAAGCCTATTTGGGAAGCGCGACATTTTGAGAGAGCGAGATCAGTTATAGATATGGACCACCAGTTTGACAGTGGGTCGGGGGTGTCCATTTCCCAACTGACGCCAATAGAGATTGATAATCTCGTCACCTTGGGAAAGGTGTGGGGGTTCCTGAAATATCACCACCCCAAGGTTACGTCCGGACAGATTCACTGGGATTACGAACTCTTTCGCGTGCTGCCGGCTGTTCTCGCTTCTAATGATCACACGACAGCGAATGCCCTTTTCGCCGAAGGGATTGAAAGGCTCGGCCCCGTTCCTCAGTGCAACTCCTGCGCGAAACTCGAAGGCAACAATATCGCTTTCAATCCTGACCTGAACTGGATTCGAGATCCACGTGTGCTCGGGTCTGACCTGAGTGAAACGCTACAGTCCATCTACACTAATCGAGTTCCCGAGCAGCAGTTCTATTTATCGATGGTTGCTACCGCGCACAATCCTGATTTTCAACATGAGCTCGCGTACCCATTCGTAAAGCTCCCCGACGCGGGATTTCAACTACTGGGCCTTTACCGCTTTTGGAATATCGTCGAGTACTGGTCGCCCTATCGAGATGTCATCGGCGAAAACTGGAATCAGGTCCTTGCGGAGTCTATCCCCCGGGTAATGCTGGCA
>Ga0207652_10005422_pt1 | contig 10349 bp, 7 predicted proteins | sample KBSC63BmetaG_FD_184334 | JGI IMG/M metagenome (GOLD analysis project Ga0207652, IMG submission 184334) | Corn rhizosphere microbial communities from Kellogg Biological Station, Michigan, USA - KBS C6-3B metaG (SPAdes) (version 2) | ecosystem: Host-associated > Plants > Roots > Rhizosphere ...
GCCTGCCGTCATCTGGTCAAGACGTGGCGGGGCATACGCATTGCCCGGTTCAAAAAGCAGGTACTTCGCCTTTTGCGGGTCCAGCACAACTGCGAAACGGCCCACGCCGGGAATGTCCTGAGCAGGTTTCACAATGGTCCCGCCGTCGGCTGCTACAGCCTCCAGTTCTTCGTCCAGTTTTGCAGTGTGGATGTGGCCCATCCACTCGGGAGGGAGTTCGGGCGCGCCCGCGCCGGCCCAGGTCATCATGCCGCCAACATCTTTGCCGTCTTTACCGAACAGCATGTAGGTGAAACCGGGCATCCCGGCGTCCCTGACGTCCCAGCCGACTACTTTCTTGTAGAAGTTGACTGCCTTGTCCATGTCGTTGGTTACGAGTTCGTACCAGATGAATCCGTCTGCCATATTGACCCTTCCATTGGGCGGCTTACCGCCGTGAAGTAAACACTGTTCACAAAAACCTACCACCGGAAAGTGGATGCTGTCCACAAGCAGGCGGTTCCGCGATACACTTTTCTTTGAACAGACGATGAAAAAAACCGTCTCCATTCCAAAACGCAAGACGTTTCGCCATGGCGATCTGCGCAATGCGCTGACCGTGGCCGGCCTGGAGATGGCGCGCGCCGGTGGCCCAAGTGCGGTTATTCTCCGGGAGGCGACCCGGCAGGCGGGTGTCTCTCCCAATGCGGCCTACAGGCACTTTGCCAATCAGGCGGAGTTGTTGGATGCGGTGCGGTCGGCATGCTTTTCCAGGCTCGCGGAAGCCATGGAAGACGAGATGAAGAAATGCCGTCCAGGGCGCGATCCGAAGGCTTTTGCGCGAAAGAGTTTGCGCGCGGTGGGGATGGGATATCTGGGATTCGCGATGCGGGAGCCGGGGATGTTTCGAACAGCCTTCTCCGTGCCGCCGCCGGTCCATTCCGCCGATCCGGCGAATACGGCGTCCATGGGGCTCAATCCGTTTCAATTACTCTCGCTCGCCCTGGACCGCATGCTGGAAGCAGGGCTGCTCAGCAGGAAGAGCCGCCAGGACGCGGAGTTCCTCGCGTGGTCGACGGTCCACGGACTGGCGCTCCTCGTGCTCGAAGGGCCGCTGCAGCAGATGCCGCGTCAGATGGTGCTCGCGTTGGGCGAGCGGCTGGTGGTGATGGTCGAACGCGGGCTGAGTTAAACATTAGTAAGGCACCGAAGAAACCATCGACAAGCGTTGATCCCCATTGTGCGTATTGCTGAATGTTCTTCTTTCGAGGAACTGAAGCCCCGCCCCGATTACGAAGTGCGATGTCTCGCAAAAGGCAAAACTGTCACGTCACCAAAGTCGCCATTAAACTCCTCGGCGAAGTAGACTGCGGGTACGGCAACATTCATAGGAGCGGACACGATGCGTAAGGCGATGCGGGTTCTGGTGGGGCTTGTTTTGGGGTTTGCGGCGATGACGGCTCTCGCGCAGCAGGCGCCGCTGGTGATGCAGGCGCCGGCGGGGAAGTGGGCAATCGTCATGCACGGGGGCGCAGGCGTGATCGAGCGCGGGTCGATGACGCCTGAGCGCGATAAGGCGTATCGCGCGGGGCTGGATGAGGCGATCCATGCGGCTGCGGCGGTGTTGGATAAGGGCGGGAGTTCGGTCGACGCGGTGGAGGCGGCGCTGCGGAAGCTGGAGGACAATCCGCTGTTCAATGCCGGTAAGGGTGCGGTGTTCGATGCCGATGGCAAGAACGAGTTGGACTCGGCAATCATGGACGGCAAGACGCTCAAGGCCGGGGCGGTCGCCGGTGTGACGCGTACGAAGAACCCGATTTCGCTGGCGCGGGCGGTGATGGAGAAGTCGCCGCATGTGATGCTGATGGGCGCGGGGGCGGATGAGTTTGCGGCGAGTGTGGGGTTGGAGCAGGTCGATCCGTCGTACTTCTTTACCGAGCCGCGCTGGCAGGGGTTGATACGGCAGTTGAAGAAGGAAGGGCGGCCGATTCCGCCGCGTCCCGCGGGTGCTCCGCCGGAGCCCGGAAAGCCGGTTGCGGAACTCGAAACTCCCGACGCGCATAAGTGGGGGACCACTGGAATTGTGGTGCGCGACCGTGCGGGAAACATCGCTGCAGGGACGACCACCGGAGGCACGCAGGCCAAGAGGTTTGGCAGAGTGGGCGACTCGCCGATTATTGGCGCGGGGACGTATGCGTCCGATGCTTCGTGCGCGGTTTCAGCAACTGGCACCGGGGAGTACTTCATACGACTTACGGTGGCGCGGACGATCTGCTCGCTGGTGCAGTACAAAGGCATGCGGTTGCAGGCGGCAGTGGACGATGTGATCGGCAAGCAGCTCACTGACCTCAAAGGCGATGGCGGCGTGATTGCGCTGACACCGGATGGTCAGTTGGCGTGGGGTTTCAATACGCCGGGGATGTTCCGGGCGCGGCTGGTCGAGGGCGGTGCGGTGCAGATGGGAATCTACAAGGACGAGCCGTAGAACGATTGCTATTCAAGCTCAATCGAAGCCAGGTCCGACCGCAAGATCTCAGCGTCTTCCGCGTCGTCGATTGCGGGTAAAATTTCTGCAGCTTTCCTGTAATGGACGGCGGCAGCTTGTTTGTCGGTGAGCGCCAGCGCGCGCGCCATGCCTTCGTGGGCACAACCCAGCGGGAACCCCTGCATTGCAGCCTGCTCTGTGATCGCCAGGCATCGTGTTGCATGGTACAAGGCCGGCTGAGGAAACCGGAGGACGCTGTAAACGCGGGCGATCTGCCATTCTCCGACAGCGTGATTTTTAGCATCGCCAACGAATTCCCAATGCATGCGTGAGGCGTGGGCGCAGTGAATCATTTGCGTATCCTGCTCTTCGGAGCGGTTGGTCAAGTCCAGCAGTCTCCACGTCTCATTGAAGAATGTGGCGGCCAGTTTTCGGTGTTGTTCCGGTCGGATTAGATTCCCGATATCCATACTGGTCGCTGGTGCTCTCCTAAAAATGCTGCGTGAGGTCGGCGAAGGTGGAAAGCTCGATGAGGCGCTGGCCCTGCGGCGGAGCGTCGATAATTTCGTGCTCGAGGACCCACGTAAAATCGTGCGGAATGAACACGGCATTGAGTCCCGCGGCCAGCGCTGGATTCACGTCGGACTTGGGTGAGTTGCCGATCATCCATGTGTCCTGCGCTTCGCAACCGTGGAGCGCGGCGAGGGAGCGGTAAGCAATCTCGTGTTTTTCGGGCAGCACTTCGACGGCGGAGAACAGCGGCGCCAGGCCGGAGCGCTCAAGCTTGTCCTTTTGCTCGTCCGCGTTGCCTTTGGTGACGAGGATAAGACGGTGGCGCTGCTTCAGCTCAAGCAGCGTTTCGTGGACGCGCGGAAGGACTTCGATTTCCTGTTCGGCGATGGAGTCGGCGAAGGAGACGATGCGAGCGTGTTTTTCGGGGGTAATAGGACCCTCGGAGAGCTGCTCGAAACAGTCGACCAGCGAGCGGTGAAAGCTCTTCAGGCCATAGCCATGTGCGGCGATGGTCGCGCGCTCGCAAAGGTTGAGATGTTCGCGGACTTCTTCATCGGTGTGGACGCGATGGTCAAGATAGGAGATGAAGGCGGATATTGCACGCTCAAAATAAATGTTGTTCTCCCAAAGCGTGTCGTCTGCGTCAAAGAGGAGATGTTGATTTTGAAGTCGCATGGCGGGTTTTACTGGCGTTGCGATCGTCGTGGGAGCCATCGTCTCATTCTAAACACGTTCCGGAGGACGGCACTTTCGTTGGCCATCGAGGCAACATGAACCACCCGCGGCGACAATCAAAGTGGACGACAAACGAGGCCATGCCCGTTGCCATTCTTTTGTCATTGACTCTGCTGTTTTTTCTCGCTTACTTCAACCGCTTCCTTGGGTTGCGCTCTGGAGACGGCGAGTTCAGTGGTGGCGTGTTGCTCCTCGCCCACAAGCTACCGTACCGCGATTATTATTCAGCAGGCCCTCCTCTCAACCAGGTCAAATCCGCTCTTGAGCTTGGCATCTTTGGCCGCACGCTCTTTGTCTCGCACGTTTTTGCTGTTATCGAGAGGCTGCTGATTGCCGGTGTGTTGTATGCGTGGATGCGACGGATCTTCAGCACCCACGCAGCTATGCTCGCCAGCCTCGTAACGATCATTGTTTCGGCGGGAGACCGGACTGACCCGCTGGCCTCGTATAACCACGACGCGATTCTCTTCGCCATGCTCGCCGGGCTGGCTGCGAGTCTCTCCATCGAGGCTGCGAAAAAGCATGTTGTCCTGGCGTTTTCTGCTTTAGCCGGGACCGCCGCCGGGCTCTCCATCCTTACCAAGCAAACCGTTGGTTTGGGCGTAGCACTCTGCATTCTCACCATCGGCGCTATCGCAATCTTCCGTCTCGGCGATTTCCGGCGGGCCGCATTGTGGGTAGGCGCCTACTGCACAGGACTGGCCATTCCGCTCCTCTGTATTGCGGCTTGGCTGCAACGCTTCGGTGCTCTGCAGGCATGCCTGACGATGCTCTTCGTCAGCGGGCCTGCGGCCAAGGCTTCGCATCCAGGCATCTTTCTCTGGCGCGAGGGTATGGTTGCCGCGGGCAACCCGGTGTGGTTGTCCCTCGCGGTTGTAGCGCTGGCATGCAGCGCCCGCGCCATCTGGCGCTCGATCAGCGAGACTCGCGCTCGCGAAACTCATCCAGACTGGCGGTGGACTGCATGTCTTGCTCTCGTCGTTATCGGCGTAGCGGAAGCACTTGCTTTCACCTCGCTTCCCGCTCTGCGCGATTTCTCCAAGAGTTCCATCTACTACGTCATGATCGGCTCTCCATTCGTTGCTGTCGCCGCTCTGATTTCCGGGTGGCGTTTGCGCCCGACCAATTCCGTCCGCACGCTCCAGATTGCGCTTTTTGCAGCGCTCAGCTGGTCGGTGGCTGTGACACTTTCTCTTTCCTGGCCCGCGTTCGAGGCGATGACGCTGCCCGGACTCGGGCTGTTGCTGGCTGCGGCGATCGACGGTACGCGGCCGTGGGGACGGTGGTTTTTATATCTGGTGCTGGCTGCGATGGTCTTTATCCAGGTCCGTGAGAAGCTCGACCTGCCGTTCGCATTCGACAACCAGGACGAGCCACCCATCCGCTTCGCAACGGAAAAGTCTTCGCAACCGATGCTGCATGGCCTCCGTCTGCCTGCAGAGGAAGTTCGCTTGCTTGACGATGTATCCGCGGCTGCGAAAACGGCGCGTGCCCACGGTCTCAATTCCGGCTTTACGTATCCCGAAATGTCCATCGTCTACCCACTCACGGGCCTTCAGTTCCCAACCCGCGCCGGCTCGCACAATATCGACGTTGTGACGGACGTCTTCGCCCGGGAAGAAGCGGCACGCCTGCAAGCCTCGCCTCCGGCTGTAGTCCTTTACGCTCGACCAACCGAGGAGCAACTCGCCGCCGAGGAAGCCATCTGGCGAAGCGGCCACCCAAGCGGTCAACGAGACATAGTGCAGGCGCTCGATCGCATCGTTGCGAGCTATCATCTCGCTGGCACATATCAGCTCCGGCCCGAAGATACTCCCATCCACCTCTATGTGCGATTTCAGTAACTTTCGAATAGGTCGTGGCACGTTGCCGGTGCTCACACGGCGGGGATTTCGCGTTCCTGCCCGGGCGATTTATGATGGCCGCTATCTATAGCAAAGCACAAAGCGCAATGGTCAAAGGTTGTAGCGGCACGGAGCCGCCGCATGCTTTATGAGGCGAGGAATGGTTCCGGTTCCCGGACAACAAGTGGGCCCCTACGAAATACTCGGACGTCTGGGCAGCGGCGGCATGGGGATTGTGTTCAGTGCATGGGACAGCCGCCTGCAACGCGATGTCGCTATTAAGCTGCTGCGCGAGGACTATACCCGCAGGGACGACCGCGAGCGGTTTTTGATGGAGGCCCGTGCAGCCTCCGGGTTGAACCATCCGAATATTTGCACCATCTTCGACATAGGCGAGCAGGAAGGCACTCCATACATGGTGATGGAATTGCTGCGCGGGCAGACCCTGCGGGCGTGCATCCAGTCGGGCCCGATGTCTACCGAAGAGATATGGCACACCGGCACGGAGATTGCCGATGCTCTGGTCGCGGCGCATACGCGCGGCATCATCCACCGCGATATCAAACCGGCGAACATTTTCCTGGTTGATAAGCCTTACGGCGGCTGGCAGGTAAAGGTGCTCGACTTCGGGCTGGCGAAGATCGACCTTGGAGATGGTGTCGACTCGCTGCTGGAGATGACAGCCCAGGGCACAACCGTTGGCACCGTGGCGTACATGTCGCCGGAGCAGGCGCGTGGAGAAATTCTGGATGCGCGGTCCGACCTGTTTGCCGTCGGCATCGTGCTCTACGAAATGGCGACGGGTGTCGTCCCTTTCCAGGGCAAGACCAGCGCGACGGTCTTCGTGCAATTGTTGAACGAGCCGCCGCAGCCGATTCGCGATGTCAATCCGGACATTCCCGTTGAACTCGAACGCATTATTTTGAAGCTGCTGGCCAAGGACCGTACGGAGCGATTCCAGTCGTCGGCTGAACTGCTCGAGGCGCTGCATCAGGTCGTTCTGCCAAACAAGCCGAATGCGCCGAGCCGGCGGTTCGGTGCTTCCCCGCCTTCTACGATCGGCGAAGCCTCCACGAGCGCCGTATTGCGTGCCGCCGAGTCCACTGAGAAGGTCCGCGGCAACGATAGCTCTTCAGGAGGAGTGCGGCGGTCGTCGCGAGAAGTTTCGGTCATTCGTCCGGTGCGCCGTGAGCCGTTGCCGCCGGGTGAGTTTCCGGCGACGCCGACACACTGGACTCGGCCCTCGCAGCCTGGAGTCGTCGCGGCTGGTGAATCGTCCAGCACGGAGGCGTCTTCGGGTTCTTCGCGTGCCCACGAGCCTCCCGCGATCTTCAGCTACAGCGAGCCTGACGGGGAGGTGGAACCGCCGGCGGCGGTCGTGGGAAAAAACAAAGCGCCGCGATGGTTGCCGTGGGCGATCGCCGGCGTGTCGGTTGCGCTGCTGGTTGGAATCCTGGCCTGGAAGATGGGCCGCAACGGGCCAACTGGCAGCGGAGTAATTAACGGCGGAGCGGCGAAGCTGATGCTTGCCGCTGTCGCGAACCACAGCGGAGAGAGTGCGCTCGACGGCGTAGTGCTCGAAGGGCTGAGACTGGACCTCGCGCAGTCGCCGCGACTGGCGCTGACGCGGAGTGCGTCGGAAACAACCGGGATGCGCAGCGCCGATCCGGCGACGCTGGCGGACGCGCGCAGGATTGCGGGCACTACAGGGGCCGACAGCTTTCTTTTTGGCGAGCTTACCCGTCAAGGCGGACACTATGTTGTCAGCGCCAGCGTCTACAGTGTGGCCTCCGGCAGAGAGATGGTGCGGGCGGAGCAGACCGCCGACGGTCGCGAACAGATTGCAGATGCGATCGACCGTTTGTCTTCGCAAATCCGCGTTGGCCTGGGCGAGTCGAATGCGATGTTCGCGCGTACGTCGTTTCCGCTGGCACGCGATGCGACGGCGAATGTCGACGCGCTGCAAGCCTATGTTGCGGGCGGAGCCGCTGCCGCGAACGGACGTCCGATGGACGCGCTGACCGCCCTGCAACATGCGACCACGCTGGACCCGAACTTCGCGCAGGCGTGGATTCGTCTGGCTGAGCTCTATCGCGAGGCAGGCGCCGAAGTGGCCTCCGCCGATGCCGCGACGCGAGCCCGCGATGCGTCCGCCGGTACCGGCGAACGAACGCGGCTGCTTGCCGCAGCGAGCTATGAGCTCAATGCGACAGGGGATTATCCGGCAGCATTGAAGGCGCTGGACCAGGTGGCAAAAAGCTATCCGCTGGATGCGTCCATCGCGTCGCGGCGTGCGCTGTTGCTGCGTCTGCAAGGGAAATTTTCCGAGGCAATCATCGTTGCGCAGAACGCGCTTGTCCGAAACCCATACGATCGTCAGGCATCAGGACAGGCGGAGCACGCGATGCTCGCGCTGGAGCGCAGCGACGCTGCCGCTGACATGGATGCACAGGCTGAGCGGCGCGGGCAGAAGCATCCTGCCATCGCTGTGCTGCTGCCGTTCCTGAACGACGCCAGCGCCGGCAAGGCTGTGGTGTTGTCACTGCAAAACGGCGATATTGACCAGTATCGCGCCCAGTTTTACCGTGCCCAACTGCTGGATGCGACCGGACAAATGACGGCTGGGTTCAACCTGTGGCTCGCCACCGCAAACACTGCGAAGATTACGCCGGCGCTGGTGTCGACGGCGGCGTACGCGCTGGCACAGGCGGCGCTGAACCGCGCGCTTACCGGAGACTGCGAGACAGCATCGTCGCTGGCGCGGGAAGCTTCGACGCTGCCACACGGAGCGAACGCGATCTTTGCCATCGGCATGACGCGAGGCTTGTGCGGCGACGCGGCCGGCGTGCGCGATGCGGTCGATGCGCTGATCGCGAGGTATCCGAAGTCGTTTGCGGTGAAGAACTATTACCTCGCCGAACTGACGGCTGTCGACCAGATGCACGCGGGCGATGCGGACGCTGCGCTGGTGACGCTACAGGCTGCAAAGCCGTTCGACCTCATCTCTATGGCATCGTACGAGCGGGGTCTGGCGCACGCCGCCGCTAAACAGTGGCCGGTGGCGATTGCCGACTTTCAGTTCGTGCTGCTGCATCGAGGAGCGGCGACGCTGACTGTGGCGCCGATGGTTCCAATGGCGCAGCTCGGCCTCGCGCGCGCGTATGCCGCGAGCGGCGACAAGGGCAATAGCGCAACGGCGTATCGCGCGTTTCTGGAGATGTGGAAGGCGGCCGATGCGAGCGATCCGCTGGTTGTAGAGGCGCGAAAGTATTTGCGCTAGCTAGCTGGCTTGGCCTAGCCGCTGTTGCCACTCCGCAATGGCCGCCGTTTCCGAGGCTGGAAACGTAAGGTGGCCGACCTTGCGTCCGGGGCGCGGGACCTTGCCATAGTCGTGACGAAACAGCAGCGGGAAAGCTGCTGTTTCCGACTCGGGAGGCATGGTGCCGATACAGTTCAGCATGACCGTCGGGCGGCTGAATGTGCTGCCGAGATCGAGGTCGAGGATGGCACGGAGGCAGTTCTCGAACTGCGAAGTGTCGGAACCTTCAATGGTCCAGTGGCCGGAGTTATGCACGCGCGGAGCCATCTCGTTGGCGATGAGCGTGTCGCCCTGGACGAAGAATTCGACGGCGAGAACGCCGATGTAGTTGAGAGCTTCGAGGAGCGTGCGCAGGTAGGCTTCGGCTTTCGATTGCAGCGATGGATTGTCGAAGGGAGCGATGGAGGTGCGCAGGATGCCGTCGCGATGAATGTTTTCGGTGAGCGGATAGAAGGCGATGTCGCCGCGCCGATTGCGGGCGGCGATGAGCGAAACCTCGCGGTCGAAATGCACCATACCTTCGAGGATGCACGGCGCGCCGCCGGTGTGGGCCCAGGCGGCGGAAGCCTCGTCGACGTGTGTGAGGCGAACCTGGCCGCGACCGTCGTAACCCAGGCGGCGGGTCTTAAGAATAGAAGGCGCGCCAATGGTGTCCAGGGCGTTGTGCAGATCCCGCAGGCTGTCGACGGCGGCGTAGGGTGCGGTGGCGATGCCTTGCTCGCGGAGGAAGTCCTTTTCGAAGAGGCGGTCCTGCGCGATGGCGATGGCCCGGGCGTTGGGGTAAAGGTTGAGACCCGAGAGCACCGCGGCTTCGATGTTCTCACTTTCAATAGTGACTGCGTCGACTTGGTCGGCGAAGTCACGGACAGCGATGGGGTCTTCGAGATCGACTGCCAGAACTGTTGCAACCTGCGATGCGCAATCGCCGGGCCGGCCGGCGCAGAGAATGTCAACGTCGAGGTTGCGGGCGGCTTCGGCGAGCATCAGCGCGAGTTGTCCGGCGCCAAGGATTCCAATGCGTGGGCGATGCAGATGAGTCATAGGCGAGGGTCGGGGTTGTTCAGCACTTGTTTGGTCTGTGTGGCGCGGAATTTTTCGAGCCTGGCGGCAAGTGTCTTGTCGTCAAGAGCAAGCATCGCCACGGCAAACAGGCCCGCGTTGCGAGCGCCCGGTTCGCCGATGGCAAAGGTTGCAACGGGAATTCCGGCGGGCATTTGTGCGATGGAGAGCAGGGAATCGAGGCCGTTGAGCGCCTTGGATTTTATCGGCACACCGAGCACAGGCAGGCGCGTTTGCGCGGCAACCATGCCGGGCAGATGCGCCGCGCCGCCGGCCCCGGCAATGATGATGCGCAACCCGCGCGCGGGCCCGGACGCGGCGTAGGCGGCCATCTTTGCGGGGGTGCGATGCGCGGAGACGACTTCCACTTCGTAAGCAATGCCGAATTCATCGAGGGCGTTTGCGGCATATTCCA
>Ga0207652_10005423_pt1 | contig 10348 bp, 8 predicted proteins | sample KBSC63BmetaG_FD_184334 | JGI IMG/M metagenome (GOLD analysis project Ga0207652, IMG submission 184334) | Corn rhizosphere microbial communities from Kellogg Biological Station, Michigan, USA - KBS C6-3B metaG (SPAdes) (version 2) | ecosystem: Host-associated > Plants > Roots > Rhizosphere ...
GCGGCGCAAGCGGGAGTGTCATGTCTTCCTCATAGTCGCTGGGCTCGACGGTAAAAGGCAGGCCGAGTTTTTCGAACAGTTCTTTGCGGCGCGGAGAACCTGACGCGAGAATTATATTTCTCATGCGCTAGTGATGGCCGCCGTGACCTCCGCCTGATTTTTTCTTCTTACTCCTTTTCTTCGCATGGCCACCGCCGTGTCCTTTGCCGTGACCTCCGCCATGACCATGACCTCCACCGGCATGCCCATGCCCGCCAGCAGCATGTCCATGACCCGCGTCGTGATGTCCGTGGTCCGCGTGACCATGATCACCATGTCCGTGGTCGGCATGGCCGTGCCCAGCGTCATGGCCGCCTTTCCCATGGTCATCTTTTTTGTCATGTCCGCCACCACCAGCTCCGGCTTTGTCGGCACTTTCGTTCAGTTTCTTAAAAGATAGGCCGCTTTTGACCCATTTCTTCAATACATCGAACATGCCCTTCGCTGACTGCCATGACGTTTTCGCAAACTCCCATGCTGTGACGCCGGCTATCGCGACCGGTATGAGTACGACCCCGAGAGCGCCGGCTTTGGCGAGTTTTGCGGGCGTCACACCCTTCTGTTCAACGACTTTTGCAGCGCGCACTGCAGCCTGCCGCTGAGTTTCGGGTGTAGCAGGTGTCACGTGTTCTGTAGCATGCGCGAGCTCCTCATGCGCATCAGTGTATTCTTCTGCCGCATCTTCTTCGTCTTCCTCATCCTCCTGCGTACGGAGCCGTTCCTGACGTTCCAGTTCTATATTCCTGTTCAAGGTATTTAATGAGCGCACAAGCTCGGCCGCAATACTATTTTGCGGATCTAAGGACTCTTCCTTAGGCTCCTTTTTCGCTTCAGCAAATATCGCGGGCTGCGTTCCCATTTTCTCTTCGAACGACTCATTCGCCGCTTTATGCAAAAGCTTCCCAAGTTCCGACATATCTTCTTTGGAAAGTTTGCCGCCCTCTGGATTCTTTATCAAAAGCGGCATCGCTTGGCTAAGCTTTGGATTATTTTCCGCTATCTCATTCCATTTCTGGGTATAAAAAGCATCGTACGCTTCGTGCCCGAGATACGCGTGCAATATCTCTACCTGGTCTTCCCGTGATGCGAGCGGATCTTCTTCGCGATGCTCGGGATTTTCTTTCGGAAGCTCTGTTTGATGCAGCTGCTTACCTAGTCCGAGCAATGCCCAGGAAACGCTGTGCGAAGTCGGTCTAAGTTGGAGATTAAGCTGTCTTGCATCTGCCCGAAGCGATGCGCGAAGATCATTTGCGATATTCAGGAGTTTCTCCATGCCGACTTTATCGGCGCTTTTGCGTAACGCTTCAGCATATTCCAATACCTCGGGAGTGTTCTCCGCCATTTCGACATAGTAATTTCTTTCGACCTCTTTTATCTCTGTACTGAGATCTTTATACGTAAGATATTCCTCTATCATTGCCTTTGCGTCTTGAGGCACTGGGATTTTTTCCTGAGTTGTGCCATTTTCGAGCGACATATTTTTTATATCGTACTGCACTTGCATCGCACTTGCCATCTGCTAGACTGCGCATACACACCCCATACGTATCAAGAGTGCGGCAAGAGAACTAGCTCTACGACCCGCCGGCAACCTATCTGACTTTTGGAAAGACAAGGTGCCCCATCTAGCCCTAACGGGAAGATATCCGAAAAAAGAAATCTCCCTTATGGGGGATTTATTCGTTTATAGGCCAATAATTTTATTTGCCATGTTCCAATTACTTGAAAGGTACACGACAGAAAGCGTCACTTCGGGTCATCCCGACAAGGTTTGTGATCAAATGTCAGACGCGATGCTCGACGCATGCCTCGAGCAGGACCCTAAGAGCCGCGTTGCGGTGGAAACCTTCGGTTCGCACGGAACTCTCATGATCGGCGGCGAAGTCACTACCAACGCCAAAGTCGATATGAATAAAATTGCGGCGGATGTCTACAAATCCATCGGCTATACGGAGAAGCTCAAGATCTTGAATACCGTTGCAAAACAATCCAATGACATCGCGATGGGCGTTGATACCGGCGGCGCGGGTGATCAGGGCATCATGTACGGCTACGCTACCAACGAAACCAAGGAAATGTTGCCGCTTGGTGTCGTGCTCTCTCACGCGCTTGCGCGAAGGCTTGAAAAGCTTCGCCGCGAAAAGACGCTTCCTTGGATAAAGCCGGATGGAAAGACGCAGGTCACTATCGAGAAAGGCAAAGTCATTACTGCGCTCACTTCGACGCAGCATGCAAAAAATGTCTCGCAGGAGGAAATCCGCAAAGAACTTATCAAGCATCTTTTCACGCCCGTTCTCGGCTCCGTAAAGGGCATCGAGATACTCGTGAATCCGACCGGCAAATTCGAACTCGGCGGTTTTGCGGCTGACGCCGGACTCACAGGACGCAAGATCATGGTAGACACCTACGGCGGCCTCTTGCCGCACGGTGGCGGCGCATTCTCCGGCAAGGACGCGACCAAAGTCGATCGCTCTGCCGCCTATATGTGCCGCTTCGTTGCGAAGAATCTCGTTGCCAACGGCTACGCGAAGAAAGCGATCGTATCAGTTGCTTATGCCATCGGCCGCGTCGAGCCGGTCATGGTTGTCGCTTATGACGAAAAAGGCAAAAATCTCACGAAGATAGTCGAGAAGAATTTCGACTTCCGCCCGAAAGCCATCATCGAGCGCCTCAACCTCCGCTCACCTATTTTCCGCGAAACCGCCGCATATGGCCACTTCGGCGTTGCAGGTAGACCGTGGGAGGAGATAGTGAACATATAATATAAAAAGAGTCCCGCATCGGCGAATGATACGGGACTAGAGTTGGCGTCATCACGCGGCTTTCGGTAACTCGACGGTGGTGATGTCTCCTCCAGTTTCGTCAGGAATCTCTGACGGTCCTTGGTTTACTTTCCACCAACCAGATATCCTAGAATCCACGTATGGCGCGGAGGCGCTTCTTTGCGCACCCAATTCTTCTTCTAGTGGCAACGCGAATGCGCCTTTCGGTATTGCAAATTGTCGGAGCAGCATGACTTTTCCCTTTATATACGCATCAGAGCGGGTGCGTTATGTTCATTAAAGCCCTATGTTCCTGAAGATCGGATGAAATGTGGATTGGTAAGGAAACCCGCTTTCAGCCGTATATACTGTAGTGTGGATATATTAGTAAGCTAAAAAGCCAGTTTAGATATGCATAATTTTAATAAGAAAATAGCGGCAGCGTTCGTCGTTGCGGCATTTGCCGCGCCGATGATTGCTTCGGCGGATACAGCGTCCTCAACCTCGGACACTTCGTCTGATGTACAGGCGAAGATACAAACGTTGTTGGCGGAAATAAAGTCGCTGCAAGAACAGCTTAAAGCCATCATTGCTTCCTCGACTGCAGGCTGGACAATGACCGGTTCTTCAACGATGAATTGGAACCCGGGTCAAATGGGAAAGATGGTCTGCATCACGCTTAATCGATCGCTTCATCAGGGCGACCAGGGCGATGACGTAAAGAGCATCCAGCAGATGCTCAAAGACGATTCTTCGACTGGCTTTACTGGCAATGTAACGGGCTTCTTTGGCCCCCTTACCGCAAAGGCGATGGCTATGTTCCAGATGCATAATGGCATCGCAAGCAGTACGGACGGTTCTGTAGGCCCGCTTACTCGCGGTTTCTTCGAGCGCCGCTGCGGCAAGGGTGAAGGTAACGGCAATGGCGGCCAGGGTGGCGGCATGAATGGAGGTCAGAGCAATATGCATGGCTCAGACATGATGATGAACGTCATGTGGGTTCGCGGCACTATCTCCGCCAACAACACTTCAAGTATTACGGTCACTACAGATGGAGGCTCGACAGTAGTGAACATTACGGCGTCGACGAGCATAAAGGTATTCACAGGCACCACAACAGCACCGACCATGGGTACAATTACTGACCTAATAGTCGGGAAACAAGTTATGGCCGGTGGCACAAAGAATTCCGACGGCAGCATTCAAGCCAACAGCATCGCGGTCGGCGATAACCTTCCGATGATGATGGGCGATGACAGCCACGGCGGTCCTGGCGGCGACAACCATGGTCCCATGATCCCCACGGGCTTCATGCCGACCACAAACGGAGAGCAGCACGGCCCTGGCAGCGATGGTGGCCCGCAGAATTGGTAAGTCAAAAGCCGAGCAAAACAAAATGGGCGGTCAAAGTGGCCGCCCATTTTTGTGCTCGGCTCATCTTAGATAGCAGGCTCCTCTTCCATGTAATGATTGCTGTGCTGCGTCTTTTGCAACACGCAATGCTTCCATGTCTTCTTTAGATAGTTCAGAAGCGTTTTCCGACATAAGTCGACTTACGTTTTTGAGCATCAATGCCGCGTTCTTTGGATCGCAATCCGGTTCCGCAGCAATGCCTATAGTCACCATGAGCTCGTCGCGACTGCACATGCATCTCTCCTTCTCTTACAGAGCACGTACTACTTTACCTGACTATTCGACAGTAACCGACTTCGCGAGATTGCGCGGCCGGTCCACGTTATAGCCTTTCGCCGTAGCGAAGTAGTACGCAAAGAGTTGGAGCGGGACTACCGCAAGTATCGGAGAGATCATTTCGATGGTCTCGGGCACATAGAGGACATCTTTGGTGAAGTTCAGGATGTCGTCGTTGCCTTCCGTAGCAATCGCAACTACCGGTCCCCGGCGCGCGCGGATTTCCTGAATGTTCGAGGTATTTTTTCCGTAGACCGTGTCAGATGGCGCAATGGCCATCGTCGGAAAGTTTTCGTCGATCATCGCGAGCGGTCCATGCTTCATCTCGCCTGCGCCGCAGCCTTCCGCGTGTATGTAGGAAATTTCCTTGAGCTTCAATGCGCCTTCGAAGGCCATCGGGTAGTTGTATTTGCGGCCGATGTAGAGGAAGTCGCGGGCGTTCGCGTATTTCGTAGCCATTTCCTTTATCTTTTCCTTGTTGTCGAGGATTGTCTGGATCTTCCCCGGCAAAAGAGAGAGCTGCGATGCGATTTCCTGCGCATCCGATTTCGACATCTTTCTCTGGCGACCGAGGAAAAGCGTAAGAAGCGCGAGTGCGGTAATTTGCGAAATAAGCGCCTTCGTAGAGGCGACGCCGATTTCGGGACCTGCATGATTGTAGACGCCGGCGTCTGTTTCGCGCGCAATGGTCGAGCCGACAGTATTGCAGATACCGATAGTAAGTGCGCCTTTGCGTTTGCCTTCGCGGATAGCTTCGAGCGTATCAGCGGTCTCACCGGATTGCGATATTGCAAGGAGCATCGTCTTTTGGTTAAGCACTGGTTTTCGGTAGCGGAACTCAGAACCGAGTTCGACTTCTACAGGAATTCCGGCATGCTCTTCGAGCATGTATTCGCCGACAAGTCCCGCGTAGTACGCGGTGCCGCAGCCGACGATGATAATACGCTCTATCTGCGCAAGCTCAGCCTTCACGCTCTCCAATCCGCCGAGTTTTGCATTCGCTTCATCGAGAAGAAGACGCCCGCGAAGCGTATTCTGCATCACTTCCGGCCCCTCCATTATTTCTTTGAGCATGAAGTGGTCGTAGCCGCCTTTTTGCGCTTCTTCCGGAGACCAGTCGACTTCCTGTGCCGGACGCTCTACGGTGTCGCCCGCAAGCTTGTAAATCTTGTATGAGTTCGGGCGGATAACCGCGACTTCGCCGTCCTCGAGGAAGACGACTGTGCGCGTGTGCTTGAGTATCGGTGAAGGATCAGATGCGATGAAATTTTCTCCGTCGCCTAACCCCAACACGACCGGCGCGCCCATGCGTGCGCCAACTATCACATCGGGCTCGGATTTCGACTGAATCGCCATGCCGTACGTGCCGCGAATGCGGTTGAGTGCAGCGCGGGCGGCAGTCTCAAAGTCCTTTCCATCTGCCATTTCCTGCTCCACCATGTGCGCCATTATTTCCGTATCGGTTTCGGAGAGGAATACATGGCCGCGGCTCTCGAGGTCGCGCTTGAGTTCCCGGTAATTTTCTATGATGCCGTTGTGCACGACCCATACATCGCCCGTGCAATCGCGATGCGGATGCGCGTTGTCTTCCGTAGGTTCGCCGTGCGTGGCCCAGCGCAGATGCGCAATGCCACTATGTCCTTCGAAATCGGCAGGAATTTTCTTTCGTAAATTCCCGACTGCGCCGACGGCGCGAACGCCGCCTTTTTCCGGCATAAATACTCCCGCGGAGTCATAGCCGCGGTATTCGAGGCTCGTCAAGCCTTCCAGAAGAAGCATTCCCGCTTCCTTTTTTCCAGTGTAGGCAAAAATTCCACACATATATCTTGTGCTCTTAGCGCGGCGATCCAAATAGATTTTCGGTCGTCGCCCTCATAATGAGGAACGTTTGAGTAGGTATATTCTTACTCTCTCCATCGTTCATTTGGCGTTTCCGTTGCCGAAAACTTTTTCCGAGACGATGTCACGACTGAGAATTGTGCCGAAGGGTTCCCGCAGATACTAAGACCAAATATACTATTTGCTCTTGTCCGATTGCCCGTTGATTTTCATCAACAGGCCCCTTTCCTCGTATCCCCATCTTGTGGGGCCACACGCTTGTCTTATCAAAATATTGTTATTTTTTCGCCGGCCGACATCGGCAAAGCTCTTAATGCTCGCAGTATAAAAGCCGCCCACATGCTGCGCAAGCGACCGAAATACAGCCTAACAAAGCCAAATGAAGGCAGCGTGACAATTACCGGAAAACGATGTCTTTGACATCCTTGCGAAAGGCATTGATAGCCGAGGTGTCAGTCGGACGCTTTGGGTAGGTACGATTGGAGAGAATGACAAGCGCCGTGGCAGTTTTTGGGTGTAGCGCCACATTGGTGCCGGTAAAACCGGTTTTTCCGAATTTGCCCCGCTCTAAAAGTTCCCAACCGAGCCCGTCTTGCGCGCCTTTCAATACTGCGGGAAATTTTCCCTGCAGGAGCGCTTCAAGAAATGTAAGCAGATCGCGCGCATTCGAGAATAGTCCCGCATGCCCTACCGAACGGCGGGCCTTGGCGAATACGCGCGTGCTTTCATCGTGCGCTATTCCTTGGACAATTTCCCCGTCCTGGACCTCTGTCGGCGCGCAATCTGATTTCGCGGGAAAAAAAGTCGTGCTTTTCATTCCAAGCGGCGCAAAAAAGTATGTATCGCTGAGTAAGGCAAGGCTCGTGCCGCCGACCCTTTCCAATATGACTCCCAAAACATACCCAGGCAGGTTCGTATAGGAACGCTCTGTCTTTGGTCCGTCAAAGCCATGTTCAAGAATATGCGTGCGTATCTGCTCGAATGTTTTGAACGAGAGCGTCGACATGCGCTGCCCGCGAACGTGATAGCGCAAAAGATCTTCGATGGTCGCGCCATGGTCATTTTGCAATTCGGGAATGTATTTCTTCACCGTATCTGTGAGGCTCACCTTCCCTTCAGTAATAAAAGTCAGGGCAAGCGATGCGGTCGGGATGGATTTTGTGATGGATGCGAGGTCGTAAATAGTGTTCTCCGTCACAGGCGGGGAATTTCCTTCGTACGTGAACCCGCCGAAGGCGCGGATCTCCCTAGTGCCGTTTCGCGAGACGCCGATTACGCATCCGGGGAACGTCTTTTCTTGTATTGCCCTTTCTGCGCGTCCGGCTATTGCGTCCGTCATCATACACAATCTCGCTTGCATGCTCGCCGATGTCAATCGGGTATCTGCCGGTAAAGCAGGATGTATTGAGTTTCGATTCGGGAACGCCTATCGCAGATATCATGCCTTGAAGCGTTAGATACTGAAGGGACGTCGCACCCAAATAGCGGCAAGTTTCTTCTTCGCTCTTAAGCGCAGCAACAAGCTGGTCTTGCCGCGGCGTGTCGATGCCGTAGAAATCCGGAAATCTGACCGGTGGAGACGACACCAAAAAGTGCACTTCTTTTGCACCCGCTTCAAAAAGCATACGTACGATCTGACGGGATGTCGTGCCGCGCACGATGGAATCATCGACGGCGACCACGCGCTTGCCTTTCAATACTTCGGGTATCGCCGTCAATTTCATCTTTACACCTTGTTCTCGTAGATGCTGCTCGGGTTGGATGAACGTGCGATGGATGTAGCGGTTCTTCGAAAGTCCGAGCTCGAAAGGAACTTCCGTCGCTTGCGAGTAGCCGAGGGCCGTAGGGATCGCCGTTTCGGGCACCGGGATAACGACGTCGGCTTTTATTTTTCTCTCCTTTGCCAATTGTTTGCCGAAATTCTTACGAACTTCATACACCGGATGACCAAGAAGCGTAGAGTCTTGCCGCGCAAAATATACGAACTCGAACACATCGAATTTTGGGTCCGCGGCGGCAAGCTTGATGCTTCGCAATCCTTTTTTGTCGGCAATGGCCATCTCTCCCGGCTCGACATCGCGAATATATTCGGCGCCTATAGTCTGTAGCGCACATGTCTCTGATGAAAAGACATACTTGCCATCGATAACCCCGATGGAGAGCGGTCGTATGCCGCAACGATCACGCATCGCTATCAGGCGATCGTGCCCCATCACCAGAATAGAGAACGCCCCGGTAATAAACGGGTACACTTCCATCACCGCGTTTTCGAGCGTCGCGCCTTTTTTCATCGCTGCAGATATCGCATCGACGACAATGCGGGAGTCAGACGCCTCCGAAACGTCTCCGCACATGCGCAGATAATTCCACAACGCCGTGGTCGACGGGATGTTGCCATTGTGTGCAAGCGCAAAAGCATGCTTGCCGCCGAGCATGGGCTGAATATGTTCTGGCTTGGAGCCGCCGGTTGTCGAGTAGCGGTTGTGCCCTATCGCGATGTGGCCGTGCAGGTTGGTGATGCTTTCTTCGTCGAAGACCTGGGCAACAAGGCCCATGCCTTTACGTGCGCGAAGCCGCTCGCCGTCGCTTGTGGCTATTCCTGCGCTCTCCTGTCCACGGTGCTGCAGCGCATAGAGGCCGAAATATGTCAGGCGTGCGACATCGAGGCCTTTGCCATAGATGCCAAAGACCCCGCATTTTTCTTTTGCTTCTTCCATATCAGGCGTCTGGAAACATCTCTTTGATATCCCGAGCAAGGTACGGATTCCACATGGCACCAGTCGCACTCATCACTATGTCCGCGCCCGCTTCGCGATATTCTTTGAAATCGGACGGTATTGTGACTCCGCCGGTACCGACTATCGCGAAATCGCTGCCGATTTTCTTGCGAACCGCCGCGAGCCGCTTCGTCATTTCAAGGCCCGCCCATTTTATACCGGCCCCACATACCCCGCTTCTCAAACGAACATTGCTACCCGGAAGCGCCTGTTTTCCTTCTTTATTCACAATCTTGGCTGCGATGGTATTTATGGCGGCAATTCCCTGCGCGTATTTTTTTGCGATCTGCGCGAGCGCTTCGATCTCATAGGCGTTTTGATAATAGCCGACTTTGAGAATAAGTGGCTTATCGCCGAGCTTTTCACGCAATGCCGCCGCGATTCGTTCGGTCATACCGAGGTTATAGCAGACGAGGCCTTCGTTGCCGATATTAGGGCACGAAAGGTTGGCCTCATATATTTTTGCACCGGTCGTAAGCGCGCGCTCTGCGGCATATGAAAAATCCGCAACAAATTCATCTGCTGTTTGATTTTCATGCACGGTGCCCATAAAACTCATTACCATCACCTGTCCTTCCCGTGCCGCCGCTACTGCATTTTTCGCGTCTTCCTGCCAGACTGATACGGGTCGCGACGGAACGCCGAATGAATTGGTAATAGAGAGCGGCTCGGCGTATTCGGCTTGCGCTGTAAGCGGTTGTTTTGCTTTTTCAAGCGTAAGATCGCCTTCAATTTTTACCGCCAAAACATTCGGGAACGGATGACACGGAAATTCATTACTTCGCACGGTCTTGTATACCGGTACATCGAAGCCTTTTTTGAAAGCAGCTTCGACGAACTTGCCGTTGAGTAACGGGCCCGCCGGGATGCCGAGCGGGTAATTGATCTTTACGCCGAGAAAATCGAAGCGGGGCTTACTTTCTGAAATGTCTACCCCGTCGGCAAATCCGCTGAACGGCCCTTCTGCGTAGTTCTCGTCGTAAGAGCGCAGCGGATCGTAAAAGGGCTTCGCGAGCATAGACACAATATACAGGAAAATATGCGTTTTCACATTTTTTTGCGATTCACATGCGGTTCATTGTCTAAGAGCACAATTTTACCTATGAGAGCAGTGTGGACAGGATCGCTTAGTTTCGGGCTCGTCAACATTCCGGTGCGGCTCTACGGCGCCGCGGAAGAGCGTGCGCTCAATTTCCGTCTGCTCGATAAGCATGACCTCTCGCCCATAAGCTACCAAAAAGT
>Ga0207652_10005426_pt1 | contig 10345 bp, 7 predicted proteins | sample KBSC63BmetaG_FD_184334 | JGI IMG/M metagenome (GOLD analysis project Ga0207652, IMG submission 184334) | Corn rhizosphere microbial communities from Kellogg Biological Station, Michigan, USA - KBS C6-3B metaG (SPAdes) (version 2) | ecosystem: Host-associated > Plants > Roots > Rhizosphere ...
TCCTCGAGAACTTCTACGAGAAGAGCAAGCGCTCCATTCTCAAGGCGCGCACCGAAGGACCGGCCGCGTACGTCTTCAGCGCCGACGATCCGCGACTCGGCCCCCAGGCCGAGCTGCTCCGCGTGCTGCAGAAGCAGCACGTCGAGATCTCGCGCGCCACGAAAGCGTTCACGGTGCAGGTGCCAGCCACCAGGACGCACGCGGAGCGCGGCGCGAGCACCAGGGCCGACACGGGAGGCGCTGCTGTCGCGCCGGCCGGAGCTCCCGCTGCCGCGAAGACCGTTTCGCGCACCTTCCCCGCCGGCAGCTACGTCGTGCGCATGGACCAGCCGTACTCGCGCATTGCCGACGCGCTGCTCGACTACCAGTACTGGAGCCCCGACGATCCGCAGAAGCAGCCCTACGATGATACCGGCTGGACCTTCCCCGAGCTGTTCGCGGTGCAGTCCGTACGCGTCACCGACCAGAAGGTGCTCGATGTCCCCATGACGCGCATGACCGACTCCGTGCGCGCACCCGGCGGCGTCTCCGGACAGGGGCAGGTATTCGCCATCGATCAGAACGGCGACAACTCGCTCGCGACGCTGCGCTACCAGCTCGCGTCAGCCGACATGCAGGTGGCCGAGCAGCCGTTCCAGGCGGCAGGGCACAGCTTTGCGCGCGGGTCGTTCGTGATCAGCGGCGTGTCCGCATCCGCCCTCGATGCCGCCACGAAGGCGCTGGGACTCGAGGCGGTCGCGCTGCCGGCGGCGCCCCAGGTCGCGCTGCACCCCGCGCGCGCCGCACGCATCGCGATTCTCCATACGTGGACCGGAACGCAGACGGAAGGCTGGTGGCGTGTCGCGTTCGACATGATCCACATCCCGTACAGCTACATCAGCGTGCAGGACATCGCGAAGACGGCGGACCTCAACGCGCTGTACGACGTGATTCTCTTTCCGCCCGCGGGCGGGAGTACGAAGTCCATCGTGGATGGGCTTCCGATGTGGCGCAACCCGATGCCGTGGAAGCACACCCCCGAGACGCCCAACATTGGAACCTGGGCACAGACCGACGACATTCGTCCCGGCATGGGCTTCGAGGGACTGGCCAACCTGCAGCGCTTCGTGGCGCGCGGCGGCGTGCTGGTGGGAGTGACCAACACCGCCGGCTTTGCCACGACGTACGGTTTCACCAGCGGCGTGACCATGGATGAGGCGCCGCGCGGCCACGTCGTGGGCAGCATTCTTCGCACACGCGTCGTGGACGGCGCGAGCCCCATCATGTATGGCGTGCGCGACAGTCTCGCGGTGTACAGCGAGAACGGCGAGAGCTTCACGGTGAGCAACACGACCTTTGGACGCCGAGGGGGCGGTGGCGGAAGTGACGAAGGTCGCCCCACCGGGCGTGGCACGGCGAACGACCCCGACGTGGTGCAGGGACGCCCGCCGCTCGCTCCCGAGAACGAGGCGCCGGCCGAGCCCGAAGTGAAGCCGTGGGAGGCCGCACCCATTACGGATGAGCAGCTCCGCAATCCGATCAACGTCATTCCCCCGGATCAGCGCCCGCGTGTGGTGCTCCGCTTCAGCGGCCAGAACGATCTGCTGGTGTCGGGGCTGCTGAATGGCGGCAAGGGTATTGCGGAGCACGCCGTGGTGGTGGACGTGCCCGTGAACAAGGGACATGTTGTGCTCTTCGGCAACAACCCCATGTATCGCGGCGAGACCATTGGCAGTTATGCGCTGGTGCTGAATACGGTGCTCAACTTCGATCACCTGGATGCCGGCCGGAAGCTGGATGCCAGGTGACGGCCAGCAGGGGCAGCCCCTCGAGCTGCGGGTTCAGAGCCTTTCTCGGAGACACCTGCCATGAGTGAGAAAAAGAAGATCATTGCCGTGATGGGTGCCACGGGCGCGCAGGGCGGCGGACTGGTGCGGGCCATCCAGCGTGACGCGGCCGGCGAATTCACCGCGCGCGCCATCACGCGGGATGTGAACTCGCCGGCGGCGCGGCAGCTCGCTGCACTCGGCGCGGAGGTGGTAGCCGCGGACCTGTACGATCCGGGCAGCGTGGCGCGGGCGTTCACGGGCGCGTACGGCGCGTTCTGCGTCACCTTCTACTGGGCGCACATGTCGCCCGAGAAGGAGCAGGCGGAGGTACGCGTCCTCGCGTCCGCGGCGCAGCACGCGACGCTGCAGCACGTGGTGTGGTCCACGCTCGAGGACACCCGCAAGTGGGTCCCGCTGAGCGACGATCGCATGCCCACCCTCATGGGCAAGTACAAGGTTCCGCACTTCGACGCCAAGGGCGAGTCCGACCAGGAATTCACGAAGCGCGGCGTGCCCACGACGTTCTACCTGGCGACATTCTACTGGGACAACTTCATCAGCTTCGGGTCCGGACCCAAGCGCGGCCCGGATGGCACGCTTGCGCTCACGCTCCCCATGGGAGACAGGAAACTCGCCGGTATCGCCGCGGAAGATATCGGCAAGTGTGCGTACGGCGTGTTCAAACGCGGCACGGAGTTCATCGGGAAAACCATCGGGGTGGCGGGTGAGCACCTCACTGGCACGCAGATGGCCGCGTCGCTCTCGAAGGCATTGGGCGAACCCGTCCGCTACGCACCGGTGACTCCAGCCCAGTTCCGCGGCTCTGGATTCCCCGGCGCGGAAGACCTGGGCAACATGTTCCAGTTCTACGCGGAGTTCGAGGAATATTTCCGGGACAGCCGCGACATCGCGCTCGCGCGATCACTCAATCCGGAGCTGCAGATCTTCGATCAGTGGCTCGCGGAGAACGCGAAACGGATTCCGCTGGGGTAATAGGCGGGCCGAAAGGGGCGAAAGGGGTCGGAGGCCGACGAAAGGGGTCAGAGGCCGACCCTTTTTGGTCCATGACTGTCCGGGCTCGTATTGCGTGAAATACGTATTTTGCGTATTATCGGCCATGGACACGCGCATCACCGCTTCGCTCCTTGCCCGCCGCCTGGCGGACGTCCTCGGCCGCGTACGCTACCGGGGCGAGACCTTTGTGGTCGTGCGACACAACCGGCAGGTGGCTCGCATCGCTCCGGCCGGTGCCGCGCCGCGAGCGACGCTGGCGGAGGCCGCGCGCGCGTGGATGACCGGCGGTCACCACGATACGTCGTTCGCCGATGATCTGGCGCGGGTGGGCGCCGCGGACCGGCCACCGCGGAATCCGTGGGCCTCGTAATCGACACCAGTGCGCTCGTTGCGCTCGAACGTTCTGGTGCCGACTGGCCAACGGCGCTCGGTCCTTACGCCGGTGAAGCCATTGCGCTGCCGGCCGCCGTGTACGGTGAGCTCCTCGTCGGCGTGTCCCTGGCGGGGAATCGCATGCGCGCCAGGAAGCGACGGGCGCGGATCGAGGCGCTCGTGGAGGTCACCGGCATCGTCGATTTCGACAGATCCATCGCCGAGCATTGGGCCGAGTTGTTCGCGCAGCTCAGCCAGCACGGACGCCTGATACCGTCGAACGACCTCGCCGTTGCCGCGACTGCCCGATACCTGGAATTCGGCGTGCTGGTGGGCCCCGACGACGAGCGGCACTTTCGCGGCGTGCCCGATCTCCAAGTGGTTGCGATCGAACACTGAGGCCGGCACGCGCGCGGCTTCAAGTATTCGTTCACGGAAAGGGTGCCGCCACTTTGACCGGGATGTAGCGCGTCAGTCGGCGGAAGTCCGCGGTCTTGGTGGTGACGAGGGTGGCGCCCACGCTCGCGCACTGCGCCGCGAGACGGCAAATCCCGTCAATCTGCTCGTGTCGGCGCACCACCGCCTCCAGCGCCTGCGTCACCGCGTCGGTCCCGGTCCGCGCACCGATCGCCTGACGCGCGCGGTCGAGCAGATCCTGACGGAGCACCAGCGTTTTCTTGCGTTTCGACGATGCGGGTCGGCGCGCAGGTCGAGCTGCGTGGCGAGTCTTCACTCTGGTCTCTCCGGCGGGAGGCTTGCGTATGAGCTGTGTGGTACGACCATATCATACGGATCGCCAGCCTGATCACCGTTGTCGCGATCGGCTAATTGACTCGCACGATCCACAATCGCAGCTGAAGCTCCGACGGGGTCAGTCGCGATCCGTTCGGGCCCTCCAGCAGAAAGGAGGCGCCCGTATGACCAGCGGGTGCGTCAAGCACCGTGTACGCCGTGCTCCCGCCGCGCACGCCACGGTTCGGCAGCGTGTCCGGCGTGAACTCCATCACAGGCGGCTTCAGCCAGTTCCATCCCACACTGGCGAGAAACGTCGAGATGCTCGCCGAATTCCAGCTCGTGATGCTGAACGGTCCGGGCACCCAGCCGGTGCCCGTTCCGTTGTCCAGGTCGTCGAGCGCCAGTGCTGTGGCAAATCGCACGAACAGGCTGTCGTAGTCCACCGGCAGGATTGCCTTGATGTTGTCAGTACCCGACAGATTCAATTGCGCGTTGATCCAGTTTCTCGTGATCCCGTTGGTGCCGTTCGGATACGTCGGCCCGTATTGATCGAGGATGTAGCGCTGGAGCATCCACGACGCGCCGTAGAAGGAGATGCCGCTGCACGGCATTCCCACGACGGTGTTTCCGTACACGCTGCACTGATCGGGCGCATTCGCCACCTGGTCGCCGCCGCCGAAATCGCCGAAGTACAGGCCGAGCTTGAGCATCTCGTCCTCGTACCAATTCGCCCCCTCAGGACCGAACGCCACGGACGCATCGTAGTTCTGGAACTCGCTGTTGCCGAGCATGGCATGCCCCGAGAGCTCTTCCGCGAGCGTCGCCTGGCCTTCCATTTCCCACGTCGTCATGGGTTCTCCCGACGCCAGGATCAGGCGCTCGGATACCTGGATGAGATGCGAATACTCGTGCGCCATGATCTCGGGCATGCGCGCCAGAACGTCGGCTTTCGTACGCGCACCGCCGCCGGACACGTTGTTGGGGTCGGGGACCTCGCCGTAGTACAGCTCACCGTAGTTGCTCGACGCACACAGCGTACGAGGCACGAGATCCCCGAAGAAGACAAAACCACCGAGTCCCGGGACCTTGTCCACCTGCGAGGTGAGCACGATGATGGCGCGGCCGTTGCTATCCAGGTCGGACGTGACACCGAAGTGGCTGTATTCCACGCCGAAGATCGTGTTGTCGAACGCATTGCTGGCGGAATCAATGTCGGCGGTCGAGAGCGAGTCGGTGGAAGGATTCGCGGCGTCCACCACCCAGATGTCCTTCTGCCCCACCTTTCGCACCACCGCCTTGATGGTGGCATAGTTCGCGCACGCGTCAACGGACTGCACGTCGGGCACCTTCAACGCGAGCGTGTCCCCCACGGCCGGCGCTGTCGTGACGTTGAGGACCGGAGCTGGCACCCGCTGCGCGCGACTCAGCCGCGCCTGGGACAGCAGTGGAGTGATATGGGTGCGTTCCCACTCGAGCAGATGCACATCGGTACGCTGCTGCGCGACCTTCTGCTGGAGCACACGCCGGAACCGGGCGGGCAGCGTGGCGCCGAGTCGTACCACTGCGCGCTGCAGCACGGATGTCGCGCGCGCAGGTGACAGCGGCGTCCTGCTCGCCGTGAGGTTACTCAGCGGCGGCAGACCGCCGCGCGAGACGACTTCGAATGGTTCGAGCGCCCCCGGCAGCTCCGCGGGCGCGGAGAATCCCATCACGTACGACTGCGAGCTCGTGGATGGATCAAACCGGATGCAGTACTGCGTCGAATCCTGGAGAATCGCTTCCTGCCCCACGCTGAGCGAGAGCGATGCCACCGCCGGACTCAGGGGCACGAGGGAATCAATCGTGGTCTGCAATCCGGCCGTCACACTGACGTTCACGCGGCGTGTCGGACGGCAGTTGAAGCTGGGAACCAGGACAGTGATGCTCGTCGGCGACTTGGCGAGCAACCGGGCATCAGCGCCGTCGATGGACACGGCGGTCGCTGTAGTGTCGAAGTTGGACCCGGTAATTGTCGCCTGTTGTCCCTCATTCAGCACCGCTGGCTGAATGCTCGTAATGACCGGAATGGGGCCCCAGGGCTGAACGAAGGCAGTAAATGTGACGGGCGCCGCGAGCCAGAAGAACGGCTCGTGTTCAATGAGGCCGAAATCGACCGTTTGTGTGAGCGATGATGCTCCTGGCACCCATGTGAACTTCGCCTTCCCCTCGTCGTCCGTCACCATTGAGTCAGGCGACACCTCACCACTTCCGGAAGAAACAACCTGGCCAATGTTCTTTCCACGAATTCCCTGTCGTTGGCTGTCGATCGCTTGCACGATCAGCGATGCCGGAAGCGTGTTCCCCACGGCACCGAGCTGTGAATCACCAGACACCTTGATCAGACGCATCAGAATCTGGGCGACGGTGACGGCGGTCTGCTTTGCGGACCCGCCGGCCATCGCCGTGATCGTTGCGCTGCCATTCCCGACCGCGGTCAGCAGCCCCGTGGAATCAACCGACGCAACCGAGGCGCTGGATGAGCGCCAGGTGATCCGCGCCCCCGGCACGGCCCGTCCCTGTGAGTTGTAGGCAACCGCAGTGAGCCTCGCCGTATCGGTGAGCGCACCGAATCCTACGGAATCCGGCGACAGTTCCACTGCGGCGATCGGCGGCGGTGTCGGCGCCGTCGAATCCTTGCCGCCGCAGGCGACACCACACAGCAGGATCGCGACCGGCATGATCCACCTGCTGTCCCGCACATGCCGTGACGGCGTGAGCAGATCGCCTGAAGCCGCTATTACATGGGATCGCATGGGAGTTGAATGGAATCACATAAAAGACGGGACGTGCCGGTAATCCGCAACTGGAGCGCGGCCGCGCCACCCATGGCGCCATGGGCGCCGCGATGCCCGCCGCCGGCGCGCTACTCCGGCGGCGGGACCAGCACGCCGTAGCTGGTCACCAGCAAGGGCCCGGCGCCCTGCCGTTCACCGACGACCCAGATCTTGCCCCCAACCAGCTTGGCGAATTGCGCTGGCGGAGCACTCAGGGGAATGGTGTCAATGCGGAAATCACCACTACCGCTCACCGAGAGAATTCCAACCACCGGCTCCTTTCCGGCGATGCACAGAATACGGTATTGCTCAACGGTGATGGCGTCATGGATCCTGCCGAGCGGGGGTGAGGCAGGCCTTGCCTTTCCCGTGACGCGCACCTGTGCGCCGTCCAGTGTCGCAAGTTCATGGGTGAGTGCACCCGCGAGCGCGACGCTGCCGCTGTCAGACACGAGGATGACGGTGGTGACCGGAACCGCACCCGTCACGTGCACCGTACCGGTTGCCACCGTATCGGCGATTGCCACGGTGTTCGGTATGCCACGACCCGTGTCCCCGTTCGCCGCGGCACCCGGGCGACACGCGCACATCATGAGCAGTACACCGGCGATGAGGTACCCGGCGCGTCTCACTGGATCCGCACCACCCACAGGGCGGGCCGGAGTGACGCATCCACCGCAAGACCAGTCACCGGACTGAACACGCGGAACGACATCGCCGGATGCGATGCCTGCGCTTCAAGCAGGGTGTACGCCGTGCTGCCACCGCGAACGCCGCGACTGGGACCACTCGTCGTGGAAAATGTCATGCTCGGAGGAGACAGCCACCCCAGACCGTAGCCCGCCAGATACGTCGCCAGACTTGCCGAATTCCAGCTCGTGATCTGAAAGGGCCGGGGAAGCCAGCCGGTCCCGGTCCCATTATCCCGGTCGTCGAGTGCCAGTGCCGTCGCGAACCGGACGAAGAGACTGTCGTAGTTCACGCCGAGCAACGCGCCGATGTTCGCTGTGCCGCTCAACTGGAGATTTTTCGAGATCCAATCCCGGGTGAGCTGGGCGGGTCCACCGGGCCAGGTTGGTCCATACTGATCGCTGATGTACCGCTGCAAAATCCACGAGGCGCCGTAGAACGCCGACACGTCGCAAGGAACCCGTAGCGCCAGATTGCCATAGACCGAGCACTGATCAGGCGCGTTCGAGGCCTGATAACCCGCGCCGAGGTCACCAAAGTACCTGGTCAACTTCACAATTTCATCCTCATACCAGTCGATCCCCCCTGCGCTGAACGCCACGTCCGCGCCGTAGTTCTGATACGCAGCGTTGCCCAGCGTAGCGTGCCCCACCAGTTCTTCAGCGAGGGTCGCCTGCCCCTCCATTTCCCACGTAGCCATTGGCGTGCCGTCATTCAGGATGACTCGCTGCGAGAACTGAATGACATGCGTGACCTCATGAGCAATGAGCTGCGGCATCTCCGCCAGGACGGTCGCCTTGGTGCGCGCACCCGACTGCGCGACATTGTCCGGATCTGGAACCTCGCCGTAGTAGATCTCCGCGCCATTGCTTTCGGAACAGAGCGATAGTGGCGCCAGGTCTCCGAGAAACACGAAACCCAGTATCCTGGGCGTCTTGTTCACTTGCCAGGTGAGCGCCACAATCACGCGCCCGTTGCCATCGATATCACTCGGATGGCCGAAGTACGTGGTGTCCGTGGCGTAAATTCGCGTGTCGAATTCGTCGCTTGCTGTCTGGATATCAGCCTGCGTCAGCGAGTCCATGGTGGGATTCGCAACGTCCTGCACCCAGATGCCCGCACGCCCCACCACACGCACGACCGCGCGGATCGTCTGGAAATTGGTGCAGAGGTCGGTAGATGAAAGGTTCGGCACGTGCAGCGTAAGCGTGTCTCCGACAGCCGGTGTGTTTGGGGCCACGTCCCGCGCGAGACTCGACTGCATCGCACTCCCGCGCCGGAACAGCGCGCCGCGCCGCGCGAGATGCGCTGCCTCCCACGCGCGAATGCGCGCATCGCCCTGCAGTTGCCCCAATTCGCGCTGCATCGCCTGGCGTCCCCTCGTGGGCAGCAGGCTGTGTCGCACCATACCGCCTCGCGGTGGCGGCGTCGACACCCGGTCCATCGAAATGCCTGATCGCGCAATCTCTGCGTTCGCGGAGCTCGACAACCCGCTCGCCCCATCCACCTCGAACGGGCTGACCACACCCGGGCTCTCGGCGGGCGCGGAGAGGCCCATCAGATACGTCTCGGGCGGACCAGACGATGGCCCGAAGTGAAGGCAGAACCTGGCGGGTTCAGTGATGATCGCCTCCTGCCCAACCGCCAGCGTCAGTGCGGTGTCAGCCTCGCGAATCGGAGCGGTGAAGTGCGTGTCGCCCTGCAGGCCTACCTGGATATCCAGCCCAGCCAGTCGGACCGGACGGCAGGGGAAAGCTGGCACCGTCACCTTGAGACTCGTCGACGTGGCCGAGAGCACCTGCGCCTGCGCACCATCAATGACGACGACATTACTGTCGGGCGCGAGTGAGAAGTTCGCGCCGGTGAAAATCGCGTCCTCACCCTCGATCAGAGTATCGGGAGAGACGCCTGTAACGACTGGCGGAGGAAGAAGCGGCAGTGCCGTGGCGGAGAAGGCGGCATTGTCTCCGCCGAGTCGTGAAGCCACCTGCGCCATGACGGCGGGAACGAGCGAGCGGTAGCCGAGTGTCCAGCGTGCCTGCGCGCGACCCGAGGAGTCGGTAACCGTGGTCGGGGGAGAAACGGATCCATCGAGCCCGTACTGGATCGAGAAGGTCACCGTCGCCCCGGAAACGGGATGGATGTTGGCATCGGTAGCGCGTACGATCAGCGGTGCGGGTAGCGTCTGTCCGAATTTGGCGGTCTGGGAATCTCCGGAAACCTTGAAGAGGAACCGCGCCATCTGTTCGACCGTCACAGCGGTGTGCGCCGACACGGACCCGGTGGCAGCGCCTATCTGCGCGGTCCCATTCCCGACCGATGTGACCAGTCCCGTAGGCATAGCAGTCACAACCGAGTCGTTGGAGGAACTCCAGGTGACAGGGTTGTTCGTGATCGTGTCGCCATTCTGCGACGTGACGATGGCGACATACCTGGTCGTATCGCCCAGAGCAGTGAACAGGCCGTCGGACGGTTCGATGGAGATGTGGGCTGGTACGGGCGGGGGCGGAGGCGGAGGCGGAGGTTCTGTCGCGTCATGGCCGCCACCGCCGCATGCGGCAGCAAGCACCACGAGGAGTGGAACGATGACCGGGCACCAGTGCTTCTGAAAACCCGGCCACCCAGCGCGCGGGAGAAGATAATGACGCCCCGTCGTGATTGAGGGATGGGTCATGTCCGGTCATGATGCAGCGTAAACGGCGCGCCCGCCAGCTCACTGTCCAGGAGGCCTGCCTTGCCATGTGCCCTTCCTTGACAGCCAGGTGTCAGCTCGCCATTGTTCCCCCCCAGATTCTGTATGGAACATCTGCAAGGACTACCCCATGCCCGCCCTCCCCGTCCTGAAAGGCACCCTCGACCTCCTCGTCCTCCGCGCCCTCAACTGGACGCCCATGCACGGCTTCGAGATCGTCT
>Ga0207652_10005428_pt1 | contig 10344 bp, 6 predicted proteins | sample KBSC63BmetaG_FD_184334 | JGI IMG/M metagenome (GOLD analysis project Ga0207652, IMG submission 184334) | Corn rhizosphere microbial communities from Kellogg Biological Station, Michigan, USA - KBS C6-3B metaG (SPAdes) (version 2) | ecosystem: Host-associated > Plants > Roots > Rhizosphere ...
CCGTCATTGTCGCGGTTGGCGGTGTCGTCGAATTGCGGCGTGTGGCCACCGAGCGCGCCATGCTTCTTGCCGCGCAACAGGAGATCACGAATCGCCTGACCGAACTTGCGGCGATGAAAGCTGATTTCACCGCGATGGTCGTCCACGAGTTGCATTCACCACTTGCGGCGATTCGTGCCATCGCGACCGTTCTGCAGACCGGCGAGCTCGGCTCCGAGCAATATCTCAAAGCGGTGCAGGCTATCAGGAGCGAGACAGACGTGCTCAACGCGCTCGTGTCGGACGTTCAGTCGATCGGCAGCGTTGAGCGCGACGACTTCGCGATCGCGCCTCGTCCCGTCTCGCTCGACGGGCTCCTGGCTGACGTCGAAGCCTTCGCGACGAGACTCCCGGGCGATCACCCCGTCTCATGTATCGTGGAGCAGGGGATGCTGGTTCACGCCGATCCTGAGCGAATCGGCCAGGTGCTGCGTAATCTCGTCAGCAATGCGGCAATCTATTCGGCCGATGGCACAGCGATCGAGCTACGGGCTATCCACCGCCCCAAGCGCGTTCGCATCGAGATCGCGGATCACGGCTACGGTATTCATCCCGATGACCTCGGGCGGATCTTCGAGAAGTTTGGCCGCGGGCGCGACGCAGCCGCTCGGCGCACGCACGGAGCCGGACTCGGGCTCTATCTCTCCCGGCGTATTGTCAACGCACATGGATCGGATATCAGTGTGACGAGTGCGCCAGGGTCAGGCTCAGTCTTCGCGTTTGAGTTGGAGACGCTCCAGTGATTCGCATCTTACTGGTGGATGACCATACCGCGTTTCGCGAGCCCTTCGCCTTCATGCTGAATCGCGAACCCGACCTCGAGGTGGTCGGGCAGGTGGGCACGCTGGAAGAAGCACGTCAGTTCCAGGGCATGGTCGATATTGCGATGGTCGACCTCGGTTTGCCGGATGGTGATGGCGTTCGGTTCGTCCGCGAACTGAGAACGCGAAACCCGCGCATATCCGTGCTGGTGCTGACCGGAAGCAATGAACATCTCGGAACGGCGCGGTCGATTCAAGCCGGTGCCGCGGGCGTCTTGCATAAGTCCGCCAGTATCGCTGACATCATCAGCGCGATCCGTCGCGTCAACGCAGGCGAATACCTGCTCACGGCGGCGGAGATTCTTGACCTGGTCGGACGATTAGATCAACAGAGCGAGCAGGAGCGCGAAGTGCGACAACGTCTGGCTCGTCTCACACCGAGGGAACGAGAAGTGCTGCAGGCGCTCGCGGATGGCTTGAGCGACCGGCAGATCGGCGACCGGCTGAGCATCAGCGTCGAAACCGTTCGCACGCATATGGTCAAGATTCTGTCGAAACTAGAGGTTGATTCGCGACTGGCTGCCCTGGTCTTTGCCGTTCGGTACAAGGCCGTCACGATCGATTAGACCGAACGTGTGTCCGTACTACCGCAAATGAGCCAGCCAAAATTGGCTCATTTCGTCGATGGCGCGTCCCACTTGACGTAATAGACTCCCATTGGAAAATTGACGCTCGCTGAGATCAGCGGCATTAGCGCACGGACTGTAACTTGGGCGCCTCGTCCGTGCGTTGCCAGTGGCGCAACCGGCCGATCATTGATCGTGCCGGTCTTTTGTTTTGCGTGGATCAACGGAATGGAGGTTCGTTTCCCCGCCGGCCGAAGATTGATGCGAATAACACAAAGATCGTTTGTGGATAGGGGAGGGTCCGATGCGTATCAAACGGAAGAGCGTGTTTAAGGCCGTCATCGCAATCGTCGTTCTGCTGGCCCTGGTTCTTCCATGGGTAGCCCAGGCAGACGACATCTCCAACAATCTTGATGCTTCAATCGACTCAGTTCTTGAGACGATGAACCTGACTCAAGGGGGGTCAAACGGTTCGACGAACCTATTCGTGTCCACCACAAATGGCGACGGCAAGAACGGCTGCAATCTCACCGGAGGCACCACGCTGGTCGTATCGGTGAATACGAGTAATGCGTCGGTTGCCACCGTCTCGCCAGCCTCGGTCACATTTACTTCCTGCGGCGCCACGCCGGCTCTGACGGTCACACCACATAATCCCGGGTCCGCAAATATCACATTGGCGCTGACCAGTAATGATACCGGTGCATCGTTCAACCTGGCTCCGGCGGCATTTACCGTGAATGTTGCTGCAGCTCCGCCTTCCGACACCACATCGCCAAGCATCACGCCAACGATCACCGGGACGCTCGGCAATAACGGCTGGTACACCAGTGACGTAACCGTGTCCTGGACGGTGACCGACAATGAATCCGGCATCTCATCGAGCTCGGGCTGCGAGCCGACACTGATCACCGCCGACACCAACGGCACCACGCTGAACTGCAGCGTCACCAGTGCCGGTGGGACGAATTCGCAATCGGTAACAATCAAGCGGGACGCGACCGCGCCGGCGGTCACCTGCACGGTTCCCGATCAGACCATCTGGCACGGTGCGAACGTGACCGTGAACTGCACCGCGAGTGACGGCGGTTCCGGTCTGGCAAACTCGGCCGATGCAGGTTTCAGCCTGTCAACCAGCGTGCCGACGGGGAGCGAGACGAGCAGCGCCGCAACCGGTAATCATACTGTCAGCGACGCCGCCGGAAACAGCGCGACGGCTGGTCCGTATACCTTCAAGGTCGATCTCAAGGGTCCGGCTGTCGTCTGTGGCAGTGCTGACGGTGTTTGGCACGCGGCCAACGTCAGTATCAGTTGCACCGCGACGGATGGCGGCTCGGGTTTGGCGGACTCGGCCGATAATAGCTTCAGTCTGACCACAACGGTCGCGCCCGGCGATGAGGACGACAACGCCGCAACCGGCAGCCGTGTGATCGCCGACAACGTCGGCAACTCCAGTAACGCCGGACCGATTAGCGGCAACAAGGTCGATCTGAAGGCTCCGGCCGTGGTCTGCGGCAGTGCGGACGGAGTCTGGCATGCGAACGATGTCAGCGTCACCTGCACCGCCATCGACGGCGGTTCGGGACTGGCAAATCCAGCAGATGCGAGCTTCAGCCTCTCGACCAGTGTCGCATCCGGTACCGAAACCAACAACGCGTCCACCAACAGCTACTCCGTCATCGACAACGTTGGGAATGCGACGACCGCGGGACCCATTAGCGGCAATTGGGTAGATAAGAAGGCTCCGGTCGTGACCTGCGGGAGCGCGGATGGCACCTGGCACGCGGCCAACGTTAGCATCGGCTGTACCGCGACTGATGGTGGCTCGGGATTAGCCAATCCCAGCGACGCAAGCTTCAGCCTGACGACCAATGTAGCGAGCGGCGATGAGACGAACAACGCGTCAACAAACAGCTATGTGGTTGCCGACGGCGTCGGCAACACGGCTACCGCTGGGCCAGTCAGTGGCAACATGATTGATCTGAAGGCTCCGACCGTCGTCTGCGGAAGCGCAGATGGTATCTGGCATGCGAACGACGTTAGCATCACCTGCACAGCAAGCGATAGTGGTTCGGGCTTGATGAACCCCAGCGACGCCAACTTTAGCCTGTCTACCAACGTGGCGAACGGCGACGAGACGAATAACGCTGCAACGAGTAGCTATGACATCGTCGACGTTGCCGGCAACACGACGACTGCCGGACCGATCAGTGGCAACATGGTCGATAAGAAAGCACCCGTCGTGACCTGCGGCTCCGCTGACGGTGTTTGGCACGCCTCCAACGTCAGCATCAGTTGCACCGCGACGGATGGTGGCTCGGGTTTGGCGGACTCGGCCGATAATAGCTTTAGTCTGACGACCACTGTGGCCCCCGGCGATGAGACGAACAACGCCGCAACCGGCAGTCATACGGTCGCCGACACGGTTGGCAACTCCTCGACTGCTGGACCGATTAGCGGCAACATGGTCGATCTGAAGGCACCCGTTGTTTCATGCAACGCTGCAGACGGTGTCTGGCACGCAGCCAATGTGAGCATCGCCTGTGCTGCGAGTGATCACGGTTCCGGCTTGGCAGACTCGGCCGACGAAAGTTTCACGTTGACTACTACGGTTGCTCCCGGCACTGAGACGAACAATGCCGCAACCGGCAGCCACGTGGTCAGCGACAATCTCGGTCATTCAACGACTGCGGGGCCGATCAGTGGGAACATGGTCGATCTGAAGGCACCCGTCGTTACCTGCGGCAGTGCTGACGGAATCTGGCACGCCACCAACGTGAGCATCGCCTGTACGGCGACGGATGGTGGCTCGGGCCTGGCCGATCCGGCCGATGCAAGCTTTAGCCTGACGACCACGGTGGCCCCCGGCGATGAGCAGAGCAACGCCTCGACCAATAGCCACGCGGTCAGCGATGGTGTCGGCAATACGTCCACTGCCGGGCCGATCAGTGGCAATATGGTCGACCAGAAAGCTCCAGCCATTACGATCAATGCCCCGACTCATACGACGTATCTGCTCGGGCAGGTCGTCACGGCGAACTACGGCTGCACCGATGGTGGATCCGGGCTTGCCAGTTGTACGGGTACGGTCGCGAATGGCAGCAACATCGACACGGCGTCGGTCGGCACGAAGACCTTCACGGTCAACGCCAAAGACAACGTCGACAACACGTCATCGAGCAGCGTGACCTACTCGGTGGTCTACGCGTCCAGTGGGATGTGCCTCGATAGCCCTGGCCACCAGATCCTGCAGCCGATCAACCTCGACGGCAGCAGCGTCTTCAAACAGGGGAGCACCGTTCCCGCCAAGTTCCGCGTCTGCGACGCCAACGGCAACTCGATCGGCACGCCTGGAGTGGTTTCGGACTTCAAGCTGATCGCGAAGACCAACGGAACCTCCTCTGATCCCAACGAGGCCATTGTATCGACGAATGCGGACAGCGCGTTCCGTTGGGATCCAAGCGCTCAGCAGTGGATCTTCAACATCAGCACGAAGAATCTGACCAAGGGCTACACGTACACCTACCAGATCACGCTGAACGACGGTTCGAAGATCCTGTTTACCTTCGGTCTGAAGTAATTCGCCGCGTACCCCTCCTCACCCGAACAAGGGCGCCCGGAACCCCCAGGGCGCTCTTGTTCATGTCGCGACGCAGTCACACGGTGTCGGCGTAGGGCAGCGGATATTTCCGATTTTTGTTGAATCGATCGCCTTTCTTCCTGCTCTTGAAGACTGGCACGCGTTATGCACTTCTGCTTTGTGTGTCGCGCGATGGACGTTGGAGAAGGCCGCGACACAGCCGATCACGAAGACAAGTTGCGAGTCCCAATTCGTCGCGGCGTACGTCGTTAAGTCGAGCGGAACGCACACCGGATGAGCGTGTGCGTCAACCGTTGGTTCCGCGCAACGGCGATGGTGTATCCCTGGTAGAAACAATGGAACGGTTCGGAGATGTCGATACGGCTTTCGCCCAAGGAATATGGCATCGATCCGCGAGGAGTGCATGTTCGCGGTTACCTGCTTCAACTCGTAGCGGAGCTTTCGCGCGAAACGCCGCTAACCGAACCGTCCGAGCCTATTCCGGTCCAGCTGGTTGAGATGCTGCTTGCACTCTCACGCGAGCCCAGTTGCAGTGTCGAGAACGCGCCGAACTACCACGAAACGCAGCGCCATTTCATCGAAGGCGTCTTGCGTGATCCCCGGCTTGCCGAGGCCGACATCCTGCTCGGTGGCCAGATCTTCGGTATCGATCTCACGCGGCCGCGAGCTGTCATTCTGGTCGATGCCTCCAACTACATTCTGAACGATCGGCGCAAACCCCAGGTTGACGAGGGGGGTGAACAGCAGCGGGCGCAGCAGGTCATCAGCTGCATCGTCAACTACTTCTCGCTCCCGAGCGATACGATTTGCGCCGATATCGGCGATGGTGAGATCGCTATCCTCAAGGCGAGCAGTTCGCGCGATCTCGCTGGTTGGGTTGAGCCGGCCGATAGTCCGCGCTGGGGGCCGCTCTCGTGGGCCGATCTCGGCGCCTTGAAACGCGCGGCCGACGGACTTCTGCAAGCGCTACGGCAGGAAATTCGAGGCGAGGTCACCATCGGCATTGGGCGCTACCATCCGGGGATTCGCGGTTTGGCCCATTCGTATCAGGATGCCCGTGCCGCCCTCTTGATCGGCGTCCAATACGAAGGAGCCAATCGCGTCCATTGCCTCGACCGCCTCGGGATCGCCTCGTTCGTTGGCGTAGCAGACGACCGCACGAAGCTCGATCTCTCGGCACATCTGCTGAGCCCGCTCGACCATGCGCCGGAACTGCTCGCGACACTCGATGTCTTCTTTAATGAGAATTGCGTTCCCTCGACGACGGCCGCCCGGCTTGCTATCCACCGTAATACTCTGCGCTACCGGCTCGATAAAATCGCCTCCCTCACCGGCCTCGATCCGCGTATCTTCGATGACGCGGTGCAGATCCGGCTCGCGCTCGTTGTGCGTCTGCTCAGAGAGCGTTCCTTCTAACTGTTCAATCGCACAAATGAGTTCTCTCGCCAATCAGTCTAATGACTGATGATTCGCAATCCGCACATGCCTACGCTTGGTTCAAGACCGCGACGATGGGTGGAAGACTACCGCCCGCGATGACGTCGGTAGAGCGATCTTTCTGATCCTCGGATATGGAGAGGAGAGCAGGGTGGCGCTCAAGCATCGAGATACGCAACCGCGAATCGAGTCGCCGCACGATATGGTCGAGTGTTTTGCCGAATCGGTCATGGACGCGTTCGCCGGCCGTCGTCTTGACTATGCATGCGCGCTGCGCGAACTGGAACGACAGCGGCTGGAACTGGCTGACGCCGCCATCTGCCTGGTGCGCGCCCTGGCGAGCGGCCGGTCGGTGCTGGTTGCGGGTAACGGCGGGAGCGCCGCCGAAGCGCAGCACTTCGCCGCCGAACTCGTTGGTCGCTTCAAGTGCGACCGCGCGCCCTATCCGGTGCTGGCGCTCACATCCGACAGCGCCGTGGTGACCGCTATCGGCAACGATTATGGTTTCCACGAGATCTTCAGCCGGCAGGTGCGCGGTTTTGGGCGTCCCGGTGATGTGCTGGTGCTGTTCAGCACGAGCGGCGAATCGCGCAACCTCCTCCAGGCGGCTGAAGCGGCGCGCGCACAGCAAATGCTGGTCGTCGCGCTGGCTGGCGCGCCGGCGTGCAGTCTGCTGCGCCTGGCTAACCACGGCATCTGCGTGCCACAGGCGGATACGGCGCTGGCGCAGGAGATCCACCTGCTCCTCACGCACATCCTCTGTGACCTCGTTGAACGCGAATTGGCGGCGCGGGAAGGAGCGTGCTCATGAACACGACTCCGGCGATCTTCCTCGACCGTGACGGCACGCTCGTCGAGCCACGACACTATCCGTCCCGGCCGGAAGAACTGATCCTCTATCCAAATATCGCGCCGCAATTACGGCAACTCCGGCAGGACGGCTTTCGCCTGGTGGTGATCACCAACCAGTCGGGCATTGCGCGCGGTCTCTTCAGCGAGGACGACTTGACGCGCATGCACGACGATCTGCGCCTGCGCCTACAGCGCCTCGGCGTCGAGATGGATAGCTTCTACCATTGCCCGCACCACCCGGAGGGCGTCATCCCTGAACTGGCGATCACCTGTGGCTGTCGCAAGCCGGAGCCGGGTCTGCTGCTGGCGGCCGCCACCGATCTGAGCATCGATCTGACGCGCAGCTGGTTCATCGGCGACATCCTGAACGACGTCGAGGCAGGCAACCGGGCTGGCTGTCGCACGATTCTGGTCGATCTCGGCACCGAATTGCCGCCCGCGTCGCCGCTCCGTACCCCGCACTACGTGGCGCGCGACACCGAACACGCACTGCGCATCGTGCGCGCGGTCGAGCGGTGCGGCCCGGCGGTCGACACGAGCTATCTGCCGTCAAGCTGGCTTCCGAACCAAGCGGCGGGAGCGCAGCTAATCGGGAGGAGCGCATGATCGGCGATATCGACGTTGTACAGCGTTTCCGTGGCCTGCGGGTGCTGGTTATCGGCGATGCCATGCTCGATAGCTATCTCGAAGGGACGGCAGCGCGCATCTGCTCCGAGGCGCCGGTGCCGGTGGTGCGCAAGCTCGCCGAAGAGCGCGTGCCGGGCGGCGCGGCGAACGTTGCCGCCAATCTCGCTGCGCTCGGCGCCGAGGTCTTTCTGCTCGGTGCAACCGGCGACGATCTGGCCGGCCAACTGCTGCGCGCCGCCTTGCGTGATCGCGACATCGACGACTCCTGGCTGGTGACCGATGCGCGTGCGACGACGTTGCACAAGCTGCGCATTCTCGCGAACGGCCAGTACATCGTCCGCTTCGACGAAGGCGGCGATGGGCAGTACGGGCGGACGACGCGACAGTCACTGCAGGCGGCGCTCGATCATATCTATCCCAGCTGCGATCTGGTCGTGCTGTCCGACTACAACTACGGCGTCATCAGCGATGCGCTGCTCGGTGAGATTCGCCGTCTGCGTGAGGAAATGCCTCTCCTGCTGGCGGTCGATACGAAGAAGCTCGTCCGCTTCCGTGAGGTGGGCGCGACGATCATCACGCCGAATCACCTCGAAGCGCGGGTGGCCGCCGGACTGAGCACGGACGACGCCGACGTTCACGACATTCACGCGACGATGCGCGTCGGGCGGCGGCTGATCGAGGCGATCGATACCGAGCATCTGGCGATCACGCTCGGTGCGGAGGGCGTCTGCCTCATCAACCGGTGTGGCCAGGCGCGACACCTGCCGGGGCATCCGGTGCCGCACGTGAGCGATGTCGGCGCCGGTGACTCGTTCCTTGCCGTCATCGCGCTGGCAATAGCAAGCGGCGCGCAGGCGCATCAATCCGCCCGGATCGCCATCGAAGCCTCCTGTGTCGCGGCCGGCAAGCGCCGCACCTCAACCGTCTCGCTGCAAGAACTGCTGCAACGCATCAGCCTGCAAGCGCACATTGCGGAGCCGCGTGGTGTAGATCGGGAGCTTGGCTCGCTCGTTGCCGCGCTCGATACCGCCCGTGCGGCGGGTCAAACTGTCGTCTTCACCAACGGCATCTTCGATCTGCTGCACGCCGGACACGTCGAGTTCCTGCGCCGGGCACGGCAACTCGGCGATCTGCTGGTTGTCGGCGTCAATTCCAACCGGACGACCCGTCTGCTCAAGGGCGTCAACCGGCCGCTCAACGACGAGCGGAACCGTCTGGCGCTGGTGCGCGCGCTGGAGCCGGTCAGCCACGCTCTGCTTTTTGACGACGAGGAGCCGTCCGCCATCATCCGCGCGCTGCAACCCGATATCCATGTCAAAGGCGGTGACTACGCTGGAGTCGAACTCCCCGAGGCCGAGGCGGTGGCGGAGGTTGGTGGGCGCATCGTCATTCTGCCGCTTGCCGGAGCAAGCGACGCGCGACAGCTGATCGAGCGAATCTCGGTGCTGGAGAGCGATGAGATTGGAGCTGAGCTATGATCGACGAGCGCTGGCAGGCGGCGCGGCGCGTGCTGCTCATCCGGCTCGACAATCTCGGCGACGTGCTGGTGACGACGCCCGCCTTCCACGCCGTCCGTCAGTCGCTCCCTGATGCCGAACTGACGCTCCTCGCCAGCTCGGTCGGCGCGCAGGTCGGCCGGCTCAACCCCGATCTCGATGACGTCATCGTCTACGACGCGCCCTGGATGGATCCCTGGAGCCAGTTGCCGCGGAGTCCGGAGCGCGAGCAGGCAATGATCGCCCATATCGGCGAGCGCCGATTCGACGGTGCGATCATCTTTACCTCCTATCATCAAAGCTCTCTACCGGCCGCCTATCTCTGCTATCTCGCCGGTATACCGCTACGCGCCGCCGCCTCGATCGATGGCCCTGGCTCACTCCTGACGACACGACACAAGCACCCCGAGCGGATGATGCACGAGGTTGAGCGCGGGCTCGATCTGGTCGGCGCGCTCGGCATGGCGACGGAGGAGACAGACCTCGTGCTCGCGGTGCCGGACGGCGTCCAAGATGAGATGAGCAACCTGCTGGCGGTACGGGCAGTTGATCCGCGCAAGCCGCTGGTGGTGGTTCATCCCGGCTGCAGCATGCCAGCCCGCACCTATCCGTGGGAGAAGTACGCCGACGTCGCCGATGAATTGATCGAGCATCTTGGTGTCACGGTCGTTCTAACCGGCGCCGAGGCTGAACGCGAACTGGTTGAACGCGTGCAGGCGCGTATGGCACGGCAGGCCGTGGCCGTGGCGGGAGATCTCTCGTTTCCGGCGTTCTGTGGACTGATCGAGACGGCCGATCTGACGATCACCAACAACACCGGCCCGATGCATATTTCGGCCGCGCTAAAGACGCCGGTCATCGCCCTCTTCGCGTTGACCAACCCGCCAGAGCAGTGGGGACCCTGG
>Ga0207652_10005431_pt1 | contig 10341 bp, 8 predicted proteins | sample KBSC63BmetaG_FD_184334 | JGI IMG/M metagenome (GOLD analysis project Ga0207652, IMG submission 184334) | Corn rhizosphere microbial communities from Kellogg Biological Station, Michigan, USA - KBS C6-3B metaG (SPAdes) (version 2) | ecosystem: Host-associated > Plants > Roots > Rhizosphere ...
GCTGCTGGCGGCCATGGGCGCGTCGCCGGAGGTGGTGGCGATCGGGGGACGCTTCCCGCGGGTGATGCTGGGCGGCAGCGCCACGGTCATCCTGCTGTTCATGATCAACGCCGCCTTTCGCGGCGCCGGCGATCCTGCCGTCGCGATGCGAACGCTGTGGCTGGCCAACGGCATCAACATCGTGCTGGGACCGATGCTGGTCTTCGGGGTGGGACCGTTTCCGGCGCTGGGGGTGACTGGCGCGGCCATCGCGACCACCATCGGCCGGGGCATCGGCGTCCTGTATCAACTCCGCGCGCTGGGCGCGGGCCGCGGCCACCTGGCGGTTCGACGCGAGCACCTGCGCATCGATCGCGACGTTCAGGCGACGATCCTGCGGCTGTCAGGCACGGGCATCTTCCAGATCCTGATCGCGACCACCAGCTGGGCAGGCCTGACCATCGTCGTCACCAGCTTCGGCAGCCTGGCGGTTGCCGGCTACGGCATCGCGACGCGCATCGTGATGTTCGCGCTGATGCCCTCGTTCGGGATGGCGAACGCCGCGGCAACCCTGGTGGGCCAGAACCTGGGCGCCGGTCAGCCACAACGGGCCGAGCAGGCGGTCTGGCGCGCGTCGTTCTACAACCTGATCTTCCTGGGCAGCGTCGGTCTGCTGTTCGTCGCCTTCGGCGGCGCCATCGTGGGCGCGTTCAACGCCGACCCGGTCATCGTCGCGCACGGCACGAAGGCGCTGCGGATCATCAGCGCCGGCTTCCTGTTCTACGCGTTCGGCATGGTCGTGACCCAGTCGTTCAATGGCGCCGGCGACACACGAACGCCCACCCTCATCAACCTGGGCTGCTTCTGGCTGCTGGAGCTGCCCGTCGCCTGGCTGCTGGCCCGGCCGCTGGGTCTGGGTCCGCAGGGCGTGTTCATCGCCGTGCTGATCGGGTTCTCGACGATGGCGATCGTCTCGTCGGCCCTGTTTCGTCGCGGCGCCTGGAAGCGCGTCAGGGTGTGACGGTCCCCGTGTAATGGCGGGCCACCGCCTGCGTCTTGCTGGTGAAGGCAGGCACTGGAGCCGGCCGCAACAAGGAGAGACATCATGGACCATGCGAATCGCCAGAGCTGCACCTGTGAGACGACGTCCTGCCCCTGCGCGGGCACCCAGGCGGGCGCTTGTGACTGCGGCGAAGGCTGCGACTGCAGCCCGTCGTGCGAGTGCGGGAACGACTGCGGCTGCGGAGACGAGTAGCTCACGTTCCCGACGCGGGAGGCGTGTCCGGCGACGCGCCTCCCGCTCGTGGTCAGGTCCCTGTGGGTGAGCGGCGTGCGGGCCTGCTAGTCGGCCCACAACTCGGCGACCGCGCGGCCGTCGGCGAGATTGCCGTAATGAAACTCGACGTTGCGGATCACGCGGCGGCCGCCGGGCAGGTCGATGACGTGCGAGCGGCTCTGGGGGTTGAAGACGGCCCTGGTGTGCGGGGCGAACTGGGTGCCGTCACCGAAGGTGACCACGACGTCGAACATCTCGATCGGGTTTCGTTCGACCACGATCATGATGCGCCGGTAGGTCCCCTCGCGCGCGCCCACCGCGATCACGTCACGATCGCGCCGGCCGTCCACCGACCGCTCGCCCAGCTTGACCCATTCGCCGTGTGGACGCCCGCTGTAGGCCGGCTCGGCACGGTGGTGGGCACAGCCCACACCCAGGGCCAGGAGGAAACCAAACAACAAGGCTTTGCCGCGAAAGGATGGGGTGGGGAGGGTCATTGTTGCCTATCTAAGGCCGGCGGCGGGCAGTGCAATCCTTGCGCTCCGAATCTCGTCGCGCCGCGCCTACCCGCGGCGCAGGCCCTGCAGGATGTGCCCCAGTTCGACCCGCGCCCTTTCGTTCAGGCGGTGCGATGCACCCATGAAGGAGGCCGCTGCCGCGCTGATCTGGGCCGCCGTCGGCTGCAGGAAGCTTCGGTTGTAGGACTCGCACCAGCGATCCACCAGGCGCACCGCGAGCTTCGCGGTTCCCTGGTCGTTATCCGAACAGGCATCCAGCAGAACCGGCAACCGCTCCCACTTCGCCTTGTCCATGACCAACAAGAGCGCATTTCGGCGCGTGTGCGCGGGCAACTCCCGATCCACGGTCAGCACATGAAGCGTCGTCAGCCGAACGGCCGAGACGCGCGCCGCGAGAGCACGACGGGCCTCGCGAGAGAAGCTCGACTCGGGCGAACGGAGCGCCAGGAGAAAGGGCTCAATCATCGTGACTGGCTCCAGGCGGGCCCTGGCCCGCAGGGCGGCCCGTCGGGTCCCAGGCTCCGCCGCGCGGAGGTAGGGAAGCACCAACTGCAGGTCATCGAGATCGCCAGACTCCCCCACCCCCAGCAAAGCCCCACGTTGCGCCCGTCCCCGCGCAGCAGTCGCCAGTGAACGCCGATACAGAGCGGCAAAGTCGAATGGTCCGCGCGCCAGGAGCAGGCTCCTCGCCTGCCATCTTGCCCCGGCGTTCGTGTCGAGCAACGCGCGCTCGAGGAGGTCACGTGCGCGCTCTTCCGGCAGCGAGGGCGCCAGAGCGGCCAGCGTGACGCGGCGGACCTGGACGGTGCGATCCGCGAGCGGCCGGCTGGCAACGGGGGCCGCCCACGGCTGCGAGACCGCGTCCGCTAGTCGCCGCGCCGCCCACAGGCGTACCCCCGGATCCCTATCGGACAAGGCCTCATCCAGTACCAAGTCCGGGCGCCGATGACCTGCTGTCAGCTCGATATCAAAGCAGCTGCGGCGGACGGTGCGATCGGCCGCACCGCAACCGGCCCGAACGGCCACCGTACAATCAGCCGCCATCACCGCCCATGCCTCGGGCATGCGCTGAAACCGATCGAGCTCGGCGGGTGTCAGCGTCGGCCAACGGTTCGCGTGGAGGCCCGAGACGTGCGAGCGCAAGACGATATCGACCGAGGGGAGCAGGCGCACCGGGACGCCGGTCACCGCTGCTTCGAGCGCGCGCAGCGGGGCGAGCGGACCAGGTCCCGCCGCCAGACAGACCTCGAGCTCTGCCAGTATCGTGGCGGCGTGTTCCTCGCTCATCCCTGCCCCCCGATCACGACGTCCTCCATGAGGCCCCTCGTACAGCAAGCAGCAGGCCAGCCGTTTTCGCTGTCCTACTCGCCCCGCAGGGCTTCCATGCTCAGGCCGTACTTCGCCAGGTACTTCCGTAACCGGTCCGCATCGTTCGTGGTGGCGCGCACCCTGCGGGATGCGGCGAACAGGGTTCGCCCCGCCTCGGACAGCGAACGCGCCCGACGGCATACGCGGACGACGTCAGCCAGCTGAACACGCTCGAAACGGTCGAGGGACGACAGGCGCTCGCTGACAAGCAGGCCGGCCAGGTCATCGTCTCCATCTCCCGACCCGGGGGCCGGTTCCTCGGACCGCCAGAGCGCGCGCAGGCGCTCGAGTTCGTCGTCGACTTCACTGACGCTGATGCGCCCCCCCTCGCACAGCGTGGCCATACGGCGCAGGGATGCGCCGAAGTCGCGAAAGTTGCCGCTCCAGCGCGCCTCCGGCGAGCGGCCGAAGGCCAGATAGCGCTCGCGGGCCTCGCGGCTGATCGTCAAGCGCTGCTTCAGGTCGTCGCCCAGGCGCTCTAGCTCGAAATCGAGGTTCGGCGCCAGGTCCTCGGGGCGGTCACGCAGGCCGGGCAACGCGAAGGTCCACAGGTTGATGCGCGCCAGCAGGTCTTCACGGAAGCGACCGCTCGCCACACATTCGCCGAGCCGCCGGTTCGTCCCCGCGATCAGCTGGAAGTCACTGTGCACCTCCCGGTCGGAGCCCACGGGAAAGAACGTCCTGTCCTCGATCGCCCGCAGCAGCATCGCCTGTTCGTCCAGGCCTAGCTCACCGATCTCGTCGAGGAACAGCACCCCCTTGTCGGCCTTACACAGCATCCCGCCGCGCGACTCGGAAGCCCCGGTATAGGCGCCACGCACATGACCGAACAGGGTCGACATCGCGGCGTCGCCGCGCAGGGTCGCGCAGTTCACCTCGACCAGTTCACCGCCCACCTGGCGCCGCGCCTTCTTCAATTCATAGATGCGGCGGGCGAGCTGCGACTTGCCCGAGCCGGTCGGCCCACACAGCAGTACGGGATCGCGGGAGGCGATGGCGACCTTCTCGACGCGCTCGATCAGGCGGTTGTAGGCGGCGTTTCCGGTCTCGATACCTGCCTTCAAGAACGACAGGGCCTCCGTCCGCTCCTTCTGGAATCTTCGCGCGATGCCGTCGTAGCGCGACAGATCGAGATCGATGATGGTGTGAGCGCCGAGGGGGCTGCCGCCCGCGTCCGTGGAGGGAGAGGTCTGGATCAGGCGCGCCGGGATGTGCCGTGACTCGACCAAGAGGAACAGCGAGATCTGCGCAATATGGGTGCCCGTGGTGATGTGGGCCAGGTAGTCCTCGCGGGTGGGATCGAACGGATAGCGGCGGGCGAAGTCACGGAGCGCGCCGTACGTCTCCTCGAGATCCCACGGGTCGGCGATCTCCATGACTTCGAGCTGCACCGTCGTCGCCGGGGACACGTGCGTCACATCCTCCGCGATCGCGCGCGCGAGCCCCCCGAACCGCGCGTTGTGAAGCAGGACCAGCCGATCGACCGAAAGTCCCGGCTGTTGGCACAGCGCGACGGTGGGCCGCCACCTTTGCCAGCGGCTCGGCCCTCGCTTCCCCTGGTCGAGGGTCGAGCCGAGGAACCCGACGACTGTCAGGGGCCGCCGTGACATTTATTCAACCATATACGACTTTATCTTTCTGGATAGGCACTCTGGCAACCGAAACCAGGCGAAGCGCCAGTTCGGGCCGACGGGCCGTGGCACGGCCTCTGCTGCTGTTCGGAATCGTGACCCCATGCTGCTGACCATATCGACCACCGCGGTGCCGGCCACCGATCTGGGATTTCTGCTGCACAAGCATCCGGCGCGCGTACACGAGGCCTCGCTGTCCTTCGGGAAGGCGCACGTGTTCTATCCCGAGGCTTCCAGTGAGCGGTGTACGGCCGCCTTGCTGCTGGAGGTCGACCCCGTGGGCTTGGTGCGCGGTCGCGGTGACAGCGAGGGGGCGCTGGACGCCTATGTGAACGATCGCCCCTACGTCGCGTCGTCCTTCATGAGCGTCGCGATCGCGCAGGTGCTCACCTCCGCCCTGGCTGGGCGGTGTCGTGACCGGCCCGAGCTGGCCGGCAGGCCGTTGCCGCTGGTGGCGCGCCTGGCCGTCATCCGCTGCCGCGGCGGGCAGGAGCTGCTGCGCAAGCTGTTCGAGCCGCTCGGATACCAGCTGACAGTGGAGCACCACCCGCTCGACGTCGCATTCCCGTCGTGGGGTCAGGGACCCTACTTCACCGTGGAGCTGCGCGCCGAGCGCCCCCTGGCCGAGCTGCTGGCCCACCTGTACGTCCTGATTCCGGTGCTGGACGACGACAAGCACTACTTCGTGGGGCAGGACGAACTGGAGAAGCTGCTCCGTCGAGGCGAGGGATGGCTGGCGTCCCATCCCGAGAGGGATCAGATCACGCACCGCTACCTGAAGCACCTGCACAGCCTGACGAGGCAAGCGATCGGGCGCTTGGTGCAGGACGAGGGCGACGATTCCGACGCGGTGGAGGTCGTCCACGCGGGCGAGGAGGCGGCCGTCGAGCAGCGGATCAGCCTGGCCGATGAGCGTGTCGGCGCGGTGCTGGCGGCGCTGAAGGCGTCAGGCGCGCGCTCGGTCCTGGACCTCGGCTGTGGCGAAGGACGATTCCTGCGCGCGCTGCTGGCCGATACGTCGTTCGAGAAGATCGTGGGCGTCGACGTGGCCCATCAGGCACTACGGCGGGCCAGCGAACGGCTGCGCCTCGAGGAGCTGCCGGCGCGCCGGCGGGAGCGCATCGCGCTGCTGCACGGCGCCCTCACCTACCGCGACAAGCGGCTGACCGGCTTCGACGCAGCTGCGATCATCGAGGTGATCGAACACCTGGATCCCGCCCGGCTGCGCGCCTTCGCCCGCGCCGTGTTCGAAGGCGCGCGGCCGGGCACGGTGGTGATCACCACGCCGAACGTCGAGTACAACGTCCACTTCGCGGGCTTGCCCGCCGGCCGCTTCCGTCATCGCGACCATCGCTTCGAATGGACGCGCGCCGAGTTCGCAGGCTGGGCGGCCGAGCAAGCCGCACGCTTCCAGTACACCGTCCGCTTCCTTCCCGTCGGACCGAATGATCCGGTGACGGGCTCTCCGACCCAGATGGGGGTATTTCACCGTGGCTGAACTGAAGATTCCGCAACTGTCGCTGGTGGTGATGGTGGGGCCGTCCGGGTCGGGGAAGTCGACCTTCGCCCGAACTCACTTCGCGCCAACCGAGGTGCTGTCGTCCGACCGTTGTCGCGGTCTGGTCCGCGATGACGAGAACGACCCGGACGCCACGAACGACGCCTTCGAGGTGCTGCACCTCATCGCGCGCAAGCGACTGGCTGCGGGCAAGCTGACCGTCATCGACGCAACCAACGTCCAGGTCGACGCGCGAAAGGCCCTGGTGTCGCTGGCCCGTGAGTTCCACTGCCTGCCCGTCGCCGTCGTGCTGGCGCTTCCGGAGCGTCTTTGCCAGCAACGGAACGCCGCCCGCGGCGATCGTCAATTCGGTCCCCACGTGGTGCGACAGCAGACGCAGCACCTGCGTCGTTCGCTGCGCCGGCTGCGAGACGAAGGCTTCCGGTACGTCTTCGTGCTGAGATCGCCGGAAGAGGTCGCCGCCGTGACCATCGAGCGGCAGCCCCTGTGGAACGATCGCCGCCAGGATCACGGACCCTTCGACATCATCGGCGATGTGCACGGCTGCTTCGACGAACTGCGCGCCCTGCTGCAGCGCCTGGGCTACGCGGTCGAGAGCGCCCCGGACGTGGCGGACGGCTGGCGCGTTCGCCACCCGGAGAGCCGTAAGGCCGTCTTCCTGGGCGATCTGGTCGATCGTGGGCCCAACACGCCGGAGGTGCTGCGGCTGGTGATGAGCATGGTCGCGGATGGCACCGCCTACTGCGTGCCCGGAAACCACGACGTGAAGCTGATGCGCAAGCTGCGCGGCCGAAACGTCCGTGTCACGCACGGCCTGGCCGAGTCGCTATCGCAACTGGAACAACGACCACCCGCCCTGGGCGCGCGCGTCGCGGACTTCATCGACGGCCTGGTGAATCACTACGTCCTCGACGAGGGCAAGCTGGTGGTGGCCCACGCCGGCCTCCCCGCCTGCATGCACGGCCGCGGTTCCGGCAAGGTGCGGGACTTCGCGCTGTACGGCGACACGACCGGCGAGACCGACGACTACGGCCTGCCGGTGCGCTATCCGTGGGCGCAGGACTACCGCGGGCGGGCGATGGTGGTCTACGGCCACACGCCCGTGCCAGAGCCCGAGTGGCTGAATCGCACCATCTGCATCGACACGGGCTGCGTGTTCGGTGGACGGCTGACGGCGCTGCGGTACCCCGAGCGCGAGCTGGTGTCAGTGCCTGCGGCGGCGACCTACTACCAGCCCTCCAAGCCGTTCTTGCCCGCCCACCCGCCGCTGCCACTGCTCACGGCGCAACAGGCACACGACGACCTGCTGGACATGGAGGACGTCAGCGGGAAGCGGATCATCAGCACGCGCCTGGGTGGCAACGTCACCATCCGCGAGGAGCACGCCACCGCCGCGCTGGAGATGATGAGCCGCTTCGCCGTCGATCCGAAGTGGCTGATCTATCTGCCGCCCACGATGTCACCCAGCGAGACGACGACCAGGGCCGGGATGCTCGAGCACCCCGCCGAGGCATTTGCTTACTTCCGCGGGCAAGGCGTGGCGTCGGTGGTCTGCGAAGAGAAGCACATGGGCTCGCGCGCGGTGCTGGTCGTATGTCGCGACGAGCAGACGGCGCGGGCGCGCTTCGGCATCGACGGCGGCGCCGGCATCTGCTTCACCCGCACCGGCCGCCGCTTCTTCTCGGATGAGGCCCTGGAGACCGGCCTGCTGGCGCGCGTGCGGGCGGCGTTCGACGCCGCCCGCCTCTGGCGAGAGCTGGAAACCGACTGGGCCTGCCTGGACTGTGAGCTGATGCCCTGGTCGATGAAGGCGCAGGAACTGCTGCGCGCGCAGTACGCCGCGGTGGGAGCCGCCGCCGTGCCGGCGCTGGCCGCTGCGATGGTGGCGCTATCGGATACCGCCGGACGGGGCGGCGAACAAGCGACCGCCCTCGCGGCCCTGTGCGAACGGACCGGCGCGCGCGCGGCCGCCATCACCCGGTACGTGGACGCGTACCGGCGCTACTGCTGGGACGTGACATCGCTTGCCGACGTGAAGCTGGCGCCCTTCCACTTGCTGGCGACGGAGGGCCGGGTGCATGCCGACAAGCAGCACGCCTGGCACATGAACGTGCTCGGCACGCTTTGCGCCGCGGACGACGGCGTGCTGCGCGCCACCCCCTGGCGAACGGTCGATCTCACCGACCCCGCCACTGAAGGGGAGGCGATCGCCTGGTGGGGTCAGCTGACCGCCAGTGGCGGGGAGGGAATGGTGGTCAAGCCATCGACGTTCCTGGCCCGAGGCCCGAGGGGCCTGGTCCAGCCCGCCGTGAAGTGCCGGGGTGCTGAATACCTGCGTATCATCTACGGCCCCGAATATCTCGAACCAGAGAACCTCGAGCGGCTGCGCGCCCGGGGCCTGTCGGCGAAGCGCGGTCTGGCCTTGCGCGAGTTCGCCTTGGGCATCGAAGCCCTGGAACGATTCGTGCGTCGCGAGCCGCTGCGCCGGGTGCACGAGTGCGTGTTCGGCGTGCTGGCGCTGGAGAGCGAGCCGGTGGATCCGAGGTTGTAGACAGGTGGACGGGCGCGCTCAGGGAAAGAACAGCAGCCCCACGTTCGCGCCGCCCTGAAGGGCGGTGGGGAGCGACGGTGATCGGTCCGCCGGATACGCATGGTCGCGATCCAGCCGATCCTGCGCCGACGGGAACACCGCCAGCGCCGCCGTGATCTGCAGGGCCACGCGCGCGCCGAGATCGTACAGGAAGCTCATCCCCAACCCGCCCCCGTGGCCGAGCACGCTGTTGTACTTGTAGCCAGCAAGCAACGAAGCCTCGATCCGCGGCCGGCCGAGCAGGTGAAACGCCAGGTCCTCGTTGATCTGCCACGAGCTGTAGTAGTTGAGTCGAGGCGATCTCTCCGGGGTGCGCGTGTTCGCGAAGATTACGATCGGCATGAACCCGCCCGTGAACCAGCCGCGCACGATGTCGCCGCCACCGCCTACGGTCAGGCCGGTGCCCGACAGGAAGCCGACGCTGGGACCGAAGCCCAGCCGGCGCTGGGACACCGCGAACGGCGCCGCCTGACCTTCGGGCGCAGGTTGCGCCCGCGCGGAGGACGCCGCGACGATCGCGACCAGGGCAGCGGCCAGCAACGCCCAGGCGCGGCTGGCCGCCTTCACGGAACTAAGCAGCGACCTCGCCCTTCGCCTTCAGGAACGCGGGGCGCGACATCACCTTGCCCATCCAGGCGGTGATCGCCGGGTAGATGGACAGGTCGTAGCCCGACAGCGCCGCGTAACCGAGCGCGCACGAGACGTTGATGTCGCCCACGCTGAAGTGCGTGCCGGCGACGAACGAGTGCCGCTGCAGGTGCGCCTCGAGAACGGGCAGGAAGCGCGCCACACCGGCCTTCGCGGCGGCCTCGACCTCGGCCGCCAGGGGCTGGCCGGTCCACTTCGGCGAGCCGAGCGTGGCCAGGTGGGGGTGCGGGTTCAGCGCCGCCCAGAGCGACCACTGCCAGGCGCGGGCCCGCTCCTGCGGCGACTTGCCGCCCAGGTCCGAACCGGCCTTGTCGATCAGGTAGGACGCGATGGCCATCGACTCGGCCAGCGTGAAGTCTCCGTCGACCAGGGCCGGGACCTGCCCCATCGGGTTGATCTGCCGGTACTGGTCGGAGCGGTGCTCGCCCTTGCTGAAGTCGACCGAGACGGTCTCGTAGGGGACGCCGATCTCGGCGGCGACCCAGTGGGCGCGAAGGGCTGAACCGCTGCGGGGGCCATAAATCTTGATTGAGGAGGTCGTCATGGGGGGCTTCGAATACCGCATCTCGGGCCGGTCCGAAAGCGACGATCAGGGCACGGGACTGACGCGCCGTGCGTGACGACGGCGCGCGCTGGTTTCACACGGCGGCATAAAAAAACTCCCTTCTTCCCGCGCGGGGAAGAAGGGAGTCTTTGACTTCGCGAGGCCGCGGTTACGGGTTCGCTTTGAAGTCCGTGTACTCGCCCGGCGAGTGGATCTTCGCGCCCGACGTGGCGCCCAGCCCGCCGCAGAAGTCCACCGTGTTGTCCGA
>Ga0207652_10005438_pt1 | contig 10336 bp, 7 predicted proteins | sample KBSC63BmetaG_FD_184334 | JGI IMG/M metagenome (GOLD analysis project Ga0207652, IMG submission 184334) | Corn rhizosphere microbial communities from Kellogg Biological Station, Michigan, USA - KBS C6-3B metaG (SPAdes) (version 2) | ecosystem: Host-associated > Plants > Roots > Rhizosphere ...
ACTCCTCCCCGCAATCGGGGAGGATCAGCTATTCTGCAGATCGTCGATGATCGGGACGACCTTCTCGTTGCTTGTCCGCGAACGGTTGGCCACCCGGGGCGCGTCGAGCGCGGCGAGGACCGGCGCGTCTCGCCCGTAGATGTCCTTGAAGCTGCGCAGCGTGCCGGTGATGTCGCGGCCCATCGTGAAGTAAGTGATGTAGACCGGCATCGTCTTGACCACCGGGACGCGCTTGTATTCGCCGGCGGTCGAGATCGCGATCGCCTCGTCCTTGCTGGCGCCCTGGCCGAGGATCGCGATGGTCATGCCCAGCTCGAGCGCGCGCTCGGTGCGCACGCAGCCGTGGCTGAGCGCTCGGTTAGCCTGGTTGAACAGCGCGTGGTTGGGCGTGTCATGCAGGAAGATCGCGTGCGGGTTGGGCATGTCGAGCTTGACCACGCCGAGCGAATTGGTCGGCCCCGGCTGCTGGACGACGTAGACCGTGCCGTCGGCGGCCTTGGTGCCCTTGTAGCCCGCCGCCTTGGCCCAGGCGGGATTGTTCATGACCTTGGCGCCGAGCCCTTCGCCGACGACGATCGACTGCGGCACGCTCCAGGTCGGATTGAACACCACGCCCTCGACCGTCTCGGCGAGCTGCGGCGTCGCGTGCTTGCCGGGCTGGCCGACGATGGTCTTGTAAGTGCGGATGATATTGTCGTTGACCGTCAGGCGCAGCTGGAACTCGGGCACGTTGGTGATCAGATACTGGCCGCCGAGGTCGCGGCCGAGCCAGCGCCAGCGGTCCATGTTCGCGCGGATCAGCTTGAGCCGCTCGGTCTCGCTCTTCGGCGTCTTGGCGAGCTCGGCCTTGAGCGCGGCATAGTCCGGATGGGTCGGGTCGAGCGCGGCCAGCGTGCCGGCGATGTCGTGGCTCGCGAGGGCCTTCTGCATCTCCAGGCCGGTGGGCATCAGGTCGACATCGTGGTCGACCACGAACCACTGCTTGCGCGCGTCCATCGGCGTGCGTCCGTCACGCAAGTCCTCGACCAGCCAGCTGAAGCTCTCGCTCGCCACCTGGTCGAGCTGCGCGCTCGGCCCGAGGGCCAGCGCCTGTTCGAGCGCGGCCGGGTGATAATCGGTCGGATCGAGCCCTTCGGCGCCGATCGCCCGGATCGCCGCGAGCAGGCGCGTGGCGTCCGCCACGCTCCACTGCTGGACCACCGGGTATTGCGGCGCCGGCGCGGCCGCCGGCTTGGCGGCCGGGCTGGCGGTGACCGGCACGGCGTCGGTCTCGATCACCTTCTGCGGGATGACCTTGTTGAACTGTGCGTCCACGTCCTTGGCGTTCTGCGCCATGGCGGACGTGCCCAAAGCGAGCGCCGCCAGCGCCGGAAGCGAAATGATGCGCGGGTAACCTGTCATCGTCTGTGCCCTGTCCGCCGCGAGGCCTAATCCGCTCGCGACGCCTCCTGCCTTTGCGTTTACACTGTTTCGAGCCGGTGCATCAACCGGCGCGGCTGACTGGCGGCTGAATCCTCCTGTTCGCGGCATGAGGCGTGCCTCCGCCGCGACCAGTCATCGATTTTCGCACTGCGCGGCCGGGCCGCGGCTCAGCCGGTCAGGTTTGCCTTGGCGCTATCGGCCGGCTTCTGGTCGCCGGCGACCTTGTGCCACACGATACCGAGCGCGCCGCCCGCGAAGGCGGCGACGGCCAGGGCCAGCGCCATCGCGATGACGTGAAGAGGCTCGCGGGGGCGTCCTGAGGGGGTGAGCGACATGATCGGCGGTGTCCTGTGCGCGCCCAACTAGCGATGCGCGGCCCCGGTTCCAATCCCCCCGGCCCCTTGATTTTGCCCGGCGGAACGCGCAAGCGCGCGGCAACTTCCGGCCCCTTCCGCGGGCTCCCGCGACTCCCCCGGCCGGACCCGAAACAGGAGGAACCATCGGGCGATGACCCAGGTCGGCAACAATTCCCTCGATACCCGCAGCACTCTCACCGTCGGCGGCAAGGCTTACGCGTTCTACTCACTCAAGAAGGCGGCCGAGAAAGTCGGCGACGTGAGCCGCCTGCCGTTCAGCATGAAAGTGCTGCTGGAGAACCTGCTGCGCTTCGAGGATGCCGGCTTCACCGTTTCGATCGGCGACGTCCAAGCGATCGCCGACTGGCTCAAGAACCCGGTCACCGGCAAGGAAATCCAGTACCGCCCGGCGCGGGTGCTGATGCAGGACTTCACCGGCGTGCCCTGCGTGGTCGACCTCGCCGCGATGCGCGACGCGATCGAGAAGCTCGGCGGCGACACCCGCAAGATCAACCCGCAGGTCCCGGTCCACCTCGTCATCGACCACTCGGTGATGGTCGATGAGTTCGGCACGCCCAAGGCGTTCGAGAAGAACGTCGAGCTCGAATACCAGCGCAATGCCGAGCGTTACGACTTCCTCAAGTGGGGCTCCAAGAGCCTCGACAACTTCAGCGCGGTGCCGCCGGGCACGGGCATCTGCCACCAGGTCAACCTCGAGCACATCGCCCAGTGCGTGTGGACCAGCGAGGACGCGGATGGACGGCTCGTCGCCTATCCCGACACGTGCGTCGGCACCGACAGCCACACGACGATGGTGAACGGCCTCGGCGTGCTCGGCTGGGGCGTCGGCGGGATCGAGGCCGAGGCGGCGATGCTCGGCCAGCCGGTCTCGATGCTGATCCCCGAAGTGGTCGGCTTCAAGTTCACCGGCAACCTGGCGGAAGGCGTGACCGCGACCGACCTCGTGCTGACCTGCACCCAGATGCTGCGCGCCAAGGGCGTTGTCGGCCGCTTCGTCGAGTATTTCGGCCCGGGTCTCGCCTCGCTCAGCCTCGCCGACCGCGCGACGCTGGCCAACATGGCGCCGGAATACGGCGCGACGTGCGGCTTCTTCGGCATCGACGACAAGACGCTCGAATACCTCCGCCTGACCGGGCGCAGCGAGGACCAGATCGCGCTGGTCGAGGCTTACGCAAAGGAGCAGGGCCTGTGGGCCGATCCGGCGAACGAAGACCCGATCTTCACCGACCGGCTCGAACTCGACCTCGCCAGCGTCGTGCCCTCGCTGGCAGGGCCGAAGCGCCCGCAGGACAAGGTCGCGCTGCCCGACGTGGACGAGTTGTTCAACGGCGAGCTGAAGACGCTTTACGGCAAAGCCTCGCCCCGCCGCTGCCCGGTGCAGAACGCCGAGCATGACATCGGCGACGGCGACGTGGTCATCGCCGCGATCACCAGCTGCACCAACACCAGCAACCCCGACGTGCTGATCGCCGCCGGTCTCGTCGCCAAGAAGGCGCACGAGAAAGGCCTCAAGCCCAAGCCGTGGGTCAAGACCAGCCTCGCCCCGGGATCGCAGGTCGTCACCGACTACCTGAAGAAGGCCGGGTTGCAGGAGCACCTCGACGCGCTCGGCTTCGACCTCGTCGGCTACGGCTGCACGACCTGCATCGGCAACTCCGGCCCGCTCGCCGAGCCGATCAGCGCGGCGATCAACAAGAACGACATCGTTGCCGCCTCGGTTCTCTCCGGCAACCGCAACTTCGAAGGCCGCGTCAGCCCGGACGTGCGGGCGAACTTCCTCGCCAGCCCGCCGCTGGTGGTCGCTTACGCGCTCAAGGGCACTGTCACCGAAGACATCGTCGATACGCCGCTCGGCCAGGGCAGCGACGGCAGCGACGTATTCCTCAAGGACGTGTGGCCCTCCAACCTGGAGGTCGCCGAAGTCCGCGCGGGCGCGATCGACCGCGGGATGTTCGAAAGCCGTTACGCCGACGTCTACAAGGGTGACGCGCACTGGCAGGCGATCAACGTCGCCGGGTCCGACACGTACACCTGGCGGGCCGGCAGCACGTACATCGCCAATCCGCCGTACTTCGAAGGCATGGGCATGGACCCGGCCCCGCTGACCGACATCGTCGAGGCGAGGCCGCTGGCCATCCTTGGCGATTCGGTGACCACCGATCACATCAGCCCGGCCGGATCGATCAAGGCCGACAGCCCGGGCGGCGAGTACCTGCTGAGCCACCAGGTCGCCCGGCAGGACTTCAACTCCTACGGCAGCCGCCGCGGCAACCACGAAGTGATGATGCGCGGCACCTTCGCCAACATCCGCATCAAGAACGAGATGGTCCCCGGCGTCGAAGGGGGCATGACCCGCTACAACGGCGAAGTCATGCCGATCTATGACGCGGCGATGAAGCACAAGGCCGAGGGCACCCCGCTGGTGGTCGTCGCCGGCAAGGAATACGGCACCGGCTCGAGCCGTGACTGGGCGGCCAAGGGCACGATGCTGCTCGGGGTCCGCGCGGTGATCGTCGAGAGCTTCGAGCGCATTCACCGCTCGAACCTCGTCGGCATGGGCGTGCTGCCGCTGCAGTTCACCGGCGGCGACACTCGCGCCAGCCTCAAGCTGACCGGCGACGACAGCTTCACGATCCACGGTCTCGCCGATCTGACGCCGGGCCAGGACGTGACGGTCGAAGTAACCCGGCCGAACGGCGAGGCTTTCAGCTTCACCGCCAAGTGCCGGATCGATACCGCCAACGAGATGGAATACTACCGCAACGGCGGCATCCTGCAGTACGTGCTGCGCAAGCTGGCGGCCTGAACGAAAAAGGGCGGCCCGCGACGGCCGCCCTTTCCTTGATCGCCGGCGAGTAGGTCAGCCGCCGGCGGTCGCAACCTTCTTCCTGCGGCGGCGCGCGAAGACCGCCAGCGCGCCCATCCCGAACAGCGCGACCATCGGCGGCTCGGGTACCTGAGTGCCGGAGGTGGTGCTGGTCGTCGTGCTGGTGATCCCGCCGCTCGTCGAAGAGCTGGTCGAGGTCGAAGAACTCGTCGAGGTCGAGGAACTGGTCGAAGTCGACGAGCTGCTCGTGACGTTCCCCGAGCTCGAACTCACGTTGCCCGAGCTGGAGGAGACGTTGCCGGAGCTGGAGCTGACGTTGCCCGAGCTGGACGTGACGTTTCCGGACGTGCTGGTGCTCGTGATGCCGCCGGTCGAGGTCGAAGTCGACGATCCGCCGCTCGAGGTCGAAGTCGAGCTGCCGTTGACGTTGATCACCGTGCCGCTGCTGCTGCTCGAGCTGCCGGAGGAAGAGCCACTGGTCGTCGTGGTCGAGCTGATCGACACGCTCCCGCCGCCGCTGCTTCCACCGACGAAGCCGCCGACAAAGCCGCCGCCGAAACCGCCGAAACCGCCCGATCCGCCGATGACCACCGGCGTGCCGCCGCCGCCGGAAACGACCGGCACCGGCGCGGGCAGCGGCACCGCGGCCATCGCGAACTGCTGCGCTTCCATGCACACCTGTTCGCCGTTGTGCTCGACCAGCTGCTTGGGCGCCTCGCATTCGTAAGTGACGACGCGGCGGACCGATTCGATCTTGCGCGGGACCAAGTGGCGGCGCTGGACCTTGACCAGCCGCACCGGGCGCTTGGTCTTCGTGTACTTCACGTTCTTGGTGTACTTCGCGGTGTGAACCTCTTTCGCCGGAGCTTCGGCGACGTGGACCGCGCCGCCCACGGCAAGCGCGCCGCCCGCCGCGACAGCGGACAATTTCGCCAGGGCCATACGTACCGACATGAGCGTTCTCTCAGCTTCTCCGGGTAACCCCTGACCGCGCCATGGAAGGCGGCACGGCTTGACCCGTTGCTGGCAAGAACATCCCAATCGGCCATTGCGGCAATGGGATTAACCATGATTCAGCCGCCCGGAGGCGCGATTTTTGCTGCAATTCCGAGGGTTGGCACCGGTCTGTCTCACTCTGGCACCGAACCGCGCGGCTCTTGTTAACGTTTTCGGTCGCGGCCCCTCGTTACTCGGCGTTCTCGCCCGGATCGAATAGCCCCGCTTGCGAACCGGTCGGCGGGGCCAGGCCGAGGTGCTTCCAGCCGCCGTCGTTGAGGCAGCGCCCGCGCGCCGTGCGGGCGACGAGGCCGAGCTGGATCAGGAACGGCTCGATCACGTCCTCGATCGTGTCGCGCGGCTCGGCTAGGCCCGCCGCGAGGGTCTCCACCCCGACCGGACCGCCTTTGTAGATGTCGGCGATCATCGTCAGATAGCGCCGGTCCATCGCGTCGAGGCCGAGGCTGTCGACCTCGAGCTTGGTCAAGGCTTTGTCCGCCACCTCCGCGGTGACGACCGCCGCGCCAGCGACATGGGCGAAGTCGCGCACCCGCCGCAGCAGTCGCCCGGCCACGCGCGGGGTGCCGCGGCTGCGCCTGGCAACCTCGCGAGCACCGGCCGGATCGATCGCCACGCCCAGCTTGCCCGCCGCGCGCGTAACCACCCGCTCGAGCTCGGCGACGGTGTAGAAGTTCAATCGCACCGGAATGCCGAAGCGATCGCGCAGCGGCGTCGTCAGCAGGCCCTGCCGGGTCGTCGCGCCGATCAGGGTGAACGGCGGCAAGTCGATCCGCACGCTGCGCGCCGAGGGCCCCTCCCCAATGATCAGGTCGAGCGCGCGGTCCTCCATCGCCGGGTAGAGCACTTCCTCGACGACCGGATTGAGCCGGTGGATCTCGTCGATGAACAGCACGTCGTGCGGCTCGAGGTTGGTCAGCAGTGCGGCGAGATCGCCGGTCTTGCCGATCACCGGGCCGCTGGTGGCGCGAAAGCCGACGCCCATCTCGCGCGCGACGATCTGCGCCAGCGTGGTCTTGCCGAGCCCCGGCGGGCCGAAGAACAGCACGTGGTCCATCGCCTCGCCGCGATGGCGCGCGGCCTCGATGAACACCCGCAAGTTCTCCCGCGCCGCCTCCTGCCCGACGAACTCGCCGAGCGTCTTCGGCCGCAGCGCCGCGTCTGCGTCCTCCGGCTGTCGCTGGGGGGAGAGGGCGGGGTTATCGGTCACTGCAGCCCTCGACGATCACCAAGTCACGCTCGACGGCCCCGTCGCGACATTTGAGCGCCTCGGCATAGTCTGGCGAGGCGTACCAATCGCGCGCCGCCGCGAGTGTCGGAAACTCCACCACGATCGCCGCCTCGCGCCACTGACCCTCGAGCACGTCAACCTCTCCGCCGCGAGCCAGGTAGCGACCGCCGTGCCGTTCGATCGATGCCGAGGCTAGCGCCCGATAAGCGTCCAACGCCGGCCCTGGGCGCATGCGGACATTCGAGATGACATAGGCCGTCACCGCGCCGCCCTCTTCAGCGCCACGCGCACGAGCTCGTTCAGCCCCGCGTCCACCCCCAGTTCCGCTTGCGCGTGCGCTACGGCGCTGGCGGCCACCGCCGGCTTGAAGCCGAGGTTCTGCAGCGCCGAGACCGCGTCGGCGCTGGCGCTGCCGGCCGGGGCGATCGCCGCCGCGGCGACGCCGCCGGGGAGCGCGCCGGCCTTGTCCTTCAGCTCGTTGACGATGCGGCCGGCGAGCTTCGGGCCGACGCCTTGCGCGCGGGCCACTTGCGCCGCGTCGCCATGGGAGCAGGCGTTTTGCAACTCGGCGGGCGAGAGCGCGGAGAGGATCGACAGGGCGACCTTGCTCCCCACCCCCTGCACGCCGGTCAGCAGGCGGAACCAGTCGCGCTCCTCGCCCGTCGCGAAGCCGAGCAGGCGCAAGTCGTTCTCGGAGACCTGCAGGTCGGTGAACACGGTGCACTCGTCGCCGCGGATGCCGAGCGCCTGGAGCGTCTTCGACGAGCAATGGACGAGGTAGCCGACGCCGCGGACGTCGATCACCGCCCAGTCCGCCCCGGTCTCGTCGAGCCGCCCGCTCAGCTTGGCAATCATGTTTTGTTCCTGCCGCTTCGCGCCGGCTTTGGGAAGGGCGATTCGCCGGTCTTGCACCGCCAAGAACCGCGAATGGTCCCAATGTTCGCAGTGGCCATGGGGATGGCCACGGGATGGATCATCGGCGCGCGGCCTGGAGAGTTATCGGAGGCGCTCGCGAATGACATCTCCACGACCGTGGCAGAAACGGGAGCTGTAGGAAAATGGTTCACGCAGAGGCGCGGAGGCGCGGAGAAGAGCGGCGCCGCGAAGCGGCTTTAATGGGTTCACACGAAGACACGAAGATGGAGCGCCAACCTCACCGTCGTGCGCGCCATCTGCGTGTCTTCGTGTGAAAATCCTGCCCGGCGAAGCCGGGCCTCTGCGCCTCCGCGCCTCTGCGTGAACCAAAAAAGGCGCAACGCCTCAAGGTGCGCAGCGGCCCGCGATCAAGCGAGCCGCTGTGCTCCAGCGCCTTAGTGGTACTTCGCGTAGCTCAGGTCGAAGCGGTCGGCGTTCATCACCTTGGTCCAGGCCTTGACGAAGTCCCGCTTGAGCTTCTCCTCGCCGCCCTTCTGAGCATAGACCTCGCCGACCGCGCGCAGTTCGGAGTTCGAGCCGAAGATCAGGTCGGCGCGGGTCGCGCGCCATTTCTCGTGGCCCGCGGCGCGGTCGGTGGCGATGTATTCCTCGCCGTTCGAGCCTTCGGCTTCGCTCCACACGTTGGTCATGTCGTAGAGGTTCACGAAGAAATCGTTGGTCAACTGGCCCGAGCGCCTGGTGAAGTGGCCGTGGCCGCGCTCGCCGTGGTTGGCGCCGAGCACCCGCAGGCCGCCGATCAGCACGACCATCTCGGGCACCGAAAGGCCGAGCAGGCTGGCGCGGTCGAGCATCATTTCCTCGACCTTCACCGCCAGCTTTGTCTTGCCGACGTAGTTGCGGAACGCGTCGGCCTCGGGCTCCATCACCGCGAAGCTCTCACCGTCGGTCTGCGCTTCGGTCGCGTCGCCGCGGCCGCCGGTGAACGGAACGTCCCCCGCGCCCGCCTTCTCGAGCGCGACCACGCCGCCGAGCACGATCGCGTCGGCGAGGCTCATCGAGCCGCGCAGGCCGTCGAGCGTCGACAGGACCTTGCCCAGCACCTCGGGCTCGTTGACCTCCCAGTCCTTCTGCGGCGCGAAGCGGACGCGCGCCCCGTTCGCTCCGCCGCGGTAGTCGGACTTGCGGTAAGTGCTGGCAGAGGCCCAGGCGGCCTTGACCAGCTGGCTCACCGTCAGCCCGCTGTCGGCGATCTTCTGCTTCACCGCGGCGACATCGGCGTCGGAGGGCTTGGTGCCGGCGGGGATCGGGTCCTGCCAGATCAGGTCTTCGGCCGGGACTTCCGGCCCGAGGTAGCGGACCTTCGGCCCCATGTCGCGGTGGGTCAGCTTGAACCACGCGCGCGCCCAGGCGTCCTTGAACGCCTCATGGTCGTTCCTGAATTTCTCGCTGATCGCGCGCAGCTCCGGGTCCATCTTCAGCGCCATGTCGGCGGTGGTCATCATCGTCGGGACCTTCTTGTTCGGGTCCCACGCCGCCGGGGCCATGTCCTCCGGCTTCTGGTTAACCGGCTGCCACTGCTGCGCGCCGGCCGGGGAGTGGACAAGCTCGTACTCGTAGTCGAGCAGCAGGCGGAAGTAGTTCTCGGACCACGAGGTCGGGGTGTTGACCCACGACCCTTCGATGCCGCTGGTCACCGTGTGCTCGCCGTGGCCGGTTTCGTTCTGGCTGACCCAGCCGAAGCCTTGCGCGGTCAGGTCCGCCGCCGAGGGCGCGCCGCCGAGCTTCGAGGGATCGCCGTTGCCGTGGGCCTTGCCGAAGGTGTGGCCGCCGGCGGTGAGGGCGACGGTTTCCTCGTGGCTCATCGCCATGCGTTCGAACGTCGCCTTGATGTCGCGCGCCGATTGCAGCGGATCGGGGTTGCCGCCCGGCCCTTCCGGATTGACGTAGATCAGGCCCATCTGGATCGCCGCGAGCGGGCCTTCGAGCATCTCGAGCCCGTGGCTCGGATCGATGCGCGTCTGCACGCCTTCGTTGACCCACTTGTCTTCGGAGCCCCAGTAGATGTCGCGTTCCGGCTCGAACACGTCGGCGCGGCCTCCGCCGAAGCCGAACACCGGCCCGCCCATGCTCTCGATCGCTACGTTGCCGGCGAGGATGAACAAGTCGGCCCAGGACAAGTTCTGGCCGTACTTCTGCTTGATCGGCCAGAGCAGGCGGCGGGCCTTGTCGAGGTTGCCGTTATCCGGCCACGAATCGAGCGGGGCGAAGCGCTGCTGCCCGCTGTTGGCCCCGCCGCGCCCGTCGGCCGTGCGGTAAGTGCCGGCCGCGTGCCAGGCCATGCGGATGAAGAACGGGCCGTAGTTGCCATAGTCCGCCGGCCACCACGGCTGGCTGTCGGTCATCAGCGCGGTGAGGTCCGCCTTCACCGCGTGGTAGTCGAGCGCGTTGAACGCCTCGGCGTAATCGAAATCCTCGCCCATCGGGTTTGACGGGCCGTTGGGATTGAGGATCTCGGTCGCCAGCATCTCCGGCCACCAGTCCTTGTTTGTCCGCCCCAGCAAGGCGCGAACACTCGTGTCCTTCATCGGG
>Ga0207652_10005440_pt1 | contig 10335 bp, 7 predicted proteins | sample KBSC63BmetaG_FD_184334 | JGI IMG/M metagenome (GOLD analysis project Ga0207652, IMG submission 184334) | Corn rhizosphere microbial communities from Kellogg Biological Station, Michigan, USA - KBS C6-3B metaG (SPAdes) (version 2) | ecosystem: Host-associated > Plants > Roots > Rhizosphere ...
CTCACCGCCAGCAAACTTTTCCGTTCCTTGGATCTGTGCGTCTTGCGCTTTCCGCATCGCCTCGCGCGCCATCTTCCCAGCTACATTCATCCGTTCGATGGATTCCACCTTTTCCTCCCAGCTTTTCGATCGCAGGAATTCCTGCATCGACGCTTTCACTCGTGCGTTGAAGGCGGCTTTTTCTTCCCAAATGTCCATTAGTGACCTTCTTGCACTCTTGCTAACCTGGCCGTCAATCGGTAACGCTGAGCGATCTCTTGCAATGCATCCTTGTCCACAGCGCCTTGCTCTAAAAACAACCTGACGCGAAGATAATCCTTCTCTCTTCCGGTCTGCAAACCCACGGCGCAAAGGTGCTCCGCTCTAAACACCCGCGTCGGTATGCCATGGAAAGACACATCAACCGCTCTTAGGATCGCCTCTCCGAGGAGAGGTGTAGCATCGGTCAATATCTGCAGCGGCCAATTCCCAAAACGTACATACTCGCGTTCCACCACGCCTCCAAACCTCGACAGAGCCTCATAGATTGGAGTCAAAGTCACTAGGCCAAGCGGAGAGTCGGGCAAAAACACAAACGCGTCGACGTCTTCCGTTTGCATCGCCTGAATATAAAAAGAAGCACCGATAGCGCCGCCAATGGCATAACCACGTATAGCGCCCTCGGAGACAAGTCGATTCAGGGCCTGCAACGCTTCCCTCATCCGATTGCCTCCCCTCAAAGTATAGGATAGTCAAACTCGCTCATCGACACGACAGAAACGCTCCAACCAGCATCCAACCAGCTTTGGAGACCCAGCACGTGAAGAAAGCCTGCAGCGCTACCGATCCCCTCTGGTACAAAGACGCGATCATCTACGAGCTTCACGTTCGCGCCTTCGCCGACTCCAACGGCGACGGCATTGGTGATTTCCAGGGCCTCATCTCCAAGCTCGACTACCTGCAGGAGCTCGGCGTCACTTGCATCTGGATTCTCCCGTTCTTCCCCTCGCCCCTGCGCGACGACGGATACGACATAGCCAATTACACCGACGTCAACCCGTCCTACGGCACCATCGACGATTTCAAGCAATTCCTCGACGCTGCTCACCAGCGCAACATGCAGGTGATGATCGAACTGGTCATCAACCACACGTCAGATCAGCATCCGTGGTTCCAGAAAGCCCGCCTCGCGCCGCCAGGGTCGCCCGAGCGCAATATGTACGTCTGGTCCGACACCGACAAGCTCTACGAGGGCGTCCGCATCATCTTTACTGATACCGAAAAGTCCAACTGGACCTGGGACCCGGTCGCCAACCAGTACTACTGGCATCGCTTCTTCTCCCACCAGCCCGACCTCAACTTCGACAACCCCGCCGTCATGGAAGAAGTGCTCAACGCCATGCGCTTCTGGATGGATATGGGAGTCGACGGCCTCCGCCTTGACGCCATCCCTTACCTTGTCGAACGCGACGGCACAAGCTGCGAAAACGTCCCCGAGACCCACGTCAAGATCAAGCAGATCCGCGCCATCATGGACGCCGAGTACGAAAACCGCCTGATCCTCGCCGAAGCCAACATGTGGCCCGCGGACGTGCGGCCCTACTTCGGCGACGGCGATGAGTGCCACATGGCGTTCCACTTTCCGCTGATGCCGCGCATCTACATGGCGCTGCGCCAGGAAGACCGCCTGCCCATCACCGACATCATGGCGCAGACGCCGGAGATTCCGCCGCAGTGCCAGTGGGGCATCTTCCTCCGCAATCACGATGAGCTCACGCTCGAAATGGTCACCGACGACGAGCGCGACTACATGAACCTCGCTTACGCCTCGGACTCGCGCATGCGCATCAACGTCGGCATTCGCCGCCGCCTGGCGCCGCTGATGGACAACAACCGCCGCCGCATCGAGTTGCTGAACTCGCTGCTGCTCTCCATGCCCGGCACGCCCATCATGTATTACGGCGACGAGATCGGCATGGGCGACAACATTTATCTCGGCGACCGCAACGGCGTCCGCACACCCATGCAGTGGAACTCCGACCGCAACGCAGGTTTCTCCCGCGCCGACCCCGCGCGCCTCTACTTCCCCGTCATCATGGACCCGACGTACGGCTACCAGTCCATCAATGTGGAAGCCCAGCAGTCCGACCCGTCGTCGCTGCTGCAATGGACGCGCAACATGCTCGCGCTGCGCAAGCTCTTTCAGGTGTTCGGCCGCGGCTCGCTCGAATTCCTGCACCCTGACAACCGTAAAATCCTCGCCTACATCCGTTGCTACGAAAGCGAAGACGGCACCCACTCCGAGACAGTCCTTTGCGTCGCGAACCTCTCGCGCTTCGCCCAGCCCGTCTCCCTTGACATCGCAAAATTCGCCGGCCGCCAGCCCGTCGAAATGCTCGGCTACGTCCCCTTCCCCGAAGTCACAACCCAGCCGTACCCACTCACACTCGCGCCGTATAGCTTCCTCTGGCTCGAACTCCAACCGGGTGCCGCCAGCGTCGCATACGGCGGCGACGAAGAGGAACTTTCCGCCCCTGAACCCATCACCGATGTGGAAGAAATCAACGACGCAGTGCCCGTCGAGGTCGATGCTTTCCTCTCCGGCGCCGGCCGCAATCTGCTCGCGGAAACGCTGCCCAGCTACCTTCCGAAGCAGCGCTGGTTTGGTTCAAAATCGCGCGCCATCTCCTCAGCGACACTCGCCCACGTCGATCCGCTCAACGACATCAATGCCGCACTGACCACCATCAACGTCACGTACGCTGACGGCGCGCCCGAAACCTACCAGCTTCCTCTGGCCATCACGTCTGGCAGCGCAGGCGGTTCTATTCCGCCAAACCTCATCCTGGCGACTCTCAACACCGCCGCTGGCCCCGCGCTCCTGCACGATGCCACTGCCTCAGAAAAATTCCGCGAACGTCTTCTCCGCCTCACTTCACCAACGCCTGAAGACATCGTAGTACCCCTGTCGCGCGTCGCGTCGGCGGAGCAATCGAACACCAGCATCCTCTACGACGAGCGTTACATCCTCAAGCTCTACCGCCGTCTCCAGCAGGGTGAAAATCCGGACGTAGAAATCCCTCGCTTCCTCACCGGGGTCGCCCACTTTGAAAACATCCCGGCGTACCTCGGCGATCTGCGCAACGCCGATGGCACTACCCTCGCCTTCCTCCAGGCCTTCGCGCCCAACCAAGGCGACGGCTGGCAATGGATGCAGGAAGAACTCACCCGCTTCTACGAGTCGGTAGCGAACTGCCCACCGCCAGTTACGCACAGCCGACCAGCCAGTTTCCTCACGACCGCCGAGGCCTCACCCGAAATCCGCGAACACGCCGGACTCTCGCTCGACGCTGCCGCCCTCCTCGGCCGTCGCACGGCTGAACTCCATCTGGCTCTTGCCCACCCTACAAGCGACAAGGCCTTCTCGGCCGAGCAGTTCACGCCCAACGATCTCGCCGCCGATTCTACCCGCATCCACGCGCAAATCATCTCCGCACTCGACGCCATGAAGCTCAACATGAAGCAGGTCCCCGCCGACCTCATGGACCGCGCCGCATCCCTGCTCTCGCAACGCAAGGAACTTCTCGACCGTGCGCACACTCTCGCCACCGCATCGCCCTATCGCTTTGGCCGCCGCATCCGCATTCACGGCGACTACCACCTCGGCCAGGTCCTGCGCACCCGAGAAGACTTCCTCATCGTTGACTTCGAGGGCGAACCCGCCCGTCCACTTGAAGAGCGGCGCCGCAAGCAGTCACCGCTTCGCGACGTCGCCGGCATGATGCGCAGTTTCAGCTACGCCGCCTTCGCCGCGCTCGACCTTCACACCCAGCGCCACCCTGAACACACGGCCACCCTCGAAGCCTGGGCCCACGCCTGGGAGCGTGCGGCCTCCAACGCCTTCCTCGCAAAGTATCGCGAAGTTATCGCCACCCATCCCGAGCTCATCCCGCAGCCCGAACAAGCACAAAGTATGCTGCTTGCCTTCCTGCTGGAAAAAGCTCTCTACGAGTTGCTCTACGAACTCAACAACCGCCCATCGTGGCTGCGCATCCCACTTGGCGGCGTTTTGTCGCTCCTCCGTGAGGCCGCCTGATGTCTACTACCACACCGACGCTTCAGCCCGACACTATCGCCGCCCCTAACTTCGTGCCGGCCTCCGGTCCGCCGCTTACCGTCGTCTGCCTGCCGTCTCTTTCGCATGAGGCCTTCGCGACGGTACAGGCGAACCTGCATCAGGTGTTCCCGCACCTCCCAGTCATCATCGCCACACCGGACGCCGTCCCCGAGACCGACGGCCCGTCGAACTTCAAGGTCGCCACATATACGCCCTTAGCGCAGCCGCGCGGAGCCTGGGTACCGACCGCCGCCGACTATCTCAATGCCTGGACCGTCGCCCGCGAGCATAAGCCCACTGCCATCCTTCTTCTCGGCAACGAAAGTGCGTCCGTCTCCGTCGAAACGCTGCGCCTGCTGGCCACCGGCGTACTCGACCACCACGATCTCGTGCTCCCACGCTATCCGGTCGGCCCACACGACGCGCTGTTCAACTCCGCTATCCTTTATCCGCTCACGCGGTCACTGTTTTCGCACCACGTTCGCTTCCCCTTGCCCATCGACGCCGCCCTCTCGTCGCGCATGGCCGAGCGCCTTGCCGCCGCCGCGCAACGTCTCACCGCAAACAATCAAGGCGAGGCCCTCGTCTGGCCCGTTGCGGAAGCCTCCGTCGCCGGCTATTCGGTCCGCGACATTCCCGGCGAACACCGCATTCTGCCCACGCCAACCACTGACGATTTCAGCACCCTGCTCGCCACCATCGCCGGCTCCCTCTTTACGGATGTCGAATCCAAAGCCGCCTTCTGGCAGCGCGCGCGTCTCAACAATCCCTCCCCGCGCACAACGCCCTACGTCACACAGGCCACGCCACAGGACGCGAACCCACTTGACCTCGCGCCGATGATCGAGTCCTTTCGCAACGCCTATACCAACCTTCGCGAACTCTGGTCGCTGGTGCTGCCTCCGAACTCTTTGCTCGCGCTTAAAAAACTGTCGGTTACACCGGCGGAAAATTTCCGCATGCCAGACTCGCTGTGGGCACGCACAATATATGATTTTCTGCTCGCCTATCGCCTCCGCACCATTAATCGAGGACACCTCCTCGGCGCGCTGACGCCCCTTTATCTCGCCTGGGTCGCTTCCCATCTGCACCTCATCGACGGCGACCCCGGGGCCGCCGAACAACATATTGAAGCCACCGCCGCCGCATTTGAAGCAGACAAACCCTACATCGTCGCGCGCTGGCGCTGGCCCGACCGCTTCAACCCGTAGCTTGTTGTTTTTCTTGTTGTCATCCCGCAGGGGATCTGCTTCTTCTTTTGCACTTGCTTTTACCGAAATTCTCTGACCAGACCACAGGAGAAATCCACCATGGGTCAACAAATCGAATCCGCTCTTCGCGAATCCCTGGACCGCGTCGTAACGATGCTCGTCAGCTTCCTTCCTGGCCTGCTCGCCTTCCTCCTCGCCGTCATCATCCTCACCGTCATCGGCCTGGTGCTTGCATTTCTCATTCGCAAAATCCTCACCGCCATGCGTTTCGACGAACGCCTCTCCAGCCGCCAATCTCCCGGCGCGCTCGGCAACGTCTCCGAATGGTCGCCCGCGAACTCGCCCACTTTGCTGCTCTCCCGCGCCGTCTTCTGGATCTGCGTGCTGGCCGGAATCGCCATCGGCCTCTCCGCCTTCAACGCCTCCTTCTCCACGACCGGCACGGTCTCGCTATTCTTCCTGCCCTACGTCACCCACATCGTGGGGGCCACGCTGCTGGTCATCGCCGGCTCGCTGCTCGCGCGTTTTCTCGCTCGCAGTGTGCTCATCGGGGCAGTCAACGCCCAGCTTCAATACGCGCGCTTCCTTTCGATGGGAATCAAATGGCTGGTGCTGGTCCTCACCGGCGCCATGGCACTCGAACACCTCGGCATAGGCGGCAGCGTCGTCGAGCTGGCCTTCGGCATTCTCTTCGGAGGCATTGTCCTTACGCTCGCTCTCGCCATTGGCCTCGGCTCGCGCGATCTGGTCAGCCGCTCCATCGAAAAGACCATCGAAAAGCCCACTCCTTTCAGCCCCGACCTCGCCGCCACACCACGCCCCGACATCCCCCAGCCGTCGCCTCTGCGCCACTTCTAGAACAAATCTCCTGTCGCAGTGGGCGGAAGAAGCTTGGGCTCCGTTCGTCGGGAAAACGGGCATCCATCGCTCACACCGATAGAGATTTTCCTCCCCTTTTATAACGGCGTCAGAACACAACCAGAGGCCTAATGCAGCAGCACGACATCTACACCGCACTCACCGCCATCTTTCACGACCTCTTCGATGACGAAACCATCGTCCTCAACCCCGGCCTCACTGCCGCGGATGTTCCCGAGTGGGACTCGTTCAACCACATCAACCTCATCGTCGCCATTGAGGCACGTTTCGGCATTAAATTCCAAACGGCCGAACTGGAATCCATGCAGGCCGTCGGACACCTCGCCGATCTCATTCAGTCCAAGCTCGCTGCCCAGGGACGTTAGTCACTAAGGCTCTCAGCCCACATTTTCGATATCGCTTCCCAGACTTTTGCCTTGACCGTCCCTCTTTGAGTGGCCTACCCTGCGTCAAGCACCCTGAGGAAAGCATCCATGCGCATTCATCATGCACTCCTACTATTGCTCCTGCCTGCCTCCGCTCTGATAGCTCAACAAGCTCCAACAGCCTCCGTTACCTGTAGTGTGGACACATCCGCTCCAACTGAAGGCTCCCGTGCCCTCGGCGCCGAGCGCTATGCCGATGCGGAGACATTCTATGCCGCGCAAATGAAGGGAAAGCCATCGATCGCCAGCTATGCTGGCTTGGTCGACGCGCAAATCCAATTGGATAAACCCGATCAAGCCCTTGCCACCGCCAGGCAGGCAGTGGCAGCTCTGCCGAATTCCGGCGAAGCCCATGCCCTCCTTGGCGACGCCGAGTTCCGCGCCAGCCATCTCGACGAAGCGAGCGCAGCGTACGCGACTGCCATCAAGTTGGACAAATGCTCCGCCCGCGCCCATTTCGGCTACGGTCGCGTTGAAGGTCTCTATTCGCGCCACGCCAATGAACAGAAGCAGTACGCTATCGCGCACCGGCTCGTACCAACCAACGCACACATCAGCGAAGTCACGTTCGCGACTCTCCCTCCAGGACTCCATGCCAAGGGTCTACGCAATATTCTGGCCTCGGCACCGGACCTTCCGCCCGCCCATCGCCAACGTCTCGAGCAGCAGGCCGCTCTCCTCGAGGCCGCCGCCACTTGCCGTCCTGCAACAATGGACGGCGCCAAGCTGACCTTGACGCCGATCTTCCTCAACGGCGTCCAGACCCGTGACTACGCCCTCCGCGTCACCGCTGGCGGTCCAACAGCGGTCAACCTCGAACTGGATTCGACAGCACCGGGCATCGTGCTCAACAGCGACGATGCAAAGAAGCTGAACGTCAAACCCGCCGTGGCTGGGCAGGACACACCGCCCTATCTCGGCTACGTCGATTCCATGCAGATCGGCCCGATGCAGCTCGGAAAATGCTCCGTCTCGGTCGTGCCCGACGCCGAACTCGGCCACAGATACAGCGTCATCGGCACGTCTGTTTTCCGCGACTTCAAGCTGCATCTCGATTGGGTCGCCAAGCTGATGACCTTGACCCCCTACCCCGGCCCTCCCGTTGTCACAGCCGAGTCGGCGCCTGTGGACGCAACCACACCGGACGGCGAACAACGCTGGTCGCGTGCCCTCATCGACGACCATCGCATCCTCGTTCCAGCGGTGGTGCAAAAGCGCCCCGTCGGTCTTATGATGATCGACACGAGCAGCACGCTGAACATGCTGTCGCCTGCGGCGGCAACACCGTTCAAACCGTCGGCAGACCAGACTGTGGCGGTGGAAGGTGTTTCCGGTAACCTTGTCCGCATCTTCCGCAAGGATGGTGGCGGAGAAACCGACCGCTCGAATATCATCGGCGTTGACGGCGTGGCGGGCGGCAAGAACGTGCCCATCAAACGCGTCGGCGATAGCCTTACCGTGGCCTTTGCCGGCAACCAGCCTCCCGACTTCGCACTTTTCAGTTTCGACATCAGCGCCGCAAGCCATACCGCCGGTCTTGAGCTGGGCGGAATCCTTGGCTACACCGTCCTGCGCCAGTTTTATATCGATATCGACTATCGCAATGGGCTCATCAACCTCACATACGATCTCGGCTATCCACTACGCCCCACAACCTAAAGTCGCAATAACTCAAATATCCCGCACGCTCGCAGGCATTATGCTTGGGAGCATGCGATTCTCCTCCCGCAGCCTTCTTACACTCTCTCTGATCGCAACCTGCGCCGCCGCGCAGGAGCGCCGCCCCGCACCGCAGATTACTATCCTTCACGCCGCGCGCGTCCTTGACGTTGCTGCGGGGAAGGTCATCGCCCCGGGTGAGGTCCTTGTCGAAGGCGAACGCATCCGCGAAGTCGGCAGCCACGTCACGCGCCCTGCTGGCGCGACCATGATCGACCTCGGCGACACCACCCTGATGCCCGGCCTCATCGACGCCCACGTTCACCTCTTCCTCCATCCCGGCGCGGAAGACCTCCAGACCGTGCAGGAGTCCGTCCCACAGCGCACCTTGATCGCTGCGGGCGCCGCCAAGGCCGACCTGCTCGCCGGCTTCACCGCCGAACGCGACATGGGCACCGAAGGCGCAGGCTGCGCCGACGTCGCCGTCCGCAACGCCATCAATCGCGGCGACATCCCTGGTCCTCGCATGAGGGTCTCCTGCAACGCAATCGACATCACCGGCGGTCACGAAGACGCCATCGGCTACAACCCCGCCCAGCATGTCCTTTCCAACGCCGATTACGCCGACTCTGCCGAAGACCTCGTCCGCGTCATGCGTGAGCAGCGCAAAGGCGGCGCCGACTTCGCCAAGATTTACGAAACCGGCCGCGACAAGCTTGTGGACAACGAATGGTCGACGCCCTTCCAGTACACCGAAGCCGAACTCTCCGCCGCCGTCGCCGAAGCCCGCCGCACCGGCTCGCGCGTCGGCGTCCACTGCACAGGCGAGCCCGGCGCACTCTATGCCGCGCAGGCCGGAGTCGTCGGCATCGACCACGCCGACTTCCTCTCGCCAGCAACGATGAAGATCATGCGCGAAAAAAACATCTTCGCCGTCCCCACCTTCGCCATCGTCGAGTACTTCGCCGCGCACGCCGCATCATCCGCCGCCGCGCACCGCGAAGAAGAGCAGCAAGCTTTCCACGCCCGCCAATTCAAGCAACAAATGGCCGCGGGAGTCCCCTTCGCCGTCGGCTCAGACGTCGGGCCCTTCCCCCACGGCACCCAGGCGCGAGAGTACGAGCTGATGGTGCAGTACGGCATGTCCGCCGCCGAAACTCTGCGTTCCGGCCTCATCAACGGCGCAAAGCTGCTTGACTGGGAAGGTCAGATCGGCCAGCTCAAACCCAACTTTTACGCCGACATCATCGCCGTACCCGGCAATCCGCTCGAGGACATCAAAGTCCTCGCCCATCCGAGCTTCGTCATGAAGAACGGCGAAGTTATTCGCAAGGATTAGGTCTGACAAGCCCGATATGATAGTCTGCGCGACGCTATATCAGTAGGGAGGTCTTTTGAGTTATCTATATAGCTGTCCGCAGGGTTGCAAGAATTATGAAGCAAATTTCCCCATCAATTCGACTTGTCCAACATGCGGTATACCAGGTCGACCCATTGTCGCCGGCGATCCGATGAGGGCTGGTCTTTTCACTGGGCAAGAACAAGCAAAGCGTTAGCCCGCCTTCTCCGTCAACTCCGCCCACCTCGCATACACCGCGTCATGCTCCACCTGCGCGGCCTCCATCTCGGCCAGCGCCTCAGTCAGCAACTCCGCATTGGTGGCAACCTTAGGATCAGCCAGCCGGTCATGCGCCGCTTCCATCCGCGCATCGGCCGCCTCAACCCGCGCCTCGATCCCATCAAACTCCCGCTGCTCCATGTACGACAACTTCTTCTTCCCCGCCCCCTTCGCCGGCTGCGTCGAAGCCGGCAAGCCGCTGGGCTTTTCACTGGCCCCTGCGCCCTGGACCCTGGAGCCTTCTTCCTTCCACTCTTCCCACTGTGCATAATCGGCAAACTTCGCCGCATTCCCGCGCCCGTCCAGCCCCAGCACGACGTTGGAAACGCGATCGAGCATGTAACGGTCGTGCGTCACCAGCACCAGCGCACCTTTGAACTCCAGCAGCGATTCCTCCAGAATTTCCAGTGTTGGGATATCCAGATCGTTCGTCGGCTCGTCGAGCAT
>Ga0207652_10005441_pt1 | contig 10333 bp, 9 predicted proteins | sample KBSC63BmetaG_FD_184334 | JGI IMG/M metagenome (GOLD analysis project Ga0207652, IMG submission 184334) | Corn rhizosphere microbial communities from Kellogg Biological Station, Michigan, USA - KBS C6-3B metaG (SPAdes) (version 2) | ecosystem: Host-associated > Plants > Roots > Rhizosphere ...
GAAGATAATAAAACGATCAGAACAATCCAGATCAGTAATTGTGTAATGCCAACGGCTGCGATTCCGAGGATTTTTCCCAACATTAATTGAAACGGTTTTACAGAACTGATGATCACTTCTGCGATGCGATTCATTTTTTCTTCCATCACGCCGCGCATCACCGCAGCGCCATAAATAAACAAAGTGATGTATATCAGAAAGCCGCTGCCATAGCCAATTCCATAAGAAAGCGCCGCGTTAGATTTTTCGGTTTTGTTTCCTTGTTTTACAATCGTTCTGAAATTATACAACCGGTCTTCATCAACATTGTTGATAGAATCCAGGATTTTTTTGTCAATATTATTTCTTAAAAAAGCCTGGTTTCGGATCGCCGTGTTTATCTGGTCTCTTATTTTATCTTCTGCATCCATGCCTAATTGTTTTGTAGATATCAGGGCGATGGAATCGGATGAAGAGTTGTAATCATCCGGAATTTTCAGAAAAGCCGAATAACCTTTTTCTTTAAAATTATCCGCAGTTACGTCCGGAGGAAATTCATAAGTAATCAGGTCGCTGCTTTGAAAACTATTTTTAAAAATACCATTGCTGTCTGATACGGCTACCTTTTGCTTTTCCATGCTGGTGGCAGAAAAATAAGCGGATGCAAAAATGAATCCTATAAAAAACAATGGAAGTAAAATGGTTGAGAGAATAAAAGTCCGGTTTCTTACTCTTGTAAGGTATTCTCTTTTTATTACCAGCCAAATTTTGTTCATGGTTGACGAATTAATTCGTTAAAAAGTTAATTAGTTGATCTGCCTTTTCTGTCAAACTAAATTTTCTCATTGTTTATATGACTCACTTGTTTTATAAAAATATCATTCAGCGAAGGCAGCACTTCATTGAACGAATTGATCGGTGCTTTGTGGTCTAAAAATTCCTGCAGCACCTGCGCGGGCTTGTTGCCGTCTTTAATTTTTACATTTAAAAAATTGCCCCTTGTATTTAATATTTCAAAAGAGTTGCTTTCAAATTCTGCCGGCAATTCATCAAAGCCTACCCTGAAAATGTGTTCTTTAAAATCATCTTTCACCTGGCTTACACTTCCATCAAGAATTTTTTTCCCTTTATTTACCAACACAATCCGGTCGCAAATTTCTTCCACCTGTTCCATGCGGTGTGTGCTGAATATAATGGTAGTGCCGTTTTTGGCCAGCTTAAATATTTCGTCTTTGATCAAATTACTGTTCACCGGATCCAGCCCACTGAAAGGCTCATCCAAAATCAATAATTTAGGATTATGAAGAACGGTCGTCACAAATTGCAATTTTTGTCCCATGCCTTTGCTGAGGTCATTCACTTTTTTATTCCACCAGCTTTCCATTTCAAATTTTACAAACCACTCTTTTATTTTTTTCATCGCATCGTGGCGGTTCATTCCTTTTAATTGCGCCAGGTATAAAGCCTGTTCACCGATCTTCATTTTTTTATAAAGGCCGCGTTCTTCCGGCATATAGCCAATTTTGGCAATGTCGTCTGTGGGATTGAATTTTTTTCCTTCAAAAAAAATTTCGCCGCTGTCGGGATAAAAAATTCCTGTGATCATCCTGAGCAAAGTGGTTTTCCCTGCTCCGTTTGGTCCCAGTAAACCAAAGATGCATCCTTCGGGTATGGAAAAGCTAATATCATCCACTGCCTTTTGGGTAGCATAATATTTTTTCAAATTTTGTAATTCAAGAATAGGCATTATTGATTTTTAAAAATGAAATATTTGGCAGTTAAAGAAAGTTGCGAAGGTATTAAACGCAGCCAAAGTCTGGTAATTTCTGCTACAAACTTTTATGAACGGTTTTTCTTCGAAATAATAAACAGCAGGTATATTGATAAAAGGATATAGCTAAAATTGCAAGTACTACCCTAACTGGACTAATTTATAGTAATTACGACGATCAACTGGACTAATTTATAATAATTAGGTTGTTTGACTGGACTAATTAACATAAATTGCATTTAATTAACTAATGGCAATGGAAATTCCAAGGATAATCGAATCGCAAATACAAAAGCAAATCGGGAAACAAAAAGTTATCCTGCTGTACGGAACTCGCCGTACGGGCAAGTCAACCATAATAGAAAATATTGCCGCAAAAGAAGAAAACACCTTGTTGCTTCAGGGTGAAGATATGGATGTGAGCCGCTTACTGCAGAACAGAACTGTTGCCAATTATAAACGGCTGACCAAGGGTAAAAAACTGATAATAATAGACGAAGCGCAGAGTATCCCGGAAATTGGAAAGATTTTAAAACTGATGATTGATACGATAAAAGGAATTACAGTTATCGCTACCGGTAGCAGCAGTTTTGATTTGCAAAACTCAACCGGCGAACCTTTGGTAGGAAGAAACCTGGTTTATCAATTGTACCCGATCGCCCAGGTAGAACTGTCGGCAATCCAGGATCATCTTACTACCGTTCACGATCTGGAAGAAAGGCTAATTTATGGAAGCTATCCTGAATTATGGCAGTTGGAAAATAATGGTGAAAGACAAAATTATTTAAAACAATTGGTCAATAATTATTTACTGAAAGATCTTTTGATGATAGAAAATATTAAGGGCGCGGATGTTTTATACAAGCTGTTGCAGATGCTTGCTTTCCAGGTTGGCAGCCAGGTAAGCACAGTTGAGTTGGGTAATAGCCTGCAATTGAACCGGCAGACAGTGGATCGCTATCTTGATCTTTTATCTAAGGTATTTATTATTTATCCGCTGACAGGATATAGTAATAATTTACGGAAAGAAGTAACTAAAAGTAAGAAGTGGTATTTTTTTGATAATGGAATCAGAAATGTGCTAATCGCAAATTTTAATCCGTTGCATCAGCGAAATGATGTTGGTCAGCTTTGGGAGCAATATTTTTTGAGCGAAAGAATAAAATTCAATAGTTACAGTAATTATTTTCCACAATATTTTTTTTGGCGAACTTATGATGGACAGGAAATTGATTTGCTGGAGTTAAACAATAAACAGCAACTGACCGCCCTTGAATGCAAATGGAAAGATTATAAAATAAAAGTTCCTGCTGCATTTTCAAAAGCATATCCGAAAGCGGAATTTAATGTTATCAACCAAGACAATTATCTCGACTGGATCACGAAAAGCTAAATGCCTGTTCAGAGCGGTAAACAAAGAAATAATCGAAATTTTTATTTTGAAAAAATTTCTTAACGTATTAGTTATTACAAGCCAGCGCCACTCTTTGTCCGTCCATTGCAGCACTTAGAATTCCGCCGGCATAGCCGGCCCCTTCGCCGCAGGGAAATAAATTTTTTATTTGAGGATGGTGTAAATATTTTTCATCGCGTGGAATTCGTACCGGCGAAGAGGTGCGGCTTTCTGTGGCTACCAGCACTGCTTCGTTTGTAAAATAACCAAACTGCTTATTTTTGGAAACGAATCTTTTGCCAAATTGCCGCAAAGCTTTTTTCAGTTTATCATTTACAAACGATGGTAATATTTCGCTAATGGATGCGGAATGTATGCCCGGTAGATAGGAACAGGCTGGAAGTGAAGAAGACAATTTTTCCTGGGTAAAATCTACCATTCGTTGCGCAGGGGCTGCAAATTGGCCACCACCCATTTCATAAGCACGTTGTTCGATGGTGCTTTGGAAATCCATCATTACAAAAGGAGAATAACCTGCTGTTGGCCAATCTGGCCGGGCTGCATTGTATTTCATAACATCTTCTACCTCAAGCTGCACTACCATTCCACTGTTAGCATAAGGGTTATTTCTTTTAGAAGGACTCCAGCCATTTACTACCAGTTCATTTTCATTGGTGGAAGCGGGCGCGATGATGCCGCCGGGGCACATACAGAAAGAAAAAACTCCCCTGCCGTCCACCTGCTGCACCAGGCTATACGATGCAGGTGGAAGAAAAGGTTGCTGCGGATTGTTTTTCCCATATTGCAAGGAATTAATGAGCTCCTGCGGATGTTCGACGCGTACACCAAGAGCAAAAGGCTTTGGTGAAATCTGAAGTTTTTTTTGATGTAGTAAATGAAAAATGTCTCTGGCTGAATGGCCTGTGGCAAGTATAAACGAATCAGCAGATAAGCAATCGCCATCAGCAGTTTTCACGGCTTTTATTTCATCTTTTTCAATTACAAAATCAATAACTTTTTTTTCAAAATGAAATTCTCCGCCACAATCCAAAATCTGTTTGCGCATTTCAGTTATGATAGCAGGAAGCTTGTTAGTACCGATGTGCGGATGCGCATCCGATAAAATATTTTCACTGGCGCCAAAATGAACAAATAAATTCAGGATGCGGTTAACATCTCCACGTTTATTGCTTCTCGTATATAATTTTCCATCGCTGTAAGTGCCTGCGCCTCCTTCACCAAAACAATAATTACTTTCCGGATTAATAATGCCTTCTTTGTTTAAAATTGCAAGGTCTCTTCTTCGTGCTCTCACATCTTTTCCTCTTTCAAGAATGACGGGTTTAACTTCGTTTTCAATAAGCTGTAAAGCTGCAAAAATTCCTGCCGGCCCGCCTCCGATAATTATTATTTTTTTGGTAGCATGTTTCACATTTTTAAAAGCGAATTTCAATTCATTTTTTGCCTGAACCGGTTCTTCAATATAAGCATTCACTAACAGGTGAATCCAAACATTTTTACCGCGGGCATCAATTGATTTTTTAATGATTTGAAACCCCGAAACAGCGCTGATTTTTTTGGATAAAAATTGTGCAATGCGTTCTAAAATTATACTTTCATTTTGCGCTTCAGAAGGCAGTAATTTGAGTGTAATTTTTTGTTGCATAATTAAGTTTATCTGCACCAATCATTCCGCTAAAAAGGCAGGTCATCAACAGCATCTTCTGTGGACGAAGTAAAGGTGTCGAGCGGCTCAAAGTATTCATTATCCGCATCGGAATTTTTGGAAGGGTTTAATATTTGTTCGATACGCCATGCGTCGAGGTTATTAAAATAAGAAACGCTGCCATTCTTTTCCCATTTGCTTCCTTTGATATTAAAATACACTTTTATTTCGTCACCTTTATTCACGCGATCCACAATGCCAGTGCGGTCTTGCACGCATTGGAACTTAATATAATTAGTAATAAGTTTGCCGTTTATATCTTCGGATTTTTCTACTATAAACTCGCGCGTTTTAAATGTTTCGGTTTTTTGAACGGTATCAAATTTGATAAATAATTTACCGGTTAATTCATAACTCATAATAATTCAAATTTTATTTAAAGGTATCTTCAATTCGAATAAAGATGCAGTTTTGTTTGGTTTTGTCAAAAATTTTTTTGCACACTGTAAAAAAAATAAAAATAAATTTTTCCACATAAAAATTCCACATAAAAAAGTTTGATTTTTTTTTCAAAATGTGCCCCGGAATTCTGCTAATTCAATGCTGCCTTAGGTTTTAAAATTGCACTGAAATTTTATTCCATTTTTATTTAAATTTTTGAAAGTGTTTTTTAATTTTCATTGTCAAAAAACAGAGAATAAAAAATTTTTTTTTCAACAAATTCTTTTGATATTCGCTGAGTTGTTGATCAAAATTTTTACAAACATATTTTGTAATAATTTTTATAATGAAATCCCGCTGGAGAGCCTTTTCAAAAACATATTAAAATAGCTTTAGGAAATAATGGATAATGCTTGCGAAACAGTCTGGAATAATTGTCTCAATATTATAAAGGATATAGTTGAGTGGCAGCATTTCAAAACCTGGTTCGAGCCGATTAAACCCGTGTTACTTAAAGAAAATGTTCTAACCATCCAGGTGCCCAGCCAATTTTTTTATGAATACATCGAAGAGCATTATGTGAATCTTTTGGCCAAGACTTTGAAGAGAGAATTAGGAAAAAATGCGCGGCTTGAATATCGCATTATGATGGATAGTGGCAACAGCAAAAACAAGCCATTAACCATGGATGTGCCGGGGCATGGTTACAAATCTTATTCAAACAATGAAATGGATTTTCCTTTGGTGATAACGAATCCTGTTAAGAACCCGTTTGTAATTCCGGGCCTTAAAAAGATGCAGATTGATCCGCAGCTAAATCCTTCCTATACATTTGACTCTTATATTGAAGGTAACTGTAACCGCGTGGCCAGGCGCGCCGGAAAAACTGTGGCAGAAAAACCGGGATCCACTTCTTTTAATCCATTAGTAATCTATGGCGGCGTAGGACTTGGAAAAACACATCTCGCGCAGGCAATCGGTAATGAAGTAAAGAATCTGCATAATAATAAGGTAGTTCTCTATGTGAGCTCTGAAAAATTTATTAACCAGTTTGTTGACCACGGCAGAAATAATGCTATTAATGACTTCATTCATTTTTACCAGTTGATAGATGTTTTGATTATTGATGATATTCAATTCTTTAACAGGGCAGAAAAATCACAGGATGCTTTTTTTGCAATTTTTAATCACCTGCATCAAAGCGGAAAACAGTTAGTTCTTACGACTGACAAACCACCTAAAGACCTGGAAGGCGTACAGGAAAGACTGCTTAGCCGGTTTCGTTGGGGATTAAGCGCTGATCTTCAAATTCCGGACTATGAAACAAAAATTGAGATCCTGGAGCAAAAAATGAAAACGGATGGGCTTGAAATGCCAAAAGAGGTAGTGAAATATATAGCCTATAATATTCAGAATAATATTCGGGAACTGGAGGGCGCTTTAATTTGCCTGTTGGCACAATCTTCGCTGAATAAAAGGGAAATTGATCTTGATTTGACTAAAAAAGTTTTACGAAATTTCATAAAATCTTCTTCTAAAGAGATCACGATAGATACCATTCAAAAAATGGTGTGCGATTATTTTAACGTGCCCTACGAAAAATTGCTTCAAAAAACAAGAAAACGTGAAATTGTGCAGGCACGCCAGATTACGATGTTTTTGGCTAAAGCGTTTACAAAGAATTCACTAAAAACTATTGGCGAACATTTTGGCGGAAGAGACCATACAACTGTGATCCATAGTTGCCAAACGGTAAAAGATTTGATGGATACGGATGTGCTGTTTAAAGAAAGCGTAATTGAGCTTCAGCAAAAAGTGCAGTTGGCAGCGATGTAAAATTATTCTTGGTTTTACTTTTATAATTTTCTTTCACATGGATTTCTTTGATTAATAAAATCAGATTTAAAACTATTTATTGCTTTACTGCAATTTCTTTATAGAATTATAACTTCACTTTTATGATGCTCAAAAAAACTGTGTTTTGTTTTGCATTCCTGATTGCAACAGGGTTCACTTCTTTTTCTCAAATTAAAAAAGAAAACACGACAGTAAAAATTGATATTGAAAAAGACACCGTAGTTAATTATAAAAAGCCCCATACATCCGTGACAGAAAATTCTGTTACTGTTGAAGGGAAACGCATTAATTATAAGGCTGTTGCGGGAATGCTTATTCTAAAAAACAAGGTGGATTCGCCCACCTTAAGCATGTCTTATGTTGCTTATTTCCAAAGCGATGTAAAGGATGCATCCACAAGGCCGCTCACGTTTATCTACAATGGAGGGCCCGGAAGCTCCACCATCTGGCTTCATATGGGTGCCTGGGGGCCGCAAAGAGTATATTTAAAAGACACATCACGAACCAAAGCACCCTATAAAACCATAAACAATGATTATAGTCTTTTGGATATGAGCGATTTGGTTTTCATAGATGCGCCAGGAACTGGTTTTGGTGAGGTGATAACGAAAGAAAGAGGCGGCGCCGGACAAAATAAAGACTTTTTTGGCATCGACCAGGATGCGCGCGCATTTAGGGATTTTATCACTCAGTTTTTATCGGAATACAACCGGTGGAATTCGCCGAAATTTCTTTTTGGCGAAAGCTATGGTACTCTGCGATCAGCAGCCGTCGCTGATCTCCTTCAAAACGATGGGGTAGGGCTCAACGGAGTGATTTTACTTTCCCAATTATTGACCTATGCAAACATGAGCGATATAGCACGCGACAATCCTGGTAACGATCAGCCCTATGTTTTGGCATTACCCTCAATGGCTGCTACTGCATGGTATCATCACAAGCTGCCCAATCAGCCTGAAAAGCTGGAGCCTTTCCTGAAAGAAGTAGAAGAGTTTGCTTTAAATGAATACACGGTTGCGCTGCGAAAAGGCGCCATGATTGATTCGAATTATTTTGACCAGGTTGCTGAAAAATTGCATAATTATACCGGGTTACCCGTAAAATATTTGCGCAAAGCAAATTTAAGAGTCACCGGACCTCAATTTGAACATGAACTACTTGGAGACAAAAGTGAAGTAACAGGCAGGCTTGATTCAAGGTTTTCAGGAAGCGCAATGAACCCGCTCGCCGAAACTCCTAACTATGATCCAATGGATTCTTATATTGATGCCGCGTTTACGGCCACTTTCAACAACTATGTCAGGTCTGAATTAAATTTTGGAAAGGGAATGAAATACAAAACGTTTGGAAATGTTAGCCCCTGGGATATGAAGAGAAGCGGCTATGTAGGCTTTCCGAATGTGATGAACGACCTGGCGCATGCCATGATTTATAATCCGGATTTAAAAGTGATGCTCAATATGGGTTATTTCGATTTAGGCACTCCGTATTTTGAAGGCGTTTATGAAATGCGGCATCTTCCTATGCCTTTTCACCTGCAAAAAAATATAGAATACGATTATTATTTGTCGGGCCACATGGTGTACCTGCATCCTGAATCACTTAAGCAATTGCATGATAATGTGGCGAAGTTTATTAATTCCGCACTTGAATAAATAGAAAGTGTTTTAAGGAAAATAGCGATAGATTTCTTTTCTATTCATGATTCTGCTTAGCTTAATTAAGTTATCTTCAAGAATAAAGCCGATGCGATAATCACCCATTTTTATTCTGTAAGCGGATTTAAAACCTCTCAACTTTTTGATATTATTAATTTCTGAAGGTTTAGAAACTTTTTGTAATTCTTCGATTATGTCAGCTAATCTTAATCGCATTTTTTGGGAAAGTTCCTTTTCTGTATCTTTTTCAAATTGCTTAGTGATAATGACATCCATCAGTTTCGAAGCTTATTTAAAAATGCATTTGTATCAATCACTTCACTGTAGTCAGTTTCCGCCATTAGCTTAATTAATACGATGTCTTCCTTTGCTTCATCTGTTAATAAGCGGCTCTTTATTTTATTTTGTTTCAAAAAAGACTGGACTAATTTAATTTCTTTTGCGTCTTTTGTTTGAATAATTAAAGTTTCCATAGCGTTCTGTTTATCCAAATTTACACTTATTATGTCTTAATAAGAATGCTCCTTATTTCTTTCTTCACCGCAAATTCTTACTTCTAAAAATTATAATCTCTTCGTGCGGCGTTCCATCTTATTCCTATATTAAATGAATTGGAATTTTCAAGCCCTGTATATTTTCTCAACAATAAGTTGCCTTCAATAAAAAGATTTTCTCTGAATTCATAAGACACGCTCAGCAAGGCATTCAGGCATTTTACCTGTCGGCCGTCGCCGATATAATACCCATAATCTTTAAAACGTGAACTGTATAATTCAAATGGGTTTGACCCAAAATTTAATCCCAATGAATCAAGCCCTTGCTTGTAATAAATAGCACGCGCATCCACGTACCATTTTGGTGCGGGCTGATATTTTAGAACGCCAACCCATTCCTGGAGATTAGCGCCCAAAGGATGAGCAAGCGGCTGATTATAATGAGTGTAATTGGCAACGGAATCGTTATGTGAATACGTGAAAGGCCTTACCCTATTGGTTTCCAATTGCAAATCAAGATTTTTAATATTGAACGCATCCACATATTTTGCGCCAAGCTGATAGCCATATTTATTTGCCCAGTAACCATTATTTTTTACAATTTCATGAACATGAAATTCATCCAAAAGCAATTGCCCGTAAAACTGGAAATGATGCGCAGCGTTGGCTTTAAAGTCTATTCCTGCCAAAGCATTGTCAGGACTTCCAATGGTTCCTTCTACGTGGCGGAGAAAAATAATTGGATTCAAATATTCAAAATCGAACCTGTTTTTTCGGCCAAAAACCACGCCTTCAAATAATCCTACATTTAATGATTTGCCGATATTGATGCTTAAATGATGCATCGCTGCATATTTACGGTCTAATAAATTATCGCCTGTCTTATTAAATTGCGGCATCAGCTCCATAAACAGATTTTCATAATCAAACTTCCAGATTTTTGTATTTAGTTTCAGGAATAAATAACTGTCGCCAAAGTCGCTCAGGAAAAGGCTTCTGTAGCCATTGCCTATAAAATTTTTATCATAGCCAAATTGCACATCAATATATTTGGTCACGTTGAAAGTGAGATAA
>Ga0207652_10005443_pt1 | contig 10331 bp, 7 predicted proteins | sample KBSC63BmetaG_FD_184334 | JGI IMG/M metagenome (GOLD analysis project Ga0207652, IMG submission 184334) | Corn rhizosphere microbial communities from Kellogg Biological Station, Michigan, USA - KBS C6-3B metaG (SPAdes) (version 2) | ecosystem: Host-associated > Plants > Roots > Rhizosphere ...
GGGGCCAGCGGGTATCCCCCCCTCGGGTCGCTCGACTACGTCGGCGGTGCTCGGGTGCCTGCGGCACCCTGCGCTCCGGCGACGCGTCTCTCGCTCGGGCTCCGGCTGGCAAGCTTTCCCGCAAGGCGGGAAAGCAGCGCCTGCGCACGCCCCTCGGGAGGGACACCCGCTGTCCCCGCCCGCCGTCGATGCTGGCGCTCCACTACGCTCCTACCGTCTTCAGGCGTCAAACAGCGTGGTCGAAGGCGCGCAGGGTATAAAAAATAAGATACCCGGACCTGCTCGTCGCGGCGTTCGAGTTGGTCGAGGCGGTCTTTGTCGCTTGAACCACGAACGAGCGTAGTGGAGCGCTAGCACCGACGGCGGGCGGGGACGGAGGGGGTCGCTCCCGAGGGGCCTACGTAGGCGCTCCGGCCCCGCAGGGGCCGGTTGCCAGCCGGAGTAGGAGGCCGAGACGTGTCGCCCGCGCGGAGGGTCCCACCGAAGGTGGGAGCCGAGCACGGACGACGTAGGAGGCCGACCCGAGGGGGCGACCCCCTCCGGCCCCGCCCGCCCTCGAGCGTAAGCGGAGTGGAGCGACGCGACCGACTGCCCCGTCTCGATCGAGAGCTAACGCCGCACTTCGCGGTCGATGGCGGCGAACATCCCGGGGATCGAGGCGGCCACGAGCGCGTCGGTGGCGCGGCGGACGATGAAGGATGGGAGGGGGGCTTTGATGGTCATGCCGGCGCGGTATTCGATGCGCGTGCCCTCGGGGACGGCCGTGAACCGCCAGCCACCGACGGAATCGGTGACGATCTCGCCCTCCACGAAGGTCCAGTCGATCTTCAGGGCCTCGGGATCGCAGGTCAGATCCAGGACGTAGCGGACCGAGAGGACCACCTCGGCGCGGAACTCGACGCGCACCACCGGAGGGCGCGATTCGAGGATGCGGGCCGCCTTCAACTCGGGGAACAGGCGTGGATAGATCTCGAAGTTGGTGACCAGATCGTAGACCTTGCGGGGTGGGACCCCGCGCACCACGTAGGTGCGTTCCACGGGCGGGCGCGATTCCATGGCGCGCATTAGAGCCGGCGCGGACCGGGACGGCAAGCGCCGTCGCGCAGCAGGGCGACTGCGAACGCAACTGGAATGGCCGATCGGCAGCGTGTAACGTCGCCGCGAGCGCTCTGCACGCGCCACACTCGCCATGCCGAAGCCCTTCTCCCCTCCTGGAACCCCTCTTCGTTTCGCCGCCGATCGGCCCTTCCGCGTCGCCAGCGTGCGCCTGGAACTGGACCTCGACCTCGCCGGCCGCCGCCTGTCGGGCGCGGTCACCCACCGGATCGAAGCGCGTCAGGAAGCCCTGGCTACCGCCGCCTTCGACGCCGTCGAGCTGTCCATCGACGCGGTGGTCGTCGACGGAGCCGCCGTACCATTCGATCACGACGGCGAGAAGGTGCGGCTGACCCTGCCCGCCCCCCTGCCGCGTGGCGCGGCAGCCAGCGTCACCATCACCTATCACGGCAGCCCCCGGCGCGGGCTCTACTTCATCGGGCCCGACGCGCACGATCCCGCCCGCGCCCCGCTCTGCTTCACGCAGGGGCAGGACGACGACTCGCGCTACTACTGGCCCTGCATCGACGCGCCGAACGAAAAGGCGCCCGTCGAGGTCATCGCCACCGCGCCCAGCGGGAACTTCCTGCTGTCGAACGGCGAACTGCGCGGGCGCGACGAGCTGCCGAACGGGCGCACGCGCTGGCACTACGTCCTCGACTTTCCGCACCCGCCCTATCTGGTGACCGTCGTGTGTGGCCCGTTCACGGAGATCGCCGAGCGGGCGCCCGAGACCGGCGTGGACGTCTACTTCTACGCGCCGCCCGGCCGCGAGGCCGACGCGCGCCGCAGCTTCGCGCGCACCGGACAGATGATCGACCACTTCTCGGCGCGCATCGGCGTCCCCTACCCGCACCGCCGCTACAGCCAGATCACCGTACCCCACTTCATCTTCGGCGGCATGGAGAACACCACCGCGGCCACGCTGACCGATCTGATCCTGCTCGACGAGCGCACCGCGCTGGATCACGACGTCGATGGTCTGGTCTCGCACGAGCTGGCGCACCAGTGGTGGGGCGACCTCTTGACCTGCCGCGAGTGGTCCGAGGCGTGGCTGAACGAAGGCTTCGCCACCTACTTCGAGTACGTGTGGCGCGAGCACGCCAAGGGTCGTGACGAGGCCGACCTCGAGCTGCGAAACGACGCCGACTCGTACTTCGCCGAGGCGCATCGCTACCAGCGGCCCATCACCTCGCGTCGCTGGGACGAGCCCATTCACCTGTTCGACGGCCACACCTACGACAAGGGGGGCCGGGTGATGCACATGGTGCGGCATCTGCTGGGCGACGGGCCGTTCTGGGAGGCCATCCGCGCCTACGCCACCACCAACGCCCGCCGCTCGGTGGAGACGCGCGATCTGGCCCGCGCCATCGACGACGTCACGGGGCGAAACCTGGAACCGTTCTTCGATCGCTGGGTGGCCCGCGCCGGCCACCCCGAGTTCGACTGCAGCTGGCAGTGGGACGACGATCGCAAGGAGGGCCGCCTGCGCGTCCAGCAGAAGCAGACGATCTCGGAGGAGCTGCCCGCTTTCCAGCTGGACGTGGGCTTGGTCCTGGAGATCGGCGGCAAGCTGGACGAACGAACGCTGGCCATCCGCGAGGCGTCGCACCTGTTCACGTTCAAGCTGCCGTCCCGCCCGCAACAGGTGATCTTCGACCCCGGCGACGTGGTCTTGAAGACGATCAAGTTCGACAAGCCTGCCCCGCTGTGGCGGCGCCAGCTCGAGGCCGCGAAGCTGGGCATCGACCGCGTGCTGGCGGCGGCCGCGCTGGGGGCCGCCCCCGATCCCGACGGTGTGGTGGCGCTGGGACGGGCGCTGGCCAGCGATGGCTTCTGGGGTGTGCGGGCGGCGGCCGCGCGCGCGCTGGGAAAGACGCGCCGTCAGGACGCGCTGGAGCTGTTGCTGAGCGCGCGTGCCGAGCAGCATCCCCGCGTGCGGCGCGCGGTGGCGGCCGGCCTGGGCGAGTTCCGCGGCGATCCCCGCGCCCAGGAGGCGCTGGCGGTCTGGGCCAAGCAAGGGGATCCCAGCCTGTTCGTCGAGGCCGAGGCCGCGCTGGCGCTGGGAAAGACGCGCGCCCCCGGGGCGGCCGAGGTGTTGAAAGAGGTCGCCACCCGCCCGTCGTATCAAGACACCATCCGGGCGCGGGCGTTCGAAGGTCTGGGCGCGCTGGGAGGCGAGCGCGCCATCGAGATCTTGTGCCAGTCGTGGCGGACCGGCGGTCCCTTCCAGGCGCGCAAGGCCGCAGCCGCGGCGCTGGCCGAAGCGGCCACCGGAACGCCCCAGGCCCGCCTGGCGCGCGACTTTCTGGAAGAGCACCTCAGCGACTCCGACTTCCGGGTGCGCGGCGAGATCGCGGCTGCCCTGGCCCGCCTGGGCGATCGGCACGCCATCGCCGGCATCGAGCGCGCCCTGGCTGCGGAGCTGGACGGCCGCGCCCGCCGCCGGATGCGCGAGGCGCTCACCAGCTTGCGGGAAGGCAGCGGCACGTCCACCCAGGTGTCGCGCCTGCAGGAAGAGATGGAGCGCCTGCGCACCGAAACGGTGAAGCTGCGCGAACGCCTCGACAAGCTGGAGGCGCGCGAGGGCGCGAAGACCGGCCCTGGGCCCTCCTCCGGCACCCCGCGCGCGCCGCGACGTCCGCGCGCCACGGCGCGCCGCCGCCCCCGCGGTCACACGCCGGCGCGACGTCGGTAGGGGGCTACTTCTGCAGCTCGGCGATGATCTCGGCCGCGATCAGGCGCGCCCGCGCCAGCTCGGCCTTCGGCACCGACACCGCACCCACCACCGGGTGGCCGCCGCCGCCGTAGCGCTCGCAGATCTCGTTGATCTGATGGGTGCGCGGCACCGCGGACCAGGGGTTCGACCCGACGGACACTTTGGCGCGCGCGCCAAGCGTCACGCCCACGGAGTAGCGCGCCTCCGGGAACAGGTAATAGCCGATGAACTTGTTGAACGACCCGACGCCCTTGTCCGCCAGGTCGAAGACGATGACGCCGTTCTCCAGCCGGGCGCTCTGCCGCATGAGCTCGATGTTGTCCTGATGCTGCGCCAGCAGCGGCTCCAGGGGCTTGGCCACGTAAGGATCCGCCGCGATCTCGCCCAGCGGACGTGACACCAGGTCCTGGATGAAGCGATCGGCCAGCGCGGGGTCGCGGTTGTTCTCGATCCAGGTCATCAGCCTCAGCGCCGGCTCGCGCAGCTCGACCGCCATGGCCGCGCTGGGGAACAGCGCGCCGTCGATGATCTCGGCCCACTCGATCAGCTCGTTCAGGGGCTTCGGGTCCCAGCCGAACTGGCCGCTCAGCACCCGCGCCACGAACTTGGCGCAGCTCCTGGCGGCGGGGTCGTAGAACTTTCGACCGGTGGCATCCGCCCGGAAGTGCGCCTCGTCGCCCGGCAACTGGAAGGCCGAGGCGTGATGATCGAACCACCACGACAGCCGGGGGTCCTGCGAGTAGCGGAAGTCGACGCACACGTTCTCGTCCCCGTCGAAGCAGTCGGACGGAAACGGATGCGCCTCGCCCTTGTGCTCGAGCGGCCGGAACAGCACCTCGACGTCCCCCCGGGCCACCTTCTCCTTGTAGAACCGCGAGAAGATCCCCGCCGAGCTGCAGCCATCGAAGCAATTGCCGTGATAAAGAACCCTCAACCGCACCCATTTACGTTAGAGGGATGACGCCGGTTGGGCAAGGGAGATCGCCGCGGATGGTGCGCGCGGAACGGCGCCAGCGTCGATCATTGCGCGGGAAACATTCGTGTTAACGTCCGCGCATGCCAGAGTTCCTTACTGATCTGAAGCGTTCCCACGACTGCGGTGCTCTGCGCGCGAGCGACGCGGGCAAGACGGTCGTGCTGTTCGGTTGGGTGGCCGCCCGGCGCGATCACGGCGGCTGCGTCTTCATCGACCTCCGCGATCGCGGCGGCATCACGCAGATCGTGTTCGAACCGCACGTCAGCGCCGAAGCGCACGGGCTGGCCGGCGAGCTGCGCAACGAGTTCTGCATCGGCGTGACCGGCACCGTGCAGGAGCGCGGCGGCAAGCGCAACCCGAACCTGGCCACCGGCGACGTCGAGATCAGCGCTCAGCACCTGACCATCTTCTCGCGCTCCGACACGCCCCCCTTCGAGATCGGCGACGACAGCGCGAACGAGTCGATTCGCCTCAAGCACCGCTACCTGGACCTGCGCCGCCCCAACCTGCAGAAGAACTTCCTGGTCCGCTCGCAGATCTACCAGACCACGCGGCGCTATCTGTCCGAGAACGGCTTCGCCGAGATCGAGACGCCGTTCATGGTCAAGTACACGCCCGGCGGCGCGCGCAACTTTCTGGTCCCCTCGCGCCTGAACCCGGGCCAGTTCTACGCGCTCGCCGAGTCGCCGCAGATCTTCAAGCAGCTTTTCATGGTGTCGGGCTTCGACCGCTACTTCCAGATCGTCCGCTGCTTCCGGGACGAGGACCTGCGTCTGGACCGGCAGCCCGAGTTCACCCAGATCGACGTCGAGATGAGCTTCGTCGTCGAGAACGACGTGCAGACGATGATCGAGGGGCTGATGGCCGCGCTGTGGAAGGACATCCTGGGCATCACGCTGCAGCGCCCCTTCCAGCGCCTGCCCTACCACGAGGCGATGGCGCTGTACGGCTCGGACAAGCCCGACCTGCGCTTCGACCTGCCCCTCTTCGACCTGACCGAGGCGGTGAAGAAGCACCAGGGCGGCAACGTCGAGCTGCTGCGTTCCGCGGTGGCGACGCCCGGTCATATCGTCAAGGGCTGGAAGCTGCCCGCCGCGGTGGCCGAGGCGGCGAAGGTGTCGCGCGCCGACTTCGACAAGCTGGAGGAGTACGTGAAGGGCTTCGGCGCGCGCGGTCTGGCGCGTGCCCGGGTGGGCGCCGACGGCACCTGGACGCAGAGCCCGATGAAGACGATGTCGGACGCGCTGCGCGCCGAGATCAACGCCGCCGCGGGCGCCAAGGAAGGCGATCTGCTGTTCTTCCAGTTCGGCTCGAAGAAGCTGGTGAACGCGGTGCTGGGCGGCCTGCGCCTGCACCTCGCGCAGCGGTACAACCTGATCCCCAAGGACCAGTGGCGCTTCGCCTGGGTGACCGACTTCCCCTTGTTCGAGGAGGGCGACGGCGGCCACATGGTGGCGGCCCACCACCCGTTCACCTCCCCCGCCCCCGAGGATCTGGAGCGGCTGGAGAGCGATCCCGCCTCGGTGCGTGCCCGCGCCTACGATCTGGTGTTGAACGGCAACGAGATCGCCGGCGGCTCTATCCGTATCCACCGCTCGGACGTTCAGGCGCGCGTGTTCCAGGCGCTGGGTCTGTCCGAGGAGGACGCCAAGGCGAAGTTCGGCTTCCTGCTGGAGGCCTTCAAGTACGGGCCGCCGCCCCACGGCGGCATCGCCGCCGGCCTCGACCGTCTGGCCATGCTGCTGTGTGGCGCCGAGTCGCTGCGCGACGTGATCGCGTTCCCCAAGACGCAGAAGGGGACCGATCTGATGACCGACGCGCCCGTGAATGTGTCGGCGCGCCAGCTGGACGAGCTGCACATCGCCCTGAAGGAATGACCGGCACCGCGGGGAGCGTTCGCGCGGCCACGCTGGGGCGCCTCTCGCGCGAGCGCTTCGACCTGCTGGTGGTCGGCGCCGGCGCGACGGGCGCCGGCGTCGCGCGCGACGCCGCCCTGCGCGGCCTGCGCGTGGCGCTGTGTGATCGTGGCGACTTCGCAGGCGAGACGTCCAGCCATTCCTCGAAGCTGATTCACGGCGGCCTGCGCTACCTGCAGTACGGCGACTTCGCGCTGGTGTTCGAGGCGCTGTCCGAGCGGCGCACGCTGATGAGGCTGGCCCCGCACCTGTGCCGGCCCCTCCCCTTTCTGTTTCCGGCGTATCAGGGCCTCTCGCCGGGGCTCACCACGCTCGGGATGGGCATCGCGCTCTACAACGCGCTCGCTTTGTATCGCCCGCCAGTGGGTGGACGGCGGCTATCGGCGCACGAGGCGCTGCAGCTATCGCCCTGGCTGCGCGCCGCCGGCCTGGAAGGCGCCCAGCTGTACGTCGATTGCCAGACGGACGATGCCCGCCTGGTGCTGGAGACGGCGCTGGACGCCGAGGCCGGCGGGGCAGCCGTGGCCACGCGCGTGGAGATCACGGCGCTGGAGCGCGACCGGCGCGGGCGCATCCGCGGCGCGCAGGCCCGAGATCGCTTGACCGGCGACCCGTTCGTCATCGAGGCGTCGCTGGTGGTGAACGCCACCGGCCCCTACTCGGACGTCTTCGATCACGGCCGCCACAACCTGCGCCCCACCCTGGGCGTTCATCTGGTGTTCGAGGCCGAGCGGCTGCCCCACGGCGGGCGCGCGCAGGTCCTGCGCGCGCCGCGCGACGGCCGGCTGGTGTTCCTGCTTCCAGCCGGGCCCCGGACCATGGTGGGGACCACCGACACGGACTGGATCGCGCCCGACGGTTCGTCCCGGGCCCCGCGTCCTGGCGATCCCGTCGCGGCGCGCGCCTGGGACGTCGACTACCTGCTGGAGGTGGCGAATCACGCCTTCCCGCCGGCGACGCTGCGGCACGAGGACGTCGTGTCGACGTTCGCCGGGCTGCGGCCGCTGATCGCGACCTCCGCCAACTCGACCTCCGCCACCTCGCGCGAACACGAGATCCGGATCGAGAATGACGGCCTGATCAGCGTCATGGGCGGCAAGCTGACCACCTACCGCCGCATGGCTCAGCAGACCGTCGATGTCGTGGTCGAGCGGCTGCGCGATCATGGCTTCGAAGGCGCCCTCGGTCCGTGCCTGACTGGCACCCGCCCCCTTCCCGGCGGAGAGGCGCCGCCGTCGCTGGGCGAGGCCGAGCTGGCGCCAGAGGTGGCCGAACACCTGCGCCAGAGCTACGGAGGTCGCGCGCGCGCGGTCGTCGAGCTGCTGAGCGAATCGACGGCGCGCGCCGTGGCGCCCGACGCGCGCATCGATCCCGATCTCCCCTACCTGTGGGCCGAGGTCCTCTACGCCGCCCGGCACGAGCGGGTGCTCGAGGTGGAGGACGTCCTCACCCGGCGCATTCCCCTGTTCCGCGACGCCCGCGATCAGGGCCTGGCCGCCGCGCCCCTGGCGGCCGATCTGCTGGCCACCCGGCTGGGTTGGACGAAAGAGCGCCGCGACCAGAGCCTGGCCCGCTACCAGGCGCGCGTCGCCATGTCCCGCGCCTGGCAACGCGCCTGAGGCCCGCGTCGGACTCTCTACACGACGTCACATGATGGTCAAAACACCGTCGACGGCGCGCACGCGGGCGTAGATCTCCAGGACGTGCGCGGCGTCGTTCGCCTTCACCGCGAACCGGTGGCTCAGGTACTTCCCCGCCTTGCTCTCGATCGCCTGGTGCGAATGGTCCGTACCGCCGTCCGTCACGGCCGCCTTCACCGCCACGGTCACCGCGTCGCTGTTGAACGCGATCACCGTCAGCGCATAGTCGCAGGGGAACTGATGCGTCGCTTCGAGCAGCGACATGGCCCGAGCGCGCTCCTCCTCGGGCGACAGCTTCGCTTTCGCGCCCGCCGCCTCGTCCGGCGTCTTCGCGGAGCTGTTCTCGGCGCTCACGGCGTCGCCCCCGCGCGATGCGCCGAGAAGTTCGCCGCGACGGCCGATTGCTCGACGGGGGTGACCTGCGCGACCTTGGGCAGCGGCTTCTCCGTGCGAAGCACCTGTACGGGCAGCACCACGCGCATCGGCTCCGGCAGCGGATCGAACTCCCAGGTCGACACGACGTCCTTCATGCATTGGTCGACCGGACACTCCTTCCCGTAGGTCGAATGGGCGATCCAGTTGCCCCGCATCTCACCGTCCCGGGTCAGGGATACACCGACGCCGACGTATCCCGGCCGCTGGCAAGAGAGCGGCAGCGGGTCGAAGCATTGATACAGCGACGCCGCCTGCGATTGGGCCTCGACGCGAAGCCACTTCTCCGCCTCCCAGGGGGTGGCCATGCGCGGACGTTGCAGCCTCACCGCCCGCTCGTCGATCGTGACCGAGCGAGGGATCACGGCGAACAGGCTCATCACCAGCGCGATCTCGGCGCCCACGATGGCGGTCCGAGAAAACAGCCGCCAGAAGCCGCGGGGGATCTCCGGCACCGCCCGGGCCTGCTGCTGCGCTTCCTGCTGACTGCGAACCGTGAACGTGGCGTCCCCGACATGGATCTCCGCGCGAAGCCCGGCGTCCAGGTTCATCGTCCGCGACTTGCCACCCAGAAGCGCCTCGATGGCCATGGGTGACCGGCCCCCGTCGACGTGCCCGTGCATGCCCGGGACGACGGTCAGATCGAAACGCTCCCCGGCGCGCCGGACCAGATCGACGTCCACGGGGCCGTAGGCGTCGGCGTCCAGGCTGCATCCCAGACGATACCGGCCCAGCCGGCGCGAGACCCTTCGGTAGGCGAGCAGGGACATCGCGGCACAGGCCACGACCCAGGCCGCCAAGAATGGCGGGGCGTAAACGCCGCGCCCGACCATGCGCGCCACGGCAAAAACGCCCGCCATGGCAAGCACATACCCAGCGACAATCATCCCCACCGCTCTCAGCGCCCCGTGGCGCTCCCGCCGCAACGACAGTCTACGTACGGAGACGACGTCCCCGTTGACCAGGTGCGCGACCTCGACCGTGTACTTCATCGGTTTTCCCCCGCGCGAAATCTTACACACGTTTTTGTGAGAAGCCCGTCCCGGCTGGCTCCCATTCTGATGGAGGGAGCAGGTCCTGCTGGCTTCCTGGGTCAAGCGGACCAACGCGGGCGCACTGTGAAGCGCGTTTCGCACCCTGCAGACACGAGATCGGCACAAAAGTGCCAGTTTTTCGACACTGTCGGCGGTTGGCCGATTTCGCACCCCGGGTCGACTGCGTAGGCCGCTTCGCGGTACCGGGCCGGGATATCGTGACGATACTCAGTAATTTCGGGGACTTGCGTTTCGCGGTCGGTGGCACGATGCATGCTCTGGTTTCGGCCGACCTCCTGGGAGGAGGGACGAATGGCCCAAATGAACACGCAGACCCTGGCTCCTGTACGTGACTCCGTCTCCGCCCCGCTTCCGAACCGAGAGAAGGCCCTGAAGATCCTGTCGAAGTCGATTTACAAGGATCTGCGCCAGAACGGCTACGAGCCGCGGCAGATTGTGGCGCTGGCCAGCGAGATCATCAGCCTGGTGACCTCCGACATCAAAGACGACGTCCAGCTC